>Ga0065165_1000076_pt1 | contig 163890 bp, 128 predicted proteins | sample AraplaMF_Cvi_mMF_FD_63813 | JGI IMG/M metagenome (GOLD analysis project Ga0065165, IMG submission 63813) | Arabidopsis root microbial communities from the University of North Carolina, USA - plate scrape MF_Cvi_mMF (version 2) (version 3) | ecosystem: Host-associated > Plants > Roots >... | reverse complement strand
GTCACGCGTGACGAGCTTGCCTGTGGGTTCGCCCTCCTGCTGCGTGAGCAGGCGCTGATTCTCCTGCTGCAGCTCATGCAGCCGCATGGCGCGTTCCACGGTCAGCACCAGCACGTCCGGGTCTACCGGCTTGGCCAGGAAGTCGTAGGCGCCCATGCGAATGGCGCGCAGTGCGTTGTTCTGGTCGTTCTGGCCGGTCAGCACGATCACCTTCGTGCCGGGCTCCAGTTCGATGAGCTTTTCCAGCAGGCGAAAGCCCTCGGAGACGGCATCCTGGTCGGGCGGCAGGCCCAGGTCCATCGTGACCACCGGCGGCTTGTGGCGACGAAACTGCAGCACGGCGCTGGCCACGTCATCCGCCGTGACCGACTCGAACCGGTCCATCGACCATTTCAGCTGCTTTTGCAGGGCGAGGTCGTCCTCGACGATCAGCAGCGACGGCGGCTGGGCGCTCATCGGGCTTGCACGGCCGCATCACGGCCCGCATCGGTGCCGCCGTCCCGGCGGCCGGGGCCGGCATCGGCAAAAAACAGCGGCAACAGGATCTTGACCTGCGTGCCTTGGCCGAGCGCGCTCTCCACGTTGATCTTTCCTCCAAGTTCCTGCAGGTACTGGTAACTCTCGTAGGCCCCGATGCCCATGCCAGCACGCTTGGTGGTCTGGAAGGGCTTGAATAGGCGCTGGTCCATGAACTCCTGCGTCATGCCGCAACCAGTATCCTCCACTTCCACCTGCGCATGGCTGCCCACGCGTTGTAATCGGAGTAATACCCGCCCCTCAATCGGGGTGGCATCCAGGGCGTTCTGCACCACGTGGCCCAGCACCCGTTCGATGCGTTCCTCGTGACCGCGTGCGCTGACCTCGTCGCGCAGATCCAGCTCCAGCGCGCGCCCCTTGCCCACCGCCGCGGCGGCCAGCCGCCGTGCAATCGGCACCAGGGCCACGCCGCCCAAACTGCCGTGATGCGGCTTGTCGCCCTCGCGCAGCTGCATCATCAGCTGGCGCATCTTCTCCAGCGAGTTCTCCACCGTGCTGAGCATGTCCTCCTGGAATTCCGGGTTGTCCCGCAGGCGCTTGGCGTTCTTCATCATCAAGGACAGCTGCGTGATGATGTTCTTCAGGTCATGCACCACAAAGGCGGACATGCGGTTGAAGGCCTCGAACTTGCGCGCCTCCAGCAAGGCTTCGGTGGCCTGCATCTGTGCCAGGTAGCTCGCCGCCTGCTGTGCCGCCGTGCGCAGCAGGTCCCGCACTTCCCAGTTCAGTTCCAGCGGCGTGCGGGGCTGGCCCAGCACCACCCAGCCGATCAGCTCACCGGCATTGAGCAGCGGAACGATGAGCCAATGCCGCTCGTCGCCAGCCAATGCGGGCGGCAGCGCCAGGTGGTCATAGACGACAGGCTGGCGCCGCCATTCCTGCAGGTCGATGATCCAGGCGCGCGCATGCAGCCAGTGCAGCAATGCGGCATCCGGCTGCAGCGCGTCGGGCGCCTGGCCCAGGTTCCAGCGCGCCGCCTGCACGAAGTCCTCCGTGCTGGGCGCGCGCCGCAGCCACAAGGCGCCCGACGGCCCTTCCACCAGATTGGCCATGCCGCGCACCACGGACTCACCCAGCTGCGCCGGCGAGGCGCTGGCCGACAGCATGGCGGTAAAGCGCAGCCACTCCTGCCGGTAGTCATAGCGGTAGCTGAAGAAATTCTTGCTGATGTAGACCCGGAGCTTGGCCCGCATGGCGCCCGACAGGCCGATCAGCAGCAGGGCCAGCACGCCGACCGCCAGCAGCACCTGCTGCAGTGCCCTGCCCCACTCCCCACCGGTATAGCGCACGTAGTAGCCCAGCCCGGACACCACCAGGAGATACACCCCCACGATCAGCAGCGTGAGCGACTGGAAGGCGGCGGCCCGCGAGACATGCAGCTTGTCCAGCCACTTGTGGTGGCGGCGGCTGGCCAGCCACAGCAGCGGCACGGCCATGCTGTGCACCAGCGCGCGCACGCTCAAGGCGTCGCCGTCGAACTGCTGGAAGAGCGAAGCCTGCGAGTAGACGAACACGTCAAACACGAACACCGCGCCCAGCGCCAGGCACACCGGCTTGGCATTCCAGCGGGCGTCGCGGTCAATGTTGCGCAGCATCTGCTCCAGCAGCACCAGGCCCAGCACGCCCAGGCCCAGCCAGGCCATGGCCATGGGGCGCTGCATCAGCATCACCGGTGTGTCGCCCCACTGCCGCCACATCGGCAGCGCCACGGCCAGCAGTACGCCGGCGCAGGCCAGGGCCTGCAACGGGCGGGGCACGCCTGATGCACGGCGCCCGTCCGGCCGGGGCGGCAACTCGATCAGGGCCAGGATGAAGGCGAACCAGGCCGCATAACGCAGTGCATCCACCACGGGCAGCACGACCTGCGCGAGCGCCTGGCGCTCGGCAATCCAGCCCAGTTGCTCCAGCACGTCGAGGACGGCCCATGCCACGGTCAGCAGCAGCGCCGCCTCCAGCCGCAGGGCGCGGCGAGGCTGACGCCTGCATTGCGGCAGCACCACCACCGCCAGCGCCATGTGCGCGACGACGCACAAGAGGCCGGAAGCGACCCCGAGTGCGGAGGGAGAAGACAAGGAACTCAGCATCGCGACCCGTCTGCCGCGCAAGCGCCGGGCGTCAGAGCCGGAGGCGACACGCGCCGCTGCGCCACGCTCAGCGGGCGCCCCGTCCGGTCAACACCACGGCCACGGTCTCCAGCATGATCAGGAGGTCCAGGAACAGGGTGTGGTTCTTGACGTAGTAGAGGTCGTACTGGAGCTTTTCCAGCGAATCCTCGATGGTGGAGCCGTATTCGTAGCGCACCTGGGCCCAGCCGGTGACGCCTGGCTTCACGCTGTGACGCACCGCGTAATAGGGAATGTTGGCCACCAGCTCGTCCACGAAGAACGGACGCTCCGGCCGCGGGCCCACCATGCTCATTTCGCCGCGCAGCACGTTGAACAGCTGCGGCAGTTCGTCGATTCGCACCTTGCGGATGATGTTGCCCACGCGGGTGACGCGGCTGTCGTTCTTGGTGGCCCACTGCGGCCGGCCGTCCTTCTCGGCGTCCTGGCGCATGCTGCGGAACTTGATCACCTTGAAGGTGCGGCCGTTCAGGCCGACACGCTCCTGGGTGTAGAACATTGGGCCGGAAGACTCCAGCTTGATCAGCACGGCGGTCACCAGCATGACCGGCATGGTGCCCACCAGCAGCACGAGCGAGGACAGCAGGTCGAAGACGCGCTTGACGGCGCTGCGCAACATGCCCTGGTTGAAGCCGTCGCCAAAGATCAGCCAGCCGGCATGCACATGGCTGACCTTGATCTGCGCCAGCGTCTTCTCGAAATAGGTGGCCAGGTCAACAACGCGAATGCCGTAGAGCTTGCAGTCGAGCAATTGACGCATCGGCATGCTGCCACCTCGGCGCTCGGACAGCGCCACCACGATTTCATCCACGCCCAGCCGCAGGGCCGCCTCGGTGAGGGACTCCTGCGGGTTGATGAGTTCATGCGCCGGCACCAGCGGGTCCACTTCATTGGGGCCCGGCAGAAAACCGACGATCTGGGCATGCGGGTCGGCGGCGCGCAGGCTCTGGCTCACGGCCAGGGCGGCGGCGCCGCTGCCGAAGATCAGGATCTTGGTCCGTCCGCTGTTCTGGGTGCCGGCATGCGCCGCGTACACCCGGTGGATCATGACCATGGCAACGGCCAGCATCGCGGTGGTGGTCAGCACTTCGCGGTGGGAGACGGTGGCCGGAATGAGACCGAACAGGCCATAGGCCAGCGGCAGCCCGATGAGCAGCGCAAACAGCGCGCGGGCACAGGATTGGGTCAGGGAGCGCTTGTGGGACTGCTGATACAGGCCAGAGGCGGAATTGATGACGAACATGCCGCCGGCCAGCGAGAGGCCGTAGGAGGCGGCCAGCGTCATCATGTGCTCGCCGCTGCTCTGGCTGATGGCCACAACAAACACCGCCGCGACGATCAGGCCCAGGTCAAACAAGACCTGGATCAGGGTACGACGATGAAGGTAGTGATTAAAGATTCGAATCATGCCAGTCCCCACAGCAGGTCAAGGCATCTCTTGGATGCTGGATCACCGCCTGGCTGTTCCCAGCCCCACCGTCGGTGCCCGTCGCCACGGATACATTTGGCTACGTTCACTGCGGGCGGATGATGCCTCCCGCTTCCGGGCTTGAAAGCCCCCCGTTTGCAGGGGCCGTCATCCCATGAATCAGCGAGGAAAAACCACTGCGGATGTCCATCGCATGAAGGTGCCCGAACCGCCCCTCTCGCAACAAGACGGCGCCATTGTCGGCAGGCCCCAGAGGGCGCAAACCCCCTGACTGAATGCTTTGAGGGTGGCGCGTGGCGGAATGCACGCGAGTGAGGGGGATGCCCCCGTGATCAGGGGACAGGCGCTTAGAACTTGGGGATGGCGCGCAAAAACAAAAACGCCCCTCGCAAGGAGGGGCGCTGAGCCACACCGGTGGTCCAGGTGGCGGTCGTGCCGAGAAGCCCTTTGCAGGGCTTGCGGCTTAGCGGACGACGGCGATCTGTTCGCGGTTGCCGGCCTTGTAGGTGTACAGGGTCAGCGCGCCGTTCTTGATGTCGCCCTTGTCATCGAAGCCGATGGTGCCGGTGACGCCCTTGAAGCCGTCGGTCTTGGCCAGCACGGGCAGGTACTTGGCCGGGTCGGACGAACCGGCCTTGACCATGGCGGCGACCATCACGTTCACGGCGTCATAGACGTAGGGAGCGTAGATCTGGACGTCGACCTTGTACTTGTCCTTGAACTTGGTCTTGAAGGCATCCAGCGACTTCTTGCTTTCGCCTTCGACGCCGCCGGCTTCGGCGCACACGACCTGGCTGTCGGCCAGCGTGTTGGCGGACAGCTTGGGCAGCTCGGCCGTGCAGATGCCGTCACCGCCCATGAACTTGGCTTCGATGCCCAGTTGCTTCATCTGGCGCAGCATGGGGCCGGCCACGGCGTCCATGCCGCCGAAGAACACCACGTCGGGCTTCTTGCCCTTCAGGGAGGTCAGGATGGCGGTGAAGTCCGTGGCCTTGTCGTTCGTGAATTCACGGCCAACCACCTTGCCGCCGGCGGCCTTGACGCCCTTCTCGAATTCGTCGGCCACGCCCTGGCCGTAGGCGGTGCGGTCGTCGATCACGGCGATGGACTTGCCCTTGATCGTGGTCACGGCGTACTTGCCCAGGGTGCCGCCCAGGTGCACGTCATCGGCCACCACGCGGAAGGCGGTCTTGTAGCCATTGCGCGTGTACTTGGGGTTGGTGGCGGACGGCGAGATCTGGGGGATGCCCGCGTCGCTGTAGATCTTGGAGGCGGGGATGGTGGTGCCCGAGTTCAGGTGACCCACCACGCCGTTGACCTTGGAGTCCACCAGCTTCTGGGCGGCCGCAGTGCCTTGCTTCGGATCACCGGCGTCGTCTTCCGCCAGCAGCTCGAACTTGACCTTCTTGCCACCGATGGTCACGCCCTTGGCGTTCAGCTCATCAATGGCCATGCGTGCGCCCAGCTCGTTGTCCTTGCCCAGGTGGGCAATACCGCCGCTGGTCGGCCCCACGTGGCCGATCTTCACCACCTCCTGCGACATGGCGACACCGCTCAGGGTCATGGCGATCGCGCCCACGATCACATTCAGTTTGGTTTGCATCTAGGAACCTCCGACTCGGGATATGTGGAATGACGTTGAGTTCTCAACGCGGCAGAACATACTCCGTTTCACGAGGGCAAACCATAGTGAAAATGCTGTGAACCTCCTCAGGGCAAAGACGTTGTCGCGCGTCGTTCACCTGGGCAATCCCCAATGGGCAGTTCCGGCATGCGCAGGGGCTGTGCATGCGAGCCCTGATCGAGTGCAGGGCCGACCACAACGGGGCAAAACGGCGAGTGCGGATTTCCGCACTACCCATCTCCAGCGCAGTGCGAATCACCGCACACGGCGCTTGAGGAGCGGCTCATCCGCACCTCGCGGTATCAGCTGCCGGCGAGGTTGAAGTGATTCACCGTCACGCCCATCGCCTTGTAAGCCTTGAAGCGTGCACGGCCGGCGGCGACCTGCTCTGGCTCGGTGGAGACCAGTTCCAGCACGCGCTGGAAGCGGTCCAGCCCCGGCGGCGGCTCGGGCTCGAAATTGAGCAGTGCCTGACATCCCACCAGGTCGTCCAGCCGGTCCGACAGCAGCACCGGCGTCTGCTCCCGCAGCGAGGCCGGCATATCTGCCTTCAGCAGCACATGAGGCAGGAACTCTTGCGGGTCAAAGGTCCACAGCGTCTGGTCCAGGCGCTCCAGCAGTCGCAAGGGCCCCCACACGCCGGTCTTGAGGCCGGCGGCGAGGGTCTTGCGCAACAGGCGGCAGGCATAGGCCTGGCGGTCGGGCACCCCGGTGTAGAAATTGACTTCGGTCACCAGGATGCCCTCGCCCGCTCAGTCCTTGGCCTGCGCCTGCCCAGCCCGCTCAGCGGACCTGGGACAGCACGAAATGGGTCAGCAGACCCACCGGACGGCCGGTGCCGCCCTTGGCGGCGCCACCCTTCCAGGCCGTGCCGGCGATGTCCAGATGGCCCCAGCGGTACTTGGAGGCAAAGCGCTGCAGGAACTTGGCCGCGGTGATCGAGCCCCCTTCGCGGCCGGCCACGTTGGCCACGTCCGCAAAGTTCGACTTCAGGCCTTCGGCATAGTCGTCGTCCAGCGGCAGGCGCCAGCACGGGTCCAGCGCGGTTTCGCCAGCCGCGCTCAGGGCAGCCGCCAACTCGTCGTCGCTGGCATACATGCCGCTGCGCACACCGCCCAGGGCGATCACGCAGGCCCCCGTCAGCGTGGCCACGTCCACCACCACCGCCGGCTTGAAGCGCTCGGCATAGGTCAGCGCATCGCACAGGATCAGGCGGCCTTCGGCATCCGTGTTCAGGATCTCGATGGTCTGGCCGGACATGGAAGTCACCACGTCGCCCGGCTTGACCGCCACGCCGCTGGGCATGTTCTCGCAGGCCGCCACGATCACCACCAGGTTGATCTTGGGCTTGAGCTCGGCCACGGCGCGCAGCGTGCCCAGCACGCTGGCGGCGCCACCCATGTCGAACTTCATCTCGTCCATGCCGGCGCCCGGCTTGATGGAGATGCCGCCCGAATCGAAGGTAATGCCCTTGCCCACCAGCACCACCGGTGCCTGGGTCTTGGCCGCGCCTTCATAGCGCGCCACGATGAAACGCGGCGGCTCGGCCGAGCCCTTGGCCACGGACAGGAAGGACCCCATGCCCAGCTTCTCGATCGCCTTGTAGTCCAGCACCTCGACCTTCAGGCCGTGGCTGCGGCCCAGAGCCTTGGCCTGCTCGCCCAGGTAGGTGGGCGTGGCGACATTGGGCGGCAGGTTGGCGCATTCGCGCGCCAGCGCAATGCCGTTGGCCACGGCCTGGCCGCGGGCCAGACCGGCCTTCACGACCTTCGCGTCCTCCTTGCCCACCAGCAAGGTGATCTTGTCCAGCTTGGAAGCAGCCGGGGCGCTGGGCTTGGTGGCGCGGTAGACATACACCGCTTCATGCGCGGCCAGCACCGACTGTTCAACCAGGGATTCGGTCAGCGTGGCATCGAAGCCCACCAGGCTGATGGCGGCATGGACCACGCCGCGGCCCTTGACCTGGGCCAGCGCCGCCGCGACGGCCGCGCGGCCGGCCTTGAGCGTGGTGCCGCTGGCCGCCACCACCAGGCGTGCGGCCTTCACACCGGCCGGACGGGTCAGCGTGACCACCTGGCCCGCCTTCAGCTCGAAGTCGCCCAGTTTGATGGCGTCCTTGATCAAGGCCGTCACGGTCTTGTCCAGGCCGGCAGGCAGGGTGTCGCCAGCAATCACGACCACCAAGGCGTCTGCTGTTTGCGACGCCAGCGCGTCCTGCGACGCGGACAGAGTGCGAAAGTCCATAATACCGAGAAGTAGATAAAGTGCCCGGATGTTATTCGATTCAACCGTACGCAAGGAAACGGCCCGCAGTTTCGGCCTCGCGTTCGTGGTCATCCTCACCATCGTGGTGACGATGCTGCTGGTGCGTTCGCTCGGCATGGCGGCCAAAGGCTCCGTGGCGCCGCAGCATGTGCTGCTGTCCCTAGGCTATCTCACCCTGGCCCAGCTGCCCATCATGCTGAGCCTGTCGCTCTTCGTGGCGGTGGTGATGTCGCTGGGGCGGATGTACAAGGAGTCCGAGATGACCATCTGGTTCGCCAGCGGTCTGGGGCTCAGCCGTTTCATCCGCCCGGTGCTGGCCATGGCCTGGCCCGTCATCCTCGTGGTGGCGGTGCTCATGACCATCGTCTGGCCCTGGAGCAACGACAACAGCGTACAGCTGCGCCAGCAGTTCGAGCAGCGCAGTGACCTGTCGCGGGTGGCCCCGGGCCAATTCCAGACCTCCAATGACGGCAGCCGGGTGTTCTTTATCGAGCGCGACCCGGCCAACGAGGCGGCGGCCCGCAACGTGTTCATCATGAGCAATTCGGAGCACCTGGAATCCGTCACCACCTCGGCGCAGGGCGCCCTGGTGAACCAGGACGACCAGCGGCTGCTGGTGCTCGAGCATGGCCAGCGCAACGACATCGACACCCGAAACGGCGACAAGTCGGTCGCCCGGTTCGAACGCTACCTGGTGACCGTGGACGATGGCGTCATGCGCACCTCGGCCACCCGTCCGCCCAAGACGCTGCCCACGCTGGAGCTGCTGCGGCTGCGCGGCAAGCTCAACGACGGCGAACTGGCCTACCGCTTCGGCATGATCCTGGGCTGCCTGAACCTGGTGCTGCTGGGGATCGGCATTTCCGCCACCAACCCGCGGCGGGCCAGCAACTGGAACCTGCTGTTCGCCCTCCTGGCCTTCATCGTTTATTTCAACCTGATCAACCTCACGCAAAGCTGGGTGGTGAATGGCAAATTCCAGCTGGCCTCCAGCCTGCTGGTGCTGCACGGCGGCGCCTTTGTCGTGAACCTGCTGCTGCTGGCCTGGCGCGACATGGGCAACCGCCTGACCCTGCCATGGAAGCGCGTGCCACCGTCGCCGCCCGCACCGCCGCCGGCGCCCCCGCCCGCGCCCGCGCCAACGCCTGCCGCCCCGGCGCTGGGCACCCCGCTGTCGATGCACAGCCCAAGTACACCGGGAGTGCCGGCATGAAGACCGTCCGCCGGCTGCTGTACCGGGACATCCTGAGTTCCTTCGCCCTGGTGATGGCGGGTTTCCTCGCGCTGTTCTTCTTCGTGGACTTCATCGACGACCTGGACCGCTTCCAGCGCATGGGCCTGGGCGTGGGCATGGCCGTGTGGTCCTGCCTGCTGAAGGTGCCCGGCCGCTTCTATGAACTGATGCCCATCGCCGTGCTGATCGGCACCATCTTCAGCCTGGCGCGGCTGGCCCAGTCCAGCGAATTCACCATCCTGCGCACCGGCGGCCTGAGCCCCACCCGCGCGCTGGGCCTGCTGAGCGTCATTGCCCTGTTCTTCGCCCTGACGGCCTTCATCGTGGGCGACTACGTCACGCCATGGGCGGACAAGCAGGCGCAGCTGCTCAAGTCCAGCGGCAATGGCGGCGTCACGAATGCGGCCGGCGCCTGGATGAAGGACCGTGACGGTGATTTCACCTATGCGGTGCATGTGGGCCGGGCCCGGGCCAACGGCACCATGGAAGACGTGCTCATCATGGAATTCGACGCCAAGGGCGCCATGGCCACCCGCGTCACCGCCAAACAGGGCATGGTGGACGGCAGCGGCCGCTGGCAGCTGCGCGATGTGCGGCTGATGCAGTGGTCGCGTGCCCTGACGCCCCTGAACCGCGGCGCGGGCAGCGTGACGGACCCCAAGGACCCGAACGCGCCCCAGGACAAACTGGCCGAGAACCCCACCGTGCGCGAGCTGCTGCTGCCGCAGTACAGCTGGCAGAGCCAGTTGCCCGCGGGCGTGGTGGCCGCCGCTGTGCAGCCGACCTGGAACATGTCCACCATCGAGCTGTACCGCTATACCCGCCACCTTTCCTCGCAGGAACAGGCGTCCCAGCAGCCGGAGATCCAGTTCTGGCGCAAGGCCTTCTATCCGTTCGCCTGCATGGTGATGGTGAGCCTGGCCCTGCCCTTTGCCTACCTGCATTTCCGCTCCGGCGGCATCAGCGTCAAGGTGTTCGGCGGCATCATGCTGGGCATCAGCTTCGTGGTGCTCAATGCCATCACCGGCCACGTCGGGCTGCTGCGGGACTGGACCCCATGGCTGGTGGCCTCCGCGCCCAGCCTGTTCTACCTGGGCATCTCGATGGCCGCCTTCGGCTGGCTGGTGCGATACCGATGAGCACAAGCCCCATGCCCGCAGACGGACTGCTGCTCTTCGCCCATGGCGCTCGCGACCCCGCATGGGCTGCGCCCTTCCAGGCCATTGCGGCTGAACTCCAGGCCAGCAGGCCCGACCTTCCCCTGGCCCTGGCCTACCTGGAACTGATGACGCCTGACCTGCCGGCGGCGGCAGGAGCCCTGGTGGCGCTGGGCTGCCGGCGCATCCAGATCGTGCCGATGTTCCTGGGCGCCAGTGGCCATGTGCGACGCGATGTCCCGCCCCTGGTGGAGGCCCTGCGCCGGGAGCACCCCGGCGTGCAGTTCCTGCTGCATGACGCCATCGGCGAGCAGCCCTCCGTGATCCGCGCCATGGCGTCCGCGACGCTGGAGCTGGTCTCCAGCGTGGCCCCTGCCCCCGCCAACACCCAGCCATGAACCTTCACCAGTTCCGCTTCGTGCAAGAGGCCGCGCGCCGCAACCTCAACCTGACCGAAACCGCCAAGGCGCTCTACACCTCCCAACCCGGGGTCTCCAAGGCCATCCTGGAGCTGGAGGAAGAGCTGGGCGTGGACATCTTCTCGCGCCACGGCAAGCGGCTGCGCAGCATCACCGAGCCTGGCCAGCAGGTGCTCAAGTCCATCGAGATCATCATGCGCGAGGTGGGCAACCTCAAGCGCATCGGCGAGGAATACTCCAAGCAGGACGCCGGTACGCTGTCCATCGCCACCACGCACACGCAGGCCCGCTATGTGTTGCCGGGCCCCGTGACGCAGCTGCGCCGGCAGTTCCCGCAGGTCAACATCAGCCTGCACCAGGGCAGCCCGGACCAGGTGGCCCGCATGCTGATCGACGAAACGGCCGATGTGGGCCTGGCCACCGAGTCGCTGTCGCAATTCGAGGAACTGGTGACCTTGCCGGCCTATGAATGGCAGCACGTGCTGGTGATGCGTTCGGAGCACCCGCTGGCGCAGGTCGAGCGCATCAGCCTGGAGCAGATCGCCAGTGAGCCGCTGGTCTCCTATCACCCCAGTTTCACGGGCCGCACCCGCATCGACCGGGCCTTTGCGCAGCGCCAGCTCACGCCCAACATCGTGCTGGAAGCCATTGACTCGGACGTGATCAAGACCTACGTGCGGCTGGGCCTGGGCATTGGCATCGTGGCCGAGATGGCCGTGCGTGAAGACCCGCAGGGCGGTGAGCTGGTCTCGCGTCCGCTGGGGCACCTGCTGGGCCAGAACATCGCCCGTATCGCCTTCAAGCGCGGCGCTTACCTGCGCAACTACGTCTACAGTTTTGCCGAGCTGCTGTCCGACCGGCTGAACCGCACCCTGCTGCAGCGGGCCATGAGCGGCGACGCCAGCGACTACGGCCTCTGAAGCCGGCCCGCGTATCGGGCCGACCTGTGATCAGCTTGATCTAGGCACCTGATGAAGGCGCTTGATGAAGGCGCTTGTCTGTAAGATCGTGCCACCATGAGCAGCACGCCGGCACCTTCCGCCCTCCCCGCTTCGCCCCCCGTGCCCAGGACACCCGTGCCGCCCAGCCGGCTGCCGCAGCTGGGCACCACCGTGTTCAGCGTAATGTCCGCGCTGGCGCAGCAGCATGGTGCGGTCAACCTGGGCCAGGGCTTTCCTGACTTCGAGGGTGACCCCGCCTTGCTGGATGCCGTCGACCGGGCCATGCGCACGGGCCACAACCAATACCCGCCCATGCCCGGCGTGGCGGCGCTTCGCCAGGCCATCGCCGCCAAGATCGAGGCCTTGTACGGCCATCGGTATGACGTGAACAGCGAGATCACCGTCACGGCCGGCGCCACGCAGGCCATCCTCACCGCCTTGCTGGCCGTCGTGCATCCGGGCGACGAAGTGGTGGTGCTGGAGCCTGCCTACGACAGCTATGGGCCCAACATCACGCTGGCGGGCGGCACCATGGTGCCGGTGCCGCTGGATCCGCGCAGTTTCCGGCCCGACTTCGAGCGCCTGCGCGCCGCGCTGACGCCGCGCACGCGGGTGCTGATGATCAACACCCCGCACAACCCGAGCGGCAATGTCTGGACCGCCGAGGAGATGCACCAGCTGGCGCGGTTGCTGGAAGGCACCGACGTGCTGGTGATCAGCGACGAGGTCTACGAGCACATGGTCTATGACGGCCAGCAGCACGAAAGCGTGGCGCGCCATCCCCTGCTGGCGGCGCGCAGCTTCGTGGTGTCGAGCTTTGGCAAGACCTATCACGTGACGGGCTGGAAGGTCGGCTTCGTGGCGGCACCGGCGCCGTTGATGGCTGAGTTCCGCAAGGTGCACCAGTACAACGTGTTCACGGTCAACTCGCCGATGCAGGTGGGCCTGGCAGACTACATGGCCGACCCGGCCCCCTACCTGGGCCTGAGCGACTTCTACCAGCGCAAGCGAGACCGCTTCCGCAAGGGGCTGGCCGGCACGCCCTTCCGGCTGCTGCCCTGCCCGGGCAGTTACTTCCAGTGCGTGGACTACAGCGGCCTGCCGGCCGAGCTGGCCGGCCTGGACGACATGGCGCTGTGCCAATGGCTGACGCGGGACATCGGCGTGGCCGCCATTCCGATGTCCGCCTTCTACAGCACACCGGACCCGCAAGGGCTGCGCCCTTCGATCATCCGCTTTTGCTTCGCGAAGAAGGACGAGACGCTGGACCTGGCGCTGCAGCGACTGCGCAAGCTCGGCTGAGCGCCCCGCCCGAGGGCGGGTTGGCGTGCCGACCCGGCTCAATAGGCCTTGGGCTTCCTAGGGGTCTCGTCGTCGTCCGCCAGCGACAGGTCCAGGTCCAGGGACTCGCCCACCCCTGGACGTTGCTGCACGGCCTTAGCCCCTGCTGCGCCCCCGGGCGTCTGCCACACCATGGTGGCCATCATGTCGGGCGGGGCGGTCGCGTCCAGCGGCAGGAAGACGTCGATGTCCTGGGCGCGCAGCTCATGCTCCGCGCGATCACGCGCCACCGCATACAGCAGCAGCAGGTCGCGATAGGCGGGCAGGCCCAGTTCGCCGTTGTATTCGCGATGGTGGGAGAACAGGTCCTGCAGCATGCTCATGCTGCCCGACGGGTCCGGCCAGGCGCCTTCCAGCAGCTCCAGCAGCTTGGGATGGGCTTCCAGGCCGGCGCCCTCGTTCAGGTCGTCGCTCCAGGCAGGCGGCCGGGCGCGGAATTGCTGCGCGAAGCGCTGGGCCACGCGCTCGAAGGAGGTTTTGTCTCCGCGGCGCTGGTAGAGCTCCATCAGCTTGAGGTAAGGCAGGCCACTGGCCGCATCCCGCGCGCCCAGGCGACTGGAGAGCAGCTCGATGGCGGCGTCGTCCTGGCCCAGCACCAGGAAAAAGTCGACTTGCTGCTCCAGGTCGATCAACTCTTCCACCGTCACGGCGCCCAGCCCGTTGAGCTCCGCCAGCAGTGGCGTTGGGCGGGTATCCCCAGGCGGCTCGCGCAGTTCGAGGCTCAGGGGTTCCATGGCCTCCAGGCTGGCCAGCGCGTCGAGCGCATCGTCCACGGCCGTGGTGGGGGCCCGCCGGCCGCGTGACTCGCTGGCGGATGCCGCAGGCGCCGGTGCGGCGACCGGCACGCGCGGCGGCAGCTGCATGGTGCGCTCGGGATCGGTGATGCTCAGGGGGACCGGCATGGTGGTGGGCGTCGGCGCGGAGGCGCTGACATCCTGGCGGTCCAGGGCCACCAGGGCGGCCGCAGCCGCGCCGGGCATGGTGGTCGTGTGGGGCACCGCACTGCCGGGGGGCTGCGGCGCGCCGGGGTGGCCGCTCGGGTATGTCGTCCGGGTGGCACCCAGGTCTTGCGCCGTGCCGGTGTCGGTATGCGGGTCCCACCAGCTCTGCTCGGCCTCCTTGCGGTCTTTCTTGCGGCCGCGCCACAGCAACAGGCTGCTGGCGGCCAGGGCCAGACTCAGCAACGTCAATGCCAGCATCCAGGCCGGGTAGCCTCGCGAGTCCGTGCGCTGTTCACGGGCGGCCTTGAGTTCCTGGCGCACCGCCTCCAGCACCTCCTGGGTGCGGCGCTGTTCAGCCTGCAGGTCCGCCACGCGCTTTTCCATCACGGCCAGTTGCGCGCGGGCCTGCGCGGCCGCGCTGGCTGCACTGGCGGCCTCGGAGGCCGCCGCCAGTTCTGCCGCGCTCGGCGCCACGAGCGCCTCGGCAGGCTCCATCGACAGACGGGGCCCACTGGAGCGCGGAGTTGCTGCGGGAGCCGCCGCCGCAGCCTCGGTGGCACGGCGGGCAGGCGGGCGGCGCGTGCGTGCCGGTGCGCTGGCACCGGCGGCCGGTGCAGCGGCTGCTGAAACATCGGGCAGGGGCGCGGCGCGCGTGCGGGACGTGGACGCCTCGCGCGCAGGCGCCGGCTTGGGCGGCGCGCCCGTGGCCACCTGGAACACTGGAGACGGTGCGTCCGGTGACGCGGACCCGGGGTCCGCGAGCGGCTCGATGCTGTGGCCCGGGGGATCGATGAAGGCGGTGTACTGGCGGGTGAACTTCGACGCGCAGCCCAGGGTCAAGTTGACGGCCACCAGCGGCTCATCGATGGCCTGGCTGCTTCGAAGGCGTACGCCGCGCAATTGCTGTTGGCCATCGGTCTCCAGCTGCCAGCGCAGCGACGAGGGAGACAGTTGGGACTCGCCGGCCGTCACCTCGGCACGGATGCAATCGGCGGTGACGACTTCTCCCGGCGCCAGCTGGACCGGGAAAAAGAGGTTCAAAGGCTGACCCAGCGCGGAGGCGGTCTGAGGCCGGCCGACGCCGAGGCTCCATGCAGAGGTGGACATCATCGCCAGGCACGCGAGCATGAGCACGCTGGGGGCGGGGGCGTGGCCCCGCTGGCTGTGATGGTCTCTGGTCATCCCACTGTGTAAAGGCTTGTTGGGTGCGTTTCACTCTAGCACGGCCTTTTACATGTGAGACCCGGTATCCCCGCTCATGCCCCCTTTTGCCCCCTGGCGTGTGCACGCGCTTCCCCCTTGTGCGGGTCTGCTGGCAACATCATGTCCAGCCCTTCACACGGCGGCGCCGGCGCGCGGCGCGGCGCCGGTCTCGAAAAAGCGCGCCACGCTCGGGCCACCGTTGTGCCCGAACTTGGTGTCAAAGGCTTGCTGGCCTTGCTGGGTGGACAGGTCGTAGACCTTGCCGTTCTGGCCATCGATGACCCGCATGGCCCCGTCATCGCTGCGCACGACGTTCATGGCGTGGTTGTAATTGTCCGTATTGCGCTGCGGCACGCTGATGATGCCGCGCCGGCCCGGTCCAACGGTTTGCAGCAGCTTGGTCGAGACCTGGTCCTCCGGCTTGAGGCCGAGCTGCGCGGTCTCCACGGGCGGCAGGTTGCCGGCCGAGGTCTTGTCCGCCACCCAGAACGCCTCAGGCGGGTGGCCTGAGGCGAGCGCCTCCAGGTTCTGGTCGGTCGCGGTGCTGCAGAAGACGCAGTTCTGCTTCAGTGCCATGTGGCCGCCGGCGGCCGCCTTCAGGGCATTGAGGCCCATGCCGTACAGGCCGCCATTCGGATTGACGTTGGTGGCGATGAACTGCAGGGCCGGCCCCTGCGGGCCGATGGCCAGTTGCTGGAAGGCATTGGTCTTGGAGGGATCGGTCTTGATCCCGTCGAGGAAGTGCTCGCTCTGCCGCAGCTGGGAAATGGTGGTGGCGGTGGCCGCTGAGGTGGTCGCTGAAGTGGTCGCCGGTACGGTCGCTGCCGTGGGCACGGCCGCGGCGCTCGTCGGCAGGGCAGCACTGGCCGTTGGCGCGGCCCTCGCGGTGTCAGGCAGGCTGACGCGGTTGCGCGGCGGGCTGCTGGAGCGGCTGGTACGGGTGGGCAGGCCCGTCGTGTCGGCCGAGGCCCGGGGTAGTTCCGCGGCCGGACGGGTGGACGCGTCCGCAGCGATCGATGGCTGCGTGGCCAGCGACGGGTGAAACTGGCTGCTGCCAGCGGGAATGGACGGGTTGGAGGACATGCAAGCTCCTGGCGGTCAGGCAAACACAGGCGTGCGCCCCAGCCAGCCGGCCGGGTGCACACACCTGTCAGTCTGCGCAGCGCCAGCTCCGCCGCCCGCTGCAGGCCGAAGCGGCATCCCCGCATGCGAAGGCGCCGAGGGCTGGTCACCGGCCAGCACCGGCCAGCATGGGGCATGCATGGCCAGCACCGCTCACCGCCCGCTGCTGCCCTCCTTCAGCGCCCCAAGGGTCAGAACTTGCCCAGCATGTTGAGGAACACGCCCCGGCTGCGGTAGCTCAGGTCGGTCAGGTTGTCCGAGAAGTTGGTGAAGTTCCAGCCCAGGCCGACCTTGAAGTTCTCGTTGACGTGGTAATAGCCCGCCGTCAGCACCCCCGTGCGCCGCTCACCCAGTTCACCGGCGCGCAGCGTGCGCAGCTCCAGCAGCCAGTCATACTGGCGCACGACCTTCCAGTCCACGCGGGCGATGACCAGTTGCGCGCTACTCTTGAACCAAGGGGCGCTGTCGTCGCGGCTCGGGCGCAGTTCCCCCACGCGCCAGGCCAGCTTGCCGCCGACCGTCCAGCGCGGGCTGAGGTCGTAGGTGGCATCCACGGCGGCCACCTGGCTGCGCTGCTGGTAGTCGATGCCCAGGCTGCTCACCGCCGCCTGGCCGGCGTCACCGCCGGCCACCTGCCCCGGCGACGACAGGTCGTACAGGTAGGTGTACTTCACCAGCATGTTGAGCTTGTCGTTCGTGACCGGACGGAAGGCATAGCCCAGCACGGCCTCGGTGTACTTGGCCGCCGCCAAGGCGCCCGTGGCGCTGTTGCTGTCGGCCCAGTTGAGCTTGCCCAGCCACCGGGCATGGTCCCCGTCCTTCAGGGTGGCCGAATTCTTCAGCAGCCAGCTGCGGCGGGTGTCGGGGCCCGCCAGCGCCGGCGTGACGCCGCCTGTCCGGTCCCGGCGGTACTCGACGCCGCCCGCGTACTTGAGCTCGGTGCCCACGAAGCCCACCGTCAGACCCAGCGCATCCCGATCCGTCTGGCCGGCGTTTTCGGCTTCGAGCCGGCCGGTTTCGGCATTGGCGCCGAAGGTCCAGCGGTCATCCGGCGCGTACTGCACGCCGTAGGCGTGGGTCAGGCCACTCAGCACGCCGGTGCTTTGCTTTTGCTCGGTGTACGCCGTCAGCCCGTCGGCCAGGCGGGACTTGATGCCGCCCACCAACGTGCCGCCCCGGGCATTGACCGTTTCATCGGTGCGGCCGGTATCCAGCGCATAGGTCAGGTAAAGATTGGAGCGGTCGTTGTACTGGTAGTCGAGACCGGCCTTGCCCGCCGCGCCGCCGTCGCCGCCGGAGGCTTCGCCCCGCAGCGTGAACTTGTCGCTGACCCGGTAGCGCGCGCCGACGCCCAGGCGGTCGTTGTCCTGCCGGGTACCGGTGCGCTCGACCGTTGTCTGGCCGAAGCCGTAGACACCCCAGTCCGCGCCGCTGTCGTAGTCCAGCTGGGCCGCGGCATCGGCGCGCTGGCCGCTGACCACGCCGGAGCCCGGCAGCAGCGGCGAGGTGTTCACCGCATCTGTGGACTTGCGGTCCGCGCGCAGGCCGGCTGTCACCGTCCAGTGATCATCCAGGCGGGTGACCAGCTGCGCCTCGCCGGCATCGGTGTTGTAGCCGTTGAGTTCGTCCTTGTGATCGGCCTTCAGGCGAGCCTCGCTGCGCTCGCCCACCGGCGCGGACAGCGTGGCACCGGCCTGGCGCGTCTCATTGGCCGAGACTTGACCCGGCGCCGAGAAACCGGCGTCCCGCAGCTGCGCATAGGCGCCCACGTGACCAGAGTTCGCCAGGCCCAGGTCAGCCAGGTCGGCCTGCCCCTCGACGCGCCACGCCGTCGCGCCGCTGGTCTGTTCGGCCAGCGTGTTCTGCGAGAAGTTGAAACCGCCGTCCAGCGAGGTCGTGGTGCCGATGCCCGGGCCTTCGCTGTGCGCGGCCTCGATCTTCAGCGTCGTGTTGTCCGTCTTGCGCAGCAGCAGATCAACGCCGCCCAGGCGCTGGTCGCCGCCCGTCTGGCGCTGACGGCCGGCCGTGACCCCCAGCCGCAGGGCATCGGTCACCCACCAGGCGGTGCGCCCGCCCACGGCCAGCGTGTCCAGGTCGCCGGACAGCGGGGTGTATTCATAGTCCACCACCAGGTAGGTCGGCTGGCCACTCAGGCCGCCGGCCCTCACCAGCTCGCCGTTGTCGGCCAGGCTGGGCAGCGGCGACGTGAGCAGCAGGCGGCCCTGCAGGTAGTCCACGTCATAGTCGCTGCCCGGGATCAGCGCACGGCGCTGCAGCACGAAGCCGGAATCCCGGTCCCGGATCTCCAGCCACACCTTTTCCGCGCCCCGGCTGACGTCCTGATGGCGCAGGTAGTACAGCGAGCCGCCCGTGCCCCGGAATTCTTCCCGCGCCGCCAGCGTGCCCGGTTCGGCCGCATAGCCATCGACCACCAGGCGCGCGTCGCCGAAGCTGGTGGCCTCCTCGCTGGCGTAGTGGCCCTTGAGGCCATACAGGCCGCGATTCACCTGGGCGAGCGTGTTGTCGCTGCCCAGGTTCAGCTTGAAGGTGCCCCACAGGGCGTGCGAGCGCCCGTCGTCCAGGCGCGCGTACATGCGCCCCTGGGTGGGGGCGTCTTCCACGCTGGTGGAGTCATCGCCGAAGGTGCCCCAGCTGTCCACCGGATCCACCCGGCGGAACAGCGAGGTCGGGTCCTTGCGGTCGAGGTTGCGCAGCAACTCGCCGAGCGGACGTTCCTCGGTGTCCACGCTGGCGGTGAGCTTCCAGCGCGTGTCCAGCATGCCCGTGCCGTAGAACGCCAGGCGCCCTTCGCTCCAGGTGTCGTTGTTGTAGCGGTTGCGCTCCTGGGTCACCAGCGCGGCCGGGCCGCTGGTGTGATCGCGGCCCACCGTGAGGTCGGCCTGACCGATGAAGAAGAAGTCGCGCACCGGCAACTCGAAGTCGCGGCGGTAGATGCGCTCCTGCCCATCCGCGCCCACCACGGCGATCTCGCCGGTCTGCACGCGGCGCGGCACCAGCTGCTGCATCACGAAGCGGCCCTGCGGGTCTACCGGCACGGCAAAGCCGAGTGCCCGCACACGCTCCGTCGGTGCGATGCCCTCGCCGCTGGCCGTCACCGTGCCGCCGTCGATGGCGATGTTCGCCACTGCCAGGCGGCTCTCGCCATAGCCGGTCAGGAGTCGCTGTGCCTCGTCCTGTACCGGTGCCGATGCCGCGGCATGGCGGTCTGCCAGCGTGAGCGCAATGTCCTCGGTCTCGTCAAAGCGGCCCGATGCGTCATATACGCGAACGCGCCAATACAGCTTGCGCCGGGTCAGCGGCCCCTGCGCCCACTCGGCCGGTACCGTCCACTGCCCGCGCAGCTCGCCATCCAGCGGCACGGTGGCCAGCAGCTGCGGGCGCATCTCGCTGTCACTGCTGAACAGGCGCAGCTCGGCCCGCGCCAGGTAGAGCCGGTAGTTGCTGTAGGCGCTGAACTTCACCGTCTCGCCGGGCACCGCGGTGGCTGGCCATGCCGTGCCGTTGAGCCGGCGCTGCTGAGACAGGTTGTCGTACTGAAGCCGCAGATGGTCACGTTCCAGCTTCACATCGATGCAGCGCTGGCGGTCCGCACTCGAACTGTCCGCGCCGATGACGGGCTGCCCGTCGATGGTCAGGCGCAGTGGCTCGTCGTCGTTCGCATACGGGCTCAGCATGCCGCAGGCGGCAGGGTCAACGAGCTTGACCTGCGTGACGGTCTCGACGCGTTCCGGCGTCGTGTCCTCCCAGAACACGCGGACCTCCACACGCCGGTTGGCCGACCAGTTGGCCCGGTCCTGCGCGGGCAGGACGAGCGGCTCATCGGCACCGCGACTGTCGGCCACGAAGGCGCTGTCGGCCAGGCCGAGCTGGCGCGTCAGGTAACGCCCCACCTGCTTGGCCCGGGCCAGGCCGAGCGCATGGTTGTCCGGGAAGCGGCTGCGAAGCGCTGGCTTGATGCGCTGGACATCGGTGTGGCCAACGATCTCGAAACGCAGCTGCTCGCGCCCGCGGACCTGCGCCACGATGGCGTCCAGGCGTGCCTGGTCGTCCGCCTTGAGCAGGTCTTCGCCGGAGTCGAAATGCGGCGTGTGCGATTCCTCGCGAGGACCGCGTTCGCCCGGGATGGTGCGGGTGTGCTCCTCGCGCTGCTCACGCAGGGAGCGAACGTCGCCGAGGATGACCGTCAGCTTGGGCAGCTCGCGCTCGCCCGATTGCGGCAAGGCGTTGCGGCCATCGATCTCGACGGCGCGCGGGTCCGCCTTGCAGCGATCACTGAAACGGCCGCGCGCATCAGCGCCGCAGCTCGCTTGCTCGCCAGCAGCCTCGGCTGCCCAGGCGGGGCGCCCAGCGGCCAGGCAGGCGGCCGCGGCGGCGCTGGCCAGCACCGCGCGGGAAAAGTGGGAACGGGTCATGCGTCGGGCACGAAGAAAGGTCGGAGTCAAAGGCAGGCGCAAGGCCGCACGCGAAGTCATGGCGCTTCCTGCCAATCAGTGGTTCAGTGAAGCCGGCACGCGCTCGACCTCGATATCCAGGTTGAACAGGCTGCGGCCCTCGGATTGGCGCAGCGTCCGGCCCTGCTCGCGCCAGCGCTCCAGCACGGCAGCCTTGACGGCTGCAATGCGCGTCTCGCTCAGCGCCTGCGCTTCCTGTGCGGCAGGCTGGTAGGCCAGGCGCAGGACGGATGGCCGCTCGGCCAGGGCGGCCACGGCCATCCCCAGCCGCGCCTGGACATCTGGCAGCAGCGTGGGCTGACCGTCCGAGAAGGCCGCGGCTTTCAGGTCCAGCCGCACCACGCGGTGCACCGTCGCGCCGAAGTTCAGCTTCAGCGCCTTGCCACGGGTGGCACGATCGGACGCCGGGTTCTCGGTGGTGACACGGTAGCCGGAGGGCAAGGTGCGCTCGTCCAGTTTCAGCACGAGGTTGCTGCCCGTGCCTTCCTTGGGCACGGCCGCGCAGGCGATGTGGTAGCGGCCCTGCGCATCGGTGGTGACGAGCAAGCCATTGACGGTGGCCACGCGCACGTTGGGCAGGCCGGGTTCGCCTTCGTCCTGCACGCCGTTGGCATTGCGGTCGTCATAGACCTTGCCGATCACGTCGGTGCAATCGAAGAGCGCGTCCGGCACCACACGGACCGAGGCCGTGGCGGTGTTGGACAGGGCGCGTCCGCCGCTGCCCTGGGTGGCCACCACGCTGTTGACGTACTGGCCCTCCCCCACGCCGACACCCACCGCCAGCACCATGGCAATGCGCTTGGTCTCGCCGCGCGCAAAGGACTGGTCCGCCAGCGTCAGCTGTCGCCCCACCACGGTGGGCTTGATGGCCACGACCGGGCCCGAAGGCAGGGTCTGCACCGTGAGCGAGCCTTCCAGGTACTTGAAGCCAGGCGGCAGCGTGTCCACCAGGGCCACGTTGCCCACCGGGCCGCTGCTCGCGTTGCGGGCGGTGATCACGTATGGCACCGGCTCGCCCTTCTTGACTGTCAGCTTGGCGGTGGTCTTGCGCAGCTCGATGGCCGTGCCGTTGCCTTCGCGGTCCAGCGGAATGTGGTTGTTGACCACCGGCCGGGCCACCCCGCTGGTCTGCCAGTTCAGGAAATACGGCGTGGCCGGGCCCGCCACGGGCGACGACGCGGCCGTGATGACGCACGCTTCGCTGCCGCGGGTGATGGCGGTGCCGGGTGCGGCGCAGTTCAGGGCGTCCAGCGGGCCGGCAGCGGCCGGATACGTCGTCGAGGCCACATAGCCGGACGGCGGCAGCACCGCCACGCTATAAAGGCCCGTCGGCGCACCTGGCAACAGGAAGAACTGGTAGCTGCCTTCGGTCGCCGTCGTGAGGCTGGCGCTGCCGCCCAGCAGATGCACGGACGGGTCGAAGCCTGCCGGGCCCTGCAAGGTCAGCACGGCGCCGGAGACGGGCTCCGCGCTCAGGCTGTCATAGACCACGCCGCCGGGGTCCAGCGGCAAGTCCTGGTTGACCACCGTCGCGCCGGCGGTCACGGTCACTGCAATCCAGCCACGAGGCGCCATGCCCGAGACGGTCGGGAACGCGCCGCCGGCTGCATTGAGCGCCGGGTCCGTCGGCCAGACGCCGCCGACGAGACGCCCTTGTCCATCGCGGAACGCCAGCAAATAAGCGCCTGGCACCACACTGTCAAAGCGGTAGGCGCCATCAACGCCGGTGACCCGGCTGTCCAGCACCAGCGCCTGGGCAGGCGCGCAGGTGGCCGCGCCGTCCGGGCAGGCGGCCAGCTCGACCGTCCAGCCGGCAACAGCGGCTTCGCTGCTGCCCGCCTGGCGGTTGTGGTCGGCATCCTTCCAGATGCGGCCGCTCACCGCGGCGGGCTGGCTGCTGTGCTCGAAGAAGTTGTAGGCCGTGCCGTGCGCGCCCGCGGCGGGCAGCTTCACGTTCAACATGCGCGTGGCGGGCACGCTGCCGCCCAGCGTGCCGGGCGTTTCGCCGGCGTGGGTGGAACTGGGCACGGGGGCTTGCAGCAGCGTGTAGCCCGCGCCGTTGTCCAGCGGCAGGTCCTTGAACTGGTAGCTGCCATCGCGCACCGTCACGGCGCTGCGGTTCACCGCCTGGCCGGCCGCATCGGTGCCGGTCAGGGTCACCGTGACGCCGCCCAGCGGCAGGTCCCCACCATCGCGCAGCCCATTGCTGTTGGCATCGTTGAAGACAAGGCCGGCCAATGAGGCGCCCTGCTCGCCGAAGTCATAACCATCGCCCGACCCGCCGGCATAGACGATGCCGGTGATGCGGTCGTTCCCGGCTGCGGTGCCGGTGCGCACCCCGCTCAGCTGGCCCACGGTGTCCGCGCCATCGGCATAGGTCACGGGCTGGGTTTCGGTGAGGACATAGCCGGTGGCATCCGAAGGCAGCACGCCGTCCAGCAGGTACAGGCCGTCGGCGCCGGTCACCGCCGTGATGGCCACCGGCAGGCCGCCCGCGCTGGTGCCGGTCAGTGTCAGCGTGACGCCGCCAATGCCCGGCTCGCCCGCGTCGCGCCGACCGTTGCCGTTGCTGTCCACATAGACATGGCCGGTGATCTGGCCGCCCCGCTCGCCGAAGTCGTAGTCGGTGCCGGCCTCCTCGGAGGCAAGTGCAATGCCGCCAAAGCGGTCATTCACGCCTGCCGGGTTGGCCGAGCCGCGCGCCACACCGCCGACGGTGCCGGAGTGCTCCGGGCCGTCGCCCGTGCCGGCGGGCTGCGTCTCGTCGATCTGATAGAGGCCGGGCAACAGTCCGGTGGCGGCATAACTGCCGTCGGCGCCGCTCGTGAGCGTGCGGGAGACGGCGCGGCCCAGGAAGTCCGTGCCGCTGACGGTGATGGTGACGCCCGGAATGGGCGGCTCGCCCGCATCGCGCTGGCCATTGGCCGGCGCCGTGTCCGCATAGACATGACCGGCCAGGCTGGCGGCGCGCACCACACTGAAGGTGTTGTTGCTGCTGCTGGAGCCCGGTCCGCCCAGGCGGATGTTCTGCACCAGGGGTGCGGTGGATCCCTTGGGGCCCACGCTGACGTCGCTGCCCGAGGTCGGGACCGTGCCCACCACGGACCCGCCGCCGGTGACCGTGCCGGCCCGCGTCAAGCCTGGCAGATAGCCGGCCGGCCGCGTCTGCGTGACGGTGTAGAGGCCTGGCGCGACGTTGTTGAAGACATAGTCGCCATTGGCGTCCGTCGGTGCAACGACCGACACCACGTTGCCGTTGTCGTCGGTACCCGTCAGCGTCACCGTGACGCCAGGCAGGCCAGGCTCGGCCGCGAGTGCGCCCTGGGCCCCGTCGCCATCGCGGTCATAGAAGCTGCGGCCGCGGATCTGGCTGCTGGTCAGTTCGCCAAACAGGTAGTCGCCGACGCTGGCCGGCGTGTTGCTCAGCGCGATCACCACGCCCTGGATGACATTGCCGCCGGTCTGCGCCGTGCCGGGATGGCCGTTGGCATTGGCCTTGCCGGGTGCGTAGGTGGCCGGCTGGGTCTCCGTCAGCGTGTAGCCGCCGGCCGCCGAGGCCGGCACGTTGAGGAACTCGTAATGGCCGGGCTGGCCACCGACCGGCGTGGCGGTGATGTCCACCGGCGCCCCGCCGGCCGATGTACCGGTGAGGTGCAAGGTGACGGCGGTGATGCCGGCATCGCCTGCAGCGGGCTGGCCGTCGTTGTTGGCGTCTTCGAAGACGTGGACGGTCACCCGCGCCAGCCGCTCACCGAAGTGATTGCCGGTCGAGCTGGCATTGCTGGCCAGCACGATGCCGCTGATGCGGTCATTGACCGTGACCACGCCGCCCGCGGAGCCCGCGGTCTCGCTGCCGTCGGCGTAGCCGTCCGGCTGGGTCGGTTCGATGACGGTGTAGGTGCCGGGCAGCAGCCCGGAGAAGCTGTAGCTGCCGTCGCTGGCCGTGGTGGTGCTCAGGCTCACCGCCGCGCCGAACGGATCGGTGCCGGTGAGTTGCAGCGTGACGTTCGCAATGCCGGGGTCCGCCGCGCCGTAGACGCCGTTGTAGTCCGCGTCCTGATAGACGCGGCCGGCGATGGATGCGGCGCGGAACTCGCCGAACAGGTTGCTCGTCGAGCTGCCCCCGGTGCCGAGCACCACACCCTGGATCACATTGGCGTTGGAGCCGGACACCCCGGTGGTGATGCCTGCGCCGCTGGCAGGTACGCTGCCCGCATTGGAGCCCGCGCCCGTGACGCTACCGGCACGCGTGATGCCGGGCAGGTAGGCGGCCGGCTGCGTCTCGCTGACATCGTAGGTGCCGGCGGGGACGCTGAAGGTCCAGTTGCCGGCGCTGTCGCTGGTGGTGGTGCGCGAGACCGCGTTGCCGAGGTTGTCGGTACCGGTCAGGGTGAGCGTGACGCCAGCGATGCCGGCCTCACCCGCATTGACGGCGCCATTGCCGTTGCTGTCCTCGTACACGCGGCCCGACAGCGTCGAGGTCTGCACCGTGATGGAGCCGCTGGTGAAGTTGTTGCCGGCAGCCGGGTCGGAACCGCCGTTCGTGTCGCCGGAGCCGGTCGTCACGATGCGCGCGGTGTTGGTCAGCACGGTGCCATTGGCCTGGGCCGAGTTCAGCCGCACGGGGATGCGCAGCGTTGCCTCGCCGCCCGCGGGCATGCTGGTGATGGCACAGGTGGTGCTCTGCCCGCCAGCAATGCCGGTGCAGGTGGGTGCCGCAGGCGTGAAGGTGCCCGTGGTCACGGTCAGCACCGGCGTGCCGGCCAGCACCAGGGCGGCGGGCAGCGAGTCGCTGATGGTGGTGGTTTCCGCTGCCTGCGGCCCGTTGTTGCGCACGTGGACCAGCCAGTCGAAGGCCTGGCCCTGGGCGACGGTGGCCAGGGGCGTGGTGGTGCCCGCCTGCACGGCCACCTTGTCCACGGCCTGCACGTCGGCCTTGTAGCGGAAGGTGGTCGGCTCCGAGACGGCATTGTTGGCCTGCGGATCGAAGGCGTCCTGCGCCGCATTGGCAAAGCGCACGGAGGCGGCGTTGTAGTAGGTGCCCTTGTCAGCGCCCTGCAGGCGCACGCGCACCTGCACGGAGCTGCCCTCCCCCGTCGCACCGGTGCCGGTGCCGCCCAGGCTCGCGATGGTGCAACTGATGCTGCCGCCCGCCACGCCCGCCGTGACGCCGGAAGTGTTGCAGCTCACGCCCGAGGGCAGTGGCGTGACCAGGTTCAGGAAGGTCGGTGCGCCGGCCACGGCCGGGAGCGTGTCGGTGAGCAGGACGTTCTCGGCCGTGGACGCGCCGTTGTTGGTGACCGTGAGCGTATAGGTGACGGCGTCGCCCACGTTGACAGGGTCTACGTCGTCCGTCTTGTTGACGATCAGGTCATACGCTGGCGAGGTCACCGTGGTGCCCTGCGTGGCGGTGTTGTTGGCCGCGCCCCCTGCGATCTCAGGGGTGGTGGTGGACACCGTCACCGTGTTGGTGATGGTGCCGGTGCCGCCGAGGGCCGTGGACTGGGCCGCCGTGGCCCGCACCCGCACCGTGACGGTCTGCTGGGCGCCGCGCGCGATGGAGCTCCAGCCGCAGATCAGCGTGTTGTTGCCGGCACCGGTCGTGCTGCCCACCACTGGAGCGGTGCTGCAGCTGCCGCCCCCGCTGGAAGTGGCGGACAAATACACCAGACCATCGGGCAAGGTGTCATTGATGGCGACGTTGAAGGCGCGGCTGCCGCTGGTGGCGGCGGGGTTGCTCGCCGTGATGGTGTAGGTGAGCAGTTGCCCGGCCGAGACCGGGTCGGGGTTGTCCGTCTTGCTCACCGCCACGTCGGTACGGGCCGCGAAGTAGGCCACGGCCGGCGTGTTGTTGTTGGCGTTGTTGTTGGTCAGGTTGGGGTCCGCCTCGTTCTGGCCCAGCGCGAAGGCGGTGTTGCTCACCGTGAACTGGTTGTCCGAGGACGTGCCGTCCCCGAAGTGGCGCACGGTCACCTGGATGCGGGGACAGTCCACACCCGCCGTACATACCGGCAGCGTGGTGATGGAGCAATTGCTCAGGGAGACGGCCGACGCCGTCGGCGACAGGCTGCAGCTGCCCAGGGTGGCGCTGCCGGCGACCCGCGCCAGCGCGTACTGGCTGGCGTTGGCATTGAAGACGTTGTTGAAGGTGTCCGTGACCGCCACGTTGGTCGCGGGCTGCGGCCCCGCGTTGACCACTTCGATCTCCCAGACGATGGGCGAGCCGGCCTCCTGCGGATTGCCCGCCGAGTCTCCCAGCCCTAGCACCCGCTTGAGCACCGACACATCGGCCTGCACGGCATTCGTCTGGGCGCTCACGCCCACGCTGGCGCAGTTGTTGCCCGGCACGCCGTCGGCGGGCGCATTGGCGGAGCTGACGCACATCTGGTTGACCACGCTGCCGCTGGCAGCAGTGGCCTGTGCATTCAGCGTCACATTGCTGGTCGTGCCGTTGACGGCCAGCGCCACATTCGTGCTGGAGCAGGTGATGGTGAGCGGGCCGGCTTGCGGGAACACGCTGCCGGCCGATGACACGCAGGCGAAGCCCGCCGGCGACGTGATGCTGTTGACCTGCAGATCGGCCGGCACCTGGTCGGTCAGGACGATGGTGCCGCTGGACGGGATCGCGCTGGGGCCGAGGTTGGTCGCGGAAATCGTGTAGTTGAACGGCTGGCCGACCGGCACGGCCGCCTGGGGCCAGCTCTTGGCCTTATTGGCGCGAAGGTCCGACGCCGGGTCGATGACCGTCGTGTTGACCGAGCCGTTGACCGGCGTGACGCCCGTGGCGCTGGCCGTGGCCGTGTTGACGATGCCCACGCCAGCGGTCAGGGCCTGCACCGGTGCATTGATGGTGCCGAGCGAGACATTGCTCCCACCGCTGCCGGTGCCGGAGCGAGTGCAGGTCAGCGTGCCACCGGCCGTGGGGCAGGTCGAGGAGGCGGTGCAGGTCCAGCCGCCGCTGCTGAAGGTGGCCGGCGCCACGGCACAGAAATTGGCTGGCAGCGTATCGACCAACTGGGCATTGGTGGGGAAATCGCCGCTGTAGCGGACGTTGAACTGGAAGTTGAAGGCCTGGCCGGTCTGCACCGGGTCCGCCACCGACTTGGTCTTGGTCACCGACAGGCTGGTGCCGGCCGTGACACTGGTGCTGGCGCTGGCGACGTTATTGGCCGAGTCGCCGTCACCGACACCGCCGCCACTGGCGATGTCCGCCGAGTGGGTCAGCGTGGAGTTGCCCGCCACCCCGATCACGCCGGTGACCGTGACGCTGGTACTTGCCCCATTGGCCAGCGCACCGAGATTGCAGGTCAGCACGCTGCCGGACAGCGAGCATCCTCCGGGCGTGCTGCCCAGGGCAAAGCCAGGCGGCACGTTGTAGGTGAGCCGGGAAGACGGCGAGCTGTCCGGCCCGGCGTTGCTGACCGACAGCAGCACGTTTTGCGTACTGCCCGCCGCCGCGGTCGGTGCCGTGGTCAAGGTCAGGCGCAGGTCAGCGCCGGTGTTGACGGTGGTGGTCTCGCTTTGCGTGCTGCCGCCCACGAGACGGCCAGTGACCGTCTGGGTGCCGGCCGCCATGCTGCGCACCTTCAGCGGGACCTGCACGGTGGCCAGCGCGGGCACGTTGATGCCGGTACAGGTCAGCGTGCCGGGTCCGGCCTGGTCCAGGGCCATGCCGCTGCAGTTCACACCCGCGGGCAGTGTGCCGGTGCCGGCGTAGCGTCCGCCCGCCGGAATGTCGAAGTTCAGGGTGACGTTGTTGCGCGCCGCGCCGGAGGCTTCCCCGATGCCTACGTTGTAGGTCACCACTCCGCCGGCCGCCACCGGGTCCGGGCTGTCCGGCATGCCGGTAATCACCAGCTGCGCATGGGCGCTGAACGCCAGGCCCAGGCCAAGGGCGGGAACAACGAGGCGACGGACGACCTGCGTGGCCACACGGGCCAGGCATTGCAGCGACAGGGGGAAGGACATCGTTCGGGCAGGGGCGCAAAGGCCTCACCGCCGCGCCGACAACGGCGCGCCGGAGGACCGGGGGCAAGGGGATGGCTGCCTACGCGCGCTGTGCCCGTGTTCACGCCGTGCCGCAACGCAGTGCAACATGGCGACACGGACAGACACAGTGGCGCAACAGCGGCGCGGACTGTAAGGCGCTGCCAGGAGGCCTTTCGGGGCCGTTGCAAGCTCGCGTCGGGAGAAGCGGGAAGAATCCGCAGCGCCCCACCGCAGTGCACCTGGGGCACCCCCCTGCTTCGGGGGGTTTGGCTACAACTAGAAACAGGCCCGGGAGGGTCAGTCCTTGCGGGCGTTTTTGACTGCTGGTTTTCCCCGTCGCGGCGGCGCAGGAGCGCTGCGCGGGCGTTCACTCATTCACAATAGGCACGACAAATCAGGAGACGACTGGCGCTGTCACGCCAGCGACAAAGCATGAACAGCTCGGTTCTTACAATTTCCGAACGCAACAACATCGAGTCGGGGCCTTGGTTTTCCAAACTGTCTCTGCCCTTGCGCAGCGACATCCTGGCGCGCGCGTTTGTCCGTCGGCTCTCCGACGGGGCCCTGATGTCCGTGCGGGGCGAACCCGCGGTGGAATGGGTGGGTGTGGCCAAGGGGGCGGTGCGGGTGAGCTCGGTGTCGCTGTCGGGCAAGCAGGTGACGCTGACCTATGTCGAACCAGGCACCTGGTTCGGGGATATCGCCCTGTTCGATGGCCTTCCCCGCACGCACGACGCGAGCGCTCATGGGGAGACCACCCTGCTGGTGGTGCGCAAGGCCGATTTCAAGGACCTGCTGCAGCGCCACACCGAACTCTACGAGGCCCTGCTGCGGCTGAACTGCCGGCGCCTGCGGCTGATGTTCGACGTGGTGGAAGATCTCAACACACGGCCACTGGCCTCCCGCCTGGCCAAGCAGATCCTGCTGCTGGCGCGCAGCTACGGCGTCTCCCAGGGGACGCAGGGCACGGAGGAAATCCGCATCGGCCTGCAATTGGCGCAGGAAGACCTCGCGCAGTTGCTGGGCGCCTCCCGGCAGCGGGTGAACCAGGAGCTCAAGGGCTTCGAACGCGAGGGCGCCGTCCGGGTGGAACCGACCCGGCTGGTGCTGCTCAGCAAGGAGAAGCTGCTGGCCATCGCCAATCGCTGAGCGCTGTCCCTGACCCTGGCCGGGGACGGGACGGCCGCCGACCCACTCTGACCATCCAGGAGACAACGTGGACGACGTATTCACCGGTACCCGGGCCCTCGCCCAACCCATGGACACCACCGCCCTGGCGGACTGGCTCGGCCGGGAGGTTCCCGGCTTTGCGGGGCCGCTGAGCATCGAGCAGTTCAAGGGCGGGCAGTCCAACCCGACCTACAAGCTCATTACGCCCAGCGCCGAATACGTCATGCGCTCCAAGCCGGCGCCAGTGGCCAAGCTGCTGCCGTCGGCGCACGCCATCGAGCGCGAATTCACGGTGATGAAGGCCCTGGCGGGTTCCGATGTGCCGGTGCCGCGGATGCTTGCCCTGTGCGAGGACGAGTCCATCATCGGCCGCGCGTTCTATGTCATGGAGTTCGTCCAGGGGCGCGTGCTCTGGGACCAGTCGCTGCCGGGCGCCTCCAATGCGGAACGCGCCGCCCTGTACGACGAGATGAACCGGGTGATCGCCGCGCTGCACAAGGTCGACGTCAAGGCCGCGGGGCTTGAGCAGTTTGGCAAGCCGGGCAACTACTTCGAGCGCCAGATCGGGCGCTGGAGCAAGCAGTACCAGGCCTCCGTCACCGGCCCCAACGAGGCCATGGACCGGCTGATCGACTGGTTGCCTCAGCACATTCCGGACTCCGCGCGTGATGAGCGCGAAGTCTCCATCGTGCATGGCGACTACCGGCTGGACAATCTGGTCTTCCACCCGTCGGAGCCGCGAGTGCTTGCGGTGCTGGACTGGGAGCTATCCACCTTGGGCCATCCGCTGGCGGATTTCAGCTATCACTGCATGTCCTGGCATATCCGGCAAAGCGGCGCCGCCCGTGGCCTGGGCGGTGTAGACCTGACGGGCCTCGGGATTCCCGACGAACTCAGCTATGTGCGCCGCTACTGCGAACGCACCGGCCGTGGCGATGCCGCCATCGTCATGAAGGACTGGAATTTCTATCTGGCCTACAACCTCTTCCGCATCGCCGCCATCCTGCAAGGGATTGCCAAGCGGGTGGAGGACGGCACGGCTTCGAGCGCCCGCGCCCGGGAGGCAGGCGCCGGGGCGGTGCCCATGGCGGCGCTGGGCTGGCAGTTCGCGCAGCAGGCCTGAGCGGCTGGCATCAGCCGCTGCGGTCAGGCCGAGGCGCTGTAGTCGCCTTCGGACGACCGGTCATGCCAGGCGGCCGAGGTCGTCGTGGGCCACGGCCCGCCCTCCCCCAGCCGCTGGCTCACCTGCTGAGCACTGACGGCTGCCGCTTCCAGCACACTGGCCAGGCCCTGCACCTCGTTCAGGGAAGGCTCGGCCATGGCGCTGCGCAGGTAGATGTTGCCGCGCAGGCTCAGCAGCACGAAGGGGCGCCCCTCCACCAGGATGTCCTGGCTGGCCTGTGCCAGCCGCCCGCACAGGTCGGGGGACAACCAGGCGCTGCACAGTTCCGCATTGGCGCTCACCGCGCCAAACCGCTGCTTCACGAGCTTGGACTCCAGCATCGGCTGCTTGGGGAACATCACCAGCCAGCGCATTTCCTCCGGCGTGTCGGTGTCCACCCGGGTGCGCAGCGTGTCGGTATAGGCTTCGAAGACGCTGCGCTCGAGCTGGTCCATCAACTGGCGCTCAATCACCATCATCTGCATGTCCGGGTTGAGCTTGAGTTCGCAGCGCATGCGCAGTTCATAACCGCTGATGTAGGTACGCTGTGAAGGGCCCCATTCGATGCGGGTCAGTCCGGGGAGTAGCCGAGGCAGGTCGATGACGAAGCCGCGCCCGTCGCGCGCATGGCGCAGCACGCCGCCGCGCTCTTCGGCCCAGTCGATCAAGGGCCGCCACCGCGCGGCATTGGCGCGGACGGTGAACCACTGTTTGATTTGTTTGATTACCATGAGGCTGGGGAAGCGCAATGAGCGTGACGGTGACGGGCCCGCGCGCTTTTGTACAAGGCGCCTGCCCGACCTGACCACCGCCCTGCGCCCCAACGGAGAACGCAAGATGATCGAAGTGTATTCATGGCCCACGCCCAATGGGCACAAGGTGCACATCATGCTGGAGGAATGCCGGCTTCCCTACCGGGTGATTCCCGTGGATATTGGCGCTGGCGAGCAGTTCGATCCCAAGTTCCTGGAGATCAGCCCGAACAACAAGATCCCGGCCATCATGGATCCGCAAGGCCCGGACGGCGAGCCCATGTCGATGTTCGAGTCGGGCGCCATCCTGCTGTATCTGGCCGGCAAGACCGGCCAGTTCCTTCCAGCGGACACGCGCGGGCGCTATGAGGTGCTGCAGTGGCTGATGTTCCAGATGGGGGGCGTAGGGCCGATGCTCGGGCAGGCGCATCACTTTCGCATCTACGCACCCGAGAAGATCGCCTACGCCATCGACCGCTACACCAATGAGGCCAAGCGGCTGTACGGCGTGATTGACAGGCGCCTGGCGCAGAGCCGCTATATCGGGGGCGACACTTACACCATCGCGGACATGGCCATTTTCCCCTGGCTGCGCAGCTGGAAGAACCAGGGCGTGGAGCTCTCGGACTACAGCCACCTCAAGGGCTGGTTCGATGAAATTGACGCCCGCCCCGCCGTGCAACGGGCGGTGCAGGTGCTTGCGGACCGCCGCAAGCCGCTGGTGGACGACAAAGCCCGGGAGAACCTGTTCGGAACGGCGCAATATCAGCGGCGTTGACCCTGGCACCCGCAGCGCATGGCGCCTGGCGTGACCCGTGTGGCGGGGACGCGGGCGCCGGGAGCCGCCTTTGAGCGAAAGCGCGCCGTCAGAGCTTGCCCAGGCGCACACGGTCGCCCAGTTCGGTCAGCCAGCGGCGACCATCTTCCCGGATGCCGGTGGCCAGGCCCTTGTCCTGCAAGCGCTGCTGCATCTCTTCGCTGACGATCATGCCGCCGGGCGCTTGCGGAATGAAATACAGCGCCGCCCGTTCCTCCGGCGTGATGACGAGGTCGGCGGGTGGCATGGGGGTGGAGGCAGAAGGAGCGGAAGACATCGGCATCAAAGGCGCGGCCAAAACAACGGGCCGAAGTATGCCAAGCGCGGCGGACCGCCCGTGGCATGTTGCACGCCCCAGTCGCCTTCCCCCTAACCTTGGGGCGCAATGCGAACCCTGTACCCGCGAGAATGCCGGCTCGGGTGAATCGCCGCGAGACAGCGGCGGTCAAGTGGGTGGGATGGATGCAACAACAACAATCGGACGGCCAAAGGCCGTCTTTGGACCCTGAAGCGGCGGCCTCGGCGCAGGCCTCGCCGCCTGATGCCGCGCCCACATCGGGCTGGCTGCACCGCGTGCCGATGAAACTGCTGGTGGCCGGCATGGCCGCCTTAGGTGTGCTGGCAATGGTCTATCCGGACGGGCGACGCAGCGAGATTTCAGCCGCCGCCGAGGCCATTCATCAGTGTGACCTGGCTGCGGCGCGCTCCGGGATGACCGGCGAGGCTCGCCAGCAGGCTCGGACCCACTGCCATGCGTTGAGAGCCGACTACTTGCAGCGCTACGGGCAGGAGCCCTGAGCCAGCGACAGTGGCGCCGTCGCAAGCTTGGTGCCAACGCCCGAGATGCAGCCCGCAAGGGCGCCCCACTGCCCGGTCATCAGCAGGCGTGCGCCATCTCCAGTTCACGCGCAGGCGCCGCCGGCCGCAGCGCTCGCTCGTCAGCGCCGCCGTGCCACTGATCTTCCCAGGGCTCGGAAGCCTCCGGCGCCGTCTCCTCATACTCGTGCGCCAGCTGCTCGTCATGGGAGGGCGGCGCCACCTGGACTTCCGCGGCGGCACGCCGCAGTTCAGCCTCCCGCATGAGCACGGCCGTCCGTGGGTTGGCACGAATCATCTGCGAAGCCACCGCGATTGCGCCGCGCACCTCAGGCCGGCGCTGCGCCCAGTTGGCCAACAGCGGACCATGGCGCTCCGGAAACACCTCCCACCAGGCAACGATGCTTTTGGGGTCGTTGAGATCGAGCAGCATGCGGGTTCCTTTCGTCTCCGGCGAGGAGGCATGTGGCAACTGTATACGCATACAGTGGTTTTGCCAATCGCCCTGCTCTCCCCCAGAGAGGCGGGAAGCCATCCCGCGCGAAGGCTGCCTTGAGATCCGCACGTAGGGTTTTCACGCACAAGCACTTCCATCGATACAGCACATGGCAGACGGACTCACGCCGACTGCTGGAAAACCCTCGGCGTTCTAGAGTGGCGCTCGTTCCAGTTACCACCTGACACGCCTGAGGGTTTCATGCTCGCTTTAGACAATATCAAGATTGGAAAACGGCTTCTGTTGGCCTTCGCAGGGGTCTGCGCCCTGATGATCGCCGTGGGAACCCTGGCGTATATTGGCCTGCAAGGCGTTGGGGCGCAGCTGGACAGCATCACCGACGACGCGTATCCCAAGGTCCGCCAGGCCGCAGTCATGACGCGCGCCGTCAATCAGCAAGCCCGCTCGGCCCGAAACTTCCTGATCTTCCAGGATGCCGGCCAGCGCGCCAGTGAGCTGCGCAAGATGCTTGAGCAACGCCCTGTCGTGGACGAGGCGTTCCGCAAGCTCGCCCCCATGATGACCACCGATGCCGGCAAGGCGATGCTGGCCAATCTGGTCGAGAAGCGCCGCGTCTATCTGGAACAAATGGATTTGTTCGCGGCCAAAGCCAAGGCGGACGACGTTGACGGCGCCAGGACCGTGCTGCTGGACAAGCTGCGGGGCCCGCAGCTGGACTACATGAAGGACCTGGAGGCATTCACCACGCACGAGGAGGAGCGCATGGACCGCTCGGGCGACGAAGCCGACAAGGCCATGGCGCAGGCAGTGACCTTCATCGTCAGCGGCAGCCTGGTTGCGGTGGTGTTTGCCATCGGCGCCGGGGTGCTCATCACGCGCTCCATCACCCGCCCCGTCGGCGAGGCCGTGCAGGCCTTGAACCGCGTAGCGGGCGGCGACCTGACCACCGACCTGGCCGTCACGCGGCAAGACGAGATGGGTGAACTGCTGCGCGCGGTCGATCAGACGACCCGATCCCTGCGCCATGTGGTGACCTCCGTCCGCCACGGCGTGGACTCGGTTTCCACCGCGGCAGGCGAGATCGCTGCGGGCAACCTGGACCTGTCCGGCCGGACGGAGCAGCAGGCCAGCGCGCTGCAGCAGACCGCCTCCTCCATGGAGCAACTCACGAGCACGGTGACGGACAGTGCAAATTCAGCTCGCCAGGCCGCCGACCTGGCCAACGCGGCGAGCCAGTCCGCCGGCAAGGGCGGATCGGTGGTGGCCGACGTGGTCAGCACCATGAACGACATCACCGAGTCGAGCAAGAAGATCGGCAGCATCACCAGCGTGATTGACGGCATTGCGTTCCAGACCAATATCCTCGCGCTCAATGCGGCGGTCGAGGCCGCGCGCGCTGGTGAACATGGGCGCGGTTTTGCGGTGGTGGCCGCCGAGGTCCGCACGCTGGCCCAGCGTTCCGCCCAGGCCGCCAAGGAAATCAATGGCCTGATCGGCACGTCGATCGAGCGGGTGGAAGCAGGTGCCCATCATGCCTCCCTGGCTGGCACGACCATGCAGGAGATCGTCTCCCAGGTCGAGAAGGTCTCGCACCTGATCCGCGAAATCTCTTCCGCGGCCTCGGAGCAGAGCGCGGGCATTGGCCAGGTCAACACCGCCGTCGTCCACATGGACCAGGCGACGCAGCAAAACGCCGCACTGGTGGAGCAAAGCGCCGCCGCCGCCCAGAGCCTGGATGAACAGGCCCGCACCTTGATGAAGACCGTCGAGGCCTTCAAGGTCTGAGTGCCGCACCGGGGCCACCCGCCCCTTGGCGGTGTGCCCCCACGCGCTAACCCGCAGCAAAGCGCACGCGCGGCGGCCCTATCATCTCGCCCGTCGCCGGGCCGTCCCTTGACGTCTCCCGACCGTCCGGCCTGTGCGCGCCCTCCGGCGCCACAGGCTGTCCGCTTGAGGGAGCCCCGTCAGAGATGTCCGCCCATACTCGCCCAGAAGTCTGCCCGAACTGCGACCAGCGCCTGCCCGCCGAGACGGCCCTGCAGGTGGCCTATTGCCCCGGCTGCGGACAGGAAGCGGTGCTGCATGCCGCCTCCATGCGCGAGTTCATCCACGAGTTCATTGGCCACTATGTGGCGCTCGAAGGACCGCTGTGGCGCTCGTTATGGGCCCTGCTCTTCCAGCCGGGACGTCTCACGCTGGAGTATTTCGCCGGACGGCGGCGGCGCTTTGTCCAGCCCCTGCGGCTCTACCTCAGCCTGAGCTTTGTGTTCTTCATTGCCTTGCACCTGGTGGGTCATCACGGCGTGCAATGGAACCGCCCCGATCATGTGCAGGTGCGGGACTGCGGCGCGCCCGGCAGTGACTGCCACTGGCTGGAGCGCGAACTCGGCAGGGTTGGTCAGCGTCTGGCCAGCGCGGAGCCGGGCGACATCCAGGCCAAGCTGGACAAATACTCGCCCTATGCCCTGCTCCTCATGCAGCCGGCCTTCGCCGCGCTGCTGGCCCTGATGCTCAGGAGCAGACGCATGAAGTACGCCGAGCATTTCGTGTTTTCCCTGCACGTGCACGCGTTCTGGTTCGCGGCGTATTTGCTGGCGCAAGCGGCGATGTGGCTGCCGCTGATCGTCTATCCGCTCATGGGTTTGTATGGGCTGCTCGCCTTGAAGCGGGTGTATCGCCTCGGCTGGTGGGGCAGCGTCTGGCGCAGCGCGTTGCTGTCCCTGGTCTATCCGGTGATGCTCGGCTTCGGCACCGTGGTGCTGGTCGTGGCGGTGCTGGCGGCCAGCGGCGGACACTGACGTTCAAGCCGTTCCGGGAACCCGGCGCGCGGGCCCACGCACCCAGTGTCACTGGCGTTCGCCAGCGTTCACGCCGGCAGGGCAGCGCATGCATTCACATCCTTTAGTCCCGCAGTGCTTTGTGCCGGTCCCGGCCCCGCCGGTCGCACAAGACCAGCTTCCCGTTCGCGGCACCGAGACGGCGCAAGGTGACTCGCTGCCCGCGAGCGCGACCCGGTTGGGCAGCCCCCCGCAGACGCCTGCCGGCCGGAACTTCATGTCCGCGCTGGGTCGCTTCCTGCGACGGCGGCAGCGCGTGCCCCGGGATGCCAGGGAGACTCGCCTGATGGGTCAAGCAGCCGCTCACGACGCGTCGCTACGGCCGTGGATGGCCTCACGGCCGGCAGCGCCGGCAGCGCCAAGCGCGGGCCGGTCACGCGCGCTGAGCGCAGAGACACGCCAGGCGGCATCGCCGCCGCTTATCCTGGCGCCGGCAACAGCCGCCTTGCCGACGCTTGAGCCGCTCGTGCTGACCGCCTTGAGCGACGCCGACCAGTCCTTCGCGCGACTGGCGCCCACCCGCCCCCAACAGCGGGAATTTGCGTATCTGCGGACGCAACTGGCCAGCGCCGGATCGCCCGGGCAGGCCGATGCATGGCGTCGTGCCATCCGCCGGCTCGAAGCACGCATCCAACGGTCCAGGGCGATGCAGCCATGGCTGGAGCGAGAGCGGCAAGCCTTGGCCAATGACCCGGCGTGGCGAGCCATCAAGGCCCGCCACCTCCACGTTCTGCATGAGCGGGAACTCGTGGACCGGATCAAACGGGAACTGCAGTCGTCGGGCACGATCGAGGATGCTTGCCCCTGCGACCACGAGGCCACCTTCCTTGCCCTGCGCCGCGCCCGGATGCTGGCGGGAACCTTGATCCGCACCCATGTGCCGCCCGGGCAGGTGGACCCCATCATCACGTCCTACCTGTCGATCGCCATGCTGGACCGAGGGTTCGAGCGCCCCAGCCCGATGCAACTGGGCCACATGGGAAGGGCCCTGTCGGTACTTGAAGCGCTGACGAGCCCGGCAGCCGCTGCCGATGTGCTGGCGCATGCGGCGCGTTGCCTGCAGCATCATGATCAGCTGTGGGATGCCATGACTTCGGCGCGTGTGTTCTGGCGCCTGACGCAGGAGGGCATCAGCGCCGAGCACGCCGAGTTGATCGCGGCCATGCTGCGCGGCGGTGGCACCGCCACTGTCGAGGATCTGATGCGCGTCGCGCGCGATCTGTGCCGAATCAACCGGGAATCGTTGATGCTGGCAGGGGGGCGCATGCCCACCATAGTGGTTTGCCAGAACAGCATCACGCAGATCGTGCCCGCATTGATGGGCGTCACCATGCGGCCCCCAGGCCCGCAGGACCCATCAGGGCCAACCGCCTCGCAGCAGATGCCGCTGGGGCTGTGGGATGCATCCAGACTCGGCGAACGGCGCTTGCAGGGGCGCACGGAACTGCTGGTGGCGGTCAAGCCTGCCACCTCTGCGGTGCCGCGCAGGATGGCGACGGCTAGCCAGGCACCGCAGGACGTGATCGATGACGGCCTGCCCGAGGGCCTGCGCGCGGCATTGCTCAACATGCTTGGCGTGGCTACCAAGGCGGCTCCGCTCCGGCTGCCTGGTGAGCCGTCGGCCCCCTGCGCTGCGCCAGCCGCCCGGACCCGGGCCAAGGCCCAGGCCGAAGCACAGGCACAGACCCAAGCCGCGCCGCAGGCGACGCTCAACGTACGCGGCCAGCCGCCATCCTGAGCCGGGGCACACGGCCCCGCCAGCGTCTCAGCCGGCTGCCAGCCGGCGCCTGGAAGACATTGGTCGCCCCGCCCGCGAACCCGGCTGGGCAGGCTCGCCACCCAGGAAGACTGGCATCCGCCAGTGCAGCCAGCGGCACGCCCCTCATGCACCCTGCCTTCTCACCCCCCCTCGCCCCTGCCCCCGAGCCCCTCATCAGTGTCACCGACGAAGCCATGGAGGCATTGATGGCCCCCGGCCATCTGCTGGTCAGGACCGAGGGCCGCCGATCCTGCTGTTCCTTCCTGTCGTCCCTGGGTCGCTGGCTCCAGCGAAGCAGCCAGGAGGCGGAGCTTGCTCCGGCAGCGTCTTACCGTAAGTACATGACGCCCTCGATGTTGCAGCCAGACGAAGCCCTTCAGCAGGTCGTGTTGCGCAAATCGCTGGAGGAGCCCTTGGCCGCATTGAAGCTCCAATTTGCCGACTTGATGCCCTCCAAGCGACAACGGTCGGAATATGACCACCTTGTGAGAAAAGCGCTGCTCGCCACTGACCCAGTCACCGCCGGCGGCTACCTGACCGCCCTCAACACCCTGGTGGAGCGCATCCGACAAGGGAAGGACGCTCAGGGCGCCTTCGACGCCGCCTACGCTGCCGTGGAAGGGGATCCTGCATTCCAGGCCGCCCTCGCGAGCCAGTCGCTGGCCCCGCACGAAGCCCTGGCCCTTGAACGCATCAAGGCGCTGCTGGCAAAGGCAATGACCGCCCAAGAAAACGCCGTACTGGGCTATGGAGCTGCATTGCAGTTCGTCGAACTGGCCAAGGCCACCATGGATCGGAGGCTTCGCACCGCCCACGCATGGACCCCGGCGGACGAACCTGTGCTTGAGTCGTTGGCCGCCTTCGCCGCAGCACGGCAATTGCCCAGCCACACCCCAAGGGAATGGGCCCAGGTGGGCATGGCCCTGGCGAGGCCGCAGGACCTGCCCACCAGCGAACACGTGCAACAGGCCATGGTGTTTGCGGCTGAGTGCATGCTCAATCGCAACCACAAGCTGGACGACGCAATGGCGGCTGCCGAAGTCCATGGCCGCCTCCTGCAGGAAGGCCTCGATCCGGCAACGGCCCGGCAGGCGGCGTCCATCCCCATCGCCGTGGGACAAGCAGGGCTCGACGAGCTGATGGTGGTGGCCCGGGCACTGCCCGCGCTGGCGCCGGAGCGGCTGGATCTGCTCGAAGACCGGCAAGTGCTTGTCTGCACGGACAACGTCACCCAGGACGATCCTCTGATGAAGGGGCAACTGGCCGATGGTCCCGACCCGGATGAGCAGGGCCATGCCGAGGCCGAAGCGAGCACCGGCCGTCTGGTGTACTGGGAGGACAGGCGCCTGCTGGCCATGCCGCGCAAAGGCCCTGCGCTGTCCTTGCTGGTGGCGCTCGCGCCAGCTCAATCGCCCGCCAGCTTGCCGGCCCACTTCGACCAGGTCCTGCTCAGATGGACCGACCAGCTCAAGGTCGTCCAGGCAGCGGCCGCTCCAGCATCGCAGGAGGACGCACCGGCATGAGCCGCAAGCCCATCGATGACACAACGCCGCTGGCGGTCTCGCCGGCCGAGCACTGGCGGCAAGTTCGGCAGCAGGCGCGCTCAGCCCTGTCGGATCTGATGCAACAGATCCGCTACTCGGACGACCCCGAGGCCGATGCCGCACTGGCCGATCTGCAGCCCATGCTTCGGCTGCTGGACCGGGAGGCTTGTGACCTGGGCAGCCTGCGAGCAGTGGAGCGCCACTGGCGCTGCGATGCGGCCTGGCAAGATCTCCAGGCACTCGCCCCTGAGGTCTTCACGCCCTTGCAGGCTTCTCTGCAACGCCTGCAGGAGTCGCTTCAGCAGCCCTGGCCGGCCGCCGATCGGTCCACGGCAGGCCACCTTCCGGACGCCGCTGCCGTCGGCGTCACCGCAGGCCCAGGCGCCCCAGCTTCTTGATCAGGCCCACACGGGAGATGCCCAGACGGCGGGCAGCCTCGGACTGGTTGCCGCCGCTCGCCTGCATGGCTTCGCTGATCAGGCGACGTTCCAGCTCGGACAGGGCTGCATCGAGCAGCCCCTCCTGCGGCTCGCCGCGCAGGCCGGCCAACGCCTGCGAGCCCGACGTCAGGTCGCCCCCGGCCGCCAGGGCAAGCGCCTCGGCATCCAGGTCGGTCTGCCCGGGCAGCAGCAAGGCCGCCGCCGCCTCCACCACGGCCTTGAGCTCGCGCACATTGCCGGGCCATTCGCTGGCGGCGAGCCAGGCCATGGCACTGGTGGAGACGCCTACGCCGCGCAACTGCGCGAAGCGCGCAGCCAGCAGCGGCACATCCTGACGGCGCTCTGCCAGCGAGGGGGTCCGCAGCACCACCCCCTTGAGCCGGTAGTACAGGTCTTCCCGGAATTCGCCGCTACGCACCATCGCTTCCAGGTCTCGATGCGTCGCGGCCACCACCCGAACCTCACTGGTGCGCGTGGTCCGACCGCCCACCGGCATGAAGGTACCCTCCTGCAGAAAGCGCAGCAGCTTGACCTGCATGGCCGGCGGCATCTCGCCCACCTCGTCCAGGAACAGCGTGCCGCCGCGGGCCACCTCCACCAAGCCGGGCTGGTCCCTGTAGGCGCCGGTGAAGCTACCCTTCATGTGCCCGAACAGTTCGCTCTCCAGCAGCTCCGCCGACAGCGCACCGCAATGAACCGGCACAAAGGGGCCGGCGGCCTGCGCGCCCTGCTCGTGCAGGGCCCGTGCCACCAGTTCCTTGCCGGTGCCGGTGGGCCCCAGCACCAGCACATTGACGCGCGTCGGCGCCACGCGCCTGATCATGGCGCGCAGCGTCTGCATGGCGGGTGCCTGCCCGAGCAGGCCCATGGCCTCCTCCCCCTGCTGCTGACGCAGTTGCATCAGCTCCTGGTCCAGCCGGTGCTTGCGCAGCGCCCGGGTCACCACAAAGCGCAGCAGATCCGGATCGATGGGCTTGGGCAGGAAGTCCCAGGCACCCAGCGCCGCTGCGCGCAGCGCCAGTTCGGGGTCGGCATGGCCGGTCAGCACGACCACGGGCACGCCTGGAAAACGCGGGATCAGCGCCAGTCCTTGCTCCGGGTCCATGCTGGGCGGCATGGCCAGATCCAGCAGGACCAGGTCCGGACGCGACTCGGCAAATGCCGCCACGGCCTGTTCTCCGTCCGCTGCCACCGTGACCGTCTGCCCCAGGTTGCGCAGGAAAGCGCCGCCCAGGCGCTGAAACGCCGGCTCGTCGTCGACGAGCAGCACATGGCCCGGTGACTCGGCGGTCAATGGCAGGCTCATCGCGGTAACTCCAGTGTGAAACAGGTACGCCACGGCGCGCGTGCAGTGAGCGAGGCGCGGCCCCCGTGGGCGGCCGCCACGCGCGCCACGATGGCGAGCCCCAGGCCGGTGCCGCCCTGGCTGCGGGAGGCGAACGGCTCGAACAGCCGGTCGCGCAAATCATCCGGCACCCCTGCGCCGTTGTCGCAGACATGCAGGCGGACATGCTGGGGGTCACTGTCCATCTCGATCGTGCAGCCCTCGGGCGAGGCGCCCCGTGCGTTCTCGACCAGGTTGACCAGCGCCTGCTCCAGGCGGCGCGGGTCGACCCGGTCCATCCAGCAGGTGTCCGGCCAGGCGGAGGAGAGCCGCACACCCGCTTCCCGGGTCGCCAAGGCGCGCACCACGGCGCTCAGATCCACGCGCTGCGTCTGCAGCTTCCAGGGCTTGGCATAGTCCAGCAAGTCGCTCGCCAGATGGGCAATGCGGGCGACCTGGGCCCCCACCTCCTGCCGCGTGTCCGGCGGCGCCATGGCCACCGCCATGCCAATGATGTTGAGGGGGTTGCGAATGTCGTGGGCCACCGTGGCGGCCAGCGCCCCCAGTTCCGCCAGACGTGCCTGCACCTGCCGCTCACGCTCGCGGGCTGCCGCTTGTTCGGCCTGTTCGACATGGCGGGCGGCATCTGCCAGTACCGCGGCGAAAAGTTCGGCGGCATGGCGCTGCCCCGGCGGCGCGGCTTCCCAGCCGGACCACTGCGCGGTCCAGCCGTCGCTGCCTTGGCGCAGCTGCAGGGTGGGAGCTGTGCTGGCCGAGGAGCCAACCCCGCTGCGTGCGGCCATGCCGTCGCGCGGGCCGGCTTCGTCCTGCGCCGCCTCCGGCGGCTGCACGGCCACCACGGTGGGCATGCCCACACGGCGGGACAGCAAGTCGGTGGCGGTGCTGGACAAGGCCAGCAGACTGTCGCTGCGCTGCAAGGACTCCCGCCAGGCTTGCAGGTCCTGGGCGCTCACCTCCCCGCCCGGATAGATGAGGCGCTGCACGAATCGCCGCACGGGCCCGTTCAAGGCCAGGCAGCCGGCGGCCACGGCCAGGCCGCTCAGCCAGCGCGATTCAAAGGGCAGCAGCAGCGGCATCAGGCCCACGATGGCCGCCCCGCCGGCCAGCAGCAGCGTCCAGACCAGGGCGCGGCCGGCCCACGCATTGGCGACGAACACGCCATACCGCAAGATGCCGTAGACCAGCATCAGCGGATACAGCGGCAGGGCCAGCAGCGGAAACGGATAGAGCGGCCACTCCATCAACGCGATGGCATAGCCGCCGATGCACACCAGCCCCCAGAGGCAGGAAGCAGTCACGGCCGCCACCTGCGCGCGCGGTGGCGTCTGACCGTCAGCGCGGGGGCCAGCGCGCACCAGGGCATGGACCAGCACCGATACGCCTGCCAGGCCCAGCACGACCCAGGACAGGCTGGGGATCACGGCGGCCGGTTCGGCGAACGCCAGCCGGCCGACAGCGGGATGGTCAACGAACCGGGCCGGCAGCAGGAGTTGCGACGCCAGGGCCGCCACGGCGCCCAGGCCATACCCGGCCACCACCCAGCGTCGCCGCACCGGCGCCCGGCAGAACACCACGCAGAAATGGAAGAACACGGCCGAGGTCAGCGGCGCGGTGGCCAGCAGATGCAGGGCCAGGGTCTCCACGCGCGGCCCAAACCAGTTGGGCAGCTCATTGCCGGTGACCCACACGGCGAATGCCGCCAGGAAAGCCGCGAGCAGACGGCCGCCGGCGACCCGGTCCGCCCAGGCCAGCAGCACGCCCGCCAGCAGCAGCGTCTCCAGCAGCGACAGCCCCATGGCGACGCGCAGCAGCATGTGTATCCGTCGTTGACAGTTCGAAGGTCCGCAACTGTATACGATGGCTACAGCCGCTGTCACGTTCTCATATGAATCAAGCACTTGCGAGCGCCTACGGGCCTGGCCCGCTTCTCGCAATAAGAGGGGCATGAACCTCTTCACCGCCCTCACCTTCCCCGCGGGCCTTTGCAAGCCTCTCGGGCCATCCAATGCTGAACTCGACCTGAGCGCCCTGATGGGCCAGGAGGCCTGGATGCGGCTATCTGTGCCCGTTCGCCGACGCTTTGGCCTCCACGCCGCCCCGGTCGCCTACCGCGGCCATCTGGATCTGGACTGCAGCGCCATGGGCCGCGTGCTGGCATGGCTGAGTTGGCCGCTGAAAGGTCCCCTGGTGCCTCACCGCGCCCACGGCCTGCCAGTGGAAGTCGGCGTTGCATCCGACGGCCACGGCGGCGTGGCCTGGACGCGGCGCCTGGGCTCTCGCACCGTCAGTTCGGTCAAGCAGCGCCACCCCGTCCGCGGCGTGCTGGAGCGCACCAGCGGCGGCCTGGCGATGGCACTGGATGTCCTGGAGCATGAAGGCGCCCTGGTGTTCCAGAGTCGGCAGTACCTGTGGTGCATCGGACGCTGGTGCCTGCCCTTGCCGTCGTGGCTCAGCCCGGGCACCTGCCGGGTGGAACACCGCGATCTCGGCGGCGGCCAGTTCCGCTTCACCTTGACGATGACTCATCCCCGCTTGGGACTGACTTTTCAACAAGCCGGCGTCTTTGAAGACCCGGTGCAGGAGTGAACTCCATGCTGCTGATCGATACCCTGCTGATTTGCCAGGCGCTGCTCGGCGCCTTCGACAACCTGTGGCACCACGAATGGGCCGCCCGACTGCCGCAGCGACGAGGCGCGCGGCGGGAACTGGCGCTGCATGCCGCGCGCGAGGCGCTGTATGGCGCCCTGTTCCTCGGCCTCGGTTGGTTTGCCTGGCACGGCGCCTGGGCGCTGCTGGTGGCGGTTGTGCTTGCGGTGGAAATCGTCATTACCCTGTGCGACTTTCTCGAAGAGGACCGCACGCGCACCCTACCGCCCTTCGAGCGGTGGCTGCACACGGTGCTGACGGTGAGCTATGGCGTGTTCGTGGGCCTGATGGCGCCCAAGCTCTTGCAGTGGTGGCAGGCACCGACCGAGGTGGTGTCAGCGGCGCGTGGTGTGGTGTCTTGGCTCTACAGCGTGATGGCAGCGGGCGTGTGGGTCTGGAGCCTACGCAATCTGCTGGCCGTGCGGCGCCTGGGCTCGGAGCCGGTGCCGTCTCGCCACGCGCCCGTTCCGCGCGGGGCGTCCGCCGTACTCGTGACCGGCGCCACCGGCTTCGTCGGCCGCGCGCTGGTGGCACGGCTGCGGAGCGAGGGCCGCCGTCTGATGGTCCTCAGCCGGGACGTGAAGCAGGCGCGGCTGCAGTTCGATGCCGATGTCACCGTCATCGGTTCGCTCACGGAGATCTCGCCCGAGACCCGCATTGACGCCATCGTGCATCTGGCAGGGGCCCGTGTCCTCGGACGCCCCTGGACGGCCGGCCGCCGGCGTGTGCTCATCGACAGCCGCACCGGCTTGACGGAAGAACTGCGCCTGCTGGTGCAGCGGCTGGAGCACCGCCCAAAGGTGATGGTGGCCGCCTCCGCGGTGGGCTTTTATGGTGTTCCGCCCGAGGCCGTGCAGTGCGACGAGCGCAGCAGCCCGATGGCCGGCGTGTTCCAGTCCGAGCTTTGCGCCGCCACGGAGCATGAGGCCGTGCGCGTCGAAGCCTTGGGTCTGCGCGTCGTGCGCATGCGTTTCGGTGTGATCCTGGGCCGCGACGATGGGGCGTTGCCCATGCAGCTCATGGCCACACGCATGGGCCTGGGTGCGCGCCTTGGCAGCGGGCGACAGCCGTTGCCCTGGATCCATCTCCACGATGCCGTCGGCATGATCGTCTGGGCCCTCAGGCGTGACGATGTGCGGGGCGCCATCAACGCCGTTGCGCCAGACCTGTGCACCCAGGCCGCCTTTGCCCGCACGCTCGCCACCTGCGCGGGACGCCACCTGTGGCTTCGCGTGCCGGCGGCGCCACTGCGCTGGCTGATGGGAGAGATGTCCACGCTGCTGCTGGACGGGCAATGGGTGGTGCCCGAACGCGCGGTGCAGGCCGGCTTTCGCTTCGAGTTCGACCGGCTGCCGGATGCGTTGAATCACCTGTGCCGGAGGGCGCCTCGCCCATCGGCCGGTGTGCGCGTGCGGTGCGCCTGACACTGCTGTCTCTCGCACCAACGTCCGTGAGTGCAGAACCGTTGATCCGCACCGGGCTACCAAAGCGCATGACTCGACGCCAACCGGCGTGACAGGTGCCTGATGTTCATCACGGAATCGACCGCCCCATCCCTGCAGCCCCTGCTGGACGACACACAGTCCATCACGATCAGCACGGCCCCCTCTCACCTGACGCCGGAAACGGAGGCCGGATGCCTTCACCGCGCCATCACGGCCCTGGGCCGTGTGTTGCACCGGCAAAGGCGGCCGGCATCAGCGGCGTTGAACGTCCACTTCCACCGGGGGCCTTCCTGGCCCCCCCTGGGGGGAAGCACCCGCACGCGGCCCTCGGACGCCGTGGCGGCGCGCCTGGCCGACGCCCTGCCGCCGGAAGTGCTCACGCACAAACGGACCGATGTCCAGGCCACTGCCAAGGCCACCATCGGCACGCAGACGCTCAGCCCCGACGAGCCGAAGCCACCTCGCCCGACGGAAAGCGCCATGCGCCGTCAGCACTACCTCGGAGCAGTCGCGGATCGCGAACTGCTGATCAGCGAAGTTCAGCCGCTGATCGACAGGCTGCCCGATTCAATGGCCACGCCGGTCCGGGCGTGGATCGACAGCCAGCGGGCCATCAACGTGCTGCAAGCGCCCGAGCGACCGGGCGTGTGCGGGCATGGCCAGCACATCGAGCTGGGCGACCGTGCAATGCGGTTGATCAAGCGTAGCCGCAGCGCGGTCGCGGGGCTCAAACCCTTGCTGAACGAGTCGCCCTCGACCGTGCCCGGCCTGCTGAGCGTGCGCGACGCTTTGCCGGCGCATATGGAGGCGCTCCTGCCCAACCCCGGCCAGGCGATGCATTTCGAGACCCTCATGGACCGCCTGGCCGAGGTGCGCAGCCTCGCCGGGTTTGATATCTGGCGGCAAGCGGCAGAACACCTGATGCATACGGTGGAAGAGTCCAACCGGCTGATGCCGGAGATCAATCGCCATCGCAAGGAATTGCGCGACGATCCTCGGCTGCTTGAACTCCGAGATGAGGAAGGACCAGCGCCGCCGCATTACGTGGCGCTGCTGCGCAGGATTTCGCGACTGCATGACCGTTCGCAGGTGGCGATGACGTACGCCACCGGCGGTGCCCTGGCTGCCAGACATTTCCTCGCAGCGGCGCAAGTAGCAGCCACTGAAGCGGCGCGCCAGCATGAATTCCTCAAAACCAATACCGCCCGGACCAGCGCCATCGAGCAGCTGCTGGTCGCGCATCCGGAGTTTGACTCCGGCGGCATCCCCAGGTCCTCGCTGGTGAGTTTTGGGAGCTACCTGTCCGCGGCAGCGCAGATCACACAAGCGCCCGATCTGCTGCGGGCGCTTGAATTCACGCAGGAGGTCTACCAGCAAAGGCATGACCTGGTGGAAGCAATGGACTGCACCCGCTTGTTCGTGGCACTTCACCAGGACGGCATGGCTGTGGAGGAGGCGGACGCCCTGGCGCGTCTGTTCAGTCGTCATGGCACCGCCTGTATCGATGACCTGGCCGCCGTAGCCCATGCGCTCAAAGGAACAGCTGCCAGCACCCTGCACGAAATGGACAGACTCGGTCTACGCGTGCACGTATGCTGCGACCGGCTGACCGAAGCCATGCCGACGCTCATCGGGAGGAACCACGCCCCTTGGCCGACCGCGGTGACCGATCCGCACGACGCTGCCGACCCGGACACCCTCAGCTTCTGGGAAGACGAGGTGCTTCACGCACAGGACTTGCGGGCGGCTCCAGCCCTTTACGTGGCCGTCCGCCAGAGGAACCCGGCGACCCGAGCCGGCTTGGCGATCCAGGAGGGCCGCAACGCGCCGATCTCCGGGGCGAGCCCATCGGCCCCTTGGCGTGAGGTGCCGCCAGGATGCCGGGAACAGTTCGATGCCGTCGTGCGGAGCCTGCGAGCGCAGCCAGCGCCATGACAGACGAACGATGTGATCCTGGGCAGCCAATCGTGCGCTGCCCATGCTGCCCGCGCCTCCTGAAAAAGCGTTGGTGAGCGGCAGAACTGCCGACCGCCGTCCAGCTACCAATGGACATCCAAGCAGCGCTACAGGTGCCACATGATCAGATCGGATTCCACCACACCTTCACAGCGGCCCTTGCTTGACGACATGCAGTCGATTGCCGTCAGTTCAGCCCCGCCCTCCATTGCTGCTGACGAGCAAGAGCTTGGATGCCTGCACCGCGGGATCACCGCGCTGGGCCGCGTGTTGAACCGTCGAAGGCGGACGGACGGCCCGGCGTGGAAAGCCCATTACACGCGGCAGATGTCGTCAGTCAGCCTGATGAGTGCTGCCCACATCCGGCCGTCGGCCGCCGCGGCGGCCCGTCTGGCCGAGGCCGTGCCGCCACAGATCCTGACCCGCACTCAGGCCGATGTACACGCCACGACCACCATCGCCACCCAGACGGTCAGCCCGGCGCAAGCAGAAACGCCTCCCCTCACGCAAAGCGACAAGCGGCTACAGGAATACCGCACCCTGGTGGCTGAACGGGAGCTGCTGATCAGCCAGATGGACCGACTGATCGCCAGGCTGCCCGCCTCGGCGGCCACGGCAGTGCAGTCGTGGCTGGACAGCCAGAACGCGATCAACGTCCTGCAAGGGCCCGCGCAGCTTGACGCAGCCGAACATCGGCTGGGGGACGTGGTCGATGACCGGGCGATGCGCTTGATCAAGCGCAGCCATGCGTCGGTGGTCGCGCTCAAGCCCTTGCTGGAGCAGTCGCCCATCGATGTGCCCGAGCTGCTGAGTGCGCGCGAAGCTTATCCCGCACGGATGGAGGCACTTCTGCCGAGTGCGGTGCAATCGGGCTACTTCGAAGACCTCATGGACCGCCTGGCGGAGGCAAAGACACATGCTGAGCTTGCCCATTGGCAACAAGCGACCGAACACCTGCTCAAGACCGTTGAACAGAGCAACGCGTTGATCCCCCAGGTCAACGAGCGGCGCCTGCAGGCGCGGGATGATCTGCGGCTCACCAGGATGCGAACTTGCGGAGACCTGCTGCCCGAGCATCTGGCGCAGATGGTGGCCCTCGCCACACACCGGCATGACCGGGGGCAGCTGGCCATGACTGACGCAGTGGGCGGTGCTTTGGCCGCCCAGGTCTTTCTGACGCGGGCGCAGATGATGGTCGATGAGGCGAGTCGCGTGGAGCAGTTTCACCGGTCAGCGCCCGGGCTGCCCAAGACCTTTGAAGCCTTTCTCGGTGCCTCGGAGCAACTGACGCCCATCGAGCTGCGAAAGGCCCGTGCGTTCCATGCGGAGGCGCTCAAGCGAGGGATGACCGCATATGAGGTGATGACGACGACGCGCCTGTTTGTGAACCTGATCAAGGGCGGCATGGATGATCAGGAGGCGAGCGGCCTAGCGCGCCTGTTCCGGCAGGAAGGTACGGCCTGCGCTGATGATCTCGTCGCGGTGGCCCATGCGCTGAAGGGACAGTCGCCCGAGACGCTGCGCCATTTGGATGAACGCCGCCTGCGCATTCACGTGTGCTGCGACCGGTTGACCGATGCCCTGCCGTTTTGCATCGGCAAGACCTATCGCCCCGTTCCCATGGTGCCGGCCGTAGAGGCAAACGCTCCTGGCGCTGAGGGGGTCAGATTCTGGGAGGATGAGGTTCTCCATACCCAAAAGTCGCTCATCGACGCCCAGATGTTTGTGGCGGTCCAGCAGAAGTCTCCGGCGGCGGAACCGGCGCTTGCGGCCATTGACGATGGCGCGACCCAGTCAACCACCGCCGGCGGCTCATCAACGCGGTGGCGAGAGGTGCCGGAAGGATGCCGGGCAGCGTTCGAAGCCCTTGCGCAATGGCTCAGCACCCAGCCGGCGAGGTAACCGCGGGCGCCTAGCGCGTCAAGGGCCGAGCCGCGCCCGCAAGGCCGCGTCCGTGGCCTGCGCGTCGCCGGGATGGAAGAAGTCTGCGGGAGATGGGCGCAGCAAGGCCTCCGCCTGCTGCGGGCTGCCTTGCAGCCAGGCTGCCCAGTGTTCGGGTTCGATGTGGATGACAGCGCGCTTGTCCTGCGCATCGGCTGGCAGCGCCGGGTCGGGTTTATGCAGGCGCCCCAGCAGCGGGTGGCCATCGCAGTTGCAGGTGAGCATGGCGTAGTTGGGCACCACCTCACCGGTGACCGGATCCACCCACTCGTTCCAGATGCCCGCCAGCATCCACGGCAGCCCGTCGGCGCGTCGAAGTTGCCACCAGATGTTCTTGCCGGTCTCCCAGTTCGGTTCCTGGTACCAGGCGGCAGGAATGAGACAGCGCCTGCCTTCATTCCAGGCGGCCCGGAACGTGGGCGCGGAACCGACGGTCTCGACCCGGGCGTTGTTGGTGGTGCGCGCGCGCGGTGCTGGCAGTTTGCGCCCAGGGACAGGCTTGGGCTGGATCAGATCCTTTCGGGCCGTGGCTCCGGGACGGATCAGTGACCATTGACCATAGGTGCCGCGCAACCCTGCATCGGGCGCTGCGTGAAGAAACAGCCCTGTGTCGAACGGCCCGACGAACGGTTTGTCGGGCTCGTACTCCGGCAGCCAGAGGCGAGCCAGGTGGCGGCGGACGTAGACCTCCAGGTCGTTCTTGGGGGTCATGTGGTAGAGGTTGCACATACGCGTTGCCGTTGGCCAAGTCTAGCTTGGCGCATTCCCGAAAAGCTTGAGGCGAACCAGTCGTCCAGAGCGGGCCACTCCCATCACCACAGAGCCAAAGGGAGGCCCGTGGACGTCGCCCCGCCGTCCGAGCCACTCGCCAACCGGCCTGCATAGGAGGCCGAGTGGCCAAGCTCATTCTGACGTTTCTTGCGTGTTTTGTTCTAGTGGCCTGTAGCGGCGGCGGAGATGCACCGACCGATGCGCGTCCGTCCAGTCCGGCTCCCGCGCCGGCCGAGGTCTTCCTCTTCGTTGGCCAGTCCAACATGCTGGGTGCGGACGCCCTGGTGGTCCCAGCCAATGGCGTGCAAGACCTGGTCGAAGCCGGCCTGCAGACGGACGCGGACCGCGCCGCCCGCTTCACCATGGGGAGCGCGCGTCTGCGCAGCGAGTGGGGCGACGTCCGCGGACACGCGGGGTATTGGTTGAGCGAGCCCACCATCGGTGGACAAACGGTGAAGGTCCACGGGCCGGAAGTCGGCTTCGTGCGCGCCATCGGCAGGCCGGTGCACATCATCAAGTATGCCGACAACTACCTCGCCCTGGAGAACGGCCGCTCGGCCTGGGTCAGTCCGGGCAGCCGATGGAACGCGTGGCAGGCGTTTATTGATCATCAGCTCGCTGCGCTGGCCCAGCCCTACCGCATCGCCGGGATCGTGTGGTTCCAGGGCATCGATGATGGCCTCCTCCAACGGGACAAGGCCAGCTACAAGGCCGACCTGCGCCAGGTCTTGAAGGACCTGAGGGCAAAGTTCGGTGCTGTGCCCGCAGTGATCATTCGGGAAATCGACTCGCAGTTGGCGGGGTCTTCCGCCATGGCGCCTATCCGGGCGGCGCAGCTAGAGGTGGCTGCAGAAGCCGGGAACGCCTGGGCGGACGCTGACGGCGCAGAGCTGGCGACCTTGCATCACCTGTCATCGGCTGGGCAACTGCTGGTTGGGCAGCGGGCGGCGGCATCGATGCAGCGGCTTCACTGAGTCGTCCCTTCATCAGTGACAGCTGACTTGGCAGTGGGGAACGGCATGCGGTTTGTCGCTCCGGCGAGCCCCGCCTACCTGCTGCATGTTGAGCGATGCTAATTCGCCTGCAAGGCGCCTGGAGCCTACCCACAGCCGTCATCGCCGCCAACGCCCGCTGACGCCCGCTGACGCCCGCTGACGGGCTCGCAGCAGTTAAGCGCTCCCGCAGTTTCCTGGTCAATCACCGCAGGATCAGCACTGTTCTCTATTGGCCTGCCCGGAGGGACTCGAACCCCCGACCTGCTGCTTAGAAGGCAGCTGCTCTATCCAGTTGAGCTACGGGCAGACGGAAAAAACATCGGCCTGAAAGCATCAGGCCCTCTGCGGCATTCCCATGCCGGCAGAGGGCCCGAATTGTGCCATGCCGCCATGCGGCGGCTGGCCGATCAGATCAGGACATTGACGATGGCGTTGCCGATGCCCATCAGCGCAGCCCCGGAAATCAGGCCCGCACAGATCGGCTCACACCCATCCACCCAGCGGCGCCAGCCCGGCGAGCCCGGCGTCTTGTAGATCTTCGCAGCCACGAAGAAGATCATGGCGCCGACCCACATGGCGAAAGTGGACTCCGGCGGCAGCACCACGCCCAGGCCAATCGACACCGACGACAGCGGGAAGCGGCCACGGGTGACCAGACGCAGCACCTCGATGACCACCGCCGCCACCGCGGCCAGACCCATCGTGATCAGGGCGGAGGCCGGCAGGCTGTGCAGACCGTTGGCAATGATCTCGGCCACACCCTTCCACTGCACCGCCGCCGGCATGGCGAACTGGTCAGAGATGATGGTGCCCGTGCTGCGCACGCCTTCGGCGTTCTTCGGCACGAACAGCAGGAAGAACAGCGGCACGCAGGCCAGCACACCAGCAAAGATGCCGATCACATGGCCAATGGCCTGATGGCGCGGCTTGCCGCCCAGCATGTAGCCGGGCTTGATGTCCGACAGCAGGTTGGCCGCGTTGGAGGAAATCTCGGCCGTCATGCCGGCCGGCACCAGGTTGGAGGCCGGGTTGCTGCGGTCAATCGCGCCCATGGTGAACTGGGTGATCTTGGACAACGCACCGGTCGGTGTCCACGATGTCAGCGCCATGGAGTTGGTGCAGATCACCGTCAGCACCAGGATCAGCGGCAGCGACACCAGCGCCATTAACATCGGCACGCCAAAGAACACATGGCCCGCCCAGGCAGACAGCACGCCAAACACCGGCACGCCCACATACGAGATCCACAGCGGCACCTCGATGCCCACCAGCAGGTCGGGCCCGCGGGCCTCCTGCTTCTTGCGGCCCGTGATCGACTTGAAGGCGCTGGTGAAGATTTCCGGCTTGGCCAGCAGGCTGGTCACCGAACCCGCCACCATCATGGCAACGCCCCACCACATCGACCACTGGTTCACGATCTCCACGCGGGAGATGGGGATCACGTTGCCATTGGGCGCCACGCGCGAGACGATGTCGCCCGCGTTGATCATGATCGGCGCGAGCACCGCGAAGTTGACGAACGCGCCCAGCAGGCAGCTGGTCGCCACGGCAATGCCCATGAGCCCACCCACGCCCAGCATGGCGGCGTCCAGCGTCAGGCGCAGGCCCAGCACGCGGAAATCCACGCCCATGATCTTGGGGATCCACAGGTCGGCCTTCACGGCCATGGCGTAGTAGTACTCGTCCAGGCGGTCGTGGAACACCCAGGGTTCCTTCATGCCGGCCCACTGGTCCATGCGCAGCAGCTTGAACTGGATCAGCTTCATCCAGCCGTCGCTCACGATGGCCTGATAGAAGGCAGCCAATGCCGCCACCTTGGCCAGCAGCGCCGCCTTGTACATGCCCTCGCCGCCTTCGCCGGTGTAGAGCGAATCCAGCACCACGCCGCAGGCGCGTCCCTCAGGGAACGGCAGCTGGTCCTCGTTGATGAAGCGGCGCTTCATCGGGAAGGCCACCAGCACCCCGGTCACCGCGATGAGGACCATCCAGATCATCATCTGCCACCAGGGGATGATGCGGTCCACCACCAGCATGTAGGCGACCAGGCTGGAAATCAGCGGCGTCACCACATAGCCGGCCGCCGTGGCGATGGACTGGGTGCAGTTGTTTTCGAGGATGGTGTAGTCATCCGCCCAGCCCATCTGATTCAGCAGGCGGAACATGGCAAAGGCCAGGATCACCGACGTGAGGCCGACGCCCACGCTGATGCCCGTCTTCGCGCCGATGTACAGCGAGGTGGCGGCCAGGATGCCGCCCAGAATGAAGCCGGTCAGGCCGGAGCGCAGCGTGAGCTGCGCCATGTCACCGCGGAAGACGTTTTTGAACCACCACTCGTCTTTTTCGGCCCGCGTCCAGGTGCGAACCTGCTCGTCGGACAAATGCTGTAGCGCCATGCTGCTCGATCCTTCGGTTACGCCCAATTTCAGGCTCGTGACCGGAAAGGACGTCCTTTGAAACAAAAAAACAGCGCGCATTGTCCCAGCCTGTCATTCCGCTGACATGGCCGTGCGACAAGGGTTTCTACCTAAATTCAGGGGGTTAACCGCCTGGATGTGCGAGGGCAACGCTCAACGTGCCGCGGTGAAGACACCCGGCGTGGCCGGCGCTCGGCGCAGCCGGCGCATCAGCGCAGCGCGCAGTGGCTCGTCCCACCAGGTCAGCGCCACCTGGGCCAGCACCACTGATACGGTCATGGCTCCGAGCGCCAGGGCGATCCTGGGCACATCGGTAAAGCCCACTTCACGCACGAAGCGCAGCACCGGTTCATGCACCAGGTAGAACGGATAAGACATGGCCCCCAGCCATTCGAGCCCGCGCAGGCTGCGGCTGTGAGGGGCCACGTCGCAAGCTGCGCCAAACGCGACGATCATCGGGAGCAGCACCAGCAGGCACAGAAGGTCGAACAGCGGCTGATGGCGCCACAGCGGGCACAGCAGGATCACCAGCAGCGCAGCCATCGGCAGCGCCCAATGCAGCCTCGGCAAGCGCCGGTGGATGCCGCTGCGGCAAATGCATATGCCAACCACGAACGGGAAGGCCACGCGTGCAAAACCCAGCACGAAGTTGCGAGGCCCGTCGAAGCCAATCGGGTCCACACCGTTTTGCAAGACAACAGCGCCGGCCAATGCCACGGCCAGGGCCGCCACGATGGCCGCCACGGCACCCCGCTTGAGCGGCTGACCGTATTTGGTGTGCACCCCGTAGGCGAGGTTGGCGCACAGCTCGAAGAACAGCGACCAGATCGGGTTGTTGACCGGATATGCGTGGAACTGATACTTCAAGCCCATGGGCAGGAGCAGGAACGCCGAGGCAATCAGTACCAGTGTCTGCTTCCAGGCCAGATCGCCACGCAGCAAGGCCGCGAGCAGCACGATCGAGCCCAGGGCAATGCCCAGGGCGATGAGCGGGTACAGGCGGATCAGGCGTATCGCGCAGAACCGCTTCAAGGAGATACCCGGCAGTTTGCGGTCGTAGGCGAAGGCCACGACGAACCCGCTCAGGCAGAAGAAAAAGTCCACCGCCAGTGACGCATGGAACGGCTTGTAGCCCAGCTTGAACAGCTGACAGGCATGCAGCACGGCAACGCACATGGCGGCCATGCCCCGCATGCCGTCCAGCACCACATATCGTTTCGTCTCTTGATCCAGCACAGAGCGCCCCCCCAAGGTGCCGGAGCAGGACCCGGCCAGGCCGACGAACTCCGGAAACACCGGAGCAACGATTCGGAAATCCTACTCGCTCGTGCTGCATTGCAGCAATCAAGAGCCACTCTATTTGAAGGGGTGGGACGGCGCTGGGGATTCGCGCTGCTCTTGCAGGGTGGAGAGGAGCTGGTGCAGCAGCGGCGAGGGGTCGTCGCGCAGGTAGAAGCAATACAGCCCCATGGTGGCGGGCACGACGGACTGCAGCTTGCGATAAACGACGCCCGGGAAATGCACGTTGGTCATGGACGCCGGAACGAGCGACACGCCGGCGCCGGTGGAGGCCAGCAAGGTGGCCGTCACGACATCGTTGGCGGGCGGCGCGAAGCGCGGTTCAAAGCCGTGAGCCCGGCACAGGTCCACGGCGGCCGCCATCGTGGCCGGGGCGCTGCCCGTGATGAAGGTTTGCTCTCGAAGCGCGGCCACGTCGATGCGCCGATGCCCCGCCAGGGGGTGATCCACCGCCAAGGCCAGCAGCAAAGGCTCCGTGCCGACCAGGCGCACCTCGATGTCCGGTTCTTCCGGCAGCAACCGCTCGAAGACCACTTGCACGCGCCGCTGCCGCAGGGCGGGAATCTGCATCGGCGTCTGCGCATGGTGCAGCACCAGTTCCACCTCGGGGTGCGCCTTGCGAAAGGCGGTCAACAGCTCGGGCACCAGCCCGAACACCGCGGAGCCATACACACCCACACTGAGCCGGCCGATCTGCCCCCGGGCGGCTCGGCGTGTTTGTTCAGCCGCCTGCTCCACCTGCCCCAGGATGGTCCGTGCATGCCGCAGCAGCTCAGCGCCCGCGTCATTGAGTTCCATGCCGCGCGGCGTTCGTTTGAACAGCCGTACCCCCAGTTCGCTCTCCAGTTGCTGGATCTGCCGCGTGAGCGGCGGTTGGGACAAGTTCAGCCGGTCAGCCGCACGCCCGATGTGCTGCTCCTCGGCGACGGCAACGAAATAGGTGAGCTGGCGGATGTCGATGCGCATTACCGAAATGGTATCGAGCCCACACAAAAAAAGCACTGGATCGCATGTCGTGCCTTTTGCACACTCCGCGCGAACTGTCCGAAACGCTGTTTTAAAAAATACGCATGAGCCGTTCGACCCCTGCTGCCCCTGCCTTCGACACCTTGCTGCTCACCGGCGCCGCCGGGACGGTGGGCCGACTGCTCCGAGCGCCGATCGCAGCGCTCTGCCGGCGGCTGATCCTCAGTGACCGGCATCCGCTCGGTGTGCCGCTGCAGCCGCACGAAGAGGAGCGCCCCTGCGACCTGACCGATCGTCGGGCGGTCGAGGCCTTGCTCCAGGGCGTCGACGCGGTGGTGCACCTGGGCGCCCATTCGGTGGAAGCGCCGTTCGAGCAGATCGCGCGCGCGAATCTCGATGGCGTCTTCCATTTGTATGAGGCCGTGCGCCGGGCCGGCACCCGGCGCGTGGTCTTCGCCAGCTCCAACCATGTCACCGGCTGCTACGAACAGGGCCACCGGCTCGAACCCACCGACCCGCCGCGGCCGGACGGCTACTACGGCGTGAGCAAGCTGTTTGGCGAAGGCATGGCGCAGATGTACTTCTACCGCTACGGGGTGGAATCGGTCTGCCTGCGCATCGGCAGTTGCCTGCCTGAGCCGCCCGACCGCCGTGGCCTGTCCACCTGGATCAGCCCGCGTGACCTGTTCAGCCTCGTGGCCGCCGCGCTCACTACCCCGGGTGTGGGATGCCTCGTGACGTACGCCATCTCCGACAACTCGGCAGGCTGGTATGCACCAACGGGGTGGGACCAGCTGGGGTACCGCCCCCAGGACAGTGCTGATGCGTGGCGCGACCAAGTCGGCGATCGTGTCTTTCCCGAAGGCAGCCCGATGGCCCGTTTGCAGGGTGGCAGCTTCCTGGGCATCGGCCCCTTCGACGCGCCCGACTGACGCACCCGGTTGACGCTCCCACCTCACGCAGGCATGCCCTGCGCGCTCAAGCTCCTATCCATTCCAACAAGACTCACCTGGAGACAACAACGATGCACAAGACTGCAACGGCCGCCGCGATGGCAGGCCTGGCCCGCATGGCCGGCACGATGACCCGCCCGCTGGGCGTCTGCGCCGGCCTCGGCCTGGCCCTCGCCCTGACGCTGACGGCGGCCACACCCGCATTGGCGGCCGAATTCCGCTCCGCCGATGTGCACAACAGCGACGACTACCCGACGGTGGCCGCTGTGAAGTACATGAGCGAGTTGCTGGACAAGCGCAGTGCCGGCAAATACAAGATCAAGGTCTTCAACAAGAGCGCGCTCGGCACGGAGAAGGAGACGCTGGACCAGCTCAAGATCGGCGCGCTGGAGATGAACCGGGTCAACATCAGCTCGCTCAACTCCATCTGCCCGAAGAGCCTGGTGCCCACCATGCCCTTCCTGTTCGACTCGGTCGCGCACATGCGCAAGGTGCTGGATGGCCCTGTCGGCGAGGAGATCCTCAAAGGCTGCGAGTCCCAGGGCATGGTCGGCCTGGCCTTTTATGACAGCGGCTCACGGTCGGTCTATGCCAAGAAGCCTGTGCGCTCACCGGCCGACAGCAAGGGGTTGAAGATCCGCGTGCAGCAGTCGGAACTGTGGGTGGCCATTGCGGCGGCCATGGGCGCCAACGCCACGCCCATGCCCACCGGCGAGGTGTACACGGCGCTCAAGACCGGCCTGATCGACGCGGCCGAGAACAACATCCCCTCCTACGCCGGCTTCAAGCACTATGAAGCGGTGAAGGTGTTCTCGATGACCGAGCACTCGATGGCCCCCGAGATGCTGCTGATGTCCAAGGTGGTGTGGGACAAGCTGCCCAAGGCCGATCAGGAACTGTTTCGCGCGGCAGCCAAGGAATCTGTGGCCTTTCAGCGCAAGAAATGGGATGAGCAGGAAGCCAAGGACAAGGACATGGTGGTCAAGGCCGGCTCACAGATCGTGACCGATGTGGACCGGCCCGCCTTCAAGGCGGCCATGGCACCGGTCTATGCCAAGTTCATCAACACGCCGGACCTGCAGCGCCTCGTCAAGGCGGTGCAGGACACCAAGTGAGTGTCGGCACTGCCGCGCGCAGCGCCGCGCTCAGCCCCGTGGCCCCCGCCGTGGACCCGCCGTCCTCCCCTGTGCCGGCGGGCGGTACTGCCCCGGACTCACCGCAGGTGATGCGCCACCCCTACACGCGCCTGTGCGCCCTGCTCTCCAAGGCCAGCCTCATCACGGCGGTGGTGATGCTGGTGGCCATCATCGTGGCCGTGCAGGTGCAGGTGGTAGGCCGCTACGTGTTCAACAACACGCCGACCTGGGCCGAGGGCCTGGCCTTGCAGCTCGTGCTCTACGTCACCGCGCTGGGCGTGGCGGTAGGCGTGCGCGATGCCGGCCACATCGGGCTGGAGTCGCTGGTGTCGCTGCTCCCTGACGCGTGGCGGCTGAAGCTGGAGATCCTGATCCATGCGCTGGTCGGGCTCTTCGGCGGGCTGATGACCTGGAGTGGCTGGATCTGGACGCGGCTCAAATGGGATGAGCTGGACCCGATGCTCGGCCTGCCGGTGGGGCTGGACTATCTGTCGCTGGTCATCGCGGGCGCGCTGATCGTGCTGTTCTCGATTGAACACATCGTGGCGCTGGTGCGCCATGAAGAGGTGGTGCCCTCATGGAACTGACGATTCTGCTGGTGAGTTTTTCGGTGCTGCTGGTGCTGGGCGTGCCGGTGGCGTTTTCCATCGGCCTGTCGTCCGTGGCGACCATCCTCTATGCCGGCCTGCCCATTGCGGTGGTATTCCAGAAGATGGTCGGCGGCATGCAGATCTTTTCCTTCCTGGCGATTCCGTTCTTCGTCTTTGCGGGCGAGCTCATGCTGTATGGCGGCATTGCCGACCGCATCGTGCGTTTCGCCAATTCGCTGGTGGGGCATGTGCGCGGCGGCCTGGGCATGAGCAACGTCGTGGGCTGCACGCTGTTTGGCGGCGTGGCGGGCTCTCCGCTGGCGGACGTGTCGGCCATGGGGTCGGTGATGATCCCGCTGATGAAAAAGGAAGGGTATGACGCGGACTACGCCGTCAACGTCACCACCCACGCTGCCCTGGTGGGCGCCTTGATGCCCACCTCGCACAACCTGATCATCTTCACGCTGGCGACCACCGGCATTGCGTCGGTCAGCGTGTTCAGCCTGATCCTGGCGGGCGTCATCCCGGCCCTGCTGCTGACCATCTGCAACCTGGCCGCCGCCTATTACGTGGCTGTGAAGCGTGGCTACAGCACGCATGGCCGCTTTCCGGGCTGGAAGGAAGTGCTGGTCTCACTGCTGGGCGCCATGCCGGGTCTGCTGGTGGTGGTGATCATCCTGGCGGGCATCCTCTCGGGCATCTTCACCGCCACCGAGTCGGCGGCCACCGCCGTGTTCTGGGCCTTGCTGGTGACCGTGCTGGCCTACCGGTCCCTGAGCTGGGAGCACTTCCTCAAGGCCTGTGCAAAGGCCTGCAAGACGACCGGCGTGGTGCTGTTCCTGATCGGCATCTCATCGGCCTTCGGCTACTTCATGGCGCTGTACGAAGTGCCGCAGAAGACCGGGGAGCTGATGAAGGCGGTGACCACGGAACCGTGGGTCATCTTCCTGATGATCAATGTGCTGCTCTTCGTGCTGGGCACGTTCCTGGACATGGCGGCCACCATCCTGATCTGCACGCCGATCTTCCTGCCGATCGCGGCGCAGTTCGGCATGGACCCGGTGCAGTTCGGCATCGTGATGCTGATCAACTGCGCCCTGGGCTTGAACACGCCGCCGGTCGGCGTCACGCAGTTCGTCGGCTGCGCCATCGGCGGGGTGTCGGTGGGCCAGGTGATGCGGTCCATCGTTCCGTTCTACAGCGCGCTGGGTGTGACGCTGATGCTGGTGACCTACGTTCCGGCGTTCTCCCTGTGGCTGCCCAACCTGTTCCGCCCGGCAGCGGGTTGAACCGGCCAACCCGCCGCGCGGCACCATCAGCGCCGCGCGGCGGGCACCAGGCGTTTCGTGCCTGGCTCGATCAGGTGGCCGCAGCTGTGGCAACGGCGCTTGAAGAAGCGGCCGGAACGCTTGAAGCCGCAGGCTGGGGCGCCACCGCCTTGCCCGCTTCCTGCAGCACGCAATCCTCGCCTGGCGCGGACAGAGGCGGCATGCTGGCGCCTTCCACCAGCGAGACGGACAACAGCTCGTCACGCAGGTTGCGCACCAGGGCCCAGCCGCAATCGTCGCGCTTGAGCACGGCGCCGCGCTCAAAGCGCTTGGTGTTGCCTTCCCAAAAACGGACAGTGCGCTCGGGCGCGGCCTCGCCGGTCGCCACAGGCGCCTGGGTGGCGCCTTCCATGGCGATGCGGTAGGCGCGAGACAGCAGATGGCGGGCTGCATGCCGCAGGCGCCGGCCATCCTCATCCAGCCAGGGCGACTGAGGCGTGGTGGCCGCAGGCGTCACGGGCGACATCAGGCGCACCCGCTTGCGCCAGACAGGATCACTGCCAATGCCCTTTTCCACGGCCATGTCCGCATCTAGCAGGACGGCGCGCTGGTCCGGCGTCATGTAGAAGACCGGGGCGATCTTCAGGGTCCAGTCGGTATCGACGACCTCCTGGGCCGGCACGATGCGCGCCTTTTGCGCCAGCTGGGCCAGTTCGGCGGCCTGGGCCAGCACCTCGGCGCACAACAACTGGTCCAGCACCGGACGGTAGGGCCGCAACATCGCATCCGCGGCTTCCTCTTCAGCCTTGCGCTGCGACGAGCGGATGCTGTCGTTCATCACGGCATGCGTCAGCACGCCGGCGATCAGGCCCGCCAGTCCCGCGCCTCCGGGGTACACCATGCCACCGGCCGCACCTTGCGACTTCTCATCCGCCGACTGCCCCCGAAAACGCAGCAGGGTTTCAGCCGGCAGGCGGATCGCCAGGGTCTGAAGCTGGACCTGCGGCAATGCCGCGGGCGACAGCGTTGAACCAGCCGCCTGCGCCGCAGTGCCAGGCGCAGGGGCGGATTGCGCTGAGGCCAACCCTGCCAAACTGGCCAGGGCCAGGCCGGCACACCAGGAAGGCGGCCTCACGCAGTGTTCAGCCCAAAGAGCGGCAAACCAGGCCGGGCGCTTCATTGCAGCGGCTGCACCAGTTGTTCCTTGGCCAGCTCGATCGCTTCGTAGTAGGCGGCGGTCAGGCCCGGGAAACGCGGCGGCTCGTCCCACTTGCCCTGGGCAGGGCGCAGCACTTCCACCGGCTGCCACCAGTCATAGGCATTGGTGCGCAGGTCCACGACGTACCCGGTGGCCTTCACCCATGCGCGCGGGTCGCTGGTAGGCACATAGGATGCATAGTTGCGCAGGAAGCCGACGCCCTCCAGGCGGATGATCAGCAACTTGTCGATTTTGTACTCGGCCTGCAGGCGCCGATAGTCGCGGTTGGACAGATTGGGCTCGTTAGGCAGCTCGGGGAACTTGGTCGGGTCCAGATCGCCGTCAATGGCAACCACCTGCACGCCTTTTTTCTTCAGCGACTCCACGACTTGTGTCTTCACCATGGCCAGATCGTCCGACGCAAGCGTCTTGGTATGCGCGGTCAGTGACGAATTGGCCATGGAGGCAGCAGCCATGCACAACAGGCAGCCGGCCCCAGGCAAATACGTGTCCGCCTTTGGCACGGCAGTCAATGCAACACCGACCCTCACCTGAGGCGCCAGGGTGTCGGTCTTCATGGCCACAGGCAGTTGTGGCTTGGTGGCGCAACCGGTGAGCGCAACCAGGGCAACCATCGCGGCGATGGTGATGGAACGGAACATGGGTTTCTCCCTCGCTGGGTGGGCTTGGTCCCGCATCGACGCGCGCGGAATCCAGCCTTGGGGCCGCGAGTGTAGAAACGCCGCTGGCGACGCCCCGCTCAGGGTCTACCCTGAGTGTGGCGCCGCTGACTCACTCCAACGGGGGGTCAGTCGATGCGGGCCAGGGCCGCTCCCGAGGCGACCTGCGCCCCGGCATCGGCCAGCCTTGACAGGCGCCCGGCACGGTGCGCCACGACCTGCGTTTCCATCTTCATGGCTTCGAGGACGGCGACCAGTTGCCCGGCCGTCACATCGGCGCCCTCCTCCACCTTCCAGCCCTGCAGCAGGCCGCTCATGGGCGCCGTCACGATGGCCTCTTCGATGGCCGCTGTCTCGGTCCCCGGACCCGAGGCCGACGCTTGGCCTGACGCACCGTCCGCCGCTGCGGCCGTGAGCCCGCGCAGCCATTGGACCGGCAAGCCCAGTCGCATCCGGCGGCCATCGACTTCAATGGTCATGTGCTGCAGCGGCTCGGTCGCCACCGGCTCGCCGCGGGTGGCTGCCGCCAGGTCCGCGGCGAAGTCGGTCTCGATCCAGCGCGTATGGACCCGGAACCCGCTGGAGGCGGTGAAGTCGGAATGGCGCAGGACTTCCCGGTGGAACGGCAGGACGCTCGGCAGGCCCTCGATCCGGAACTCCGCCAGCGCGCGTCGCGCCCGGGCCAGGGCCTGGCCACGCGTGGCCCCGGTCACGATCAGCTTGGCCATCAGCGAATCGAATGCTGGTGGCACGACCGAACCGGCAGCCACGCCGCTATCCACCCTCACGCCGGGACCAGACGGCGGATCGAACACCACCACCGGCCCGGGCGCCGGCAGGAATCCCCGGCCCACGTCCTCGGCATTGATGCGGAATTCAATGGCGTGCCCGCGCGGTGCTGGCGTCTGCGTGAAGGTGAGCGGCAGCCCGTCGGCGATGCGAAGCTGCTCCACCACCAGGTCCAGGCCACAGGTCTCCTCGGTCACCGGATGCTCCACTTGCAGCCGGGTATTGACCTCCAGGAAGGAGATGGCGCCCGAGGCGCTCAGGAGGAACTCGACGGTGCCGGCGCCGACATAGCCGGCCCGGCGGCAAATATCCCGCGCCGCCTGATGGATGCGCTCGCGCTGCTCATCGCTCAGGAACGGCGCAGGGGCCTCCTCCACCAGCTTCTGATTGCGCCGCTGCAATGAACAGTCGCGCGTGCCAAGCACCACCACCTGGCCGAGCGTGTCGGCCATCACCTGCGCCTCGACGTGACGAGGACGGTCCAGGAACTGCTCAACGAAACACTCGCCGCGCCCGAAGGCCGCCGTGGCCTCCCGCACTGCAGAGTCGAATTGCTCGGCCACATCGTCGAGCTTCCACACCACCTTCATGCCGCGGCCGCCGCCACCGAAAGCCGCCTTGATGGCGATCGGCAGCCCGTATTCGCGGGCGAAGGCCAGGACTTCCTCGGCGCTGGCCACCGGCCCCGGCGACCCGGCCACCAGCGGCGCACCGACCTCCATGGCCAGGCGACGGGCACGCACCTTGTCACCCAGTTCCTCGATGGCCGCAGGCGGCGGACCGATCCAGACCAAGCCCGCGTCCAGCACCGCCCGCGCAAAGGCCGCGTTCTCGGACAGGAAGCCATAGCCGGGATGCACCGCATCCGCGCCGCTGCGCCGGGCCGCCTCGATCAGCTTGTCGATGCACAGGTAGGTCTGCGCCGGGCTGCTGCCCTCCAGCCCATACGCTTCATCGGCCAGGCGCGCATGCAAGGCGTCGATGTCGGGGTCGGCATAGACCGCGACGGAGCGGACGCCGTGGTCGGCGCAGGCGCGGATGATGCGCACGGCGATCTCGCCTCGGTTGGCGATGAGGACCTTCTTCATGGACATGGGCGTGACTTCCGGTTCAAGAACTGAGAACGGCTGGCTCGGCACCCGCCACGGCGCGAAAACGCACGCGTGTCCCTACGGGCAGTTGCCCGGCCAGGTCCAGATGCCAGGGGGCAATGCAGGCCATCACCGGGTAGCCACCGGTCAGCGGATGGTCTGCGAGGAACAGCACAGGCTGCCCGCTGGCAGGCACCTGCAGGGCGCCCAGCGGTGTGCCTTCACTGGGCAGTTCGCTCGCCACGGCGCGCTCGAGCGGCACCTCGCCCTGCAGGCGCAGGCCCACCCGGTTGGATTGCGGCGTCACCGTCCAGGCTTGAGTCACCAGCGTTCGGGCGGCCTCGGCGGTGAACCAGTCGGTGCGGGGCCCCCAACGGATGTCCAGCGTCACCTCATCACCGGCGCGTGGCCAGGTGCGACCCGGTTCGGGATGGCCCACGACCGGCAGGCCGCGGACAGGCTGGAGTGCCAGGCGGTCCCCGGCCCGAAGCGGCGGGGGGCCGACATCGGCGAGCGAATCGAAGGACCGGCTGCCCATCACCGGCGCCACCGCCAGCCCTCCGCGCGGTGCGACGTAGCTGCGCACACCAGCGACCGGCTCACCCACCAGCAGGCGGTCGCCGTGAGACAAGGCCAGCGGCGCATGGCGGCTCACCGCGTGCCGCCGACCGTCGGGAGAGATCAAGGTCAGCGGGCCTTCGGCACCTGTGACCGCCACCACCACCTCGCCGTGGCTGCAAATCTCGGCACCACCAAGCGCCAGCTCGATGCAGGCTTCGCTGGCGGCATTGCCGACCAAGCGGTTCGCCGCTTTGAGCGAGCCACGATCCATGGCGCCGGAGGCGGCCACGCCCTGCCCGGCCTGGCCGGGTCGGCCGAGATCCTGCAGTAGCGCTTGCAGCCCCGTCTGCACGATCTCGATAGCCAGTGTTGACGAGTCGCACGCTTGGAGGCCGGGCACGGCCACCTCAGCCGACGCTGACGCTGACCCAGGGGCAGAGGCAGAAGACGCCGCAGACGTCGCGGCAGAGCAGCGCGGGCCCGCATCCACGAAGCGCACGCGCTGCCCGGGTTGCAGCAGCGCGGGCGGGTCCCGCTGAAGGTCCCACATGGCGATGGGCGTCTGCCCCAGCAGTTGCCAGCCGCCCGGGCTGGCCTTCGGGTAGACGCCACTGAAGCCGCCCGCAGCCGCGACGGCTCCCGGCGGGATGCGGGTGCGCGGCGTCGCCCGGCGGGGCAGTTGACGCAGCAGCTCGTCGCCGCCGGTCAGGTAGGCAAACCCTGGCGCGAAACCGGTGAATGCAACGAACCAGTCCGTGCCGGTATGGCGGCGCACGACCTCCTCCGGCGGGATCTTCAGCAAGGCGGCCACGTCGGCCAAATCCTCACCGTCGTAGTGAACCGGAATCTCGACGAGCGGCCCGGCCTCGGCGTTGCGCATGTCCAGCGGGCGACCGGCCAGCGCGTCAGCCAGCGCTTCTCGCGTCAGCAGCCAGGGGTCCAGCGTGATGAGCAGCGTGCGGGCGCCCGGCACGATCTCGACGACGCCGGCAATCGGGTTCGCCTGCAAGGAGGCAAGGAGGGCCAGCGTCTGCGACAGATCCGCCAGTTCCACCAGCACCGCATCGCCTGCCTGCAACAAGCGCGGCGCTGCGTCGGCAGCCTGGGTGCTCATGCGGCGTCCATGAAGGGACGGATGGTGACGCCCTCGGCCGTGAGCCGCTCACGCACGCGCTGGGCCATGGTCACCGCTCCAGGGCTGTCGCCATGCACGCAGATGGAGGCCGCGGTGATGCGAACCACGCTGCCATCCACAGCCGTGACCGTTCCCTCGCGGGCCAGCTGCAGCATGCGGGCCGCCACCGCTTCCGGGTCATGCAGCACGGCGCCAGCTTGCTGGCGAGGCACCAGGCTGCCATCGGGCTGATAGCCGCGGTCGGCAAAAGCCTCTTCAACAGTGTGTAGCCCAGCCTCCCGGGCCCAGCCGGCCAGCGCCGAGCCGGCCAGCACCACCAGGCCCAGACTGGCATCGACCGCCTTCACGGCCGCAATCACGTCGCTGGCCTGGCGGCGGTCGTGGGCAATGAAGTTGTAGAGCGCCCCGTGAGGCTTGACGTAACGCACGCGTGTGCCGGCCGCCGCGGCCAGGCCTTGCAGGGCACCGATCTGGTAGATGACGGCGGCCTGCAGGTCGCCGCTTGCCATATCCATCTGGCGCCGGCCGAAGCCCACCAGGTCCGGATACGACACATGCGCACCCACGCACACGCCGTGCTTCGCTGCGGCGCGCAGGGTGGAGAGGATGCCGGCGGGGTCGCCTGCATGGAAGCCGCAGGCCACATTGGCGCTGCTCACCACGGTCAGCATGGCGGCGTCGTCGCCCATGCGCCAGGCGCCGAAGCTCTCGCCGAGGTCACTGTTGAGATCAATGTTCATGGGAATGGCAAACCTGTGAGAGTGCGGGAGCGGTCAGCGGAACATCAGCAGGTTCAGCAGCACCACATTGACGGCCAGCAGCGTCAGTGCCGTGGGCACCTGCGCGCGGATGACGGCATTCTTGTCCGGCAGCTCCAGCAGTGCGGCCGGCACGATGTTGAAGTTGGCGGCCATGGGGGTCATGAGCGTGCCGCAGTAGCCCGACAGCATGCCGATGGCCGCCATGACCGCCGGGTCCCCATGGTAGACGCCCACCAGGATGGGCACGCCCACGCCGCCCGTCATGACCGGAAACGCAGCAAAACCGTTGCCCATGATGACGGTGAACAGCGCCATGCCGACCACATAGACCGTCACGGCCACGAAGCGCAGGTCCATGTTGATGGCGCTGGTGGTGACGTGCGCCACCGCCTTGCCCACGCCGGCATCCGAGAACACGAGGCCGAGCATGCCCAGCATCTGCGGCAGCACCAGGGCCCAGCCCAGGGCATCGACCAGGCGACGCGCCTCACGGACGCCCTGGACCGGCGTCTCACGGGTCAGCCAGCAGGCCAGGCCCAGCGCGACGATGCAGGCCAGGCCCAGGCTCACCAGCGTGGCGTTCTTTGGATCGATCAGCGGCAGCCCGCCAAACACCAGGTATTTGGCCGAGAGCGTGCCCACCATCGTCAGCACGGGAATGGCCAGTGCGGGCACGAACAGGCGGTGCCCCAGCCGCCGGGCACTGGCGGCGCACGCCTCGGCGGACGGCAGCTTCAGCGAGCCGGCGCCCACGCCCTTGACGGCCACCATCAAGGCCATCAGCAGCACGCCCGCCCCCACCCACTCGGGTGGCACCAGATGGCCTGCGAGGAAGAGCGCCGCATACAGGCCCCAGAACATACCGGTAGTCCAGCGCTTGGGATGGCTGGGGTCCAGCAGCGTCATCAGCGCGATCATGGCCAGCAGGACGCCGGCCAGCGTGAACAGGAGGTCGAGCGAGAGCGTCATGTCAGGCCTCCGTCTGGCGGGCGTGCAGCGGCGTTGCGGATTCGCCCGGCGCCTGGGGCACGGGTGCGTCCAGCTCACGCTTGAGCGCGGCATCGAGGCGGCGCAGTCGCCAGGCGTGGATGACAAAGGCCGAGATGCCTGTCGGGATGCCCCACAGCGCCACGTGGATCGGCTCGACATCGATACCCGCTTCATGCAGGAAGGTCGTCATCAGCACCACGGCGCCAAAGGCCACGAAGAGGTCTTCGCCGAAGAACAAGCCCACGTTGTCCGTGGCGGCGGCATAGGCCCGAAGCTTGTGCCGCACGCGCTCCGGCAGACGGCCCATCCGCGCCTCGGTGGCGCCCTCGGCCATCGGCGCCAGCAGCGGGCGCACCATCTGCGGATGGCCGCCCAGGCTGGTCAGGCCAATCGCCGCCGTGAGCTGGCGGGCGGCCAGATACACGATCAGCAGTCGCCCTGCGGTGGCAGACTTGAAGCGCGAGATCCATCCCTGCGCGTGCTGCCTGAGCCCGTGGCGCTCCAGCAGCCCCACCACCGCCAGCGGCAGCAACAGGATCAGCGGCAGGTTGCGTGTCTTGATGAACCCTGTGCCGATGGTGGCCAGCACCTTTTGCATCGGGAAGCCCGCCGCCATGGCCGTCACCACCGCGGTGACCGCCACCACCACCATCGGGTTCAAGCGCAGTATGAAACCCAGGATGATCACCGCCACCCCGATGAGGGGCCACAAGGAAGGGTCGCTTGTCATGGGTCTGCTCCAGAAGATGGGCGAATGGAAGGCCAGGAACGTCTAGATTGTTCAACAATCCAGCGCATGTTGCCCCTTCAGACGCATCAAGGCTTTGGGACAAACCCGCACTCGTGTTCGCTAAACCGCGCGCGGCCTGGGCCACAATGCCTCCCGACCATGCCCGCTTCGAAGCCGACCGCCACTTCCGCTCCCGCTGCCCATGCAGCACTGACGCTGACCGATCGCATCGCTGAAACGCTGCGTCAAAAGGTCACTGCCGGCGCCTTCTCGCCGGGGCAAAGGCTCTCGGAGCAGGCGCTGGCCGAGCAGCTGGGCATCTCGCGCAACACGCTGCGCGAAGTGTTCCGTGTGCTGACCAAGGATGGGTTGCTGCGCCATGAACCGAACCGCGGCGTGTTTGTCGCGGTGCCGAGCATCGCGGCCATCATCGATATCTACCGAGTGCGACGCCTGATCGAATGCCAGGCGCTGGCCCAGGCGTATCCGCGGCACCCCGCCAAGCAGCAGATGCGTTTGGCGGTGGAGCAGTCACTGCAGTCCCGCGAACGCGGAGATTGGGTCGGCGTGGGGACGGCCAACATGGCCTTCCACCAGGGCATCGTGGCGCTGGCAGACAGCGAGCGCCTCAACACCTTGTTCGCGCAGGTGCTCGCGGAGCTTCGCCTGGCCTTTGGTCTGCTGCGCGATGCGGAATTCCTGCATGCGCCGTATGTGGACATGAACCGCGAGATCCTCGCGCTCGCCGAGGCCGGCGAATTTGCCAAGGCCTCGGCGAAGCTCAATGACTACCTGGTGCACTCGGAGCGCATCGTGCTGGCGGTATATGCCCGCAAGCTGGAGGAAGGCGACTGGACCGCCTGAGCGGCCCGAGAGCCTGCCGTGCCTCAGCCGCCCGCTGCTGAATCCGCAGCAGAGGGTCCGGACGCTCCGGCGGCCAGCGCCTGCGAGATCCAGCCGTCAAATTGCGCCTGGTGCGCCCGGATCCAGCCGTCCGTGTGCCGCGCAATGTCGCGCTCCAAGCTTGCGCCTTCGCTCATGCGCAGGTTCTGGGCATTGATGTCGGCAATGGGCAGCCGCATCACCTCAAACAGCTTCGCAGCCGCCGGGTTGCGTGCCACAAAGTCGCGGTTGGCCACGATGTCTTGCTGGTCCGCCGCAAAGCCATAGTTCTTGCCATTGGGTTGTCGGGTATCGGTCACTCCGTCCTTGGAGGCCGAGAACGGCACCTGCAGCCACACCACATCCGTGCCCGGCCGCAGCACCGCACTGACCCAATATGGCGTCCAGGTGTAGTAGAGGATGGGCTTGCCTTGCCGGTAGCGGGCGATGGTGTCGGCCATGAGCGCCGTGTAACTTCCCTGGCGGTGCGATACCGAGCTCCGCAGCTGGTACGCGTCCAGATGGTGCTCGATGGCGCCCTCGCAGCCCCAGCCCGGGTTGCAGCCGGTGAGGTCGGCGCGCCCATCGCCGTCCGCGTCAAACAGCCTGGCCACGGCGGGGTCGCGCAACTGGTCCAGACGCGTGATGTGATGGGCCTCGGCGGTCTTGCGGTCGATGAGATAGCCCTGCACCGCCCCTTGGGCATACGGCCCGAAGCGAACAAGCCGTGCATCACCGCCGCTATGGCGATAGAAGTCGCCATGCAGCAGCCGCCAGTGGCTGGCCATGAAGGTGGCGTCGCCATTGGCAATGGCCAGGTGCTCGGTGGCGGGTTCCAGGTCCTTCATGGGCTGGACCGTGTAGCCCAGCTTCTCCAGGGCGCGCGAGACCAGCAGCGTCTGGAAGGCCTCCTCGGCCAGGGAACTCTTGAGCGGCTGCACCGTGATGCCCTGGCCGGGCAACGGCGGCGCGGCGTGCGCGGTGCCGAGGCCCAGCAGCACAGCGGCCGCCATCACGCTGGCTGCGAGCCAGCGCCCGCAAGGAACGTGCAGTGTCTGCATGGGAAAGTTTCCTTTGATCATGACAGGCGCCCTCCCTCAGGACTGGGAAGCCACGGGCATGGACGGCTGCCCCGGCGCAGCGCCGCGAGCCTGCCGTCCGGCCGCCTCGCCGGTTGCGCGCACCCGGTGTGAGGCCCGCAGCAGCAGGCCTATCGGCCCGCCATGCCACCAGCGCTGTCCCGCCGTGCGGCCGTTGCGGCCCACGGCCTGCGTGAGGCGGTCCAGCGTGATGGCCAGGATCACGATGCCGATGCCGCCCACAACGGCCAGCCCCATGTCCAGGCGTCCGATCCCGCGCAGCACCATCTGGCCCAGGCCGCCAACGGCAATCATGGACGCGATCACCACCATCGACAGCGACAGCATCAGGGCCTGGTTGATACCGGCCATGATGGAGGGCAGCGCCAGGGGCAGCTTGACCTTCCACAGCATCTGCCAGGGTGAAGCTCCAAAGGCCCGTGCGGCTTCGATCAGGTCGGGGCGGACCTGCCTCAACCCCAGGTTGGTGAGCCGCGCCAGCGGTGCGAGCGCAAAGACGATGGTCACGATCACGCCCGGCACATTGCCAATGCCAAACAGCATCACCACCGGCACCAGATAGACAAATGCCGGGGTGGTCTGCATGGCGTCCAGCACCGGGCGCATCAAACGCTCCGCCCGCTCGCTGCTGGCCAGCAGCACGCCGATGGGCAGGCCGATGAGCAGGCAGAACAGCAGCGAGGTCAGCACCAGCGACAGCGTCACCATCGCTTCTGGCCAGATGCCCAGCGCCGCCACGACGAGCAGCGCGAGCGCGGTGCCGATGGCCAGCTTCCTGCCTGCAAATTGCCAGGCCAACAGGCCGATCAGGGCCACCATGGCCAGTGCCGGCAGACTGGTCAGCATCGATTCCACCGCCTTGAGCGTGCCATCGATGGGCAGGCGTACCGCCTGGAAGTACGGACGACCGTGCTCGACGGCCCATGCCAGGCCCTCGTTGATCCAGCGCTCCAGGGGCAGCGATCCGTTGACAAGCTGATGCCACGCATCGGCCAGGGCTCCGCCAGGGGCGTGGAGATCGCCAGCCGTCATGGCAGGCGGCGGGGCATCCAGCCAGGCCGCACCAGTGCCCGGATCGGGCGCCTGGGACAAGGCCTCCCAGGGGTCCAGGTCGATGGTCTGCGGCGCTGTGGGCGCCATCATGGCCTCCGAGGCCGGCGGCGTCGGGAGCGACGTGGCGAAATCGGTCAGCGTGTTGTCGTTCATTGGGCCTCCGGGATGTGTCAATGCGTCGTCGCCGCAGCGCCGTGAGTCGTTTCAGTGCCTGCATGGGGCGGTGCCTCCAGCGGCGGCGTGTCCCGATCCAGGAACTTCAGCAGCGTGGTCCGGCTGATGGCGCCGCAGAAACGCCCCTGCGCATCAACGACCGGCAGGCCGCAGGGCGCCTTGGCCACCTGGCCGAACAGCTCGGCCACCGGCGCCTCTGCCGCAATCGCGGCCAGTCCATCGATGAAGGCGTGCTGCAGTCCCAGGGGACCGACATGCCCCTCCAGCGCGGCGCGCAGCGAATCCGCCGAGACCGTGCCCAGGTAACGACGCGTCGGACTCACCACATGGGCAAACTCCCGGTCCTGGTCTTCCAGCGTCTTGAGCCCGGCGCGCGCGCCGCGCGTGCTGTGCTCGGCCACCAGCGTCAAGGATTGACGCGCAATGTCGGACGCCTTGAACACGGCGGCCGTGTCCACGCCGCGAATGAAGCTGCGCACGAAGTCGTTGGCCGGGCTGCGCAGGATCTCGTCAGGCGTGCCCACCTGCACCACATGCCCATCCTTCATGATGGCAATGCGGTCGCCGATCCGCATGGCTTCGTCCAGGTCATGCGAGATGAAGACAATGGTGCGGCGCTTGATCTGCTGCAGACGCAGCAGCTCGGACTGCATGTCGCTGCGGATGATGGGGTCCAGCGCCGAGAAGGCCTCGTCCATCAGCAGGATCGAGGGATCCGAGGCGAGCGCGCGGGCCAGGCCCACCCGCTGCTGCATGCCGCCCGACAGTTCGTCCGGGTATTTATCACCCCAGCCTTCGAGGCCCACCTGCGCCAGGGCCAGGTCCGCCTGCGCCAGACGGTGCTGGCGATCGCTGCCGGCCAGTTCAAGGCCAAAAGCCGTGTTGTCGCGCACCGTCATGTGGGGCATGAGGGCGAAGGACTGGAACACCATGCTGATGTCCGTGCGGCGCAACTCGCGCAGACGGCTGGCGGAGTAGTCATTGATGTCTTCGCCATCGATCACGATGCGCCCGGCGCTGGGGTCGATCAGCCGGTTGAGCAGGCGCACCAGCGTGGACTTTCCAGAGCCCGAGAGGCCCATGATCACGAAGATCTCACCGGCTTGGATGTTGAAGCTGGCGTCAAACACGGCAATGGACTGCCCGGTGCGGGCGAGGATCTCCTGCTTGGACTGGCCCTGCTGTGCCAATGCCAGCGCCTCTTGCGGCGCGTCGCCAAAGACCTTGAAGACGTGGTCGATGAGAATGCCTTTCGCCATGGCCGAAACTCCTTTCGTGCAGTGATGAACGTGCCGGCCTTCGGGCGCGGCGGCGGTCACGCCAACAGCATTGAGTGACAGCTTGCCTGCCGCGCGCACGGCGCTGCTGGCGGGCCTCAACGGCTGCCGACGGGCACTGACAACGACAACAACGACACCAGCACCCGCCGGGGGCTCACGATGCAGCCCGCGGGCCTGGTCAAGGGGCGCGGACTGAGGGAGCCTGGCGTGGCATGGGGCCGGACAAGGCCGGCCGGAGATACCGGGCGCAATGGCGGCCCGGCGGCGAGGGTCCTGCACCGCGACGGGATTCGAAGATCCGCGAGTAGTGCGAGGGTTGCGAGGCGGCAAGCGCGATCCATCGAGATCCGCGCATGGCTTGCAAGTCGTAACCTTACCACAGCGCCGTACGCGTAAGGCTCGAAGGGGCATCAGGAGCGGAGCTTGCCAAAGGGCTGCCCATTGCCACTGATCGAAAAGGACCCGCCATGCAGACGTCGCGCCTGCGCGTTGCCACTGCCTGCCTCGCCCTGAGCCTCACTCCGCTGGCCAGCTGGGCACAAATCAATGTGAAGACGGACGGCCAATGGCGAGCCCTCTTCACCGCTGGCGCCAGCCTGGCGTCGGGCAACAGCAACTCCACCACGGTGAACCTCAGCGGCGAGGCCGTCAAGGCCACGACGACCGACAAGTTCTCCCTCAATGGACGCGGCCTGTATGTCAACAACGAGGGTACGGAGGCGGAGAAGCGCCTGTCCGCCGGGCTGAACTATCAACGCGACCTGACGGAGAAGGTCTTCGGCTTCGGGCAGCTGGATGCCCTGCGCGACGAACCGGCCAATCTGTCCTATCGGGGCTCGGTGGGCGGCGGCCTGGGTTACCACTTCATTCGGCGCGACGACCTGACCTTCGATGTCTCCGCCGGCGTGGGCTACACCCGCGAGAAATACCTGACCCCCGAGCTGCAAGGCGACGGCAGCACGCGAGAGTTCTACAACAACACGGAAGTGCTGCTGGCCGAGGAATCAACGCACAAGTTCTCGGAGAACACGACGTTCCGCCAGAAGCTCAGTTATCTGCCGGACCTGCGCGACAGCGGCGAATACCGCGCTACGTTCGACACCGCATTGTCGGTGGCCATGACCAAGCGGCTCAGCCTCACGGCTTCGGTCTCTCACCGCTATGACAGCAATCCGGGCCCTGGCCTGAAGAAAGGCGACACGCTCTTCATCACGGGGGTGTCGTTCCGCATTGACTGACGGTGACCCGGGGCCGCCTCACGCCGGTGCTTCAAGTGCATGAAAAAAGCGGCCCATTGGGCCGCTTTCCTGGTGTGATCCGCGATCAGTGGCGCGGGCCACTGTTGTTGCCCCCGGGAGGCCCGCCGCGACGTTCCAGGTGACGGAAGGTGATCCGGCCCTTGGAGAGGTCATACACCGACAGTTCCAGCGTCACGGCGTCACCGGCCAGGATGCGGATGTGGTGCTTGCGCATCTTGCCGCCGGTATAGGCGATGACTTCGTGCCCGTTCTCCAGCTTGACGCGGAAACGGGAGTCAGGCAGCACTTCATTGACGGTGCCGCGCATCTCAATCAGCTCTTCTTTTGCCATTGGAGTCCTTCTTTGTTTGGGCCGTCTTTCGCGGGGGGCCTGCGGCGTCATTGCCGTGGCACTGCTCCAGCGAAAAAGGCCGATGCAATGAACGTTGAATCGGCTGGAACCGTCTCAGGCGGTTTCAGATGCCGGGGCGTTGAACCGCGCCCCGCGCGGGAGAGCCTTCAAGAGGCTCAGAGCGGGCGGATGTTGGTCGCCTGCAGGCCCTTGGGGCCTTCCGCGACTTCAAATTCCACCTCAGCGCCTTCAGCCAGGGTACGGAAACCCGAACCGCCGGTGATGGCCGAGAAGTGGGCAAAGAGGTCCTTGCCGCCATCGGCCGGGGTGATGAAACCAAAACCCTTGCCGTCGTTGAACCACTTCACCGTGCCTTTTTGCATTGCCATGATGTTTCCTTTATTAATTGGAATGTTGAGAACACTTCGCCGCGCCACCTGGCAGCAGCGAAGACAGACACACTCAAGAGCAATCAGCAGGGGGTGAAGCTGTAGCGAGCCGCTCGCGAAGGGGTCTGTAAAGACCCGGCGGGGCTGCAGATAAGACCTTGTAAGAACGGTCTTGTGCGAATCTATGTCCCCGAATGTAGCACATCTGGGAGACTTCTCCCCGTGAGTCGGGGGTGTGCGCAACGCGCACCCGGGAGCCGCCCCTCTAGAGTGACGGTTTGAGCTGCCCGGCCCGAGCATGACGCCGCCCTCTTCCTCGCCCTCCAAGCTTGCCTCCATCGAAGCCGCCCGCGGTCTGGCCGCGCTGGCGGTCGTGCTCATGCACGCCACCCACTTGATGCGCGTGCCTCAGTTCTCCGGGCATGTGGGCCTGGGCGGCGTCTTTGATTTCGGCTACGTGGGGGTGGACTTCTTCTTCGTCCTCAGCGGTTTCATCATCACCTACGTGCATCACCGCGAGCTGGGCCGCGGGGTGAATACTTGGCCAGCCTACTTATGGAAGCGCCTGGTCCGGGTGTTTCCCATTTATTGGCTGGTGCTGGCCCTGTCGGCACTCCCCTCCATGGCGGCCCGCGCCCTCGCCGGCCGGACACCGCTTTCCGAGCTGGGTACGCAGGATGCGGCCGGCACCTTGCTGCTGTGGATCGGCGGCGGTGAGCCGAAATACGTGGGGGTGGCCTGGTCGCTGCAGTTCGAGATCCTGTTCTATCTCAGCTTTTGCCTGCTGCTGCTCCATCGCCGGGCCGGCCTTGTACTGTATGCGGCCTGGGGCGCGCTGGTGGTTGCCCAGGCCATGAGCCCCGGGGCCTGGGCCCTGCCCTGGCGCCTGGGGGACCCGCACTGCCTGCAGTTCCTGATGGGAGTGGCTGCCGGCCTGTTGGCACGGCGCGCAGTGCTTCCCCTTTGGCGCTTTCAACCCTGGGTGCTCGTGGCCGCCGGGACCGCCGCGGTGCTGTATGAGCGGCTCGGACCGCAGGGGCCCCATGCTTTCGGAGGACGCCTGGCACTGGGCCTGGTGGCCGCCGCGGCCCTCCTGACGCTGCTCGCCATGGAGCAACGGCGTCCGGTGCGCGTGCCCGCCGGTCTGGCCCAGCTGGGCGCGGCGTCCTACTCGGTCTATCTCGCACACTGCCTGCTGATCAATGTCGTCCTGGTGGCGCTGGCCAGGACAGGGCTTTATGCGCGGCTGCCCGAAGCAGTCATTTTCCTGATCGCGGTGGCCACTGGCGTCGTGGGCGGCACGCTGATCGGACGCTATGTGGAACTGCCCATGGTGGCCTGGCTGCGGCGCCGCACGGCGAGCGCGCCGGCCTCGGTACCGGCAGCTACCGCCTGACCCGCGCCCACGGCGCAGACTTCCGTGAGGGCCCACGACAAAAAGGCCCGCTCCGGGAACCCGGGCGGGCCTGCGATCAGCGATCAGTCAGGAACGGTCAGATCCCGATTTCGCCACCGTCCTTCTTGGTGATGACGACGGTCGCTGAGCGCGGGCGCTTCTTGGCGTTCGGGTCGGCCTGGTTGGCGGGCCAGTAGCTGCCGAAGGTGATGGCGGCCCAGTCCGGGGTCGTCTCTTCGCCGGGGTGCTGGACGTTGAAGAACAGCGTCTTGTTGTCCGGCGTCATGGCAATGCCGGTGATCTCGCACTCCTTGGGGCCGACCAGGAAGCGGCGCACGGTGTCTGGCGTCGCGCCCGCGCCCTTGATGGTGCTGGTGCCACCGGCGGCCACGGCCACGCCGCCATCGCCCACCTTGCCGGGCACGGCCGCCAGCATCATGCAGTTGGTGACGTCGGTGTAGGCGCCATCGTCGGTCTGGATCCAGAGCATGCCGCGCTTGTCGAAGTACAGGCCGTCCGGGCTGGAGAAATCATTGACGTCCGTCAGCCCCGACAGGTTCACGTCCGCGGCGGCATCCGCCTGCGCGCCGAACAGGTAGATGTCCCAGTTCAGCTTGGTCAGGTCGGTGCCGTTCTCGCGCCAGCGGATGATGTGGCCGTTGGGGTTGCCCTTTTGCGTGCTGGTGCCCTTGAGGTCTTCGTAATAGCGCGGGTTCGCTGCGTCCGGCTTGAGCTGGCTGCCCGTGGGCGTGGCGGTGTTGGCCACACGGTTGCTGTTGTTGGTCAGGGTCATGTAGACCTCGCGCGTGGTCGGATGCACCGAACCCCATTCCGGGCGGTCCATCTTCGTGGCGCCCAGCTTGTCGGCGGCCAGACGTGCGTTGATCAGCACATCGCCCTGGTCCGCGAAGGCGTACGCAGCGTTCGTTGCATCCAGGCCATTCTTGCCGTAGGTGAGCTCCAGCCAGTCACCGCTGCCGTCCGCATTGAAGCGCGCGACATAGAGCGTGCCCTCGTCGAGGTACTTGGCGCCGGCAGCCATGCCCTTGCCCACGTCCGCGGCGTCCCACAGGGCCTTGGACACGAACTTGTAGATGTACTCATTGCGGGAGTCGTCGCCCATGTAGATGACGATCGGCTGGCCCGCCACGGCCGGTGCCGGCCAGGCGCCTTCGTGGTTGAAGCGACCCAGGGCGGTCCGCTTGGCCGGCGCGGAGGTCGGCGCGAACGGATCGATTTCCACCACCCAGCCGAAGGTGTTGATGGTGTTGCGGTAGTCGTCCGCGGCAGTGGCACCGGTGACCGACGAGTTCCAGCGGGCGAACAGGTCGGCGGTACCGGCGGTTTCCCACAGGTAGGGGCTCTTGCGGTTCTGAGGCAGGCCGTAGCGGTTCAGGCCGACCACTTCCTTGGCGCTGCGCAGGGCGTCATCGCCCGCGGCGCGGCTGATGACGTTGAGGTAGTTTTCCTCGCAGGTCAGGTAGGTGCCCCACGGGGTGTAGCCATTGGCGCAATTGTTATTGGTGCCGCGGGTCTGCTGGCCGGCGGCATTGAACTTCGTGGCCAGCAGCGCATGGCCACGGGCCGGGCCGGTGATGTCCATCGTGGTGGCCGAAGTCACCCGACGGTTGAAGTTGGAGCCGCGGACCATGGACGTCGCGCCGGCCGTGCGCTTGACTTCCACGATGCTCACGCCGTGGGCGTAGATTTCCTTTTCCACTTCGGTGGCATCGCGGGCGGCGCCAGCGGCACGGCCAGCCGGATGCAGCACATAGGGCGCCACCACGTATTCGTGGTTCACGGCCAGCAGGCCGCGGTCCGAGCGGTCGGCCTGGTAGGCGCCGGCGTCGGAGAGGCCGAAGTAGTACATGCCATCGTGGCCGTCGCCGATGCGGCGGTTGTAGGAGTCGGCAGTCTCGCTGCCGTCGTCCTTCCACGACTCATCGCCATAGTGCATCGGGTCGCCGAGGGCATGCAGGATGCTCACGTTGTAGCCCTCGGCCACGGTGACCAGGTCGTTCTTGTTCTTCGCCACGGCGGTGAAGCCCAGCTTGGTGACCGGCGCCGGTGCGGGAGCGGGCGCTGGTGCAGCGGGGTCGCTGCCCGAGTCGCCATCGCCGCCGCAGGCGCTCAGCACGGAGCCGCCCAGCAGCGCTGCTGCCGTGGTGCTGATGCCGCCCTTGAGCGCCACGCGGCGGCTCAGGCGAGCGGCCAGGATGTCGTCAAAAGTGGGGTTGGACGACGTGTTGACGACGGCTTCCTCGTCGTACTCGTTCGGGGCTGGGCAGGCACCTGGCTGCATCATGTGAAGTCTCCGCAAAGGACTGTTTCCAAGCGCCGCAGTCTCGAAAGACTTCATGAAGCGGCCGTGACAACTCCCTGCGCACGACATCGGCTTCCCCGCGAAGCAACTTCCGAAAAACCGAAGTCACCAGCCCGACGCCCTAAGGATGACCCCTCCCAGCCACGGCCAACCGGGCCTGGCGACGTATCCACCAGCGCATCAAGCCGGTCACGAACAACGCCAGCGGCGCCAGGCCCGTCACCAGCACCAGCGCCCGCAGCAGCACGCCGCCCACCGAAGCGTCATGCAAGGGATGCAGCCAGTTGTTGATGACATTGGCCGCGCCGAACCGCTCGCGGTCCTGCAGCCCCAGGACGGCGCCCGTCAACGCGTCCACGAAGACATAACTGTGCGGAAAGCGGTAGCTCGGATCGGTCGGTTGCTGCACCCGGACCATGTAGGCCCCCTGCCCTGACCCGGGCGCCTCCACCCAGGCCAGGCGGCTGCGCGGCAGCTGCGCATGCGCGACCTTCAGGGCATCCAGCATCGTGAGACGGGCCCCGGCGCCGGAGGCCTTGACGGGCGCCAGCCGGGCTACGGGGCCCACTGTGCGCGCCAGCACCGCATCGCTTTCGTCCGGCAGCGCAAGCATCACCCCTGTGATCACCAGCATGAGCAGCAGAGGAAGCGACAGCAGCCCGGCCCACTTGTGCAGGTCACGCAGCCGCCGCGACGCCACCGCGCCGCGTTTGAAGTGCAGCGCCGGACGCCAGGCCCCTTGCGGCCACCAGGCCCACAGGCCGGAGAGCAGGAGCACGAGCGTTGCCAGGCCGGACCAGCCCACCACGGCCCGGCCTGTGGCCTTGGCCAGCAGTTCCATATGCAGGTCATAGAGCCACGTCATGGCATAGCTGCCCCACGCGTCTTCCCGGAGCACGGTGCGTCCGTCAGGCGTCAGCCACACCATCAGACGGCGGCCATGATGCCCTTCACCCGGCGCCTGATAGCGAGCCGGGATGGGGCCGGCCTCACCCGTGGCCTCGAACCGCCAGGCGCCGGTTCGCCCCGGCCAACGCGCACGCACCGTGGCCAGCGCCTGATCCCAGACGGGGTCCTCCCAGCCCGGTGCCGGGCCGGCGGCCACAACGCGCAGCTCCGGATGCAGCAGGCGGTCGATGTCCTCGTAGAACACCAGCGCGGCGCCGCTGAGCCCCATGACCACGAACAGCAGGCCCAGGGTCAGCCCCATCCACAGATGGGCCAGGCGGACCGCGGCGCGGAGCGTGCGCCGAGGCCGCTGCGCGCAAGCCGCGGAGCTGCCAGGCTGAACGGGCAGCGGCGACGCCGGCAGCGATTGAGGGTCGCGCCGCATGATCAGAACCTGCTCAGCCAGGACAGCTCGACGCTGCGCGGGGCGCCGAGGTAGATGTTGGTGCTCGGGTAGCCGGAGTACTCGCCATAGAAGGCATTGGTGAGATTGCGGCCCCGCAGCGTCAAGGTGCTGGTGCTGGAGGTCTTCCAGGCGATGGAGGCATCCAGCGTGGTGTGCCCCTGCACATGGATGCTGTTGGCGGTGTCGGTGTAGAAGCCCGACACATGGTGCACGAAGCCGCTAAGCAGCAACGGCGTGCCGGGCAACGCATAGCTGACAAAGCCATTGGCGGTGGTCGCGGGTGTGTTGATGGGCCGGTTGCCACTGCGCACCGCGCCGCCAGCTTCGATCAGCTCGTCGTAACGGGCGTCCACATAGCCCATGCCAGCGCCCACCGACAAGGCCGGCGTCACGGCTGCCGACGCGTTCAGCTCGGCCCCGCGTGAGGACTGCCGCCCGCCTTGCACGGTGAGCGACGGGTCCGCCGGATCGCGGGTGAGGATGTCGTTTTGCCGGATGTAATAGACGGCCCCCGTGAGCGACAGGCGATGGTCCGAGGTGGTGCTTTTGAACCCAGCTTCCGCGGACCGCCCCTGGGTCAGCTTGAAGCTAGTGTTGGCGATGGATTGCAGCAGGATCGATGAAACCGGCACCGCGGCCGACGTGGCCTGCGCATACAGGGTCAACGTGCGGCTGAGGTCATAGGTGCTGCCCACGCGCCAGGACAACGAGTGGTACTGCGGCCGCGCGCGCTGGACCGTATTGGGAGTGGCGTTGTAGTTCGTGACGGTGCGCGACAGGTCGATGTCGTCGTAGCGCAAGCCGGCCACCAGCAGCCACTGCGGCGTCAGGTTGAGAGCGTCTTCGGCGAAGACGGCGCGAGTCTTGAGGATGGAGTCGTAATTGAGATTGCCCGCCGTGTAGGTGCCGGCCGTCGTGGGAAAACTTCCGACGACGGGGTGCCACGGATCCACCGCGGCCACGGCGCCACTCGGCGCGCTCTGGCGCAGGCTGGAAAAGTCGGTGTGGTTGGCTTCCACACCCAGGCTGAAGCGATTGCGCCACCCTGCCAGCACGGCATCGTGGGCCAGCGCAGTGCGCAAGTTCCAGAAGCTGTGGTCATGGTAGAAGCGCTGCAGGCTGCGCGTGAAGCTGCCCTGCGGGAAGGCGGCGGAAGGCGCGATGAAGGTCTGGGTGTCGCTGAGCACGAAGCCGCGCCGGGCGGTGTAGGCCGCGCCGTCCGCCGTCCATGTCCAGCCGCCCGACAGCCTTGTGTCGAGGTGGGAGCGCAGGGTCGTCTCCTGCGCGTCCGAGTACGCCCCGTCCGGGTTGTAGTTGCGATGGCGCAGCGCCTTGTCGATCACCAGCCCATTGGCGCTGCGCAGGATGCTGCTTGGGTCCCTGGCCACGCTGGCCTGCACCAGGGGCACGCCTTGATAGGTGCTGTCATAGCGGTCGGCATAGTGATCCACTGCCACCAGGAGCGTCGTACGGTCCGATGGTTTGAACAGGACGCTGCCGGTCAGGCCTCGCGAGCGCGTCCTGTTGTTGTCCACGTCGTACAGGCTGTCCGATTGCAGCTGGCTGGCATCCACGCGCACCGCCACGCTTTCGCTGAGCCGCAGGTTGGCGCCCAGCGCCACGGTGCTGGTGTTGAAGCTGCCGTAGCTCAGCAATGCATCCACGTGGTTGCCGTCCAGCGCCGGCTTGCGGGTCACCTTGTTGATGACGCCGGCAAGCGCCCCTTCCCCATGCAAGACGGACGCCGGGCCCTTGATGACCTCGATCCGATCAAAGTGCCAGGTGTTGGTATCGCGCTGCACGACGGTGGAGGTGGACACGCGCACCCCGTCCTGGAGGATGGACACGGCGTTGCCGGAGAAGCCACGCATCATCACGGCGGCGGGGTTGCCAGGCACGTTGCCGGCAATGGCACCGGGAATCTCCGAAAACGTCTCGCGGGCGGTGCGCAGGCCTTTGGTCTGCATGTCGTCCTGCGTGAGGACCTGGACGGTGGCCGGCGTCTCCCGGGCGGTCAGGTCGAGGCGGCTGGCGGTACTGCTGGTGGCATCGAGCTGCAGGCGGTCACGCGCGCCCGAGACTTCGACGCGGTCGAGGGTCTGGGAAGCGGCTGCCGTCGAAGCGCTCGGCGGTGCGCTGGTCTGTGCGCTGGTCTGTGCGAAAGCCGCTGGAGCGGTCAACAAGAGAGCGGCCGACACGGCGGTCCTGGGGAAATTCATGGAGGGTCCTGTTCAGGGTCTGCCTGCGCATGAGCCGTCTTGCGACCGTCCACAACGGACGGACCTGCACGGCGCGCGTGTTCGCGCGACCGGACGGCACATGGCAAGGAAGGCACCCGGCGCCTGGTTCAGGCGGCAGCGGGTGAATCACGGGCGCCGCGGGGCGCCGCGTGGAGCAGCGCCGCGGCGCGGCGGTCAGGCAGCCTGAGGAGGAGGAGCGCGGGCTCGTGCCGGCGCCCACGCAAACAGTGGGCGCGGCGACTGCAGGAACAGCTGCGGTGCCTGGAAGCGCAGCGAGGCGGGAGGCACCCAGGCCAGCGCCGAGGGCGGCAACAGCGGCGCGCCGTGATGAAGCGCGCAATACGGACACTTCATCGACGAGGCGTCGGGTGCCGATTTGCCGTGATCTGCCTCGGCCGGTGCACCGGCCAACAGGACCACCGTGGCGCCCGTGGCGGAACAGATTTCGGCGAAGCCGCCGGTTTCCTGCGACACCCTGGCCTGCGACAGCGACGGCAGCAATGCCCCCAGCAGGATCGTAAAGGACACGATCCAGGCAAGGCGAGCAAGGAATGGCCGCTGGGCAGTCATGCCGGCATTGTACGAACGGCAGCACGGGGGCCGATGCTCCGCGGTAGGACGAATTGTCCAAGGGGGGCATGCGCAACCGGTGCCGAAACAACCCTCGCGCGACGGCATAGCTTGGTGGCATAGCCCACATAGCAGGCGCTTCTTTCGCATCACCAGGCCTTCTTTCAACCTCAAGTGCGCGCTACGCACCCCTTGTCCCATCCATCCGGCAGGAAGTCCCTACTGGAGGCGACTACGATCATGGGCAAAGCCCGGCCTGCGCCGCGTGTCATCGCCGGGCCGCATCCTTCAATCGTCTTGGGAGTTGTTCTTGTCCAGTGGTTTGTCGATCAACACACTGCGCGGACTGGCCTGTCTGCTGCTGGTGAGCTATCACGTCATCGGCGACAGCAGTGCCTCCGGCCTGCGCCTGCCGGACGAGCACATCGCGAGCCAGCTGAATGACTGGCTGGCGCTGGTGCGCATGCCACTGTTCTCGTTCCTTTCCGGGCTCGTCTATGCAAAGCGCCCCCTCACCGGTGAGATCACGCCCTTTGCGATTGGGAAGACACGCCGACTGCTGCTGCCGATGCTGATCGTGGGCACCGGGTTTGCGTTGCTGCAGAACCTGATCGATGGCACCAATAACAGCGGCGACTACAACTGGTGGCTGCTGCACACCGTGCCGGTGGCGCATTACTGGTTCCTGGAAGCCCTGTTCATCATCTTCATCGTGACGGCCGTGCTGGAGCGCCTGAGGTGGCTGTCCACGCCTGCACGGTTCTGGGCCGTATGGCTGGTGGCGGCGGCCCTGCACTGCTGGGGGCACCTGCCGGTGTATTTCGGGTTGAACGGTGCGGCCTACCTGTCGCCGTTTTTCCTGCTGGGCGTGGCTGCGCAGCGCTTCCAATTGGACCGGGCCGGGCCCCGGATGCTGCCGGGCATCATGGTGGGCGTGGTGGCCGCGGTGATGCTGCTTTGGGCAGTGACCAATGCGCCGACGGACAACCATCCTGGTCTGCTGCGTCTGGTCGTGAGCGTGTGTGTCTGCCTGCTGCTGCTGAGATGGCAGCCGGAGGCGCGCTGGCTGGCATGGGTAGGCGCCTGGTCGTTCGGTATTTACCTGTTCCATCCGGTATTCACGGCGGCCGCACGCATGGGCATGAAGCGCCTGGATGTGCAGGACGTGCCCCTGCTGCTCGCGGTGGGCCTGCTTGTGGGGCTGGCCGGCTCCATCGCCTTGACGGCGGCCCTGCGCCGTGTGCCGCTGGGCCACTGGGCGCTTGGCGAGAAGCCGGCGCGGCGTGCTGCGCTGCCTACGCCGCAGCCTGCCGCCACCGCGCCTTCCTCAGGTGCGCGAACAGGCGTTTGACGTCATGATTCGTTCAGCTGCCTGAACGCTTGCCTGCTGGCGCGCGCGTGCCACGATCACCTTGCGGGGTCAGCCCTTGCGCGGCAGGCCCACTCTCGTCATGGGCAACGACTTGCACCTATCATGCACTGACCGCGAGATGGTGAAAGGCCTGCTGCATGCTCGCCCGCAGAAGCGTCCTGGCCCTTGGCACTTCGGCATTGCTGCCCGCTGTCGGGCGGCCAGCACCGCGCAGCCTGGTCGTCGCCGCCGGCGAAATTCCGCCGTTCGCCAGCACCCGCCGAGAAGACAGTTTTCTTGGCGCGCTGTTCGAGGAAATCGGCGGCGAAATGGGCACCTTCTTCGAGTTCCGATACCTGCCATGGAAGCGCTGTGAGGCGGCGGTCCAGGAGCTGGACGCCTGGGGCGCGGTGCCCTATGTCCCAACGCTTGAGCGCGAGGCGCAGTGCCTGTTTTCCGCGCCGCTTTACGCCAAGAAGACCAAGCTTTTCTACTACAGCCCGCCAGGCCGTCCTGCGCCGCTGACCAATTTCACGCAGCTGGCCGAACTGCGGAAGTTCCGCGTTGGCGGCGTGCGAGGTTATTTCTACGAGCGCCTGCTGAACGATGCCGGCGTGGTCATGGACGCGGCCGCTAGTGAGGAGCAGAACCTTCGGAAGCTGCACGCCGGCCGGGTGGACCTGGTGGCGGCCGTTGACACGGTGGGCTGGGCACTGATCCGGCGCCTGTTCACGCCCGCCGAAGCGCGGCATTTCCATACGCTGGAGACACCGCTGCACGTGGGCTTCAACTACTTGATGACGTCGCGGCGCTTTCCCGAGACGGGGCCAGTGCTGGCGCGGTTCAATGCGGCGCTGGAGACGCTGCGGCGTGACGGGCGCTACCGTCAGGTGGCGGAGCGTTTCGGGGTGCCGCCCGGCTGACCGCTGGGCCCGTCGCGACGCGCGAGCCAGTGCGTCAAGTGGGCTCGCTCAGCAGGGAAGGAAAGCGTTCCGCCGCCTTGCGCTCGATGGCGTCGACGCCGCCCTCCATCACCGGCTTGTGGCAGATCAGGTCGAACACGCCAGCGTCCTGCGCTCTCACATCTGGCGGTGGCGACGCACTCATCGCCATCAGCAGCACGTGACCGTCGTGCAGTTGCCTGACGCGCTGGGCAAAGCTGACGCCAATCTCCATCGGACGCTCTACGCCTGCGAGCACGACGTGAGGCTCGAAGGCATCGATCAAGGCCGATGCCTTGGCGAGCGACGAAGCCGTTCTCACTCCCCAGCCGCGCCCTCGAATGAGATGCGCCAGTGCCTCAAGCAAATCGGGAGACGGATCGATGATGACCATTTTTGGTTGCATGCACACCACCGGCAATCGGCCATCCCAGGCGCTGGCGAGTCTCTCCGATCGGGCCGTAGGGCGCCCAGGCAAACCGCGGACTACATCCGCGGCAAAAAAGCCCGCCGGACGTCGGCGCTGCGATAGGCACCCCGTGATTTAATGCACAAATCTGCCCGGAAAGAAATTGAGCCGAGAGGGAGTAATCCCTCTCGGCTCAATGAGATAGATGGTCGGGGCGGCGGGATTCGAACTCGCGACCCTCTGCTCCCAAAGCAGATGCGCTACCAGACTGCGCTACGCCCCGACGAAGCTCGAGATTGTAGCCATAAATTCAGGCCAAAAAATCAAATCTGTCGGCGACTCGTTCCGTGCAGTCGATCAGCCTGCCCTGACCCGTGATGAATGCGCAGCGCACGGGCTCACCCGGCTGCAGCGCGCGCACCGCCTCGCGGTAACGCCACAGCTGGTCCACATACTCTGGATTGTTCTGCGGCGCCGGGTGCAACTTGTAGTCCAGCACCCACCAGGTATCGGGCGCGCCCTGCTCGCCCCGCCGGCAGACCAGCCGGTCCAGCCGCATGTCAAGTTGCCGCCAGCTCAGCGGTACCTCGTTGCCTTGCCATCGCAGACGCTCGGGATCAAAAAACGGCGCGCAGGCCTCGCTGCCCAGGATCGCCTTGACGCTGCGCTGCAGCCGCTCGTCACGCCTGGCGTCAAGGCCGTACATCTGGGCGGCCGCTGCCATCAGGCGCTCCAGGCTGTGCTGAACGCCCTGCGGGCCGCTGTGCCATTCCAGCACGCGGTGCAACGCTTCTCCCAAGGCCGCACTGTCGTCCACCACCTCGGGCCCTTGCCCCAGCGCGCCCGCGCCAGCCGCAGCCGCCGGCACGCCCGCTCCCTCGCCAGCGGCGGCGGCATCAGCCTTGAGTGCGACCGCAGGCGCGGGCGGCAGTTGCTTGAGCACCGCCATCACCGCGCCAGCATCGCCCGGCCTCTGCATGTCGTTCGCAGCCGCGGGATGGACCACCAAAGCGGCCGACAACGGCTGCAGCCGGCTCCACCAAGTCGCCGAACTGCTCGCCCGCTTGGCGGCCGTGCGGCTGATCACCAGCCGATGACGGGCGCGCGTCATGGCCACATACAAGGCATTGAGCTCCTCACGCTGCCGCTGTTCTTTCTCATCCTCCAGCAAGGGCTGCAGCGAGGCCGGCGGACGGCTTTCCGACTCCAGGAAGGCCACGGTGCGAGGCACTGCCTCCTGTACCGGCCACGACACCGCCAGCGCCATCGACTCGGCACGTGCCGGCCCGGCTTCGGTGTCCATCAGGATGACGACCTTGGCTTCGAGCCCCTTGGCACCGTGGACCGTCAGCAGTTGCACCGCGTCTGGTTCAGCGGGCGCGGCCAGCTTGAGCGCCCGCTGCTTGAGCGCCCGAACGAATCCATACAGGCCGGCGTAACGCCCCCCGTCCAGGTCCAGGGCCAGCCCCAGCAAGGCCTCCACGGCATGCAGCCGGGCGCGGCGCTCACTGGGCGGCACCGCCGCGGCCAGGCGGGCCATCAGGCCCCCCTCATGCACGATGGCGTCCAGCAGATCGTGCGGGCTGCGCTGCACGGCAAGCTCAGCCCAGCGCGGCAGCAGCGCCTGGGCCCGTTGCAGCGCGGGGCTCAGCGCAGCGCTGGCCGTCTCCATCAGGGCGGCCCACCAGCTGCGGGCTTCATCTACCGGCGCCTGCTCATCGACCGCAGGGGGCAACGGTTGGGCCGGCGGTCCCTCATCGGGCGCTTCAACCAATGAGCCCTCAGCGGCGCCAGCGTCGCGTGGCTCCATCGCCATGGGCACCGCATCGTCCCAGACGGGCGGTGCAGGGTCGGCCGCGGCGAACAGCGCCTGCGACTCTCCCGCCTGAACAGGGCTGCGTTCGAGTTCTTCAATCGCCAGCCATTTCACGGCCCTGGCCCTGGCTGCCAGGTCCAGCAAGTCGTCCTCCGAGGCACCAAACAAGGGGCTGCGCAGGGCGTGGGCCAGCGAGAGGTTGTGTCCGCTGGACGCCAGCAGGTCCAGCAGCGCCAGCAGGTCCCGCACGTCAGGGGCGTCCAGCAAGGCCATGTCCTCGGGAGCCGCATGCGCAATGCCGCGCGCCTTCAGCACCTGGGCCAGCACGCGCAGGCCATCCCGCTTGCGCGCCAGCACGAAGATTTCGCCGGGCTCCACCCGCCTCTCGGTGAGCAGGTCCTCGATGGCACCGGCGATCCGGCGGGCCTCGGCCTCGCGCCGGTGAAGCTCGGCCTCGCGGCGCGGATGGGTGAGGCTCGGACGCCAGGCGCCAGGCGCGAGCGCTGGGCCTTCATCGCTGTCCGTATCTTCGGCACCCTCGTCCACCAGATGGAACACGCCATCCAGCGGGTTGCCCTCGCCCGCTTCCGTCGTGTGCTTGCGAAACCCGCTGTATTGCTGGGCCCGCGTGGCCACCTCAAACACGGCATTCACCGCTGCCAGTACCTGCGGCGAGTTGCGGCGTGTGTGGTCGCAGGCCAGCAGTACGCCATCCAGGCCTTCGCGCACGAAGTCGCGAGCCGCTGCGAACACACGCGGTTCGGCGCGCCGGAAGCGATAGATGCTTTGCTTGGGGTCGCCCACGATGAAGACCGACGGAGGCCGCTGGCCGCTGGCGCCGCCCCCGGCGCCCACATACCCGGACAGCCACGCATAGAGCGCGTGCCACTGCAAGGGGCTGGTGTCCTGGAACTCGTCGATCAGCAACTGGCGCACCTGCGCATCCAGACGTTCCTGCACCCAGCCAGCCAGCGCCGCATCCCCCAGCAAGGCCAGCGCGCCGCGCTCCAGGTCATTCATGTCGACCATGCCGCGCTCGCGCTTCAAGCGCTCGAACTGCTCCAGCAGCACCAGTGCCAGGCCGCACATCTTGCGGTGCCAGAGCCGAGCCTGCCGCTGGTCCAGGGCTGCCTGCAGGCGGCCCAGACGGTCCATCAGGCTCAGCATGGCCGGTTCATCGCCCAGGTTCTTGCGCGGGCTGCCATCGGCCGTGAACAGCGCCGCCCGCACGCCTTCCAGCGCCGCCAGATCGTCCAGTTGCAGCGCCTGCTCGACCGCCGTGGCGGCCTTGCGCGGCGTCACGCCCTTGAGGCCGCCCAGTCGGACCGCCAGCGCGTGGAGCTCGGGCCGCAGCTCGGCAAAGGCCTGCATCGGATCGTCGTAGCGCGCGAACTCAGGCACCACTTCCGCCGCGTCGGGCATGCTGTCCAGCAGCCGCCCTTCCTGATGCGCCAGCCGGATCTCCACCCGCTTTGAAAACGCCGCACTCAGCCAGCCGGTCAACCGGTTGCGCCCTTGCGCCAGGCACAGGGCTTCGTAATCGGCCAGCAGCGCCGCATCCTCCAGCACGGCGGCGTGGAAGCGCTGCCAGAGCTCCGGCATCAGGTCACTTTCATCCTCCAGCAACTGCAACTCGGGCGACAGCCCCTGCGCCTGCAGCAGCTCCAGCGGCGCGGCCCGCAGCAACTGCGAGAACCACGCATGGAAGGTGCGGATCTCCACGCTGCGGGCGCCCTGCAACAACCGTTGCTGCAAGCCCTCCAGCGCCGGTGCCAGGGCGTGCGCGTCGGCCTCGGGCAACCCCCGCTGGCGCAGGGCAGCGACACGGCCGGCGTGATCGCAGTGGGCGAATTCATGCAGCCATTCGTTCAGGCGCTCGCGCATTTCGCCAGCCGCCTTGCGGGTGAATGTGATGGCAACGATGTCCTGCGGCTGCGTGCCTTCCAGCAGCGCACGCAGAATGCGCGAGACCAGCATCCAGGTCTTGCCCGCGCCGGCACAGGCCTCAACCACCACGCTGCGCGCGGGATCGCAGGCCAGCGCATAGAAGCGCTCGCGAGCCACGGGAGCGCCGTTGAGGGTATAGGCCGCTGCAGTTGCGGCCGGCAGGCCGCCCTGCAGGGCGGTCGTCTCATCCAGGGTCATGGCGCGGCACCTTCCCAGTCGTCGCGCCGGCACAGGCCGCGCATATCGCAATAGTCACAGGCCACGCCCTCGCCCAGCGCCGGCAGCGGTTCACCCTGGTGGATGCGCCGCAAGTCCTCGCCCAGGCCCCGCACCAGCGCGATGGCCGTCTCGGCCACGTCGGCATGGGGCACGGCCGCAATGCCCTTGGGATCATCGAGAGCCAGATATTCCGCATGCAGTGCGGTGCTTTCAGTCGCCGCCCCCTCGGGCCCCTGGGCCTGGCCCGCGCCCATCAGCGCGGCGTAGACGGCCAACTGGGTGTCTTCCAAGGGGTCCGCCACCTTGTCCTTCAAGCCCTTCAGGCTTCCGGTCTTGTAGTCCAGCAGCCAGCGACCACCCGGCCCGTCGTCCACCCGGTCGATGCGGCCCAGCAAAGCCACCGGCGCGAGGATCGGGTCCTGCCCCAGCCAGGGGCGCACCTCCCGCTCAAGCTCGCCCTGACTGAACTGCTGCCCCGCCGCCTCACGCTCCTGCAGCCAGGCCAGATACACCGGCACGAATCGCGCAAAGCTCGCCGAAAACGGCAAAAACTCAGCGGGCGACAAGCCCAGTGCCTGCATCTGGGTTTGGGCAGCGTGGCGCAGGCGCGCCTCGTCGGTCATCGCCGGCCCCTGACCTTCCTGGCGCTCCGTATGGAACTGGTGCAGCACCGCATGCAGCCAGGTGCCGTAGTCGCGCTTGTCGGCTTGCTGGTCCAGCTCCTGCACTTCCCGCAACCCCAGCAGCACCCGGGAAAAGAACTGGTAGGGACACTGCCGCAGGGACTCGACCGCGCTGGCGCTGAGGGCACGAGGCAGGCGCCCCGGCGCATGGGCGCGCGCGCGGTCCCGCACTTGCACCGGCACTTGCATGGGAATGCGGGGATCCTGCCAGGACGGCACCGGTCCAAGGCCCGCGGCCTGACGCGCCAGGTCCAGCCGGTCCAGCAGCGGGCTGGCGGCCAGGGGTTCGCTGCCCCGATGGGCGCAGCGCAGCAGCGTCACCGCGGGGGCACGCAGCAACTGGGTGAACTGCCGGGCCAGCGCGTCCCGCCGGGCCTCGATGGTGGCCATGCCGAACTGACGGGCTAGCGTGTCGCTGATGAGCGTAGGGCCGGCCGGCACGGGCCCGAGGGTCGCCGCATCGGCGCCAGGCAGCACCACGGCGCCGAAGGGCCGCAGCATGGCACGCGCCAGCGGCGTGATCATGACCTGCAGATCTCCCTGCAGCGGCGGCACGTACTGCGCCGCTTCCAGCGTCGCTGCCACCCAGGCCGTGAATTCGGAGGGGCTGAGCGTGGTCTCCTTGACGACCGCCTCATGCGCCGAGCCCGGCCACGGCGAACGCTTCAGCCATAGCGCGTCCAGCAGTTGCGGCCCGCCGGCAGGCTGCTCTGCCAGGCGCTCGTCCGCGCCCAGGCGCTTGAGCACGTCCTTCAGCACCTCCAGCCAGGCTTCCAGCGTGCGGGCGGCCGAGGCCTGCAAGGGTTGCAGGGCCTCCCGCGCCCAGCCCCACAGGCGGGCGCTGCCCGGCGGGAGCCGGTCTTCGCGCACCGCCGCAGGCAGGGACCATCCACGCTGGCGGCACCGGGCCTCCAGCGCCGCCAGCGCCGCACTGCCGGCGCGCTCGCACAGGCCCGCGGCCAGCGGTGTCTTGAGCCAGGCCATCCATTCGTCCACCGAGGCGTCGCGCCGCGTGGCGCGCAGCAGCGCCATCAGCTGCGCGGCAGGCGCCGTGGTGGCCAGCGTCCAGCCGGTTTCGTCGGCAATACCGAGCCCCTGGCGCTCCAGCAGCGCGCGCACGCGTCGCAGCAGCACGCGGTCCTGCGCGATCAGGGCGACGGGCGCGCGGCCGGCATTGAGGTGGTCCAGCACCGAGGCGGCGCTGCATTGCGCCAGATCCTCGAAGTCCTCGCAGACAGCCTGCTCCACATGGGCCGCAGGGGAGCCATGCAGGAAGGCGTCATCCAGCGCCACATCGGCGCTCATGCGCAGGCAGGGGACGCCCGCCTCGCTGGCGGCCGTGAGCAGTGCGTCCGCCAGCGGGTCCGGACCACCGGCCTGAAGGTGAAGCCAGGCACTGGGCTTCAAGGTGAACAAGGCGTCGGTGGCCGGTGGGCGGGTGTCCGCCGCGGCCCATTCCAGCGCCACCAGCAACAGCGCCCGTTCCAGGTGCCCGGCGCCGGCCTGGGCCGCCAGCACCTGCCGCGCCTGCTCCCAAAAGGGCGCGCGACTGGCCGGCGACAAGGTCTGGACCGTCCGGGACAAGGCATGTGCAGCCTCGACCATCCGCTGCACGGCCGCCTCGAATGCGCGCGGGTCCTCCTGCCTGAGCGCCTGCGCCCAGGTCTGGCCCTTGAGCAGCTGGCGTGCGGCCAGTGCGTCGATGGCGGCATCAAAGCTCAGCTGCAGGGCCTGCGGCAGTGCCGTCGGGCCCAGGGCCGATGCCAGGCTGTGGGTGGTCTCGATGCGCGGCTGCCAACGGCTGAGCTTCATCCAGGCGCGACGCGCGGGCGCCAGGTGCTGCGCAAACGGGAGCAGCAGCACGGCATCCCGGGCCGGCAGGCCACGCCCTTCCAGCCAGGCGGCGGCCCGCTCGGCCAGGCGGTCCCAGAACTGGGCATTGGCATGGCGCGCGTCCAGTGGGAAGGTCTCCAGCAGCACGGCGCCTGGCGCCGCATCAGAGGCCGAGCCCGGCCCCGACTGAGGTGCGGACGCAACAGTGCCGGCCTGGGGGGAAGTCCCGGTCAGGGGCGGTTCGGGTCGCGGGTCGGCGCTTGGAATGGTCACGGGAACAGGTCAGATGAGGGCACTGGCGCCGCAGGCACCCTCCCCGGCGGACGCCTGGCTTGAGTTCCTGCAATACACCCACATGTAGGTCGAGTACCCACAGGGCAAGAGGGTTCTGGGCTTTGTGTAAGAATCATTGTGCCTTGATCCCAGCCCTCCCCGGGCCATCCCAAGGGTGCCCTCCGTCGGGCCCATCCACGGGTTTCAAGCTAGGACTCCATTCATGAGCGAACAGATCAAACACATCTCCGACGCGTCCTTCGAAAGCGACGTCATCCAAGCCGACAAGCCTGTGCTGGTCGATTTCTGGGCTGAATGGTGTGGCCCCTGCAAGATGATTGCGCCGATCCTCGAAGAGGTCGCACAGTCGTCGGCGGACCGCCTGGCCATCACCAAGCTGAACGTGGATGACAACCGCGAAGTCGCCGCCAAGTACGGCATTCGCAGCATTCCGACGCTGATGCTCTTCAAGGACGGCCAGCTGGTTGCCTCGAAGGTCGGTGCCCTGAACAAGGCACAGTTGACGTCCTTCCTGGACGCCAACCTATAATCTCTTCATCCGTGGGGGCCGAGCGGCCTTCGCGGACCTGTTGCCACCACGCCCGCCCCGGGTTGAGCGCCACGCGCCGCTGCTGTTTTTGCACGGCCGGGCAAGCACCCCGGGTGAGCGCGTGGACTCGGCGCCCAAGCTCCCGCACGTCCATCAGCTTCTGATCGAAGCGCGCAGGTCTTCATGCCCTGCCCTGCTCCGGCTCATGAGGCGGCCAGTCTGGCGAACGGCAAGGTTTCATTCCTTGCAGTCGCAAGTCCTGGCATGGGGTTTCCTCCATGGATGGCTGTGTGACGCCTGGGCTCGCCGTTGTTTGTGTCCCTGGCCTTGGCAGGTTTTGGACGACAGACCGGGTCATCCCAATGCATCTTTCCGAATTGAAGGCGCTTCACGTCTCCGCCCTGATCAAAATGGGCGAAGAACTGGAGATCGACAACGTCGCTCGCATGCGCAAGCAGGAGCTGATGTTTGCGATCATGAAAAAACGCGCCAAGGCCGGCGAACAGGTCTTCGGCGATGGCGTGCTGGAAGTCCTGCCAGACGGCTTTGGCTTCCTGCGTTCGCCCGAGACCAGCTACATGGCCTCGACGGACGACATCTATCTCTCGCCCAGCCAGATCCGGCGCTTCAACCTGCACACCGGCGACATGATCGAAGGTGAAGTGCGCGTGCCCAAGGACGGCGAGCGCTACTTCGCCCTGGTGAAGGTGGACCGCGTCAATGGCCTGACGCCTGAAGAGTCCAAGCACAAGATCATGTTCGAGAACTTGACGCCGCTCTTCCCGAAAGAGCAGTTCAAGCTTGAGCGCGACATCCGTGGCGACGACAACATCACCAGCCGCATCATCGACCTGATCGCGCCGCTGGGCAAAGGCCAGCGCGCCCTGCTCGTGGCACCGCCCAAGAGCGGCAAGACGGTCATGATGCAGCACCTGGCGCACTCGATCGCGGCCAACTACCCAGACGCCCACCTCATGGTGCTGCTGGTGGACGAGCGCCCCGAAGAAGTGACCGAAATGCAGCGCACCGTGCGCGGCGAAGTGATCAGCTCCACCTTCGACGAGCCCGCCGCCCGTCACGTGCAGGTCGCCGAAATGGTGATCGAGCGTGCCAAGCGCCTGGTGGAACTGCGCAAGGACGTGATCATCCTGCTCGATTCGATCACCCGTCTGGCCCGTGCCTACAACAACGTGCTGCCCAGCTCCGGCAAGGTGCTGACGGGTGGTGTGGATGCCAACGCCCTGCAGCGCCCCAAGCGCTTCTTCGGCGCGGCCCGCAACATTGAAGAAGGCGGCTCGCTGACCATCATCGGCACGGCGCTCGTGGACACCGGCTCCAAGATGGACGAAGTGATCTACGAAGAGTTCAAGGGCACCGGCAACTGCGAAATCCACCTGGATCGCCGCATGGCGGAAAAGCGGGTCTACCCGTCCATCCTGCTGAACAAGTCGGGCACCCGCCGCGAAGAACTGCTGCTCAAGCCGGAGATCCTGCAAAAGGCCTGGATCCTGCGCAAGCTGCTCTACCCGATGGATGAGATCGAGGCGATGGAGTTCATCCTCGACAAGATGAAGTCGTCGAAGAACAACCATGATTTCTTCGACATGATGCGCCGGGGTGGCTGAGCTGCGACCGAGGACCTGCCCTGCGGCAGGTCCGACGCGCAGCGAAGGCCTTTGCGCGTCTCGCGCGCAAAGGCTGGAGAGCTCTTTGCACCGCGCCAGGCGAAGGCCGAGTAGCCATCCGCACCGCGCACCGCGCCAGGCGAAGGCCGAGTAGCCATCCGCACCGCGCAAGACTTCACAAAAGCCGCCCCCAGGGGCGGCTTTTTGTTGAGCAAACACGGCCACACAAGCCAGCGCAGGCCGCCCGCCGTTGAGCCCTGCCCCGCTTATGCTCTATACTCACCCTTTTTCCGCTGTCGACAAAGTGCATCGCAGGGTGCGATGTGGCTGGCGGCACCACAGCGAGGTTTCCAAAATGGCTAAAGAAGGCATTCACCCCAACTACCGCGACGTCGCTTTCGTGGATCTGTCCAACGGTTTCCAATTCGTCACGCGCTCGACCGTGGTGACCAAGGACACCATCAAGCTGGACGACGGCCGCGAGCTGCCGCTGGTCAAGCTGGAAACCTCCAGCGAGTCGCACCCGTTCTACACTGGCACGCAAAAGAGCGTGGACAGCCTGGGCGGTCGCGTCGAGAAGTTCCGCAACAAGTTTGCCAAGCTCACCCCGACCAAGAAGTAATTCGGGTCGTGCTGGTGGTGCCGGGTCCGCCCGGTGCCCCTCCAAAAAAAGGCAGCCATCATGGCTGCCTTTTTTCATGTCAATGCGTTCATGTCACTGCGTGCGGGCGTGTTGCGGTTGCTGCGGAACGTTTCTGCAGGAAAAGTGACCATCGTCCGCCGAGAGATGAACACCGGGGCGTGCCCTTGCGGCATGATGCCCCCGTTCCCGACAACGACAACGAGACAGACGCGCATGAATCTGCCCAACCCGGCCGTCGTGGCCGAGCGAAGCGCCCATCCCATTCCGCGCTGGGCCCTGTTGCTGCTCTGCGCCGCCTATGTGCTGCCCGGCCTGTTCGGCCGCGACCCCTGGCGCAATGCGGACCTGTCGGCCTTCGGCTTCATGGCCAGCATCGCCCAGGGCCATGCGCCGTGGCTGCAACCCGCCATTGCGGGCATTCCGGCTGAAGGCGGCCTGCTGCCCATCTGGGTGGGCGCGCTGTTCATCAAGCTGCTGCCGTTCCTGGAGCCCTCCACCGCGGCCCGGATTCCGTTCGGCCTGATGCTGGCCGGCGTGCTGGCCCTCGTGTGGTACAGCTGCCTGCACCTGGCCCGCACCGAGGCGGCCCAGCCCGTGGCCTTCGCCTTTGGCGGCGAAGCGCAGGCGGTGGATTACGCCCGCGCCATGGCGGACGGCAGCCTGCTGGCCCTGATCGCCAGCATCGGCCTGCTGCGCCTGGGCCATGAGACGACGCCTGAAATCCTGCAGCTGGTGGGCATCTCGCTGCTGATGTATGCCTTGTCGGCCGCGCCGTTCCGGCGCTGGAAATCGCGCGTGGCCCTGCTGCTGTCGCTCTCGGTGCTGGCCACCAGCGGGGCACCGGCCGTGGCCGTGGCCCTGTCCGTGGGGGCGCTGTGGCTGAGCCACCGCTCGGTGTATGACGAGGCCCGCAAGCTGGTGCCCTGGCTGTTCGGCGCCGTGGCGCTGGCCGCGGTCGTGGCCTGGCCGATGCATGGCTGGGCCTGGCGCATCGATGCCAATGGCCGCAGCCTCTGGGCATGGCTCAAGCTGGTGGGCTGGTTCTGCTGGCCGGCCTGGCCGCTGGCCCTGTGGTCCCTGTGGCGCTGGCGAGGCCATCTGCAGCGGCGCCATGTGTCGGTGCCGGTGCTCACGGGCGCCATCCCGCTGCTGTGCAGCCTGCTGATGGACGCGGATGACCGCGCCCTGCTGCTCGCCCTGCCGCCGCTGGCCGTGCTGGCGAGCTTCGCCTTGCCCACCTTCCAGCGCAGCGCCAGTGCCTTGCTGGACTGGTTCTCGGTGTTCTTCTTCAGCGCCGGCGCCATCTTCCTGTGGCTCTACTACAGCGCCTTGCAGCTGGGCTGGCCCGCCAAGTTTCTTGCTAACGTGCGCCGGCTGGCGCAGGGTTATCAACCTGAATTCAGTGCGATTACCTTCGTGTCAGCCGCTCTCGGTACCTTGGCCTGGCTGTGGCTGGTGCGGTGGCGCACCGCGCGCCACCGCCATGCCATCTGGAAGAGCCTGGCGCTACCTGCCGGCGGTGTGGCCCTGACCTGGCTGCTGGCCATGACGCTGGGCCTGCATACGCTGAACTACGCCCGCAGCAATTCGCCGCTGGTGGAACGGGTGCGGGCCCATGTGCCGGCCCAGGTGGACTGCATTGCCGCCCCTGGGGTGCCGCTGCATGTGTTGTCCGCGCTGGAGTTCCAGGGGAAGTGGACCGTGGATGCCACCCAGCCGCTGGCACAGTCACGCTGTCATGCCGGCCTGATTGCGCAGGGTGACGGCGCGCCCGTGGCCCCGGAAGGCTGGCGCGTGGAAGCCATCGTGCGCCGGCCCACCGATCGCACCGGCAGCTTCATCGTGCTGCAGCGCGAGCGCTGAACCGCCCGGCGAGGCGGCCCCTCAGGCCGCTTCGTCGCCCTGCCGGTAGGCCAGCGCCGCGGGCGCCGACTCGTCACCCATCGCAGGCGCATCAGCGTGGCGCAGGCGCGCGGCGGGGAACATCAAGCGGAAGCTCGATCCCTTGCCGGGCTCGCTGTCGATGCGTAGCTCACCGCCGTGGCGCTGGACCACATGCTTGACGATGGACAGGCCCAACCCGGTGCCGCCGGTATCGCGCGATCGGCTGCCGTCCACGCGATAGAACCGCTCGGTCAGGCGCGGCAGGTGTTCGCGCGCGATGCCAGGGCCGTTGTCGATGACGGACAACTCTCCGCCCTTGTCGCCCAGCCACCGCCACTGCAGTTCAATCCGGCCGCCTTCCGGCGTGTAGCGCACCGCGTTGCTCATGAGGTTGGCGATGGCGCTGAGCAGTTCGGTCTCGACGCCCGCCACTTCCACCTGCGTCTGGCGCTCGCACACCAGCTCGTGACGGCCAGCGGACAGCGCAAGCGCATCGGCAGCCACCCGCATCAGGAGCGGATCCAGCGCGATCCAGTGGTCGGCCGAGGGCCTCGGGCTGCCTTCCAGCTGGGCCAGCGTCAAGAGATCCCCCACCAGGGTCTGCATGCGCTGCGTCTGCTGCTGCATCAGGTGCAGCACGCGCTTGCGTTCAGCGTCGGTCAGGTTGAGGCTGGCCATGGTTTCAATGAACCCGGCCAGCACGGTCAGCGGCGTGCGAATCTCATGCGAGACGTTGGCGACAAAGTCGCGCCGCATGGATTCATTGCGCTCGCGTTCCGTCACATCCAGCGACAGGATCAGGCGCCGGCATTCCCCGGCCACGCCGTAGTCCCGGACCAGCACCTGCAGATGGGCCTTGCCGCGGGAGTTGTGCAGCGCCAGCGGCTGGTTGTACTGGCCGGACTGCAGATAGGAAACGAACGCGGGATAGCGGACCAGGTTCGTGATGCGCTGCAGCTTGTCCCGCTGCGGGTCCAGCTGGAAGTGGTCCGCCGCCACCGTGTTGCACCACTGGATCTGGTCCTGGTCGTCCAGCAGGATCACCCCGTTGGGTGACGCCTCGATGGCCAGCAGGAACTGCTCAAGCTGCTGGCGCTCGCGTTCATAGCGGCGCTCACGGTCCCGCAGGCCCCGCTCCATGCGGTAGGCCAGCTCGCCCCACACGCCGCCCAGGCGCGGCGCATCGTCCTGCTGGTCGCTGCGCAGCCAGGTGACCAGCCGCAGCGCACGCGCCGCGTCCCACAGGCCCATCAACCCAACAGCCAGCCCGGCGCCCAGACCTGCTGCCAGCGGCGGCGCCAGCATCCAGTGCCCCAGCCACCAGCCCAGCCACCCACCGATGCCGGTGCCCAGCACCAGCATCAGCACTCGCGAGAACAACCAGCTCATGAGGCGCGGCTCAGGCGGACAAGGCGCTGCTTTGCTGGGTCAGACGATAACCGGCGCCCCGCACCGTTTCGATCATGCGCTGGCAGTTGACCTTTTCCAGGGCCTCCCGCAGCCGCTTGACGTGAACGTCCACCGTGCGTTCCTCGATGAAAACGTGATCGCCCCAAACCCGGTCCAGCAGTTGCGAGCGGCTGTGCACACGCTCGGGATGGGTCATGAAGAAATGCAGCAGGCGGAACTCCGTGGGGCCGAGCTTGACTTCCACGCCCTCACGGCTGACCCGGCGGGTGCCGGGGTCAAGCACCAGGCCGCCCACATCGACCGCCGAATCCAGCGCCTCGGGCGCCTTGCGGCGCAGCACCGCGCGGATGCGGGCCAGCAGCTCGTTGGTCGAGAAGGGCTTGGTCAGATAGTCGTCGGCACCGGCGTCCAGGCCGGAGACCTTGTCCGCCTCCTCGGCGCGGGCGGTGAGCATGATGATCGGCAGCTCGCGGGTGCGGGTGGCCCCGCGCCAGGCGCGCGCCAGGCCCACGCCCGACTGGCCCGGCAGCATCCAGTCCAGCACCACCAGGTCGGGCAGCACGCGGTCCACCTCGAGCTGGGCCTGCTCGGCATTCGCGGCCAGCGTGACCTCGAAGCCGGCATGGCGCAGGTTGATGGAAATCAGCTCGGCGATTGCGGACTCGTCTTCAACGACCAGGATACGGCTCATTCGTGGGTCTCCTTGTGCTCAACGCACCATGTGTTCAACGGCATCGGGCGTGTTGTGACGCACGTCGGTACCCTTGACCACGTAGATGATCACTTCGGCCAGGTTCTTCGCATGGTCGCCCACGCGCTCGATGGCCTTGGCCACGAACACCAGGTCGATGCTGGAGGAAATGGTGCGAGGGTCTTCCATCATGTAGGTGATGAGCTTGCGCATCAGGCCGTCGAACTCCTTGTCGATCTGGTCGTCCTGCTTCAGCACCTCCAGCGCACGGTCCACGTCCAGGCGGGCAAAGGCGTCCAAGGCCTTGCGCAGCGAGGCGATGGCCAGCTCCGCCTCGTAGGAGAGGTCGGACATGGGCAGGCGCAGCCGGCTGGACACGCCGGTGTTGATCAGGCGCTGCACCGTGCGGGCAATGCGGGCCGCCTCGTCGCCGACGCGTTCGAGGTTCGCAATGGTCTTGGAGACGGCGATCAGCAGGCGCAGGTCGCGCGCGGTGGGTTGGCGCCGGGCGATGATGGTGGACAGGTCACGGTCGATCTCCACCTCCATGGTGTTGACCACCTCCTCCTGCTTGAGCACGTGGCTGGCGATTTCGCCGCTGAAGGTGCCCAGCGCTTCGATGGCCTGGGCCACCTGCGATTCCACCAGGCCGCCCATTTCGAGCACGCGGGTCGAGATGCCGCTCAGCTCGGCGTCGAACTGGGTGGAGAGATGCTTGTCTGTCATGTAGTTCCCCTATTCTGGTGGGCGTCGTGGTGTGCCCGGCGCTTGCGCTGCATGGACGCGCCGAGCCGGTCGGCGCCTGGCGGGCCACTGCGGCCCGCCCCGTGTGACTCTCAGCCGAACCGGCCCGTGATGTAGTCTTCCGTGTCCTTGCGCTTGGGCTTCATGAAGAGCTCGGCCGTGGGCCCGAACTCGATCAGGTCGCCCAGGTACATGTAAGCCGTGTAGTCCGAGCAACGGGCCGCCTGCTGCATGTTGTGGGTCACGATCGCCACCGTGTAGTCATGCTTGAGCTCGTGGATCAGTTCCTCGATCTTCCCAGTGGAGATCGGGTCCAGGGCCGAGCACGGCTCGTCCAGGAGCAGCACTTCCGGCTTGATGGCGATGCCGCGCGCGATGCACAGGCGCTGCTGCTGGCCACCCGACAGGCCGGAGCCGCTCTGGTTCAGCTTGTCCTTGACCTCGTTCCACAGCGCGGCCTTCTTCAGCGCCCATTCCACGCGTTCGTCCATCTCCACGCGGGAGAGCGTCTCGAACAGACGCACGCCGAAGGCGATGTTGTCGTAGATGGACATCGGGAACGGCGTCGGCTTCTGGAACACCATGCCGACCTTGGCACGGATCAGCGAGACGTCTTCCTTGCTGGTGAGGATGTCCTCGCCGTCCAGCAGGATCTGGCCCTCGGCACGCTGCTCCGGATACAGCTGGAACATGCGGTTGAGGGTGCGCAGCAGCGTGGACTTGCCGCAGCCCGAGGGACCGATGAAGGCGGTCACCTTGTTCTCCGGAATGTCCAGGTTGATGTTCTTCAGGGCGTGGAAGCTGCCGTAATAGAAGTTCAGATTCCTGACCGACAGCTTCGCTCGCTCGGTCACCGGCATATCGACTTTGGCGTCCATGTTCAGGGCCTCTTGGATTCGTATGAAATGAGTGGGCTTGAGTCAGCGGTGCGGGCCGCCGCTCAATGCTTGTTCTTGAACATCACGCGCGCCACGATGTTGAGCACCAGCACCCCGATGGTGATGATGAACACCGCCGCCCAGGCCAGCTTTTGCCAGTTCTGGTAGGGGCTCATGGCGAACTCGAAGATCACCTTGGGCAGGTTGGCCATCGGGCCGGTCAGGTCGGTGGACCAGAAGCGGTTGTTGAAGGCGGTCAGCAGCAGCGGCGCGGTTTCACCGGAGACGCGGGCCAGGGCCAGCAGCACACCGGTCAGCACGCCGGCGCGGGCGGCCTTGAGCGTGACGGTCAGGATGACCTTCCACTTGGGCGTACCGAGCGCATAGGCGGCCTCGCGCAAGGCGTTGGGCACCAGGTTCAGCATGTTCTCGGTGGTGCGAATGACCACCGGAATCACGATCAGGGCCAGCGCCACCACACCCGCCCAGCCGGAGAAGCCCCGAAAGCGCAGCACGATCACGGTGTAGACGAACAGGCCGATGACGATGGACGGGGCGGACAGCAGGATGTCGTTGATGAAGCGCACGCTGTTGCCCAGCCAGGTCTTCTGGCCGTATTCGGCGAGGTAGACACCCGACAGCACCCCGATGGGGGTGCCGATCAGTGTGGCCAGCATCACCATCAGCGCGGAGCCGAAGATCGCGTTGGCCAGGCCGCCCTCGTCCGAGTTGGGCGGCGGCGTCATCTGGGTGAAGGTGGCCCAGTTCAGGCCGCCAATACCTTGCGTGATGGTCTCGAACAGGATCCAGATCAGCCAGATCAGCCCGAGGGACATGGCCGCCATGGACAGCGACAGGGCCACGATGTTGACGCGGCGACGCTTGTGGTACATGGCCATGCGGCCGGCGGAGGTCGCGCTCATGTGCGAGTCCCTTCGTTCTTCTTGAGCTTGTTCAGCAGGACCTTCGAGAACGCCAGCACCACGAAGGTGATGAAGAACAGCACCAGGGCCAGGTAGAGCAGCGATGCCTGATGCAGGCTGCCGGGGCCAGACTCGCCAAATTCATTGGCCAGCACCGAGGTGATCGTGTTGGCGGCCTCGAACAGCGACAGCGAGTTCAGCTGGTTCATGTTGCCGATCACGAAGGTGACGGCCATCGTCTCGCCCAGGGCGCGGCCCAGGCCCAGCATGATGCCGCCGATGACACCGGTCTTGGTGTAGGGCAGCACCACCTTCCACACCACTTCCCAGGTGGTGGAACCCAGCCCGTAGGCGGACTCCTTCAGCAGGGCCGGCGTGACCTCGAACACATCGCGCATCACCGAGGCGATGAAGGGAATGATCATGATGGCCAGGATGATGCCGGCCGAGAGGATGCCCAGCCCCACGGGCGGGCCCGACACCAGTGCGCCCAGCACCGGCACGCCCAGCAGCAGGCTTTGCAGCGGCTGCTGCACGTAGGTGGCCAGCAGCGGGCCGAAGACAAACAGGCCCCACATGCCATACACGATGGACGGCACGGCAGCCAGCAGTTCAATGGCGATGCCCAGCGGGCGGCGCAGCCAGCCGGGCGCCAGTTCGGTGAGGAACAGCGCGATGCCAAAGCTCACCGGCACGGCGATGACCAGCGCCAGGAACGAGGTGACCAAGGTGCCGTAGATCATCACCAGGCCGCCGAACTTCTCCTGCACCGGATCCCAGTCCGTGCTGACGAGAAAGCCCAGGCCAAATTGCTTAATGGCGGGCGTGGCGCCAATGATGAGCGACAGGATGATGCCGGCCAGCAGGGCCAGGGTCAGCCAGGCCGCGCCGTGGGCCAGCATGGAGAAAACGGTATCCGCCCAGGGGGCGACGCGGCGTCGTGCCGGCGGGCGGCCCTGGGGATGGGCCCGCTCGTCGCCTCGCTGACGGTCGATGGTGTTGGCTGGGAGTATTGCGGCCACAGGGCCTCCGCTGGTTGCTTGTATCTCGTGTTCTCGCCGGCAACGGTCAGGTGCTGGGGCCTGCCGGTGCCTGGGGCCGCCCTTGTGCAAAAGCCCGGTGTCCTTGGGCGGGCACCGGGCTGCACTCAGGTCGGCTGGATTACTTCAGGCTGATGGCCTTGCCGGAACCGTCCTTCAGGTTGTCCGTCCACTGCTTGCGGATCAGGTCCTTCACGGCGGTGGGCAGCGCCACGTAGTCGAGGTCGTCGGCCATCTTGTCGCCCTGGGTGTAGGCCCAGTCGAAGAACTTCAGGGCGGCAGCGGCGGTGGCGGCCTTTTCCTGCTGCTTGTGCATCAGGATGAAGGTGGCGCCAGTGATGGGCCAGCTGTCCTTGCCGGGCTGCTCGGTCAGCACCTGGTAGAACGATTCGTTCCACTTGGCACCGGCGGCGGCGGCCTTGAAGGCGTCGTCGCTCGGGCTCACGAATTGACCGTCAGCGTTCTTCAGCAGAACGTAGGTCATCTTGTTTTGCTTGGCGTAGGCGTATTCGACGTAGCCGATGGAGTTGGGCAGGCGGGCCACGTAGGAGGAGACGCCCTCGTTGCCCTTGCCACCCGCGCCGGTGGGCCAGTTCACGGCGGTACCTTCACCGACCTTGGACTTCCAGTCAGCGTTCACCTTGGACAGGTAGTTGGTGAACAGGAAGCTGGTGCCGGAGCCATCGGCGCGGCGGACCACGGCGATGGGGGCGTCCGGCAGGGACACGCCGGCGTTCAGCGAGGCGATGGCTGCGTCGTTCCACTTGGTGATCTTGCCCAGGTAGATGTCGCCCAGCACCTGGCCGTTCAGCTTGATCTGGCCCGGCTTGATGCCGTTGATGTTGACCACGGGCACCACGCCGCCGATGACGGTGGGGAACTGGATCAGGCCGTCCTTGGCCAGCTGGTCGTCCTTCAGGGGCGCGTCAGAGGCGCCGAAGTCCACCGTCTTGGCCTGGATCTGCTTGATGCCAGCGCCGGAACCCACGGATTGATAGTTGATGCGAACGCCAGTGGCCTTGTTGTAGGCATCGGCCCACTTGGTATAGACGGGAGCCGGGAACGAGGCGCCGGCGCCGGTCACTTCCTGAGCCTGGGCCACCGAGAAGACGGTGGCGCAAGCGGCGAACAGCAAGCCAGCACGGAGTTGATTCATGGTCATTCAGTCCTATCGCTAGGGTTTGTTGGCGAACGGGACGGATGGTATGAATCCAATGTGACACAACCATGACGACAATGACAAGCCCCCGCTCTACGCGCCTAGGGCGCGTAGAGCCGCCCCCCGAGGGGGCTGCGGGCCGGCTTGGGGCGGCCCGGCGCCGGCCCTCTTCAGCGAACCACCAGCCCCGCTTGAACGGCGCTGCGCGCGTTCGGCGCGACTAGGTGCCTCGGGGTGGCTCCGGCGAAGGCTTTTGAGTCTGCTTCGGGTGCCTGGGCGCGGCTGCTTTAGAGGGCAAAGGAAAGGCGTCAGGCGTCAGCGGGGGCCGTGAGAGGTGTCATATTCGTTCACGGCGGTGTCATGTTCGGCGGATAGCCTTGCGGGCATGGGTGGCTGCCGGCAGCGGTGGTCGCGAGAGAGGAGAAAGGCGTAAGGCCTGCGAAGAAGTGAGCGCCCGGACGCCGCCAATACCAATGCACCTCAACGCCGGGCACCGCCCGGCGTTCTTTTTGGTCAGCCCTTGATGGCGTCGGCCAGGCGCTGGGCACAGCGCTGCGCCAGGTCGGCGTCGCTGGCCTCCACCATGACCCGCAGCAGAGGCTCGGTGCCGGACTTGCGGATCAGCACGCGGCCACGGTCGCCCAGTTCGGCCATGACTTCGGCCTCCGTGCGCGCCAGCGCCGGGTTGCTCTTCCAGTCCTGCTGGTCAGGCTGCAAGCGCACGTTGATCAAGGTCTGCGGGAACAAGGAGACACCTTCCAGCAGATCGGCCAGCGGACGGCCGCTGCGGGCAACGGCCTCCAGCACCAGCAAACTGCTGACAATGCCGTCGCCCGTGGTGTGCTTGTCCAGCGCCAGCAGGTGTCCAGAGCCCTCCCCGCCCAGTTGCCAGCCACGGTTGGCCAGCTCCTCCAGCACGTAACGGTCGCCGACCTTGGCACGCACAAACTCCACATCCCGCTGGCGCAGGGCCAGTTCGACCGCCATGTTGGTCATCAAGGTGCCCACCGTGCCAGGCACCCGCTCACCGCGGGCCAGGCGGTCCGCCACCATGACGAACAGCAGTTCGTCGCCGTTGAACAGGCGCCCCTGCGCATCCACCATCTGCAGGCGGTCAGCATCGCCGTCCAGGGCAATGCCATAGTCGGCCTGGTGCTCCTTGACGGCCTGCACCAAGGCCTGCGGCGCCGTGGCGCCGACCTTGTCGTTGATGTTGAAGCCGTCCGGCTTGGTGCCGATCGAGATGACCTCGGCGCCCAGCTCATGGAAGACGGCCGGCGCCACCTGGTAGGCGGCACCGTTGGCAGCATCCACCACCAGCTTCATGTCCCGCAGGCTCAGGTCGTTGCTGAAGCTGGCCTTGCAGAACTCGATGTAGCGCCCCTGCGCATCATCCAGGCGACGGGCACGCCCCAGACTCGCCGAATCCACCCAGACCGGCGCCTCTTCCAGCACCGCTTCCACATCCAGCTCCCAGGCGTCCGGCAACTTCTCGCCCTTGGACGAAAAGAACTTGATGCCGTTGTCCGCAAACGGATTGTGGGAAGCCGAGATCACCACGCCCAGATGCTGGCGCAGGGCCCGCGTGAGGTAAGCCACCCCGGGCGTTGGCAGCGGCCCGGTGAGCAGCACATTCACACCCGCGGAGGCGAATCCAGCCTCCAGCGCCGACTCCAGCATGTAGCCGGAGATGCGGGTGTCCTTGCCGATCAACACGCTGGGCTTGGCATAACTGCGCTTGAGCACCCGACCCACCGCATGGCCCAGGCGCAGCATGAAATCGGGCGTGATGGGGGTCTGGCCCACCGTGCCACGGATTCCATCGGTACCGAAATACTTCCGGCTCATAGGGAGCAACCTTTGACTGTTCTATCTGGAGCAGTCATTGTCGCCCATGCGCAGGGCGGTTTTCAGCCCATCGGCCCGCTCAGGGCTTCCCAGACCTTGAGTGCGTCCACCGTCGCGGCGACATCATGCACCCGCACCACACGCGCCCCATGCGCCACACTGGCCAGCATCGCTGCCACGCTGGCCGGCAGTCGCTCGTCCACCGCCCGCCCCGTCAGCACGCCCAGCGTGGACTTGCGCGACCAGCCCGCCAGCAGCGGCCGGCCCAGCGCCAGCAACTCCGCCTGACGGCGCTGCAGCTCCAGGTTCTGCTCCACCGTCTTGGCAAAGCCGTAGCCAGGGTCCAGCACAATCCGCTCAGCCGAAATGCCCAGGCGCTGCAGCGCCTCCAGGCGTTCCTGCAGGAAGTCGCGTACCTCCAGCGTCACATCGGCATAGTCGGTCTGCTGCTGCATCGTTGCGGAGTCGCCCCGCATGTGCATGAGGCACAGGCCCACCGCATCGAAACTGGCCAACAAGGCCTCGGCACCCTCGTCTCGCAGGGCCATGATGTCGTTGATGATGTCCACGCCCAGGTCGAGCGAGCGCTGCATGACCTCGGTCTTGCAGGTATCCACCGACACCGGGATGCCCAGGCTGAGCGCCGCGCGCAGCACCGGCTCCAGGCGCCGCCACTCCTCCTGCGCACCCACGCGGGGAGCCCCCGGCCGCGTGGACTCGGCGCCAAGGTCCAGGATGTCCACCCCCTCGCCCAGCAGCCGTTCGCAAAAGTCGATGGCCCGCGCCGGGTCATCGTGCTGGCCACCGTCGGAGAACGAGTCCGGCGTGACGTTCACGATGCCCATGACCAGCGGGCGCCCCGACAGGTCAAGGTCAAAGCGGGTGGTTTTCCAGATCTGGCGGGAACTCATGAGGCACGGACCAATCAATACCGAACATGGCAGACCAACAGTCGCCAAATGAAGAAGGCCGGTTCCTTGGAACCGGCCTTCAGAGATTAACGCATCAGCGGGGGTTCATCACCCCCGGCGGTCAAGCCGCGGCGTGCGCACCGCCCGGCGACACGGCGGGGGTACCGCCACTGTCGGGCTTGTTGCTCGGCGGCGTCCAGTCCTTCGGAGGACGGGGAGGACGCCCTTCCATGATGTCGTCGATCTGCTCGGCATCGATGGTTTCCCATTCGAGCAGCGCCGTCGCCATGGCGTGCATCTTGTCCTTGTTGTCTTCGATGAGCTGGCGGGCGGTCCCGTACTGCTCGTCGATGATCTTGCGGATCTCCTGATCGACCTTGCGCATGGTCTCTTCCGACATGTTGGTCGTCTTCGTGACCGAGCGGCCCAGGAAGACTTCACCTTCATTGTCGGCATACACCATGGGGCCCAGCTCGTCCGTCATGCCGTAGCGGGTGACCATGTCACGGGCAATGGCCGTGGCGCGCTCGAAGTCATTGCTGGCGCCAGTGGTCATCTGGTTCATGAACACTTCTTCCGCAATGCGGCCGCCAAACAGCACCGAGATGGTGGAGAGCATGCGCTCCTTGTCCATGCTGTAGCGGTCGCCTTCGGGCAGTTGCATCGTCACGCCCAGGGCACGCCCACGGGGGATCACGGTGACCTTGTGAACCGGGTCGGTCTTGGGCAGCAGCCGGGCCACCAGTGCATGGCCCGCCTCGTGGTAGGCCGTGTTCTTGCGCTCTTCCTCGGGCATGACCATGGACTTGCGCTCGGGGCCCATCATGATCTTGTCCTTGGCCTTTTCGAAGTCCTGCATGTCCACCACGCGGCCATTGCGGCGAGCAGCAAACAGGGCGGCTTCGTTGACCAGGTTGGCCAGATCGGCGCCGGAGAACCCGGGGGTACCGCGTGCCAGGATGTCGGCACGGACGTCCTGCCCCACCGGCACCTTGCGCATGTGCACGTTCAGGATCTGCTCACGGCCACGCACGTCCGGCAGGGTCACGTAGACCTGGCGGTCGAAGCGGCCAGGACGCAGCAGGGCCGGGTCCAGGATGTCCGGACGGTTGGTGGCGGCCATCACGATGACACCCAGGTTGGTGTCGAAGCCGTCCATCTCCACCAGCATCTGGTTGAGGGTCTGCTCGCGCTCGTCATTGCCGCCGCCAAGGCCGGCACCGCGATGGCGGCCGACAGCGTCGATTTCGTCCACGAAGATGATGCAAGGGGCGCTCTTCTTGGCCTGCTCGAACATGTCGCGGACACGGGCCGCGCCCACGCCAACGAACATTTCAACGAAGTCGGAGCCGGAAATCGTGAAGAACGGCACCTTGGCCTCGCCCGCGATGGCCTTGGCCAGCAGCGTCTTGCCGGTCCCCGGAGGGCCCACCAGCAGCACGCCACGCGGGATGCGACCGCCCAGCTTCTGGAACTTCTGCGGGTCTTTCAGGAAGTCGACCAGCTCCTTGACCTCTTCCTTGGCTTCGTCGCAACCGGCGACGTCCGCGAAGGTGGTCGAGTTGTTGGCCTCGTCCAGCATGCGCGCCTTCGATTTGCCGAAGCTGAAGGCGCCGCCCTTGCCGCCGCCCTGCATCTGGCGCATGAAATACACCCAGACGGCGATGAGCAGCAGCATCGGGCCCCAGCTGAGCAGGATGCTCATGAGGACCGAAGGCTCTTCCCGCGGCTTGACGTCGAACTTGACGCCGTAATTGATCAGGTCGCCGACCAGGCCACGGTCCAGATACGTTGCCGTACTGCGCAGCTTGGTGCCGTCGGTCGTGACGGCGACGATTTCCGTACCGGCACCGCCCTCCTGGAGCGTTACCTGCTTGATTCGCTTGGCTCGGACTTCATCAAGGAAGTCGGAGTAGGCGATCGGATTCCCCTGCGTTGCGCTGCGATCAAACTGCTTGAAGACAGTGAACAGCACGAGGGCGATCACCATCCACACAGCCACTTTCGAGAACCACTGATTGTTCACCGCGACTCCTTGGTCTTTCCGTCCCCTGCTGCCGCCACGAACTTCAACGGCGCAGGACTTGGACGGTACATGGGGTTGATTCTAGGACAGTCAAGTCCCCACCCCTGATTGGCAATTCCATGTCCGTTGATAGATATTGCCATGCGCAAGGGCCGGTCCGACTTCAAAGCAAGGGGTTTCTTACCGATCTGATCAGGGTTTCAACCGTTCTAGCCGGTGTTTGTCACCCTCACCGCTTCAAACCGATGCCCACCAGGAAATTTTCGGACGATTTGTCGCGCGAAGCCTTGGGTTTGGCGGTCTTCACCCTGCGGAACTGGTCGCGGAAGGCCTTCACCAGCTCGTCGTAACCGGCGCCATGGAAGACCTTGGCCACCAGTGCGCCTTCGGGCTTGAGATGGCGGGCGGAGAAATCCAGTGCCAGCTCGATCAGATGGGCGATGCGTGCAGCATCGGTTGTGGCGATGCCGGAGAGGTTGGGTGCCATGTCCGAGACCACCAGGTCCACCGGCTGGCCGCCCAGGGCTGCCTCCAGCTCGGCCAGCACCGCGTCTTCCCGGAAGTCGCCCTGGATGAACTGCACCCCCTCGATCGGCTCGAATTCGAGCAGGTCCAGCGCGATGATGCGGCCATTGAGCTGCCCGGCGGCCGCCCCACCGGCACCCGCCTCCTTGGGCGCGAAGCGTCGGCGCAGGTACTGGCTCCAGGCGCCCGGGCAGGCGCCCAGGTCCACCACCACCTGGCCCGGACGGATCAGCTGGAATTCCTCGTCGATTTCCTTGAGCTTGTAGGCGGCACGGGAGCGGTAGCCCTCTTTCTGGGCCAATTTCACGTAAGGATCGTTGACGTGCTGGTTCAGCCACGCCTTGTTCACCTTCTTGCTTTTCGTGTCGACTTTCATTGCTCGGACTTCATTCGCGATAATGCGCTCATGCCTGCTATTCAACTGACCCCTGCCCAGCGCAAGGACAAACGCGCCGATGCTCACCACCTGGATCCCGTGGTGATGATAGGCGCCGACGGCCTCACCCAGGCGGTGACCAAGGAAGTGGACGCCGCCCTGAAGGCCCATGGCCTCATCAAGGTGCGCGTCATGTCCGACGACCGCGACGGCCGGGAGACCATCCTGGCCACCCTGGCCGACCAACTCGATGCCGCCCCCATCCAGCACATCGGCAAGCTGCTGGTGCTGTGGCGGCCGGTTGCCGAGAAGGAAAAGGCCGTCAAGGAAGACGCCCGCCCGGCGCCCAAGACGGTGAAGATCGTCAAGTTCTCCAAGAGCGGGAACAACCGTCCCCAGATCAAGAAGGTGCAGGTGCTGGGCAATCAGCGCGTCACACAAGGCGGCGAGGTCAAACGGGCCAAGAAGCCCCGCCAGACCAGCATCAAGAAGACCAGCTCCAGCTGATCACCCCTACCGCCGCCGGGGTGGGACACACCCCTGGCACCCAGAAAGGACGGCAAGGCCGTCCTTTTTCGTTCCCGCCGTTCAGGTGCGCGGCGTTGCCGCACCAGCGCCAGGCAGGACGCGCCAGGCCAGCACCAGCACCACCAGCATCCGCAGCCCGAACAGGGCGAGCGAGACCGCGTGCAGTTGCAGGAAGGTCCATGCCCCCTGCCCGCTGCGCGCCGCCGCCATCAAGGGCTGAAGGCCATAGTAGCCCAGCACCGTCAGCAGCAGAGCCAGCAGCGGCAGCACCATGGGCCAGCCCATGACCGAGCCGGTGGAGACGCCGTCACGTTGCAGCCGCCGCTCCATCATCACCAGCAGCAGGCCCGCCGCCAGCGCCACGCGGGCATCCATCTCGAACAGCCGGGCCACATAGAGCCCGGCTTGCGACCGCTCCAGGGCGGCGAAGGCATTGGGCGCTGCCAGCAGCGCCACGGTGAGCAGTTCACCCGCCCACAAGGCGGCCAGCATGGCCCTCAAACGCAGCAACATGGATGGCGCTGGCCTTTGTTTCAGAGGTAGCGCACTTCCACGATTTCGTAGCGCTTGATGCCGCCCGGCGCCTGGACTTCGGCGACATCGCCGGCTTCCTTGCCAATGAGCGCGCGCGCAATGGGGGAGCTGATCGAGATCAGGCCCTGCTTGAGGTCGGCTTCGTCGTCGCCAACGATCTGGTAGGTCACCGCCGCACCGCTTTCCTCTTCTTCGAGGTCCACGGTGGTGCCAAACACGACCCGGCCACCGGCGTCCAGCTCGGACGGATCGATCACCTGGGCGGCAGCGAGCTTGCCTTCGATTTCGAGGATGCGGCCTTCGATGAAGCCTTGCTTGTCCTTGGCCGCTTCGTACTCCGCGTTTTCAGACAGGTCGCCCTGTGCGCGGGCTTCGGAAATGGCGTTGATCACGGCATGACGCTCGACCGTCTTGAGTCGATGCAGTTCTTCCTTCAGCTTTTCAGCGCCGCGCTTGGTCAGTGGGATCGTGGCCATGTGTAGAACCTTGAAAAACAAAACAAACCGCCGCTGCCGCTCAGGGACGCTGAGCAGCGGCGGCGGAATGGATGACGCCAGTTTAATGCAGTTCCGCGTGCAGTTCCTGCAGCGATTGCACCAGTAGACCGTCCTTGTGCTTCATGCCTTCCACGGCGGCTTCACAGCCCGCCATGGTGGTGTAGTAGGTCACCCGGTTGGCCAGTGCGGCCTGGCGGATGTGGCGGCTGTCGGCGATGGCGGCGCGGGTCTCATCGACCGTGGTGAAGACCAGCTGGATGTCGCCACCCTTGATCATGTCCACGATGTGCGGACGGCCGTCCTTGACCTTGTTGACCACGCGCACCGGCACGCCGGCCTCGGCAATGGCGGCCGCGGTGCCCTTGGTGGCCACCACGCCAAAGCCCAGGCCCACCAGGTCGCGGGCCAACTGCACGGCCCGCTCCTTGTCGCCGTTCTTGACCGTGATCAGCACATTGCCCTGGCGAGGCAGGCGCGAACCCGCGCCCAGCTGGCTCTTGAGCATGGCCTCGCCGAAGGTCCGCCCTGCCCCCATCACCTCGCCAGTGGAGCGCATTTCCGGGCTGAGGATCGGGTCCACGCCAGGGAACTTGTTGAAGGGGAAGACGGCTTCCTTGACGCTGAAGTAAGGCGGCTGGATTTCCACCGGCGCCTTGCCGCCGGCAGCCTTCTGGTCCTTGAGCTTCACGCCGGCCATGCAGCGTGCGGCAATCTTGGCCAGGGGCTGGCTGGTGGCCTTGGAGACGAACGGCACGGTGCGCGAGGCACGCGGGTTCACTTCCAGCACGTAGACGGTGTTGTCCGCCAGGCCCTTGGTGACGTCACCCTGGATGGCGAACTGCACGTTCATCAGGCCGACCACCTTGAGCGCACGAGCCATGGCGGCCGTCTGGCGACGCAGTTCGTCCTGCAGTTCACGCGACAGCGTGTAGGGCGGCAGCGAGCAGGCCGAGTCGCCGGAGTGGATACCCGCGGCTTCGATGTGCTCCATGATGCCGCCGATCATCACGTCCTGGCCGTCGCAGATGCAATCGACGTCTACTTCCACCGCGTCTTCGAGGAAGCGGTCCAGCAGCACCGGGGACTTCTCGGAGACACGCACCGCTTCGCGCATGTAGCGCTCCAGGTCCTTGTCGCCGTGCACGATTTCCATCGCGCGGCCGCCCAGCACATAGCTGGGACGCACCACCAGCGGATAGCCGATCTCGTTGGCCAGCGCCACGGCCTGGTCTTCGTTGCGCGCGGTGCGGTTGGGCGGCTGCTTCAGCTCCAGCTTGTGCAGCAGTTGCTGGAAGCGCTCGCGGTCTTCGGCCATGTCGATGGAATCCGGCGTGGTGCCGATGATGGGCACGCCGTTGGCTTCCAGGTCCAGCGCCAGCTTCAGCGGGGTCTGGCCGCCGTACTGCACGATCACGCCGACCGGCTTTTCCTTGGCCACGATCTCAAGCACGTCTTCCAGCGTCACCGGCTCGAAGTACAGGCGGTCGGAGGTGTCGTAGTCGGTGGAGACGGTTTCAGGGTTGCAGTTGACCATGATCGTCTCGTAGCCGTCTTCGCGCATGGCGAGGGCGGCATGGACGCAGCAGTAGTCGAACTCGATGCCCTGACCGATACGGTTCGGGCCACCGCCCAGCACCATGATCTTCTTCTTGTCGGTGGGGTTGGCTTCACACTCTTCGTCATACGTCGAGTACATGTAGGCCGTCTGCGTGGCGAATTCGGCCGCGCAGGTGTCCACCCGCTTGTAGACCGGGCGCACGCCCAGCGCGTGGCGCGTCTTGCGCACCTCATGCTGGTTGGTGCCCAGCAGCTTGGCCAGCCGCTTGTCCGAGAAGCCCTTTTTCTTGAGCAGGCGCAGTTCGTCCGTGCTGAGCGAGGCCAGGGCACGGCCCTTGAGGCTTTGCTCGATCTTCACCAGCTGCTCGATCTGCGCCAGGAACCACGGATCGACCGCCGTCTCTTCGTAGACCTCGGCCAGCGTCATGCCCACGCGGAAGGCGTCGCCCAGGAAGAGGATGCGCTCGGGGCCGGGCTCGCCGATCTCCTGGATGATTTCCTCGCGGTCGCTGCTGCGTTCGGTCAGGCCATCGATGCCGGTCTCCAGGCCACGCAGCGCCTTCTGGAAGGACTCCTGGAAGCTGCGGCCCATGGCCATCACCTCGCCCACCGACTTCATCTGGGTGGTCAGGCGCGAATCGGCCATCGGGAACTTCTCGAAGGCAAAGCGCGGGATCTTGGTGACGACGTAGTCGATGCTGGGCTCGAACGACGCCGGGGTGATGCCACCGGTGATGTCGTTGCGCAGCTCGTCCAGCGTATAGCCGACAGCCAGCTTGGCAGCGATCTTGGCGATCGGGAAACCGGTGGCCTTGGACGCCAGGGCGGACGAACGCGACACGCGCGGGTTCATCTCGATGACGATCATGCGGCCGTTCTCGGGGTTGATCGAGAACTGCACGTTGGAGCCGCCCGTGTCCACGCCGATCTCGCGCAGGATCGCGATGGAGGCGTTGCGCAGCAGCTGGTATTCCTTGTCGGTCAGCGTCTGGGCCGGTGCCACGGTGATGGAGTCGCCGGTGTGCACACCCATCGGGTCCAGGTTCTCGATCGAGCAGACGATGATGCAGTTGTCCGCCTTGTCGCGGACCACTTCCATCTCATACTCTTTCCAGCCGATCAGCGATTCCTCGATCAGCAGCTCATTGGTCGGCGACAGGTCCAGGCCGCGCTTGCAGATCTCTTCGAATTCTTCCGGGTTGTAGGCAATGCCGCCACCGGTGCCGCCCAGCGTGAAGCTGGGGCGGATGACCATCGGGAAGCCGCTGCCGCCGATCTCCGCCAGGATGCGCTTTTGCACAGACCAGGCTTCTTCCAGCGAATGGGCGATGCCGGACTTGGCCGAGTCCAGGCCGATCTTGGTCATCGCGTCCTTGAACTTCAGGCGGTCTTCCGCCTTCTCGATGGCCTTCTCGTTGGCGCCAATCATCTCGACGCTGTATTTGTCCAGCACGCCATGCTTGTGCAGGTCCAGGGCGCAGTTCAGCGCGGTCTGGCCGCCCATGGTGGGCAGGATGGCGTCGGGACGCTCCTTGGCGATGATCTTCTCCACCACCTGCCAGGTGATGGGTTCGATGTAGGTGACGTCCGCCGTGTCGGGGTCCGTCATGATGGTCGCCGGGTTGCTGTTGACCAGGATGACCTTGTAGCCCTCTTCGCGCAGGGCCTTGCAGGCCTGGGCGCCGGAGTAGTCGAATTCACAGGCCTGGCCGATGATGATCGGGCCCGCGCCGATGATCAGGATGCTTTTAATGTCAGAACGTTTTGGCATTGCGGGTCTCCATCAGGCCTTGGACATCAGACCGATGAAGCGGTCAAACAGATAGGAAATATCGTGCGGGCCGGGGCTGGCTTCCGGGTGGCCCTGGAAGCAGAACGCCGGCTTGTCGGTGCGGGCCAGGCCCTGCAGCGTGCCGTCGAACAAGCTGATGTGAGTGGCACGCAGGTTGGCCGGCAGGGAGTCCGGATCCACCGCGAAACCGTGGTTCTGGCTGGTGATGCTCACGCGGCCGTTGTCCAGGTCCTTGACCGGGTGGTTGGCCCCATGGTGGCCGAACTTCATCTTGAAGGTTTTTGCGCCGGACGCCAGCGCCATGATCTGGTGGCCGAGGCAAATGCCGAAGGTCGGGATGCCGGCCTCGATCAGTTGCGCGGTGGCCTTGATGGCGTAGTCGCAGGGTTCCGGATCACCCGGGCCGTTGGACAGGAACACGCCATCGGGCTCGAGGTCGAACACTTCCGAAGCCGGTGTCTGGGCCGGCACGATGGTGATGCGGCAGCCGCGCGACGCCAGCATGCGCAGGATGTTGCTCTTGACGCCGTAGTCGAAGGCCACGACGTGGAAACGCGGGGCGGTCTGCTCGCCATAGCCCTTGCCCAGCGTCCACTCGGTCTGGGTCCAGGTTTCGCGCCCGGTGCGGCTGACCACCTTGGCCAGATCGAGGCCCGCCATGCTGGGGGCGCCCTTGGCCAGTTCGATGGCTTCCTGCACATGGGCGTCGGTCAGGGTCTCGCCCGCCTTCAAGGCCATGATGCAGCCGTTTTGCGCACCCTTTTCGCGCAGCACGCGGGTAAGGCGGCGGGTGTCGATATCGGCAATCGCCACCGTGCCTTCATCCTGCAAGTACTGGCGCAGCGTGCGGGTCTTGCGGAAGTTGGAGTCCAGAACCGGAGCCTCCTTGATGATCAAGCCTGCGGCATGGATCTTCGTGGCCTCGACGTCCTCGTCGTTGACGCCATAGTTGCCGATGTGCGGATACGTCAGGGTGACGATCTGGCGGCAATAGCTGGGATCAGTGAGGATTTCTTGGTAGCCGGTGAGCGAGGTGTTGAACACCACTTCACCGACGGTCCGGCCGGCGGCGCCGAGCGCGGAACCTTTGAAGACCGTGCCGTCTGCCAGGGCGAGGATCGCTGGAGGGAGGGAAAGCAGATCGGGCAGCACGGGGAACTCCGTTGTTGTGCGCGCGCCCAGCTCTGCTCCAGGGCCCATGGGGCAGCATCACTGCACTGCGAATCGCCGCGAGCGGCTGCAACCGCAGCGGCTAGTAGCGAAGGCAAGGCAAGGCTGCACAAAGGGCACTCGGTCAAGAGTGATTCCTTGGCGGGGGATGAAGTGTGCGAGGCGCGGTAGGTTGCGGGTAAACCTGCTAAGTATAGCCTGCCAGGGTATTCACCGAGAAGATTTGCGCAAACCGTCATCCGTATGAAATCACGCGGCGAACCCCCGCGCCACCGCGTTCAGCCCAGCGCCGCGATGCCTGCCTTCGCGATTTGCGCATCCTCGTTGGACTTCACGCCGCTCACGCCGACGGCTCCGACGCAATGTCCTTCCACCACGATGGGCACGCCGCCTTCGAGCAGCCCCTCCAGCGGCACGCTCAGGAACGCCGCGCGGCCGTTGTTGACGATGTCCTCATAGATCTTGGATTCACGGCGCCCCATGGCTGCGACCTTGGCCTTGGCGGGGGCGATCACTGCGGAATTGGCCGCTGCCCCATCGCCGCGCTGCAGCCACAGGAGGTGGCCGCCATCGTCCACGATGGCAATCGTCACGGCCCATTGATGCCTTGCCGCTTCGGCTTCCGCGGCAGTGGCAATGCGCTTGACGTCTTCCAAACTCAGGTAGGGCTTCTGCTTCATGGTGCTACGGTTGAAATCAAAGGAGAAGCCGCCACTTTAGCCAAGGAGGGGCTGGACACCTAGAATGGACCCAGTTTCTTATCTGATGGAGGTTGCATGAACGACCATAGCTTGCAAAACCAGCCGAACCCGTTCGGTGGTTATGCCTCTTCGCTGGCGGTGGACCGTCAGCGGGTGCTGCGCAACACCTACTGGTTGCTCGCGCTGTCGCTGGTGCCCACGGTGCTGGGTGCCTGGCTGGGGGTGCAGTTCAGGGCTTTCCAGACCCTGTCGCACGGCCTGTCCGCCCTGGTGTTCTTTGTGGGTGCGTTTGGCCTGATGTTCCTGGTGGAGAAGAACAAGAACTCCAGCAAGGGCGTGGTTTTCCTGCTGGGTTTCACCTTCTTCATGGGCCTGATGCTGTCGCGACTGGTGGCGGCGGTGCTGGGCTTCAAGAATGGTGGTGCTTTGATCATGACCGCCTTTGGCGGCACGGCGACCATCTTCCTGTGCATGGCTTCGCTGGCGACGGTCATCAAGCGTGACCTGTCTGCGCTGGCGAAGTTCTTGTTCGTTGGCGCGGTGATCGTGTTGATTGCTGGTGTGGCCAACATTTTCCTGCAATCGTCCGCGCTGATGCTGACGGTGCTGGTGGCCATGCTGGGCATTTTCTCGGCCTTCATGCTGGTGGACATCAAGCGTGTGGTGGACGGCGGCGAGACGAACTACATCAGCGCCACGCTGGCCATCTACCTGGACCTGTACAACGTCTTCCAGGCCCTGCTCTCCCTCCTCGGCATTTTCGGCGGGGAACGCGACTAACCCCCCTACGCGCTTCGCGCGCCCCCCCCAGGGGGGCAGCCGGAGCCCGGCAAAGCCGGATGGGACTTTAGTCCCCCCCTACGCGCTTCGCGCGCCCCCCAGGGGGGCAGCCGGAGCCCGGCAAAGCCGGATCTCCAGGCTCTGCTTGGGGCGAGCGGCAGGAAGACTGGAGCGGCTGCATCGAAAGAGCGGCCGCTCTTTTTTTCTCCGCCTGCGCGCGTCTTCGCCCTTCGACCACCAACCAAGCCCCTCCATCAACGCCAGAACGTCTTGGACCGACTTGCGCTGGCGCCGGGCCGCCCCAAGCCGGCCGCATCGACCTGAGTCTGGGGCCTTCGCCCCAGACGAGGGTCACCCCCTCGGGGGGTGGCTTCACGTACCCGTGAAGCCGGGGGCACCCATCCCTCTGGCGCCGGGCCGCCCCAAGCCGGCCGCATCGGCCTGAGGGCGGGGCCTTCGCCCCGGCCGAGGGCCACCCCCTCGGGGGGTGGCTCCGCGTACCCGCGGAGCCGGGGGCACTCATCCTCCGGGGGCACGCTCGAACACTGCGATGGACTCGACGTGCGCGGTGTGGGGGAACATGTTGACGGCACCGGCGCCGGTGCAGCGGTAGCCGGCCACGTTCACCAGCAGGCCCGCATCACGGGCCAGCGTGGCCGGGTTGCAGGACACATAGACAATGCGCTTGGGCGGCGTCCAGCCCGGCGCCAGGGACGGATCCTGCACCAGATCGGCCAGCGCCTTGGCCAGCGCAAACGCACCCTCGCGCGGTGGGTCCACCAGCCAGCGGTCAGATTCGCCATCCGCCGCGAGCCGCTGCGGCGTCATCTCGAAGAGGTTGCGGGCCACAAATGAGGCCTTGTGGCTCAGGCCGTTGCGCTGCGCGTTCTCGCGCGAACGCTGCACCAGCGCCTCACTGCCCTCAATGCCCAGCACCTCGCGCGCCTGCGTGGCCAGCGGCAAGGTGAAATTCCCCAAGCCACAGAACCAGTCGATCACCCGCTCACCCGGCTGCACCGCCAGCAGCCGCAGCGCACGCCCCACCAGCACCGTGTTGATGTGGTGGTTGACCTGCGTGAAATCCGTCGGCTTGAACGGCATCACGACACCAAACTCGGGCAGCGTGTAAGCCAGCTCCGGCCCACCCCCATCCAACAGGTGCACCGTCTCCGGCCCCTTGGGCTGCAGCCACCACTGCACGCCATGTACCGCCGCAAAAGCACGCAGCCGGTCCGCGTCACCCGCACTCAAGGGCTCCAGGTGCCGCAGCACCAGCGCAATGACCTGCACCCCATCACTGTCCCCAATGGCCAGTTCGATTTGCGGCAGCCGGTCGCGGGCCTCCATGGAACCAATCAGCTCCCGCAGCGGCAGCAGCATGTCACTGACCTGCGGCGGCAGCACCTTGCAGACCTGCATGTCAGCGATGTAGCGACTCTTGCGCTCGTGGAAGCCCACCAGCACATGCCCCTTCTTGGGCACGTAACGAACGGACAGCCGCGCGCGGTAGCGATAACCAGTGGCCGGCCCTTCGATGGGACGCAGCATCGCCTCGCTCTTCACCTTGCCCAGATGCCAGAGGTTGTCCTCCAGCACCCGCTGCTTGACAGCCACCTGCGCGGCCGGATGCAGGTGCTGCATCTTGCAGCCGCCACAGGCGCCCGGATGCAAACCAAAGTGCGGGCAGACCGGACGGACCCGCTGCGAGCTCTCGCGACGCATCGCCACCAGCGCCGCCTGCTCCCAGTTGTTCTTCTTGCGGCCAACGGTGACCTGCACTTCTTCACCAGGCAGCGCGCCCTCGATGAAGACCACCTTGCCTTCGCTGTTGTGGGCAACGCCCTGCGCTTCCAGGTCCAGCGATTCGACCTTCAGCCATTCCGAAACATCAGTCATAACCCCACATTATCTGGCATGCCAGGGAGCGCCACCCCGGCCGCACCAGAGGCGAGGAGCCGTTCAGAAGATGGAATCGCGGTTGATGCCCTGGCGCAGCATGTTGCGCTTGAGCTTGGCCTGGGCCTCGATCTGGATCTGCCGGATACGCTCACGCGTCAGGCCCAGCCGCACAGCCAGGACATCCAGCGTCTCCGGCTCCCGATCCGCCAGACCATAACGCCCGGCGAGCACCTCGCGCTCACGGTCGCTCAAGGACGCCAGGCCCGCCTTGAGCAAGCCCTCCAGCTCATGGCTCAGACGCTGCCCGGCCGGGTCGAGCGCCTGCTCGTCCGCCACCAGGTCCAGCATGGATTCACCGCCTTCGCCGTTGCGGTCCACCGGCGAATCGAGCGAGCTGGGCAGTTCGGCATAGGCCAGCAAGGCGGCCACTTCCTCCACCGGACGGCCGAGCGAGCGCGCAACGTCTTCGTCCCGCACCTGAACGTCCCCGCCCTGCCCGGCGACCTGCGCCTCCAGCGAGCGACGCGCCTTGAGCACCTGGTTCAGTTCCCTCACGATGTGCACGGGCAGCCGGACCAGGCGGGCCTGGTGCATCAGGGCCCGTTCCACCGCCTGCCGGATCCACCAGCTGGCATAGGTCGAGAAACGGAAACCCCGCTCCGGCTCGAACTTGCCGATGGCATGCATCAGCCCGAGGTTGCCCTCCTCGATGAGATCGCTCATCGGGAGTCCACGCCCCAGATAGTTCTTGGCAATGCTCACCACCAGGCGCAGGTTGTGCTCGATCATCGCCTGGCGAGCGTCGAAGTCGCCCGCGCGCGCACGCGTGGCAGTCGCGAACTCTTCCTGAGGCGTCAGCAGCGGCGTGCGGCGGATGTCGCGCAGATACGCCTGCAGGGCGTTGCCGACATCTGCGCCTTCCATGGGTGCCAGCAGCGCATTGCCATCACGCGCGACGGCGGCGCCTTCGGGCATGCCGCCACCCGCCGCATCGTCCGCGCCGCCATCCCCAGGCGGCGCGAGCGAAACAGACCCGTCCGGCAAGCCGTCCTCGCCATCACGCCCGGCGGGGATCAATGCACGCAAGGCTTCGAGCGCCTGACCGCTGCCTACAGCGTCCGGACCCGGTTCCGGGCCGAGGCCGTCCCATCCGTCCAGCGCGTGCAGCGCATCTGCATCGTCGTCCGCGGTCCGCTCGTTCGAGTCGGCACTTGCCCCTCGTTCGGGGTCCAGATGCCTGTCGTCGATGTGCGGGACATGGGTGGGCAACGCCCCGTCCATCCCGGCGGGCGAACGTGCCACCAGCGACGGCGGCATCGGAAACCGACCCGCTTCCAGAGCGGCGGACCCTTTGGGCAAGTCATGCCCATCCATTGAGGCGGCGCGTTGACTCATGTCGCGGCGCCTCCTTCAGCGCCTGCTAGCGGGTCGGCAACAGCTTCGCAGGGTCCATCGGCTTGCCCTGCTTTCGCACCTCAAAGTGCAGCTTGACCCTGTCCGTGTCGGTATCACCCATCTCGGCGATCTTCTGACCCTTGCGCACCACCTGGTCTTCCTTCACCAGCAAGGTTTGGTTGTGCGCATAAGCCGTCAGATAGTTCGTGCTGTGCTTGATGATGATCATGTTGCCGTATCCGCGCAAGCCCGCACCCGCGTACATCACGCGGCCATCGGCAGCGGCGAAGACTGGGTCACCGGCCTTGCCCGCAAAGGCCAAACCCTTGTTGCGGACTTCGTCAAACCCTGCTACGACCTGGCCGGCGGCCGGCCAGCCCCAGCTGATGTCGTCATCGTCCTTGGTGACTGGAGGCGTGGGCGCGGACGCCACCACGCCCGACGGACCGCTGGAGGCGATGGCACTGGTGGCCGGCGCGGAAGCGCCGCTGGCCGGTGTGGTGGAGGCGACAGCCTTGCCGTCCAGCGGGCGGCTCTCCACCCGGGTGGACGCCAGCGGACGCGTGGTCACGGCGGTCGGATCCACCCCGGGCGGCACCACCCGCAACACCTGACCCACTTCGATCACGTTGGGGTTGTCCATGCCGTTCCAGCGGGCCAGATCCTTCCAGGCCTGACCATTGTCCAGCGCGATGCGGATCAGGGTGTCGCCCGGCTTGACGGTGTAGTAGCCCGGCTTGCCGGCGTTCTCCGCCCCGGGCAGCGGCTTGGGCGCCTCCGGCGTGGCCGCCGTCACAGGCGCCGAGGTGGTGGGCGCGGGCGGCTTGCCCCCCACCGCACGTTCCTCCACCGGTGCGCGATGCGCCGGCCCGGCACATCCGACCAGCGCCAGCAACAGCACGGAGACCCCTACGAGCGGAAGACGATGAAGATGTTGCATGCGCTTGTGTTTGTCGTTACAGAACCATGTAGCCCGGTGTCTCCCACCAGTTACATGACGCCAGATTTTAGGGGCACGAAGAGGACGGGCTCATGCAAGCTGCGCACAAAGCGCGAACCCTGCGCATCGCGCACATGGTCGATCAGGACCAGCACCTGCCCACGTCCGCTGGGCGCGGTCATTGGGGCCACCAGACGCCCGCCCGGGGCCAGCTGGTCCAGCCAGGCCTGCGGGATGTCGTCACCCCCCGCGGCGGAAATGATGCTGTCGTAAGGCGCCGAAGGTCCATGGCCGAGCATGCCGTCGCCGTAGACCAGCCGCACATGGTGGTAACCGACCAGATGGCTGCGCGCCTTCTCATGCAACGGTTTGACACGTTCGACGGAAACCACCTGTTTCGAGATCTGCATCAGCAGCGCAGCCTGGTAACCGCAGCCGGTGCCGATCTCCAGCACCTTGCCCAGATGCCCCCGCTGCTGCGCGCCAGGGGCGGCCAGCATCAGCGCCATCATGCGCCCGACCACCGACGGCTTCGAGATGGTCTGGCCATGGCCGATCGGCAGGCTGGTGTCCTCGTAAGCCTGGATGGCCAACGCCGTGTCCACGAATTCATGGCGCGGCACGGTGGCCAGGGCCTGCAGCACCCGCTCATCCGCCAGCCCCTCAAGGCGCAGGCGCTGCACCATGCGCTGGCGCACGCCGGCCGAATCCAGCCCCAGCCCACTGGGCGGAAGTGCCCGGGCCTTGATCGCGGCCGCCTGCTGCCAGTGCCCCTGCGGTTTCAACGGCTCGCGTGCAACCGCTGCCGCCGCTGGCTTCTGGGGTGTGCCCAGCTGCTGCAGCGACAAGGGAAACCGCTTGGAGCGCGGCGGAGTCTCGCTCATGCCGGCCCGTTGAGCTTCAGGCGCTGGCGCCAGGCGCCCAGCGTTGCATGCTCGGTCAGATCGACCTGCAAGGGCGTGATGGAGACCATGGCGTTGGCCGTTGCATGGAAATCCGTGCCTTCGCCGGCCTCGCGGGCATCGCCGGCGGGACCGATCCAATAAATCATCTCGCCGCGCGGGCTGCGCTGCTGGATGGTCGCTTCACTGGCATGGCGACGGCCCAGGCGGGTCACCCGGCGCGGCAACTGGGCGGCATCGGCCCGGTTGGGAATGTTGACGCTCAGCAGGAAGGGGTCGCCCAGCCCGCCAGCGATCACGTCCTGCACCAGTTGGCGGACGACCGCGGCGGCCGCATCGAGGTGGCCCCATCCTTTTTCAACCTGGGAGAAGGCGATGGACGGAATGCCGAACAGGTAGCCTTCGGTGGCAGCCGCCACGGTGCCGGAGTAGAGCGTGTCGTCGCCCATGTTGGCCCCGTTGTTGATGCCCGAGAGCACCAGGTCGGGCTTGTAGTCGAGCAGGCCGGTCAGGGCGAGGTGCACGCAGTCCGACGGCGTACCGTTCACATAACGGAAACCGTTGGCGGCCGTGTAGACCGACAAGGGCCTGGACAAGGTCAGCGAATTGGACGTGCCGCTGGCATTTTGCTCAGGTGCGATCACTTCGATCTGGCCCAGCCCTTCGCAGGCACGCACGAGTGCATGCAGGCCGGGGGCAAGGTATCCGTCGTCGTTGGCGATAAGTATGCGCATGGCCTGCATTGTAGGCAGACGTCACCTGTGAGACGCGACACCCCCGGGCCGCTCCCTATCATCCGCCGATCCAAGACCGCAAGGAGCAACCATCATGAAGGCCTGGCTGTGCGAGAACCCGACCGGCGTCGAGGCACTGCAATGGAAGGAGCTGCCGCAGCCTCAGCCCGGCCCTGGCCAGTTGCGGGTGGGCATCCGGGCCGCCAGCCTGAACTTCCCGGACCTGCTCATCATCCAGAACAAATACCAGATGAAGCCGCCGCTGCCCTTCGTGCCGGGCACGGAGTTCGCGGGCGTGGTCGAGGCCGTGGGCGACGGCGTCAAGGGTTTCAAGCCTGGCGACACCGTGGCGGCTTTCACCGGTACCGGCGGGTTTGCCACCGAGGCCCTGGTGCCAGCGGCGCTGGCATTGCCGCTACCGGCCGGGTTTCCATTTGAAGACGCCGCGGCCTTCATCTGCACGTATGCCACCAGCCACCATGCCTTGATGGACCGGGCGGCCCTGCAGCCGGGCGAGACGGTGCTGATCCTTGGCGCTGCCGGCGGCGTAGGCACCGCCGCCTTGCAAATCGCCAAAGCGGCCGGGGCGCGGGTGATCGCCGCCGCCTCCACGGATGCCAAGTGCGCCCGCTGCCGGGAGCTGGGAGCCGACGCCACCATCAACTACACGACCGGGTCCCTGCGCGACGAACTCAAGACGCTGACCGAAGGCCGGGGCCCGGATGTCATCTACGACCCGGTGGGCGGCGACCTGGCCGAGGCCGCTTTCCGCTCCATCGCCTGGCGGGGCCGCTACCTGGTGGTGGGTTTCGCGCAAGGGCAGATCCCTGCCCTGCCGCTGAACCTGGCGCTGCTCAAGGGCGCCTCCCTGGTCGGCGTGTTCTGGGGCGAGTTTGCGAAGCGGGAGCCTCAGCGCAATGCCGAGATGATGGCGGCGCTGGCCCGTTGGTATGCACAGGGGAAGATCAAGCCGGTGATCGACCAGGTGCTGCCGATGCAGGATCTGCCGCAGGCCTTCGCCCGCATGAGCGGCCGGGCCGTGGTGGGCAAGCTGGTCGTGGTGAACCGTCCCTGAGCCTGTCCGGACGGGACGGAGGCGGCTGCCCCATAAAAAAGCCGGGGCCCACCCTCTTCACGGGGGCATTCAAGGCCCTGGGCGTGCGCTAGGATGCCAAGGCTTAAGCTTACGCACATCCATGGCCGTCAAAGTTCTCATCGTCGAAGACAACCCGGTAGCCCGCAGCTTCCTGTGCCGGGTCGTGCGTGAGAGTTTCAGCGACGGCATGGAAATCACCGAAGCCGGCGACCTTGAAGGCGCACGCCAGCAGTTGGCACGCGCCGAGGCGGAGCCCGGCGGTGGCGGCTTCAAGCTGATTTTGATCGACCTGGAACTGCCAGACGGCAACGGCATGGAGTTCCTGGGCGAGTTGGCCAGCAAGCCGGCCGTCAAGATCGTCACCACGCTCTATTCGGACGACGACCACCTCTTCCCCGCCCTGCAACGCGGGGCGGATGGCTACCTGCTCAAGGAAGACCGCTTCGAGGTGCTGGTGGAAGAACTGCAACGCATCGTCCGCGGCCAGCCCCCACTGTCGCCGGCCATTGCGCGGCGGCTGCTCTCGCACTTTCGGCCCGGCTCCAGCGGCGACTCCGGCCCCATGGGCCTGAATTCCGGTTTCGGCACCCTGACCTCCAGCGCAGCGCCCAGCGGCCGCGGCGTCACGCTGGACCCTTTGCCCGAATGGGAGCGCCTGACCCCGCGCGAAAACGAAGTGCTGACCTACCTCAGCAAGGGCTTCACCATCAAGGAAATCGCCAACCTGATGGGCATCAAGTGGTTCACGGTGAACGACCACATCAAGAGCATCTACAAGAAGCTCAACGTCAGCAGCCGCGCGGAAGCGGCCGTGCTGGCCAGCAAGCAGGGCCTGGTGTAGGCCCTTGCCGGCGTCCGCTCAGTCCAGCGACTCCACGGCAGCATTGAACAGGTAGCCGGCACCGCGCTCCGTGCAGATGTACGTCGGCGCGGACGGGTCCTGCTCGATCTTGCGGCGCAGGCGCAGGATCTGCACGTCGATGGAGCGGTCGTAGACTTCGGCGCCATGCAGGCGCGACAGATCCAGCAACTGGTCTCGCGACAGCACCCGCTGCGGAGCCGCGCAAAACGCCTGCAGCAGGTTGAATTCCCCATTGGACAGCTCCACCCGGCGCCCGTCGGGCGAGGTCAGCCGCCGGCTGCGCAGGTTCAGCTCCCAGCCTTCAAACCGGTAGCCGCGGCGCCGATCGTCCCGGGTGGGCATCATCTCGCGCAGCAGTTGATAGCGCCGCAGTACCGCACGGATACGGGCCAGCAGTTCCCGGGCACTGAACGGCTTGTTGATGTAGTCGTCGGCGGCCAGTTCCAGCCCCATGACGCGATCCGCTTCATCCTGACGGCCGGTGACGATGATGACCGGCACCTGGCTGCTCTGGCGCAAATCGCGGGCCAGTTGCATGCCGTCTTCCCGGCCCAGGCGCAGGTCCAGCAGGACCAGATCCACCAGCTCCGACTGCAGCACCCGCTGCATCGCGTCGCCACTGTCCACCGCCGTCACGCGCAGCGCGTGCTCGGTCAGGTAGTCCGTCAGCAGCTCGCGGATGGCGGGATCGTCGTCGACAGCAAGGATGTGCGGCGTAGTGGCATTCATGGGCGGCGAGCCGGACGCTATCACGGTGCGGCACTGCAAAAGAAGCGGGCTGCATTACCGATGTAACGCAGGAAATTTTCAGGTAATGAAGGCGGAACACCGGCCGGTCCCAATAGACCTGCAGCGGGCGGCTGATGCGCCGCGAAGCTAACGCGCCTCACCGCCCGCCGCCTCTCCCATCCGGGTGAGACCGCCACGCTGCACCCCGCCACCCGCCGATGTTCACCGTAGTAGTTCTTGACGACAATGCCCCGATCCGCGAGCTGATGGCCGAATGGCTGGCAGCCGCCGGCCACACCGTGCTGGATGCGCGGGGCCTCAGTGCTGAAGACGCCAGTCATGTCCACCTGGTGTTGCTGGACCTGCCCATGCTGCGAGATGGCGTGGCCACGCTGGTTGGGCGCGTACGGGCCCGGTATGGGGCGGCTGCCGTGCTGGGGCTCTCCGCCCACAGCACCGTGAGCCTGGCGCCAGGGTCTCCCAAGGCGCGTGAGCTCGGCCTGGACGGGCTGCTGGCGAAGCCCTGCGGTCGCGGCGAGCTGCTGGAGGCCGTACACGCCCTGCCCCGGCATTGACGACACGCGCCGCGCGCCTGGCCCAGCGCGGGTTCGCGCACCCTATCGCCAGGAGGAAAGATGACGGCAAGCACTGCAGCGGCTACCAGCGTGAACCGCGGCCTGCGGCGATGGATCGCGGGCGTGGGCGTGGGCCTGATCCTGCTCTTCGTGGGCTCATCGGCTTATGACGCCTGGCGTCTGCACCAGCAGGTGTCCATGTCCACCGAGCGAGAGCTGGGCAACCTGGCCCGCGCCCTGTCGGAAGAGGCCGAGCGCAGCCTGCAAGCGGTAGACCTGCTGCTGACGGACACGGCGCTCTGGTGGCGCGACAACGCGGACCGTCTCACCCCTGCCGAAATAGAGACCGCCCTGCGCATGCGCGCGGCGGCGACGCCGCAGGTCAGCGTGCTCACCCTCACGGACCATGACGGCATGCAGCGCTATCGCTCACGGGCCACCGGCGAGCCGCTGGCCAACGTATCGGATCGGCCCTATTTCCAGGAGCAATTGAACGCGCGCGTCACCGGCATGTTCATCAACCCGCCGGTGGTGACACGCACGGAGCGGCGTGCCGCGCTGGTGGTGTCCCGGCGCCTGGAGACCCGCGGCGGTGATTTCGCCGGCGTGGTGACCGCCATCGTCACGCTGGATGAGCTGCGCGAGGTCTATGACGCCATTGACCTGGGCGCGGGCAGTGCACTGATCCTGACCTTCGACGACGGGCGGCTCGTCGTCCGGCAACCTCCCGACCCGCACACCGAACTGGGCGGCCCCACGTCGGACGTCCCGCGCGTCTTCACCGAGCTGGCGGCAGGCCAGGCCAGCGGGCCACGCCTGTCGGTCAGCCCCGTGGATGGGCGCGAGAAGTTCATCGTATCCCTGCCGGTCTCGGACCGGCCGCTGGTGATGTCCGTCACTCGCGACGCCTTCGACGCCCTGGCCCCCTGGCGCGCGGAAATGGTCGGGCTGGTGGTGCGCACACTGGCGCTCGTGCTGGTGGGCCTGCTCACCATCTGGCTGATGCTGCGTCAGCTGCTGCGCCTGGAGCGCAACGAGCAGGCCTTGCGGCAGGCGCAGCACATGGAATCGCTGGGCACGCTGGCGGGCGGCATTGCCCATGATTTCAACAACATTCTGGGCGCGATCCTGGGGCATGGCGAAATGGCGCAGCGCCGCGCGGGCGATGACCCGGACCTGCAGCGGCACCTTGACCGCATCATGCAGGCTGGGGCGCGCGCCAAGCTGCTGGTGCGCCGCATCCTGGACTTTTCGCGCAGTGGCGTGCGGGACCGCCAGCTCCTGCACCTGGGCCAGGCGGTCGAGGAGGCCTTGCAGCTGGTCATCCCCACCCTGCCCGAGCGCGTTGCGCTGGACACCCGGCTGGACAGCGGCGCGGCCGCCATCATGGGTGATGTCCTGCAGATCCAGCAGCTGGTCAGCAACCTGTGCAGCAATGCGGTGGGGGCCATGCCGGCCGCTGGCGCCCTGCGCCTGGTGGTGGACGTGCAGGCCCATGCGCATCCCGTCGCGCTCAGCCACGGCGAACTGCCGGCTGGGCGCTATGCCCGCCTGCAGGTGCGCGATGAAGGCACCGGCATGCCGCCCGAGGTGTACCAGCGCATGTTCGACCCGTTCTTCAGCACCAAGGCTGTCGGGGAAGGCACGGGGCTGGGCCTGTCGGTGGTGCACAGCATCGTGACCGACATGGGCGGCGCGGTGGACGTGCAGACCGCGCCGGGGCGCGGCAGCACCTTTACCTTGTGGTTTCCGGTGGCCGGTGAACTGGCGCCAGCGGCCGCGACTGGTCCGGTGGCGGACACGCCGGTGGGCCAGGGGCAGACCATCCTTGTCGTGGACGACGAGGCGCCGCTGGTGGAGTTTGCCGAGGAAATGCTGGCGGAACTGGGGTATGAGCCGGTGGGATTCACCAGCAGTGTGGCCGCGCTGGCGGCCTTTCGCGCCGATCCGGGCCGCTTCGATGCCGTGCTGACCGACGAAACCATGCCCGAGCTCAAGGGCGTCGCCCTGGTGACCCAGATCCTGGCCTTGCGGCCCGATCTGCCGGTCATGGTCATGAGTGGATTCGGTGGGGAGGAACTGGAAGCGGCCGTGCTGGCGGCTGGGGCCTGCGGGCTCATCCGGAAGCCGCTGAGCGCGGGCGAGCTGGCGCAGACGTTGGCGGAGATGGTGGGTTCACGGGTCGGCGCCGCGCAAAGCGCGCAGGCTTGAGCAATTGCCGCTGACACGCGGCTTGCCTGCCGCGGACGAACCGCTCAGGCCATCAGCCGAGCCCCCTCCATCGACGGACGGCGAGCGACGCCACGCGGCGGCTGCCACTCTGGCGCCGGCACGATGCCGCGCTGGGCGGCCACCACAATCGCCTTGGTCCGGTTGCCGACGCCCAGCTTGGCGAACACGGCTTTCATGTGCGTCTTGACCGTGCCAACGGCCAAGTCCAGCTCGTTGGAGATTTGCTTGTTGCAGTAGCCCGCCGCGAGCAGGCTCAGCACATCTCGTTCGCGCATGGTGAGGCTGGCATTGGTCAGGCTGTCGGCCAGCACTTCGGTGACCTCGCGGTCCATGTGGCGCAGGCCCTGGGAAACGGCGCGCACCGCGCTCACCAGTTCATCAATGCTGCCGCCTTGGACCAGATAGCCCTGGACACCGGCGGCCAGCGCCGCACGCACGTCCCATTCCTTGGCCTGACCGCTGATCACCAGCACCCGCGCTGGCTGCGCAAAGGGGCCGCCGGAGCGGCGCTGCTGGGCGCGGGCCAGTTCCAGGCCGCAGGCATAGTCGGCCACATGCACGGCGGGGGCCGCATCGGGGGACCGGGTGGTATCGGACGCGGCGACATCGATCACGACCATGTCCGGCTGGTTGGACAGAATGGCCTTCAAGCCGGCGGCCATGATCGGATCGCCATGCGAGACCTGAACGCGGATCGGGGCAACAGTTTTCATCACAAACTCCTGGTGGTGGCGTCGATCCGGTCGGATCGGTGGAGAACCCAGGCGAATGTTGTGCGAGCGCTGTTGAGTGCCAGTTACCGCGGCCGCAGCGGTGGATTACAGACGTAATGCCTTCCTACCCTTTGGAGGGACGATGGGGGAGCGGGGTCATGCGCGGCTGCCAGACAAGAAGCGGCCACGGTGGGCTAAGCTGCCCTCATACCGATCCATTCGATTTGCCGATAGGAGACCTGTCCATGCCATCTGTTTCCCTCCCCTACCGCTCTCGCATCGGCGCCCGAGCTGGCGCCATGCTGCTCGTGTCCGCTGCGGTGCTGACCGGGCTGACGGCCTGCGCGAGCGGCCCGGCCACCCCGACCACGCCTGCGGGCAGCCTGCCGCACACGGCCCGCTGGGACCAGCAGGACTGGGTCGTGACAGCCTTGAACGGTGCGGAGTTGCCCGCCTCGGGGCCTCGCCCCACGCTGAGCCTCAAGGACGGCGTGGCCTCGGGCACTGACGGCTGCAACCGATATCGGCGCCCGCTCAAGCCGGCCGCAGACGTGCCTTCCGCGCTGCGTTTTGATGAGGCGGGCGGCGCCTCCACGCGCATGGCCTGCCCCGGCGCGGCCGATGCGGTGTCGCGCGACTGGAACGCAGCCATGGACGCCACACGCTCCGTGCGCACGGAGCCGCGCCGGCTGATGCTGGTGGACCAGAGCGGCAACGTGATTGCGCGGCTGGCGCCGGCAGCGGAAAGCGCTGGGCGCTAGCGGGTGGACGGGTTGACGCTGGCGCGCACGGCCGGCCGAATTGCCGACTGGCTTCGCCCGCGTGCCCCTCAAGGGGGTACGTGTGAAGGCGTCCCTGTGGGCTCAGGAAAGATCGACATGGTGCGTCGATCTGCGTTGATTGAAGGGAATCTGGAGACTGTCAGCGAGGCGCTGATCCCAGAGCTTGAATTTGTCTGAACCGCTATGCCCCGCCAGAATGGTGGCTATGGGCCTCGCTTCTCCTTCGAGTTCGTCTCGAAGAAGCTGCTCGATGGCTGGCGGCGACTTTGGCTTCACGCCCATCTAACCGGAACAAACCTTTCACCGACGAGCCGTCCGACCGTTCGTTGTCCATCGGCGCTGACTCGCACGACTCGGGTGGTATCAGTGGTGTCAACGGAGTACGAATAGACGTGGTGAGTCTTCCCTTTGAACACCGCCTCTTTACTGATGCCCGGCTTGTCCAAGGCCCGAGCGACTTTAGGGAGCAATGTTGAGGCCCGTTCGGAAACAGGCACAGCAGTTTGCTTCGTTGCGCCCTGCTTTACCAGAACGAACCCAGGCACGGTGCTAACCACCTTGCCGGTCACGGCATGGCCCTTACGAGCATTCTTGGCGGAATTAGGCATAAGCGCACCGATCTGTATGGATCTCGATGTTGCCATCGATGGCGCTAGACGGGTGCTTGGCCAATGAGCGAAGCTTCAAAAGCGTTGACAAAGCGCAGCCCGCAATGCCCGTATGAACGCATCAAATGAACCCACCCACCCTACCCGGCAACCAGCGGCCTTCAGCGCATGCGAGCACCGCCTGCCAAAGGGTGTCTCCGAATTGCGATGGAACGCGCTCAGGTGAAGATTAGCGCGACACTGCATTGATCGGCGAGTGGCGCGGAGCGTTGGAATGGCGCATGGCATCCGCCACATGCGCCGGCCCACATTACCGCCGAGGTTCGCTTGCGCCGCCTGCTTCATCTGACCCATCGCCACCGCGCGCCTTCCGTCAATCTGGCGCTCGGCGTGGTGCTCGCCTTCATTGCCGGCGCGATCAACGCTGGGGGCTTTCTGCTGCTTCAGCGCTACACCTCCCACATGACCGGGTTCGCTTCCCAGTTGGCGGATGGACTGGCCTTGAAAGACACCGCGTTGGCCTGGACCGCCGCCGGCGCCATCTGCGCCTTCACGGCCGGGGCCGCGCTCACGGCGATCCTCGTGCATTTGGCGCGGCAGCGCGGTGCCCGGGCCGTCTACGCCATGCCGCTGATGCTTGAGGCCGCGCTGCTGATCCTGTTCGGCCTGGTGGGCTCACAGACGCTGCTGGTCAGCAACGCCTATGGCTTGCCGGGGACGGTGCTGCTGCTGAGCTTCATCATGGGCCTGCAAAACGCCGTGGGATCGAAGTCGTCCCGCGGCAGCATCCGCACCACCCACATGACCGGCAACGTGACGGACCTTGGCATGGAACTCGGCAAGCTGCTGTATCGCCTCCGCGGGTCCGCCGCGGCGCTCTCCGTCAGCGTTGACGGCGGGCGGCTGCAACGCTCGGCCAGCCTGCTGGTCGCCTTTGTCACCGGCGGCACGCTGGGGGCGCTGTGCTTCCAGACCGCCGGGTTCATCTTTGTAGTGCCGCTGGCGACGGTCCTGCTGGCCCTGGCAGCAGCACCCTTGGTCCGGCGCAGCAGGCGCTCAGGGCACTGACCTTCGGCGGGATGTTTCGGCGAGGCGGATGAAGCCAAGCCGTGCTCGACCGGCTGCCACAACAGCGCCGACGCCAGAAAACAAAAACGCCAACAAGACCTTGATCTTGTCGGCGTTCGTGGCATTGCTGCCTTATCCGGTGGGGTGGCTGATGGGACTCTAACCCACGACAACCAGAATCACAAACTGGCTCGACAGGTGAGCTCCATGCGGTTCAGCGTCCCTCGCGGCAATTTTCCGAACGTAGAGCGCCAGTGTTGTCGCCGGTCTCCGAACGTTCATTCCTGAAGCGATCCACTGTATAAAGCGCACTGGAGAAGACCATGAACATCGCGACGAAGAAGACCACGAATCGGAGGCCTAGACTTGAGCCGACGGCCGTCGTCCTGCTCGATCAAGCGCGTGCGCGTATTCTCTCTCGTCAGCGCACGACCCTTTCTGAGCTGCGCGAGCGCTTGGAGGGAGTGCTCGAGGATGACATCTCAGGTGTCGTTGTAGCTCGTCGATAGACGAGGCTTCGAGAAGAGCCCGCGAAGTGCGGGCTTTTTCTTTTGGCGCGCTGTACGTTGCAAACGATGTCAACGCAGTTTGCGGAGCATCCTACGCTGCAGTGGAGCAGAGCCGCCCTGTCATCCCTCATACAGGGCGCGCCTCTCGTTCGCGCCACATCTCAGAGTTGAAAACTGAGCCGCCCCGAGGGAGATCTCGGCGCATCAACGGGCCCGGCTTACCCCTGATGCCAGCTCGCTCCGGATCGACAACAAGAACTCTCGCGTCGTCGGGCGGAACCCAGTCGGGATGATGTCCGGCCGAAAGTACTCCTGGAACCGCTCTTCCATGCCCTCGTCGCCCGTGGCAAGGAAGCGATCAATGTCGTCAATCAGCGGCCGCAGGATCGAGGGGTCGCTCTCTTCCACACATACCTGCACCACGGCCTCAAGCGTATCGCCGTGGATGTCAAAGTCCTGATGGAACCATCCCCGCATGAAAGCGGCCAATTCTGGAAAGAGCTGTCCGCCCTTGGTATGGATGATGTATGAGCCCAATGTCTGCCTACCTTGAAGGCACAAACAAAAACGCCGACAAGATCTAAATCTTGTCGGCGTTCGTGGCATTGCTGCCTTATCCGGTGGGGTGGCTGATGGGACTCGAACCCACGACGACCAGAATCACAATCTGGGACTCTACCAACTGAGCTACAGCCACCGGCGAAGAAAGAGATTATGACTCAGTTTTCTCTCTGTAGAAAGCTTCTTTCGAAGTTTTTTCAAAGAATTTTTTGAGCCCGTCGATCGAGCGGAGGAAGGAAGGACGAATGGCCCCGCCTGCCCTCGCTCAGTGCGATGCTGCCGAGGCCGCTTCTGCAGCCGTCAGCGACTTGAGCACCGCCGGCTTGACTGTCGCCTTGTACTGCGTCTTGAGCGCGGTGTAGAAGGACATCAGCTCGGCATTGGCCCACGTCTGCGCATACTGCTCGGCCGCACGCTTCGGGTCAATCAACGCAGGATCGCGCGGCAGCAGTTTGTTGATGCGCACCACCACGTATTGGCCGTCGCCCGCATCCACGCCCACATAGGCCGGCAGCTTGGATGCATCTGCGCGCAGCACCTGGTCCAGCGCCTTGCCCGACAGACCGCCCGGCTTGGCGCGCGACACCACCGTCGGCTCGCCCAGGCCCTTGGCGTCACCACCCTTTTGCAGTTCAGCCAGGCGCGCCTGACCCGCCTTGGTGGCCGCCTCGCTGGCATGCTGCTGCATCCAGGCTGCGGTCACGGCCGGCTTCACGTCCGCCAGCGGCGGCACGCGGCTGGGGTGGTAGGCCAGCACCCGGGCGGAGACCAGTTGGCTCGAACCCGTCTCTACCGCCTGCGTGTTGCGCTTGTTGTTCAGCGTGTCGTTGCTGAACACCGCATCCAGCAACTTGCTGGATGCCAGCACGCCTGTTGCATCAGCCGCCGGCTTGCGCTGCACGGTGGCCTTCTGGATGGTCAGCTTGAACTTGTCAGCCGCAGGCTTGAGGCTGTCGCTCTGCTCATAAACGGTGTTGCCGAACTCGTCAGCAATCTCCGTATAGCGCTTTTGCGCCTGCTCCTTGCGCAAGGCCGCTTCGATCTCGCCACGCACTTCTTCCAGCGAGCGGACCTTGCCGCCGCGGATGCCCGTCAGCTTGATGATGTGATAGCCGTAGTCCGACTCCACCAGGGGGCTGATCTCGCCTTCCTTCAGCGCAAACGCTGCATCCTGGAAGGGCTTGACCATCGCACCCTCGCCAAAGAAGTCCAGGTCGCCACCACGAACGGCAGAGCCCTCGTCATCAGAGTTCTTGCGGGCCAGCTCTGCAAAGCCTTCAGGGTTCTTGCGGGCCTGCGCCAGCAGCGACTCCGCCTTGGCTTTGGCCTTGGCCTTGTCAGCCGCCGACATGTCCGGCGTCACCTTGACCAGGATGTGGCTGGCACGACGCTCCTCGGGCGCCTTGAAGTTCTTGTCCTTGTTCTGCTCGTAATACGTGGCGATGTCGGCCTGGTTGAGCGGCACATTGGCCGTCAGCGAGGCCTGGTCCAGCACCACGTATTCGATGTCAGCCGTCTCCGGCTGCTGGAAGCGCGCCGAGACCTTCGGGTCCTTGAAGAAGGTTTCCAGGTCCGCATCCGAGGGCTTGAGGGTGGCGGCGAAGTCCCGCATGTCAAAGCGCTGCACCTGCACTTCGCGCTGCTGCAGCAGAGCATCAAAGGCCAGCGACGCACTTGCGTCGGTGGGCAGTGCACTGGTGGCAATCGGCGCCAGGACCTGGTTGGACAGCGCCTGCTGGCGCACGCGATAGAACAGGCCGTCTGCCGTCAGCCCCATGGCCGCCAGCATTTCCTTCTTGAAGTTGCCGCTCTGGTCAAACAGGAAAGAGAACTGCGGGTCCGTGCGGACGATCTCCAGGATTTGCTGGTCGCTCAGGCTGCGATGTTCCTTCTCCACGGCCTCGGCAATCACGCGGTCACGCACCAGCGTGTCCAGCACCTGCTTGCGCATCTCCGGGGTGTCGAACAGCTTGGGGTCGGCCGTGGGTGCCTGCTGGCGCATGCGCTCTTGCTGCTCACGCAGCGCCGCATCCCATTCAGTTTGCGTGATCTTGCGGTCGCCAACGACCGCCACGGCGGCATTGGTGCCATCCATGAAACGGCTATAGCCCTCCACCCCGAGCAGCACAAAGGACGGCAGGATCAGGATCAGCAGCAGGAACTGGAACAGTCGCGTGTGCTTGCGAACGAAATCAAACATCAACAACCTCAGATGAGCCTTGCGCACATACGACAAAGGCGAACCTCGGTTCGCCTTTGCGCTGCGGCATTCTAGCCTCGGGATTGGTGGGCGCTGACGGTCTCGAACCGCCGACCTACTCCGTGTAAAGGAGCCGCTCTACCAACTGAGCTAAGCGCCCGAGGAATCTGCCCCAACCCTGCTTTCGCGAGCCGGGGGGCGAAGCCTACCAGAAACTGAAGGCTTCGAGACTGCAGCGGCCTGCCGATCGTGGCAAACCGTCAACGGTTCAGTTCACCGCGTCCTTCAGGGCCTTGCCAGGACGGAACTTCGGCACCTTGGCCGACTTGATCTTGATCGTGTCGCCCGTACGCGGATTGCGGCCGCTGCGCGCGGCGCGCTTGCTGACACTGAAGGTGCCAAAGCCCACCAGCGACACCGTGCCGTTCTTCTTGAGCGTGGTTTTCACGCCGCCAATCACGGCCTCCAATGCACGCCCTGCGGCGGCTTTGGAAATATCGGCCTGCTTGGCGATGTGCTCGATCAATTCGGACTTGTTCACGAAGGTACCCCCTCTATGGTTTCAACGCGGGGGGCGCCACCCTGGCGGCCTCCGCACGACCCGATCCGGCTGCGCTGCACAGGGGAAAAACGCTCCAGGCCCCGTGACGGCGCGGGAAGCGGATTCTAGACGGATTCACCTTGGCGCCCGATCAGGGAAAAGTCCCGATACAAAGGGATGCCTCACCAGTCGCCCTGGAGACAGGTGTTCCGCGAAAGGATTGAGCGCCGTCAACGAACCTTGGCGCGAATTTCGGGCAGCGCCTTTTGCAGGTAATAGACCATCGACCAGATGGTCAGCACCGCCGCCAGATAGATCAGCCACGTCCCCCACAGCCGCGTATTCATGAAGCCGAACAACACGCCGTCATAAAGCAGGAAGGGGATGGCCACCATCTGCACGGTGGTCTTGAGCTTGCCCAGCATGTGGACCGCCACGGAACGCGAGGCGCCGATCTGCGCCATCCATTCACGCAGCGCGGAAATCGCGATCTCCCGCCCGACGATGACCAGTGCCACCAGTGCATCCACGCGCTGCTGCTCCAGCAGCACCAGCAAGGCCGCGCAGACCAGGAACTTGTCTGCCACCGGGTCCAGGAAGGCACCGAAGGAAGACGTCTGGTTCAGCTTGCGCGCCAGGTAGCCGTCCGCCCAGTCCGTCAGCGCCACCAGGATGAACAGCACCGTGGCAATCAGGTTCTGATGCGCGGGCGTGAGCTGCAAATGGAACAGTCCCACGATCAGCGGGATGGCCACGATGCGGGCCCAGGTCAACAAGGTTGGCAGGGTCAGGAACATGGGTGGGATTGTGCCCACCTTTTGCGGTGGTACGCCCCGTTGTTGAGGGATTGAGCGCAATCATTTCCCTGGGGCCCTCCTCCCGCCTGGCTCAGCAGCAGGCCAACAGCTCCGAACGGCGCCCTCGGCCTTCAGTCCAAGGTGCGCGGCTTGAACCGACGGTCGTCGTTGAAAAGGAAGACTTCGTTGAACTTCCACGGATGCGGCAGATGGCTCACATCTCCGTAAGGCGCTGCCTTGCGCACCGCCGCCATGGCCAGCTCGATGGTGTCAACGGCCTGCCCCGGCCTGCGCAGCACACGGATGTTGCGCACCGATCCATCGCGGTTGAGCTCCACTTCCAGCACGGGAATGGCCAGCAGCACGGCGGGCACCTCGCCGGTATAGGTACGGTCCGGATTGGCGGCCACCAGCCGCAGCGCCGCCTGATGGCGCAACTCGTCGTGCGTACTGACCGCATGCGGCGGCTCCAGGCGGCCCGGGGCCGCCACCTGGGCGGGCGCAAGCTCCGGCGTGGGGAGCGGACGCGGCGTAGCCGGCCGTGCGGGTTCCGCACGGGACGGTGCAGGCGGGGCCGACGCCTGCTGCACCTGCCCGCCGCAGCCGGCCAGCAGCACGCTCAGCCCCAGCCGGGCAGCCCAGCGCCAACGCGCGGGCCCGGCGGCGACGCGCCCTGGCGCATGCGCCGCCTCGGCGACTGCCGCTCGGTCAACCGCAAGCTTCTCGCAGGCTTGTCCCACAGTGTCCATCTCTTGTTCAGTGCAAGGCACGATAAATATCCTCGGCCAGCTCTCGGGACACGCCCTTCACGCTGGCCAGCTCTTCAATACTGGCGCCCGCCACGCCGCGCACGCCTCCAAAGCGTTGCAGCAGTTGGGCACGTTTCTTCGGCCCCACGCCGGGCACGTCCTCCAGGCGCGAGCCGCCCGTGCGCACCGAGGCGCGCTTGGCCCGCATGCCGGTGATGGCAAACCGGTGGGCTTCGTCCCGGATCTGCGCCACCAGCATCAGTGCCGCGGAGTCGCGCCCGAGGTAGACCTTTTCCCGCCCGTCGGCAAAGACCAGCTCTTCCAGGCCCACCTTACGCCCTTCGCCCTTCTCCACGCCCACGATGAGCGACAGGTCCAGGCCCAGTTCCTCGAATACTTCACGCGCCATCGAGACCTGGCCCTTGCCGCCGTCCACCAGCACCAGGTCGGGCAGCCGTCCGGTGCCATTCTGGGCGGCCTCGGCCATCTTGCTGTAACGACGTGTCAGCACCTGCCGCATGGCGGCATAGTCGTCGCCCGGGGTGATGCCTTCGATGTTGAAGCGCCGGTACTGGCTGCTTTGCATCTGGTGGCCCTCAAACACCACGCAGGAGGCCTGCGTCGCCTCGCCGGCGGTGTGGCTGATGTCAAAGCACTCGATGCGGAACTTGTCCAGCTCGGTGACGCTGAGGTCCAGCGCATCCACCAGCGCCCGGGTGCGGGCCTGCTGCGACCCCTCTTCCGACAGCAACCGGGCCAGCGCCAGCTCCGCGCCCTTGGCGCACATGTCCTGCCAGATGCGACGCTGGCCGCGCGGCTGCGGCTGGGTGGTGACGCGGTAACCGGCCTGCATGCTGAGCGCTTCCGCCAGCGCTGGGTCCACCGGGTGGGTCAGCACCAGCAAGGACGGCACCGGCGCTTCCAGGTAGTGCTGGGCGATGAAGGCTTCCAGCACCTGACGCTCGGGGCTGGGCGCTGCCAGCTCCGGCGGCAGCGCGCCCTCGCCCTGCCCTGCCTCCAGCAGGGGCGCTTCTTCGTCCTCCAGCAGCGAGACGGCGGTGGCGTCTTCCACATGCTTGGGGAAATAGGCGCGGTCACCCAGATGCCGGCCACCACGCACCATGGCAAGGTTGACGCAGGCGCGGCCACCCTGCAGGCGCACGGCCAGGATGTCCACATCCCGGTCCCGTCCGGTGGCGCTGTTCTCGTCCACGGCCTGCTGCTGCAGCACCTTGGACAAGGCGGAAATCTGGTTGCGCAGCTCCGCCGCCTGTTCGTACTGCATGCGCTCTGCATGGGCCATCATCTGCGCCTGCAGGCCGTCCATCACTTCCTGCGTTTCTCCCAGCAGGAAGCGTTCGGCATGGCTTACGTTACGGGCGTAGTCCTCGGTCTGCCCTTCCGGCACGCAGGGCCCGGAGCACCGATGGATCTGGTAGAGCAGGCACGGCCGGCTGCGGTTGTTGAAGACCGTGTCCTCGCAGGTGCGCAGCCGGAAGACCTTCTGCAGCAGCTGGATGGATTCCTTCACCGCCCAGGCACTGGGAAAGGGACCGAAGTAGCGATGGCGCTTGTCGACCGACCCGCGGTAGTAGCTGATGCGCGGCCAGGGGTGGCCGGACAGCCGCAGGTAGGGATAGCTCTTGTCGTCCCGGAACAGGATGTTGAAGCGAGGGTTCAGCGCCTTGATGAGGTTGTTCTCAAGCAGCAGTGCTTCAGCCTCGGTCCGCACGACGGTGGTTTCCAGGCGGGCGATGCGGGCCACCATCATGCCGATCCGCGAGCCTCCATGGTCCTTCTGGAAATAGCTGGAGACGCGACGCTTGAGGTTCTTGGCCTTGCCCACATACAGCACGTGGTCCTGCGCATCGAAATAACGGTAGACCCCGGGCAGCGGCGGCAGCGCGGCCACTTCAGCCAGCACGCGGGCCCGCAGCTCGCGTGCAGCGCGCTCCATGTCGCGCACCCGCGCGCCCTCGGCGGCCTCGATGGCCTCCCCCTGGTCGCTCCAGGTCTGCGCATGACGGTCCAGCTCGGAGGCCGGCCGGCTCACGCGCGTGGCCCCCTGGTCCGGCGCGATGACGGGCAGCCCAGCCGGCTGCGGCTGGGCGGCGCCCGCGTCGGGGGCAAGCTCGTTGGCCGCATCGGGGGGGTCGGGTGGCCCGCCTTCAGGCCCATGGTCAGCGCCGCGCTCGGGCGGAAGGACGTTCTCGGGGTCCGGCGCCGGAGAGTCCGGGTCGGTCGGAATTGTGCTCATGGGCAGGATTGTGCCGCCGGATAATTCGCCGATGGTCGAGTCACCCGATTCCTCATCTCGCGCCGCCTCCGCCGCACTGACGGCACTGCCTCGCTGGGACCTGTTCTGCCGCGTCATCGACAACCATGGCGACCTTGGCGTCGCACTGCGCCTGGCACGTGACCTGGCGACACGCGGCGCCCGTGTGCGCCTGTGGTGCGACGACCTCTCGGCCCTGGACTGGATGCAGCCCGCACCCGTCGATGGGCTGCAGACACTCCCCTGGGACGCCAGCAGTGCCATCAGCGCCACCGACGTCGCGGACGTCGTGATCGAGACCTTCGGCTGCGAGCTGCCCGGCGCTTACCTCGCGGCCATGGCCGCGCGCGGGCGGCCGCCGGTCTGGATCAATCTGGAATACCTCAGCGCCGAGGGCTATGTCGAGCGCAGCCATGGGCTGCAGTCCCCCCAGTTCTCGGGGCCGGGCCAAGGGCTGGACAAGTGGTTCTTCTATCCCGGCTTCACGCCCCGCACCGGCGGGCTGCCGCGCGAGCCGGGCCTGCTGGAGCAGGTCCTCGGCCACGACGGCCGCGCCTGGCTGGCCGCGCGCGGCTGGGCACCGTCGCCCGGCGAACGCGTCCTGAGCGTGTTCGCCTATCCGCATGCGCCCTGGGACGCCTGGCTGGAGCAGTTGTCCGGCCCGTGGCTGATGCTGCTGTGCCCCGGCGCGGCGCAGCAGGCCGTGCCGCCACGCCTGCGCCCGGGCCAGCGCAGCATCGCCCTGCCCTACCTGAGCCAGGCGGACTATGACCGGCTGCTCTGGTCTTGCGACCTGAACCTGGTGCGCGGCGAAGACTCCTTCGTCCGTGCGCAATGGGCGGGCCAGCCGATGATCTGGCAGATCTATTTCCAGGACGACGGCGCCCACGCCGCCAAGCTCGACGCCTTCCTAGGCCAGGCCTGGTCAGGCGCCGCCCCGCCCACCCGCGCCGCCTGGACGGCGCTGAACCGAAGCTGGAACGGTCTGGCGCCGTGGGACGAACGGACCCAGGCCGCGCTGACGGACCTCCCCCAGGCCCGTGGGCAAGCCCGCCAATGGCGTGCCAAATTGATGGAGCAGCCTGATCTCGTCACCCAGCTCATGGGCTTTGCTGTGGGAAAGGCAGGGGTTTCGGGCTAGAATGCGAGGCTTTTCGCCGCACGGGCGCAAGGGTATAGCCCTTGGCCGCCATGCTTGGCATGGGCCTACACCCATGCACGCATGATTTGCTGCGGCGGTTGCATTCAACCGTGCATGCATGAGCGCATGCATGGCGCTGAATGCTCCTTGGAGGGCTCGCATCCCACCGCCCGATGACGGGCGGCGAGGCAGGGGGATCGCCAAGGAACATTGAGCGCCGTGTCTGAACTTGTGTGGCACCACACTGCCGGAGCAGCATGGATTTCGCCGTTTGAGGGCGTTACCTGGGCATTTGCCTGGGTCGCCCCTGAGCCGCACCCCAGAGACTGTCCCGGACTTATCCCGGAATCATCATGAAGATTGCTCAAGAAATTCGCGCCGGCAACGTGATCATGCACGGCAAGGACCCGATGGTCGTGCTGAAGACCGAATACAGCCGCGGTGGCCGCAATGCCGCCACGGTGCGTATGAAGCTCAAGAGCCTGCTGAACAATTCGGGCACCGAAGTCGTCTTCAAGGCCGACGACAAGATGGACCAGATCATCCTCGACAAGAAGGAGTGCACCTACTCCTACTTCGCCGACCCGATGTATGTGTTCATGGACACCGAATACAACCAGTACGAAGTCGAAGCCGAGAACATGGGCGACGCCATCCACTACCTGCAAGACGGCATGGAAGTGGAAGTGGTGTTCTATGACGGCAAGGCCATCTCCGTGGAACTGCCCACCAGCGTGGTGCGCGAAGTGACCTGGACCGAGCCGGCCGTCAAGGGCGACACCTCGGGCAAGGTGCTCAAGCCTGCCAAGATCGCCACCGGCTTCGAAATCCCCGTGCCCATCTTCGTGGCCCAGGGCGACAACATCGAAATCGATACCCGTACGCACGAGTACCGCAAGCGCGTCTGATCGCCCGATCAGGCCGCGGTTCTTCGGAGCCGACCAGAAAAAAGCAGCCCTCGGGCTGCTTTTTTTATTGACGCCCGCCGACGCTTGTCTGCGTCGTCGGTGAGCTCAGGTGCGATTGGTCGGAGACCCGTGGTGCTTGTCCGAGGAATGCTTGGGCGTGCGCTTGGCCACCTGGGTGGACTTGGCGGGCTTCGAAGGCTTGGCGGCGGATGACGCCTTGCTGGCCTTGGCGGTCTTGCCAGCCTTGGCGGTCTGGGTGGCCTTGCTGCCCTTGGTGGTCTTTTTTCTGGCGGCAGCCTTGGTGTTCGTGGTGCCGCCCTTGGTCTTCGAAGCAGTCTTCGTCGTCCCCTTGGCCGCATGCTTGCCTGAACTGCCCGAGACGTTGCCGGAGGCCTTGCCGGTCGCTGGCGCCAATGCCGGCGCCCGACTGCTTGCGCCGGCCGCATGACTGCTGCCGGCCGGGTCGGCCGCCATGCCGGCGCCGGCGGCGGGGGCCTGCTGGTGCGTCCCCGCCACCGCGGGCGCGGCCATGCCTTGCTGCTGCGCCATCGCCGGCAGGGCGACGCAAGCGCACAGCCCCCAGGTGGCGGCCAGCACGGCGGTCTTGATTGCGGACATCGATGTCATGAGTTCCTCAGAGTGAAGCCTGGCGTGCACGGATGCGTGCCGCCTACACGAATTCGCCTTGGCGCAGCCACTTGGTGGCCACCCATTTCTCCCCTTCCAGCACCGGCGCGCCGCCATGCAGCGTCAGCGTGCCAGGCTCGGGCCGGTCGTAGCTGAAGAAGACGGCATTGCCCTTCTGGGCCATCACGTCCAGCTTGACGTCCGGGAACACGGTGGCGCCGCCGCGCGTGGGCGTGTTCAGGTACATCACGAGCGTGGCCACGCGCTGGCCACCCCGCTGAAGGATGGCCTTGCTGCTGGCATGCCGGGGGTCGAAATAATCGTAATGCGGCTGGTACTCGGCGCCGGCCCGATAGCGCAGCACCTGCAGCCCCTCGCCATTGCGCAGCGGCCAGTTCACCAGGGCGGCGATGCGGGCCTCGATACGGGCCACCACCTCGGATTCCCCCCGCTCGAAGAACATGCCTTCACTGGTGCGCGCGGCATTCACCTCGCTGCCTTCCTTCTTTGCTGCCACCGTCTCGGACCGCGACAGGCGGGCGCCGGCCGCGGCGGTAATGGCATCGCATTCCTCATGCGTCAGCAGCCCGCCAAAGACCACCACGCGCGGCCGCTGCAATGTCATCAAGACCTCCACCCGATGACCATCGGGCAGCAGCACGGAGCGCTGGTCACCCAGATTCGGTTCCGGAAAAAGGCCAGGCACATGGCTGGACTCGTGGGCCGGCTCCGCCACGACGGGCAGCGCCAGGCTGGGCTCGCTGGACGGATGCTCTTCCAGCGCCTGGCGGGCCAGGTCGGCCTGCCAGCCACTGCTCAGCATGGCCTGGTACAGCGCTTCTCGCGTGATGCCATTGTGCAGCTGCGCCGTGATCCACTGGCGCAATTCGGAGGTGAGATATTGCGAGCTACTCATGATGCGTGCCTGCCCGTTCCCTGGGGTGCTCCTATGGTGCGTCAATCCAGCAGCCGCCGGCGGAAGACCAGCCGGTCCGGCGTGCTGACGTCGGAAGCGTAAGCGTATCCGTCCTCGGCGAAATCCTGCAGCGCTGCTGGTGTCTGGATGTGATGCTGGATGGCGTAGCGCGCCATGAGGCCTCGGGCGCGCTTGGCAAAGAAGCTGATGATCTTGTAGCGCCCGCCCTTCCAGTCCTCGAACTGGCATTCGATGACACGCGGCTTGAGCACACGGCGAGCCGCCGCCTTGAAGTATTCCTGGGAGGCCAGGTTCACGATGACCGGCGTTTGCAGCTGTGCGCAGCGCTCGTTGAGGTGGTCCGCAATGGTGTCACCCCAGTAGGCATACAGGTTGGCCCCCTTGGGATTGGCCAGGGCCGTGCCCATCTCCAGCCGATAAGGCTGCAGGCGGTCCAGGGGCCGCAGCACCCCGTACAGGCCAGACAGGATGGCCAGATGCTGCTGCGCCCATTGCAGGTCGGCCACGCTGAGCGTGCTCGCCTGCAGGCCGTCATACACATCGCCGTTGAAGGCCAGCACGGCCGGCTTGCTGTTGCGCTCGGTGAAGCGAGGCGTCCAGGCCGCATAACGGGCCTGGTTGAGCGACGCCAGGGCGCCGGAAATGTCCATCAGGGCCTCGATGTCGGCCTGGCTCCTGGCCTTGAGCAGCTCGATCAGCTCGGCGGCCTGGGAGACGAAGCGCGGACGCTCGGCCAGCGCGGCCACCTCGGCCGGCGTGGGCGTGTCGTAGTCCAGCGACTTGGCGGGAGAGATCACATACAACATGGCGGCGATTGTCGCCGAGCGTCGGCGCGCCGGATCAACACCTGTCACCGGAATCGCCCGGGGGACACACTTGGCGACACTCTGGCGCCGCCATGCGGGGCCCGGCCCTCCAAAGACAAAGGGCCACCTTCCGGCAGCCCTTGGGGTGACCGGCGCCAGGCACCCTCGGTGCCGCGCCGATGAACGCTGGTCAGCGTGCCAGCAGCCCGTTGATCGCCGTCACGTCTTCCGGACGCAGCTGACCGGAGGCCTGGCGCAGGCGCAGGCTGTTCACCAGCACGTCATAGCGAGCCTTGGCCAGGTCGCGCTGCGTGGTGTAGAGCTGCGTCTGCGCGTTGAGCACGTCCAGGTTGACGCGCACGCCCACCTTGTAGCCCAGCTGCGTGGCTTCCAGCGCCAGCTTGGACGAGGCCTCGGCCGCCTCATAGGCCTTCACCTGCGCCAGCAGCGACTGCACGCCGAAGAAAGCGCGCTTGGTGCCTTCCTCGACGCTGCGCCGGGCGAAGTCGAGGTCGTTGCGGGACTTTTCTTCCAGCGCGACCGTCTCGCGGATACGGTTGGTGATGGCGCCACCGGAGTACAGCGGCATGTTCACGGCCACCGCGGCGGTGGCGTTGGTCACGTTGCCGGTGAAGCTCAGGCCGGTGCCGGTCTGGCGCTGGGCGCCGTAGCTGCCGGTGAGGTCAACGGTAGGCAGCCGGGCCGCCTTGGCCTTGTCGATCTCCAGACGGGCCACGTCCAGGCCCAGGCGGGCGCGGCGAATGGCGGGGTGACCAGTCTCGGCATTGCTGACCCAGGGCTCCACCGTCGACGGCACGACCGGCGGCAAGGCCACCGGCTCGGCCAGCGGACGCGGCTGCACGCCGACACGGCCGACCAGCTGGTCCAGCGTCACGCCCTTGACCCGCAGGTCGTTGTCGGCAGCGAGTTCCTGGGCCGTGGCCAGGTCGAAACGCGCCTGGGCTTCACGCGTGTCGGTGATGGTGGCCGTGCCCACCTCGAAATTGCGCTTGGCCGACGCCAGTTGCTCGGCAATGGCCGCCTTGTTGGCCTGCGAGGTGGACAGCGCATCGCGCGCGGCCAGCACATCGAAATAGGCGCTGGCAATGCGGATGATCAGGTCCTGTTCGGCGGTATCCAGGTCGGCCTGGGCCACTTCCACGCTCTTGCGGGCCTGCTCGATCGTCACGCTGTTGCTGCGATTGAACAGCGCATAGGAGGCCGACAGCCCGGCCGTGCTGACCGTGTTGCCAAACTTGTCCCGCGAGACGCTGTTGGGCGGATCCGTCTCCGTGCGGGTGGCGCTGGCGCCCAGGCCCACGGTCGGCTTGTTCAGTGCCTCGGCCTGCCCCAGCTGGTACTGCGCCGAGTCAGCCACGGCGCGGGCCGCCAGGTAGGTCGCGTCATAGGTACGGGCCGCGTCATACAACTCCTGCAGGCTTTGCGCGCGGACCGCGCCGGCCAGGCCCAAGGCGGCCATCAACAGCGTCATCCGCGGCAGGCGGCGGGTCAGGGGCGTACGGCGATCAGCGGCCATGAGGCTTCCTCTTGTCGATGTAATGTTCTGGATCAGAGACAAATCAATACCGCGGCACCCGAGGGTCGATCTCCCGCGACCAGGCGTCGATGCCGCCGGCGAGGTTATAGACCACATCGAAGCCCTGTCGCGAAAGAAATGCGACGACCTGCAGACTTCGGACACCGTGATGACAATAAACGGCGGTGGGCTGCTGCGGATCGAGTTGCTGCCACGCGGACGGGATCTCGCCCATGGGCACATGCGCACAGGCAAGACCCGGCACGTCGATGCGCGCAAGCTCGGCTTCCCAAGGTTCGCGCACATCCAGCAGCAGCGGGGCCGGCGACTGCCCGGCCCACGCCCGCAGTTCCTGAACGGTCAGCGCCCGCATCGCCTGGTGCACCCGGCCCTGGATCAGAAGCGGAACTGCGAGCCGGCGTCGAAGCCCGGCAGGCGCTCCACAACGGTCTCGAACAGGATGTCGTGCCGGAACTCGCGCTCGCCGGTCCGATAGATGATGCGGGCCGTCATCGCCGGCTCTTCACCCACGATGGCAGCCAGGCGGCCGCCCACCTTCAGCTGGTCCAGCAGCACCTGCGGCACCTGCGCCACCGAGCCCGCCAGCAGGATCACGTCGAACGGACCTTCATTCGGCAGACCCTTGGCGCCGTCGCCCTCCACCACCGTGACGTTCAGCACCCCGGCGCGACGCAGCGACTCGCGCGCCTGGGCGGCCAGGGTCGGGTCGCGCTCGATGGTGTAGACATGCTGCACCTTGTAGCCCAGCAGCGCGGCCATGTAGCCGGTGCCCGTGCCGATCTCCAGCACCTTCTCGTGGCGCTTGACCTGCAGCTCCTGCATCCAGCGCGCCTCCACCCGGGGGGGCAGCATGTGGCGCCCCTGGCCCAGCGGCAGTTCCACGTCGGTGAAGGCCATGTCGCGATGGGCGGCAGGGACGAAGTCCTCGCGCTTGACGACGGCCAGCAGGTCCAGCACGGAGGTATCCAGCACATCCCAGGGGCGGATCTGCTGCTCGATCATGTTGAAGCGGGCTTTTTCGAAGTTCATGTCCAGTCCTTCCGGTGGCCCCATGGCGCACCGATGCGGGCGATATTCTAGGCGTCGGCGGGCATCATCCCCGCGCCAGCCGGGCGGTTGAGAAGTCCCTTGAAAAGCAGCTGCATGTGCAGTGCGATCACTGCCTCGGGGTCTTTACGGGGGCCGAGGTCCAGACCGCAAGCGCCCAGCGAGTACTGGTGCAGCACCATGTGCAGGATCGGCCCGATGAGCACATGCACGGCGGTGTCGGGGTCCACCGGGCGGAATTCACCGCTGGCCACGCCGCGGCGGATCACCTCGGCAAGCATGGCGCAACTGGGGTCGATGACCTCGTCCACGTAGAACGTCGCAATATCAGGGAAGTTGCGCGCCTCCGCCAGCATGATCTTCATGATGCCGCCGGCCGGCGTGAGCCCCAGCCGGGCCCACCACTCCTGCATCAGCCACACGAGCAGGTCCGCCATCGGTCCCTGGTGCTTGTCCAGCTCTTCCCGTCCCTCGGCGATCTTGCTGCCCAGGGATTCCCGCACCACCGCCTTGAACAGCTCTTCCTTGGACGGGTAATAGAGATAGAGCGTGCCCTTGGAAACGCCCGCGCGCGCAGCCACCTCCTCCGAGCGGGTGGCGGCAAATCCCTTCTCGACGAACAGCGCCAGGGCAGCGTCCAGCAATTCCTGCGGACGGGCCTGTTTGCGCCGCTGACGTGGCGGGGTGGGTTCCTTGGCTTCCGACATGTTCCGTACTGACTAACCGGTCAGTACTGTAGCGCCCGGCTCGATGGCGAGCAAGCCGGCCGCACCCTGCCCTTGGTCATGTGGGCACCAGCGCTGAAGCTGTCGGCGAGCTGTCCACCAGCTGTCCATCACCTGTCCGGGGACCGTCTGTACGGCCTCCCACGTTCATTCGAGGGTGTCCAGCGCCCGTTTTAGGCCGGGGCGCCAGTGCCCGGCCGCTATCATGCGCCGGCGCCCCGCCCCGATGTCCGGAAAGCGGACGGCACTCACCTGGAGTTGATGTTGGACACCGTGATGTTGATCAAGGCCGCGATCATGGGGATCGTGGAGGGCCTGACCGAGTTCTTGCCGATTTCCTCGACCGGCCATCTGATCCTGGCCGGCTCGCTGCTCGGCGGCTTCAGTGACACCAAGGGCAAGGTGTTCGAGATCGCCATCCAGACCGGCGCCATCCTGGCGGTCATCATCGTTTACTGGCAGCGTCTGCGCGAGACGGCTGCGGGGCTGGGCAGCGACGTGCGGGCCCGCCGATTCGTCCTCAACGTCCTGATCGGCTTCCTGCCGGCGGTGGTGCTGGGCCTGCTGTTCGGCAAGGCGATCAAGGCTCATCTCTTCACCCCGATCGTGGTGGCCACGACCTTCATCGTGGGCGGCTTCATCATCCTGTGGGCAGAGCGCCGCCCCGCCAGCGCCGTGCGGGTGCAGGAGGTGGACGACATGACGCCCCTGGATGCGCTCAAGGTGGGACTGGTGCAGTGCCTGGCCATGGTGCCGGGCACCAGCCGCTCCGGCTCGACCATCATCGGCGGCATGCTGCTGGGCCTGTCGCGCAAGGCGGCCACCGACTTCAGCTTCTTCCTGGCCATCCCCACGCTGATCGGCGCGGGGCTCTACAGCCTGCTGAAGGAGCGCGACGCGCTGGCCATGGCCGACCTGCCGCTGTTTGCGGTCGGCCTGCTGTTTTCCTTCATCAGCGCCTGGATCTGCGTGCGCTGGCTGCTGCGCTATATCGCCAGCCACAGCTTCGTGCCGTTTGCCTGGTACCGCATCGCCTTCGGCATCGTCGTGCTGGTGACCGCCTATACCGGGCTGGTGGTCTGGCAGGATTGATCCAGGCCGGCGGGCCGGATCCGGCTGACGCGAACGCCTCGGCCGCGGTGATTTGATGCCGGGCCGGGGATGGTCATTGACCAGGCCTCCCCAGCCGCCACACCCTCAAGCGGTAAACTTGCGCCCATGACGATCACGATCAAGACCGGCGCCGACATCGACGCCATGCGCATTGCCGGCCGCCTGGCTTCCGAAGTGCTGGACATGCTCACCCCGCATGTCAAGCCCGGCGTGACGACCGAACACCTGGACAAGCTGGCCCATGACTACATCGTGGGCGTCCAGCAGGCGATTCCCGCGCCGCTGAACTATCAGCCGCCCGGCTACACGCCCTACCCCAAGTCCATTTGCACCTCGATCAACCATCAGGTGTGTCACGGCATCCCCAATGACCGTCCTTTGAAGAATGGCGACATCGTCAACATCGACGTCACCGTCATCAAGGATGGCTGGCATGGGGACACCAGCCGCATGTTTGTTGTCGGTGAAGGGTCGATTGCCGCCAAGCGGCTGTGCAGCTTCACCTACGAAGCCATGTGGAAAGGCATCCAGAAGGTCAAGCCGGGCGCCCGGCTGGGCGACATCGGCCACGCCATCCAGACCTTTGCAGAGAGCAACGGCTTTTCCGTCGTGCGCGAATTCTGCGGCCACGGGATTGGCCAGAAGTTCCACGAGGAGCCCCAGGTGCTGCACTACGGCCGCCCGGGCACGCTGGAGGAACTGGTCCCTGGCATGGTGTTCACCATCGAGCCGATGATCAACGCCGGCCGCCGCGAAATCGGCGAAATGCGCGACGGCTGGACCATCGTCACCAAGGACCGCTCGCTGTCGGCCCAGTGGGAACACACGGTGCTCGTCACGGAGACGGGATATGAAATCCTGACGCAATCCGCCGGCACGCCAGCGCCGCCCGCGTTCGTGCAGCCGCAGACCGTCTCGGCCTGAAGCCCCCTGGCGCCCGCCGGCTCACGCCGAGCGGTCCGGGCGCCTTAGTCTTGAGCACCCGCCCATGAGTGCAGTCGTTGCCCCCGCCGAGCCCTCCACCGCGCCGCAGAAGTCGCTCGCGGACCTGCGCCAGGGCTTTCGCTCCGGCAAGCAGGCGCTGCTGCAGGACTTCGCGGGTGCCAAGCCCTCGGTCTCGGCGGCCACCCGGCTGATGCGGCTGCTGGGCCACCACGTGGATGGCACGCTGCGGCAACTCTGGTCTTACTCGGGCCTGGCGGCGGCCGCACCGCAAGCCGCCCTGGTGGCGGTGGGCGGCTTTGGCCGCGGCGAGCTCTTCCCGCATTCCGACGTGGACGTGCTGCTGCTCCTGCCGGAAGGCCTGGCGCCGGACCAGCCCGGCCCGCTCAAGACCGCCATCGAGGGTTTCATCACGGCCTGCTGGGACATCGGCCTGGAGATCGGCTCGTCCGTGCGCAGCATCCGGGAATGCCTGGACGAAGCCGCGAGCGACGTCACCATCCAGACAGCCCTCCTGGAATCGCGCTGGCTGGCCGGCAGCCGGCCGCTGGTGCGCCAGTTCGAGAAGGCCTTTGCCCAGGCCATGGACCCGCGCGCCTTCATGCGGGCCAAGACGCTGGAGATGCGCCAGCGCCACACCAAATACGAAGACAGCCCGTACGCGCTGGAGCCCAACTGCAAGGAAAGCCCGGGCGGGCTGCGAGACCTTCAGGTGCTGATCTGGATCGCCCGCGCCGCCGCCCTGGGGCGCACCTGGCCGCAGCTGGCTGCCAAGGGCCTGATCACGCCGCTGGAGGCCCGCGCCCTCAAACGCAACGAAGGCGTGCTCAAGCTCATTCGCTGCCGCCTGCACATGGTGGCGGGCCGGCGCGAGGACCGCCTGGTCTTCGATCTGCAAACCGCCGTGGCGGAGAGCTTCGGCTACGCCTCGACGCCGTCGCTGCGCGCGTCCGAGCACCTGATGCGTCGCTACTACTGGGCGGCCAAGGCGGTCACGCAGCTCAACCTGATCACGCTGCTCAATCTTGAGGAGCAGATCAACGGCACCCGCGACAACGGCCTGAGGCCGGTCAATGAGTTCTTCCTGGAACGCTCGGGCATGCTGGAGATTGCCGCCGACGACCTCTACGAGCGGCATCCCCAAGCCATCCTGCAGACTTTCCTGGTCTACCAGCAGACACCCGGCATCAAGGGCCTGTCCGCCAAGACACTGCGCGCGCTGTACCACGCCCGCGGCCTCATGGACGGCGACTTCCGGCGGGACCCGGCCAACCGCGCCACCTTCATGCGCATCCTGCAGCAGACGCAGGGGCAGACCCATGCCTTCCGTCTGATGAACCAGACCTCGGTGCTGGGGCGCTACCTGTGGGTGTTCCGGCGCATCGTCGGCCAGATGCAGCACGACCTGTTCCACGTCTACACGGTGGACCAGCACATCCTGATGGTGCTGCGCAACATCCGGCGCTTCTTCGTGCCGGAGCACACCCACGAATATCCGTTCTGCTCCCAGCTGGCGGTGCAGTTCGACCGGCCGGAAACCCTGTACATCGCCGCCCTCTTCCATGACATTGCCAAGGGCCGGGGCGGCGACCATTCCGAACTGGGCGCCATCGAGGCCCGGCGCTTTTGCCGCGCGCATGGCCTGTCGCGCGAAGACGCCGAACTGGTGGAGTCCCTGGTCGAACATCACCTGACGTTGTCGCGCGTGGCCCAGAAGGAAGACCTTTCCGATCCGGACGTCATCCAGCAGTTCGCCGCGCTGGTGCGCGACGAGCGTCATCTCACCGCGCTGTACCTGCTCACCGTGGCCGACATCCGGGGCACTGGCCCCAAGGTGTGGAATGCCTGGAAGGGCAAGCTGCTGGAGGACTGCTACCGGCTCACGCTGCGGGCGCTGGGCGGCGCCAAGCCCAACCTGGCGGCGGAGATCGAAGGCCGCAAGACCGAGGCCCGCCAGGCGCTGGCGCTGCTGGCGCAGCTGCCGGGTACGGAAGACGCCCTGTGGAAGACGCTGGACCTGAGCTATTTTGCGCGCCACGACGCCCAGGACCTGGCGTGGCACGCCCGCGCGCTCTGGCGCCATGTCGACAGCCCCGTGCCAGTGGTCAGTGCCCGCCCTTCCGCGATCGGTGAAGGCCTGCAGGTGCTCGTCTATGCGCGCGACCAGCAGGACCTGTTCGCCCGCATCTGCGGCTACTTCGATGGCGCGGGCTTCAACATCCTGGACGCCAAGGTGCACACCACGCGCAGTGGCTATGCCCTGGACACCTTCCAGGTGATTGCGCCGGAACTGGACCTGAACCATCGCGACCTCACAGCGCTGGTGGAGTCCAAGCTGGCACAGGCCCTGGTGTCGTCCCTGCCGCTGCCAGAACCCCGCAAGGGGCGGCTGTCACGGCGCGTCAAGAGCTTCCCGTTCACGCCGCGGGTGGACCTGCGCCCGGATGAGCGGGCCCAGCGCTGGCTGCTGTCAGTCAGTGCCACCGACCGGGCGGGCCTGCTGTATGGCATCGCCCGTGTGCTGGCCCGGCACAGCATCAACCTGCAACTGGCCAAGGTCTCCACCCTGGGCGAGCGGGTGGAAGACACGTTCCTGCTCGACGGCGCAATCCTGCAGCAAAGCCGCATGCAGCTGCAGATCGAAAGCGAACTGCTCGACGTGCTGTCCGTCAACTGACGCGCGCCATGAGCCCCTATCACCTGATTTCCTCCGCCGAGGCCTTTGCCCGGCTGGAGCAGTTCGACCACATCATCGATGTGCGCACGCCGCTGGAGTTCGCCGAGGATCACTTGCCGGGCGCCGTCAACTGGCCGGTGCTGAGCAATGAGGAGCGCGTGGTGGTGGGCACGCTCTACCGGCAGGAGCCGCTGGAGGCCCGCAAGCTCGGCGCCGCCATGGTCGCCCGCAACATTGCGCGCCACCTGGACGAGCAGCGCGCCATCATGCAAAAGCACTGGCGCCCGCTGGTGTACTGCTGGCGCGGCGGCCAGCGCTCGGGCAGCATGAACTGGTTCCTGAACCAGATCGGCTTCAAGTCGCTGCAGCTGGTGGGCGGCTACAAGGCCTTCCGCGCCGAAGTGCGCAAGACGCTGGACGAGCTGCCCACCCGGCTGGACTTCGTCGTGCTGTGCGGCCGCACCGGAACCGGCAAGACACGGCTGCTGGGTAGTCTGGCTCGCGCGGGCCACCAGATGCTGGACCTGGAGGCGCTGGCGCGCCACCGAGGGTCGGTGCTGGGTGGTTGGCCCGGCCAGCCGCAGCCCAGTCAGAAAGCCTTCGACACGGCCCTGTGGCAGGCACTGTCGCGAATGGACCCGGCGCGCCCCGTGTTTGTCGAAAGCGAGAGCCGCAAGATCGGCGGCGTGCAACTGCCCGAGTCGCTGCACCAGCACCTGCGCCAGCGGGGCCGCTGCGTCTGGGTGGCCATGGCCGACGCCGGACGTGTGCAACTGCTGCTGGAAGACTATGCGCACTTTCAGGCCCAGCCGGCGTCCTTCGCCGCCCTGCTGGACGCACTGGTGGCCTTGCGCGGCCGCGAGCGGGTCCAGCGCTGGCAGGCGATGGCCCAGGCCGGGCACTGGGCCGAGGTCTTCGGCGAACTGATGCGCGAGCATTACGACCCGGGCTACGAGCGCTCGCTGACCCAGCACTTTCCGCAACTGGCGCAGGCGCCTCGGATCGAGTTGCGTGACGCCAGCGGGCCCGAGATCGAACGGGCCGTGGACGCCCTCGGCGCCCTCGCCCACCCGTCAGCAGCGGTCACCACGCCGGCCATCACGCCGGCCGTCCCACCGGCGCCCTGACCGCGCCGTCCTCAGACGGCCAGCAGCTCCACTTCGAACAGCAGCGTGGCATTCGGCGGAATCACGCCGCCAGCGCCGTAAGCGCCATAACCGAGTTCGGACGGGATGACCAGGTAGCGGGTGCCGCCGACCTTCATGCCCTGCACGCCTTCATCCCAGCCCTGGATGACCTCGCCGCCGCCCAGATGAAAGCGGAAGGGATCGCGACGATCCTTGCTGGAGTCGAACTTGCGGCCGCGCTGGCCATCCTTGAACAGCCAGCCGGTGTAGTGCACGGTCACGCGCTTGCCGCTTTCCGCCACGGCGCCCTCGCCTTCGACCGTGTCCTGGTACTGCAGGCCGCTGTCGGTGCTGGTGAGCGTGAGCGTGATGGGCTCGGCGCCGCCGCTGACGCCCAGCAGTTCGACCTCGAACATCAGCGTGGCATTGGGTGGAATGACGCCGCCGGCGCCGCGGGCACCATAGCCCAGCTGGGGCGGGATGATCAGCACACGGGTGCCGCCGACCTGCATGCCCTGCACGCCTTCGTCCCAGCCTTTGATGACCATGCCGCCATCCAGCTCGAATTCGAACGGCTCGCCCCGGTCCTTGCTCGAATCGAACTTGGTGCCTTTTTGGCCATCCTGGTAGAGCCAGCCGGTGTAGTGCACCTTGACGTCCTGGCCGGCCTGGGCGGTCGCGCCGGTGCCCGGCGTGGTGTCTTCATATTGCAGGCCGCTGGCGGTGGTGGTCATGGTTGTCCTTCGAAATGCAAAACCTGGATCATGCCAGCCCTGGCGGCAAGCATCGGGAAGCTGACCCGCAAAAGCGCTCCTGCCAGAGGGCCGTGGCGGCGGCCAGGTAGTCGCCGGCAGTGCCGCCGGGCAGCCCGGCCAGGCCCAGCTGCTCGCCTGCGCGGCGCAGCGCGGCCAGCGGGTCTGACAAGTCCAGCGCACGCGCGCCGTTCTGCTTGGACAGCTTCTCGCCGTTGTCTCCCAGCACCAGCGGTGTGTGCAGGTACCGGGGTACTGGCAGGCCCAGCAGCTGCTGAAGCCGGATCTGGCGCGGCGTGTTGTCGGCAAGGTCCTCGCCCCGCACCACGTCCGTCACGCCCTGCCAGCCATCATCCACCACGACGGCCAGCTGGTAGGCCCACAGCCCGTCCGCGCGCAGCAGCACAAAGTCGCCCACGTCCCGGGTGAGGTCCTGTTGCTGGGGGCCCAGTCGGCGGTCAGTCCAGCGGATGCACAGGTCCGCGCCGGCCTCGTCCGTGCTCAGCAGGCGCCAGGCACGCGCCGGTCTGCCTCGCAGGCCCTGGCGGCAGGTGCCGGGGTAGACCAGTTCCCCATGCCGCTCCCGCGCCCCGCCCTGGGCGGCAATGGCTTCGGCGATGTCCTTGCGCGAGCAGGCGCAGGGATAGGCCCAGCCGCGGGCGACCAGGGCGTCCAGCGCCTGACGGTAACGGGCTTCCTGCGCAGGAGCGGACTGCCAGACGGGCGCCTCATCCGGCTGCAACCCTGCCTGGGCCAACTGCGACAGGATCAGCTCATCCAGTCCGGGCGGGCATCGCGGGCGATCGACGTCCTCGATACGCACCAGCCAGCGCCCCGCATGCGCCCGGGCATCCAGCCAGCTGGCCAGCGCCGCCACCAGTGATCCTTCATGCAGCGGGCCCGTGGGCGATGGCGCGAATCGGCCCACGTAGGGCGCGCACGTCGCCAGCGGCGCCTCGCGCACGGACGCCAGGGGCTGGCTCACAGCAGCAGGCCCTCGTGCTGCTCCAGCAGCGCCCGGCGCGTGGTCTCGCTTTGCAGCTGCTTGAGCCACCAGGCCAGGGCCTTGGCGGGCGGGTGCCCCGTGTTGCGCCACGCATAGTTCATCGGCGAGACCCGCTTGCCCTGGAAGGTGGCCTTCATCAGCAGGCGCCCCGCTTCCACATGCCGGCGCACCATGGGCGTGGGCAGGAAGCCGCAGCCCAGCCCGCGCACCAGTGCTTCCAGCTTGGTGGCCATGGAAGGCACCGTGAGCACCTCCTGGCCGGGCATCACGCCGAGGGTCATGGGCGCCAGGCTGCGGGCGGTATCGGCCACCGCCACGATGCGATGCGGCGCGAGATCGGCCGACGTCAAGATGGTCTCGACCTTGGCCAGCGGATGGTGTGGCGCCACGCAAAACACCATCTCCATCGGCCCGAGCATCTCGCAGATCACCGAGCTGCCAGGCGGCTGCGTGCTGGTGCCGATGGCCAGGTCCGCCTGGCCGGACATCAATGCCTCCCAGGTGCCGGACATCACCTCCGTGCGCAGTTTCAGCCGGGTCGGCGGCGGGCTGCCATCCTCCGTGTACTGGTAGAACGATTCCATCAGATCGAACAGCGCCCGCCGCGCCAGCGCGTCATCCACCGCAATCGTGAGTTCGCTCTCCCAGCCGGTGGCCACGCGCTTGACCCGGTTGGCCACGGCGTCGATTTCCAGCAGCAGGCGGCGCCCTTCCGTCAGCAGTTCCTGCCCAGCGGTGGTCAGCACGGCCTGGCGCGAGCTGCGATCGAACAGCAGCACATCCAGCGCGTCCTCCAGCTGCCGCACGCTATAGGTCAGCGCCGAGGGCACCTTGCCCATCTCCCGCGCTGCCGCCGCAAAACTGCCGCTGCGGGCGATGCTGTCCATCATGGCCAGTGCTTCAGGGGTCAGGGCCCGTCGTTTGTCTTGCTGTGACATGGCTTCATCTTATTTGAACGGAGGCCTCAAAACCCCTCCCCCTCGGGAGGGGTCGCCTTCCCTACAGTGAAGTCATCGCAAGTCAACAAGGAGCAACAACATGCGTGAACTGATCAAGTCCTCGGACCGTGGTTATGCCGATCACGGGTGGCTCAAGAGCTTTCACAGCTTTTCGTTCGCCAACTACTACAACCCTCGCCGCATGGGCTTCGGCCCCCTGCGCGTGATCAATGAAGACCGCGTGGCGGGCGGCACGGGTTTCGGCACCCACGGCCACCGCGACATGGAAATCATCAGCTATGTGCTGAGCGGCGAGCTGGCCCACCAGGACAGCATGGGCAACGGCAAGCCCGGCGGCGCCAATGCCGGCGTCATCCGGCCCGGGGATGTGCAGCGCATGAGCGCCGGCACCGGCGTGATGCACAGCGAGTACAACCACTCCAAGGAAGGCCAGACCCATTTCCTGCAGATCTGGATCATGCCGGACCGCCAGGGCGTCGAGCCCAGCTACGAGCAAAAGCACTTCCCGGACGCCGACAAGCGTGGCCGCCTGCGCCTGATCGCCTCGCCGGACGGTGCCGAGGATTCGGTCTCGATCCACCAGGATGCGCGGCTGTTCGTCGGACTGTTCAACGGCGATGAACGTGCAGAGCTCGCACTGGCCAGCGACCGCCTGAGCTATGTGCACCTGGTGCGTGGTGAACTGACCGTGAACGGCGAAAAGCTCTCCACGGGCGATGCCTTGCAGATCGCCAAGGAAGAGCGCCTCGTGATCGAGCAGGGACAGGACGCCGAAGTGCTGGTGTTCGACCTGCCCGCCTGAGGCAACGGCCGGGGCCGGCCCCCGGCCGGCCTCGCTGGGCTCCGTGGGGCCCGGGCCAGGCCGGTCCCCAGAGCGAACCGAGCTGACCGCCTATCGGACTCACGAACGAATCCCGCCGTCGCGGGTGACCCAGGAGTCCGCCGTGTTTCCCCATCCGTCCGCCTTCGCCTGCTCCGGCGGCGACTGGTTCGCCCCGGGCGGCCCCATCGACGACAACGCCGCACGGGCCGCCGCGCAGCGGCCCCCAGCTGATGCATTGCCCGAGCCCCGCGCATCGTGCATGCATGCCGGGTGTCTGCCTCCGCCACTGGCCGACCTGTCGCAGGGGGCGCCACCGCACGTCTGGCCATCGGACCGTGCAGGCCCGCCTCCGTCAAACACCGCTGGGCAGCCGTTGCCGGATGCGTTCCAGCGGGCAGATCGAATGCAGCGCCTGGCGGTGCTCAAGCAAGCGCTGATCAATGGTGGCCCGCTGGGCAGCCGGCATGTCCTGGAACTGCTCACCCTGCTTACCTTGTCGCCGCCCTGGCCCGCCGCGCTCCTGGTGCAGTTCGAGGAACTGGGCTGTGACCCTCCCCAGGCGGCGCGGCTGCCTCGGCCCGCCCCATGGGCGCGCCCCGCCCCCGGCACGCCGATCCCCTTGCCAATCGTCATCCAGCGGCTGAGCGACGGCTCGCTGCGGGCCGGGCGACGCTGCGTTCCCGAGGACCTGCGCATTCCGGTGAAAAACTCTGCCTGGGCCCCGATGGATGCCCTGCTGTGTGGCGTGCGCCTGCTCCACTACGAGGAGAACGCTGCAGCGCTGGACGCCTTGCTGTCCAACACCGGCCTGCGTCCTGGGCCGCTGACCCGTCAGGTCGACGAGGCTGGCCTGCCATGCGGCGACTATCTGGCGTTGCTGCAGGTCTTGCGCGCCAAGTGCCTGCGGCACATCGAACGATTCCAGCAGCACATGGCGCGGCAGACCCTGGCGGCCGAGCCGCATCGCTGAAAAAAAGGGCTGCCGAAGCAGCCCTTTGCCGACACCGGCGACGTCACACGCTCAGTGCACCACGCGCCCGAAGCTGAAGTCACCGCCTTCGATGCTCACCGGGATCAGGTCCTTCGGTCCGAACCGCCCTTGCAGGATCAGTTTGGACAGCGGGTTCTCGATGCGCTGCTGGATCGCCCGCTTCAGCGGCCGGGCCCCGAACACCGGATCGAACCCGACCTTGGCCAGTTCATCCAGCGCCTCGTCGCTCACATCCAGCTTCATCTCCAGCTTGTCCAGGCGCTGCTCAAGCTGACGCAGCTGGATGCGGGCGATGGACTTGATGTGCGCCGCGCCGAGGGCATGGAAGATCACGGTCTCGTCGATCCGGTTGAGGAATTCAGGCCGGAAATGCGTCTTCACCTCGCCCCACACCGCATCGCGGATCACCTCGTCGGACTCGCCCTGCAAGGCCATGATGTGCTGTGACCCGAGGTTGCTGGTCATCACGATCACGCAGTTCTTGAAGTCCACGGTCCGTCCCTGGCCATCCGTCAGGCGTCCGTCGTCGAGCACCTGCAGCAGCACGTTGAACACGTCGGGGTGGGCTTTCTCCACCTCGTCGAGCAGCAACACGCTGTAGGGCTTGCGACGCACGGCCTCGGTCAGGTAGCCGCCCTCGTCATAGCCGACATAGCCCGGAGGCGCGCCGATCAGCCTGCTGACCGAATGCTTCTCCATGAATTCGCTCATGTCGATGCGAACCATGTGGTCTTCGCTGTCGAACAGGAAGCCGGCCAGTGCCTTGCACAGCTCCGTCTTGCCCACGCCCGTCGGGCCCAGGAAGAGGAAGCTGCCCAGCGGCCGGTTCGGGTCCGACAGGCCGGCCCGCGAGCGGCGGATGGCATCGGCCACGGCGGTGATCGCCTCGTCCTGCCCCACCACACGCTCGTGCAGCTTCTGCTCCATCTGCAGCAGCTTGTCCCGTTCCCCCTGCATCAGCTTGCTGACCGGGATGCCGGTGGCGCGGGACACCACCTCGGCGATTTCCTCCGCGCCGACCATGGTGCGCAGCAGCTGCGGCACGGTCTTGTCCCTGGCCTTGCCGGCCTCCTTGGCCTGCGCTTCACCCAGACGCTTCTCCAGCTCCGGCAACTGGCCGTACTGCAGCTCCGCCACCTTGTTGAAGTCGCCCTTGCGCTTGAATTCCTCGATCTGGAACTTGATCCGGTCGATCTCTTCCTTCACATGCGCAGAGCCCTGGGCCTGCGCCTTCTCGGCGGTCCAGATCTCTTCCAGGTCGTTGTATTCGCGCTGGAGCTTGAGCAGTTCCTCCTCGATCAGCGCGAGGCGGCGCTGCGAGCCTTCGTCGCTCTCCTTGCGCATGGCTTCCCGCTCGATCTTGAGCTGGATCATGCGGCGGTCGAGGCGGTCCATGGCCTCCGGCTTGGAGTCAATCTCGATCTTGATCTTGGCCGCGGCCTCGTCGATCAGGTCGATCGCCTTGTCGGGCAGGAAGCGGTCGGTGATGTAGCGATGGCTGAGCTCGGCCGCCGCCACGATGGCAGGGTCGGTGATCTCCACACCGTGGTGGACCTCATACTTCTCCTGCAAGCCGCGCAGGATGGCGATGGTGGCCTCGACGCTGGGCTCGTCCACCAGCACCTTCTGGAAGCGGCGCTCCAGCGCGGCATCTTTCTCGACGTACTTGCGGTACTCATCGAGCGTGGTGGCGCCAATGCAGTGCAGCTCGCCGCGCGCGAGCGCCGGCTTGAGCATGTTGCCGGCATCGATGGCCCCTTCGGCCTTGCCGGCGCCCACCATGGTGTGGATCTCGTCGATGAACAGGATGATGCGGCCTTCGTCGGCAGCCACTTCCTTCAAGACGGACTTGAGGCGCTCCTCGAAGTCACCCCGGTACTTGGCGCCCGCCAGCAGGCCGGCCATGTCCAGCACCAGCACCCGCTTGTCCTTCAGACTCTCCGGCACTTCGCCATTGACGATACGCTGGGCCAGGCCTTCCACGATGGCGGTCTTGCCCACGCCGGGCTCGCCGATGAGCACCGGGTTGTTCTTGCTGCGGCGCTGCAGCACCTGGATGGCTCGGCGGATTTCGTCGTCACGGCCAATGACCGGGTCCAATTTGCCGGCACGGGCGCGCTCGGTGAGATCCAGCGTGTACTTCTTCAGGGCCTCACGGTTGCCTTCGGATTCCTGGCTGTCCACCTTCTGGCCGCCGCGCACGGCTTCGATGGCCGTTTCCAGCGCCTTGCGCGTCAGGCCGTGGCCGCGCACCACGCCAGCCAGGTCGGACTTGGCGTCCGCCAGGGCCAGCAGGAACATCTCGCTGGCAATGAAATGGTCGCCTCGCTTGGAGGCTTCCTTCTCGGACGCCTGCAACAAGCCAATCAGGTCGCGGCCCGGCTGGACCTGCTGGCCCTCGCCTTGCACCTGAGGCAAACCGGTGAGGATGCCGTCCAGCGCGGACTTGAGCGCTGGCGTCTTGACGCCCGCGCGCTCCAGCAGCGCCCGCGGCCCTTCGTCCTGCGCCAGCATGGCGGCCAGCACGTGGACCGGTTCGATATAGGGGTTGTCTCGCGTCACTGCCAGGCTTTGGGCCTCGGCCAGCGCTTCCTGAAATCTGGTGGTGAGCTTGTCGACTCGCATGGTGTTGAACCTCCGTTGGTCGAACAAGTGGGACTGTGTCCCTGAATTTCAAGAGGGGGATTTAGCGGCAGCAAACGGGATGCCCGCGAGTCGGGCGCAACCGGGTGCCGCGCGGTGCAGGCCGCAGCGGCCAGGCATCCCCGTGTCCCTCGGGCCAGAACCTGGGAATGCACCTTGCTGGCCATCGGCATGGCTATTCACCGACTCAACCGCGGCACCCACATTCAGCACTCGCGCCCGCACAAGCCGGCCGGCAGCACGGCCGGCGGCGGGCAGGGCGATGCCTTGCCCACGTCCCGGCGGGTGCTGCTGCTGGTGGATTTCATCAATCCGCTGAATTTCCCTGGCGCCGAAGACCTGGCGCCGGCAGCCGTCGAGGCCGCCGCGGCGGCCGCAGAACTCAAGGAGCAGATGCGCAAGGAAGGCTTCCGTACCCTCTACATCAATGACAACTTCGGGCAGTGGCGCTCCGATTTCAAGACCCTGTCCACCGAATGCCGCCGCATGGGCGGACCGGCCGCTCGGCTGGCCCGGACGCTCAAACCGCATCCGGATGACCTGATGGTGCTCAAGCCGCGGCATTCCGGCTTTTACGCCACGCCGCTGGACCTGCTGCTGGACGAACTGGGCGCCAAGGAACTGGTGATCACGGGTCTGGCGACTGACTTCTGCGTCATGTGCACAGCCATGGATGCCTATGTGCGTGGCTACAAGGTCTGGGTGCCGGAGGACTGCACGGCCGCGGAATCGCCACGCCACAAGCATGAAGCGCTGGCCTGGATGCAGTCGGTCCTGAAGGCACGTGTGAAGCCCGCCCTGCGCCGCTGACCGTGGGGGCGGGTGCAGCCTGGGCCGGTAGGGCCCAGGCCTTCAAGCCTTCAAACCTTCCAGTCTTCAGGTCTTCAGGTCTTACGCGTCGTCGTCGTGTTCGGGGTCGGGCCCGGCGGACGGGTCATCGCCACTGGCGAGCTCGTCCACATCGATGCTGTCGTCGACCTCGCCCATCACCACATCCGCCGAGGCAATGCGGTCCGGGCTGATGTCCCCGTCCACGCGGTCATGACGGCCGCCGGGGGTGGCGGAGGCGCGTTCGCCGGTTCCGAACCGGTCGCTGTCGCTGCCCTTGTCCGCCGGTACGGCACCATATTCATCCGGATCATCGGCACCGGTGGCCATCGGGCGTTCGCCCAGCACATCGCTGCCGCTGTCGGAACTGTCACTGGGGCCCAGGGCGTCGGTACCACGGCCCTTGGCCTGCGAGGGGGCGGGTGTGCCGCCGAGGATGCTGCTGGTTGCCATGAGGTGCTCCTTGCTGGAAATCGGATCCCTCAGACAGGCAAGGCTCGCGCCCAGCCCCGCGCAGCACTTCGCGCAGGTACGCCTGGCGCGCAGTCCGCCCAGGCGCCGGCTGCCGGCACAGCGCCAAACTCACAGCGCCGGACTATTTGCTGCGCCGCTGATAGATGCGCTCGTGCGGGGCAATCTCGGTGAAATCGCCCGCATGCTCGGAGAAGCGGATGGTCTCTCGCGCGCCCAGGCCCAGGAAGCCGTGCCGGCACAGGGCCTCGCTGAAGAGGCCGATGGCACGGTCCTGCAGCGCCCGGTTGAAATAGATGAGCACGTTGCGGCACGAGACCAGCTGGACCTCGGCGAACACGCTGTCGGTGGAGAGGCTGTGGTCGCTGAACACGATGCGCTCCTTGAGCGACTTGTCCAGCAGGATGTGATCGTAGGCCGCCGTGTAATGCTCGGACAGCGAGCCCTTGCCGCCAGAGAGCCGGTGGTTCTCGGTGAAGCCGGGCGCCAGGTCGATGCGGTAGACGCCCGCCTCTGCCTGTGCCAGCGCCTCCTGGCTGATGTCGGTCGCATAGATGAGCGTGCGCTCCAGCAGCCCTTCTTCCTTCATCAGGATGGCCATGGAATAGGCCTCCTCGCCGCTGCTGCAGCCGGCCACCCAGAGCTTGAGCGACGGGTAGGTGCGCAGCACCGGCACCACCTGCTCCCGCAGCGCCTTGAAGTACTCCGGGTCGCGGAACATCTCGCTGACCTGCACGGTGAGGTCGCGCAGCACCGAACGGAACACTTCCGGCTCACGCAGCAGCCGCGCTTGCAGATGCGACAGCGTGGGGCACTCGAAGCGCTGCATGGCAGCCCGCAGGCGGCGACGCAGCGAGGTGGGCGCATAGTTGCGGAAGTCGTAGTGGTAGAGCTGGTAGATGGCCTCCAGGATCAGCTGCACCTCGATGTCGGCCTCGGGATGGGCACTCAATCGCCCTTCCCCGATGCCCTCGCGTTGCATGCCCTCGCCTGCCATGCCGTCAGCCCCCATCCCCTGCTCCATCAGCGCGGCATCCACACCCGCACGAGCGAGAGGAGTTTCTCGATGTCCAGCGGCTTGGCGATGTAGTCATTCGCCCCGGCGGCCATGCATTTCTCCTGATCGTCCTTCATGGCCTTGGCGGTCAGCGCGATGATGGGCAGGCGGCGCCACTCAGCCCGCTCCCGGATGGCCCGCATGGCGGTGTAGCCGTCCATCTCCGGCATCATGATGTCCATGAGCACAAGATCGATCGGCGGCTTGCCACTGCCTTCGGGCTGTCCCGGCAGGACGGACTGGCCCAGGCGCTCCAGGGCCTCGCGCCCGTTGCGGGCGATCTCCACTTTCACCCCCTTGGGCTCCAGCACGGCCGACAGCGCGAAGATGTTGCGCACATCGTCCTCCACGACCAGCACGCGCCGGCCCTCCAGCATGTTGTCGCGTGCCCGGACCTCCTTGAGCATGCGTTGCCGCTCGGGCGGCAGTTGGGCCTCCACCTGGTGCAGGAACAGCGTCACTTCATCGAGCAGCCGCTCCGGCGAGCGCGCACCCTTGATGATGATGGAGCGCGAATAGCGACGCAGCTGGGTTTCCTGCAGGGCCGTGAGGCTGTGGCCGGTATAGACGATCACCGGCGGGAATGCCACGTCCTCCTGCAGGGCCATCTGGTCCAGCAGCTCGAAGCCGCTCATGTCCGGGAGCAGCAGGTCCATCACCATGCAGTCGAAGGTGGTGCTGCGCAGTGCCTGCAGCGCCTGGGCGGCGGTGGAGACGCCCTGGATCTGCACATCGTCCGCCGCCAGCAGGTGACGGATGCTGTCGAGCTGCCGCGCGTCGTCTTCCACCACCAGCACGCGGCGCATGCGCTGCGAAAACTTGGCTTCGAGCCGCTGCAGCGCGGCCTCCAGCTCGTCGCGCTTGACTGGCTTGAGCGCATACCCGATGGCACCGCGCTCCAGCGCCTCATGGCTGTAGTCAGCCACCGAGGCCACATGCACGGGGATGTGGCGGGTGAGCGGATCGCGCTTGAGTCGGTCCAGCACGCCAAGGCCCGAGTGGTCCGGCAGATTCATGTCCAGCAGGATGGCGCTCGGTGCATAGCGCTGCGCCACGCCCAGGCCGTTCTCTGCAGTGTGCGCCATCAGGCAGAGGAAGCCCATCTCGCGGATCAGGTCGCGCAGGATGGCGGCGAAGCGCTCATCGTCCTCGATCACCAGGATGGAGCGAGCGCCGGGCACCCAGCGCAGGCGGTCATCGTCCAGCTGCGGCAGGCGCGCCTCGGGTGTGGCCGGGGCCGGCTCGCTCAGCGCGGGCCGGGGGGGCTCACCCTCGCGCGGCTCGGAGACGGCCGTGCTGGCGCTGGCGGTGGCCACCGGCATCATGGCCGGAGGTGCGGCCAGGGGCGCCTGGGCTGGCGAGAGCGGCCGAGGACGGTCCGCCTCGGCGGGTTCTTCATGGTACTGAGGCAGCACCAGGCTGAAGGTGCTGCCGCGGCCGGGAGCACTTTCCAGATAGATGTCCCCGCCCAGCAGACGCGCCAGGTCGCGGGAAATCGACAGGCCCAGGCCCGTGCCGCCGTACTTGCGATGGGTGCTGCCGTCGGCCTGGCGGAAGGCCTCGAAGATCTGCGCCTGCTGCTCGGGCGCAATGCCGATGCCGGTGTCCTTCACCGCGAACACCAGGCGGCCGTCGGCCGTGCCGCCCACTTCCATGCGCACCGAGCCTTTCTCGGTGAACTTGAGCGCGTTGGACAGCAGGTTCTTCAGCACCTGGCTGATGCGGCTTTCGTCCGTCTCCAGCCATTCGGGCGCGCCCG
>Ga0065165_1000074_pt1 | contig 164454 bp, 144 predicted proteins | sample AraplaMF_Cvi_mMF_FD_63813 | JGI IMG/M metagenome (GOLD analysis project Ga0065165, IMG submission 63813) | Arabidopsis root microbial communities from the University of North Carolina, USA - plate scrape MF_Cvi_mMF (version 2) (version 3) | ecosystem: Host-associated > Plants > Roots >... | reverse complement strand
CGCGGCGGCAGCCGCGAGATGGACATGATGCTCAAGGCGGCCGGCGCTTCGGTCATCACGCTGCCGTCCAACGAGATCTACGCCGCCATGCAGACCGGTGCCATGGATGCGGCGATGACCTCGTCCACCAGCTTCATCTCCTTCAAGCTGGAGGAGATCGCCAAGCATCTGACCTCCGGCCGCCAGCGTACCTATTGGTTCATGCTGGAGCCGCTGATGATCTCCAAGGAGGTCTTCAACAAACTGCCCAAGGCCCAGCAGGACATCATCATGGCGGTGGGCGCCGAGATGGAAGTCTTCGCGCGCGATGCGGCCAAGGCCGACGACAAGGCCGCCGCGGAGATCTACGCCAAGGCGGGCGCCAAGGTGTACGACATGGACGAGCCCACGCTCAAGAAGTGGCAGTCCATCGCCCGTGACACGGCCTGGAAGGACTTCGCCGAGAAGAACGAGTCCTGCGCCGCCATCCTCAGGGCCGCACAAAAACTGCTATGAGCCACGGTATCGAGCTCAAGCCGGCGGTGATGCGCATCGATCCGGACACCCCGGCGATCCTGCGGCCACTGGCGGTGGCGCTGCTCTATGTGAACCACGCCATGGTGATGCTGGGCATGCTGGCACTGCTGGTGGCGTCCATGGTGCTGACCTACAGCGTGATCTCGCGCTACGTGATGAAGGCCTCCACCGACTGGCAGGACGAAGCGGCGGTGTTCTGCCTGGTCGGCGCGACGTTTCTCTGCAGCGCATTCGTGCAGTCCTTGCGCGGCCACGTCGGCATCGAGGCAGTGGCCGGCCTGCTGCCGCGCGCGCTCAATCGCATTCGCCTGGCGCTGGTGGACCTGCTGTGCACGGCCTTTTGCGGGTTCTTTGCCTGGAAGTCCTGGACCCTGTTCCATGAAGCCTGGGTCGAAGGCCAGACCACCTCGTCGTCCTGGGCGCCGCCGCTCTGGATTCCCTACGGCTTGATGGCAATGGGCATGTCGCTGCTCACTCTTCAGCTGCTGATGCAGTTGGTGGCGCGCCTGAATGGCCTGTTCTCTCGCCAGCAAGGAGGCGCGGCATGAGCATGCTTGTCCTCGGATCGTTGTTCGGTCTCGTCACCCTGCTGTTCATGTTCTCCGGCGCGCCCATCGCCTTTGCGCTGGGCAGTGTGGCCACGCTGTTCATGGCGATCTTCATGCCGGCGTCGGCCCTCGACACCATCACGCAGAACGTCTACGAGGAAATGGCCAGCATCACGCTGCTGTCCATTCCGCTCTTCATCCTGAAGGGCGCGGCCATCGGCAAATCGCGGGCGGGCCAGGACCTGTACGCGGCCATGCATGTGTGGATGGGCAAGATCCCTGGCGGGCTTGGCATCGCCAACGTCTTCGCCTGTGCGCTGTTCGCGGCCATGGCGGGCTCCAGCCCGGCTACCTGCTCGGCCATCGGCAGCGCGGGCATCCCCGAGATGCGCAAGCGGGGTTATTCGCCCGGTTTTGCGGCCGGCATCATCGCCGCGGGCGGGACCCTGGGTATCCTGCTGCCGCCGTCAGTCACCATGATTCTGTATGCGGTGGCGGCCGAGCAGTCGCTGGGGCGGCTATTCCTCGCCGGTATCGCGCCGGGCCTGCTGCTGGTGGCGCTGTTTGCCGTCTACGCGGGGCTGCGCTATCGCAAGGAATACGCACTCGCCGAGGCTGAATTCAAGCGCTCCGGTACCGCCTCCGCGCTGCTGGTGGGCGAGAGCTTCACGACCCGCCAGAAGTTCGAGATGCTGCCGCGCGTGGTGCCCTTTGTGCTGTTGCTGATCGGGGTGATGGTGGCGCTGTATGGCGGCTTCGCCACGCCGTCGGAGACGGCGGGCCTGGGCGCGCTGCTGGCACTGGGCCTGATCGCCGGCATCTACGGTGTCTGGCGGCCTCGCGATGTGGCGCCCATCCTCTCGTCGACCTTGAAGGAGTCGACCATGCTGATGTTCATCATCGGCATGTCGCTGCTGTTCTCCTATGTGATGAGCTACCTGCACATCAGCCAGGCGGCCGCCGAATGGATCGTGGGCATGCAGCTGTCCAAATGGGTGCTGCTGGCGGCGGTGCTGCTGATGGTGATCTTGCTGGGCTTTTTCCTGCCGCCCGTGAGCATCATCCTCATGACCGCGCCGATCATCCTGCCGCCGCTCAAGGCCGCTGGCTTTGACCTGATCTGGTTCGGCATCCTGATGACCATCGTGATGGAGACCGGCCTGATCCATCCGCCGGTGGGGCTGAACATCTTCGTCATCAAGAACATCGCGCCCGACATCGAGCTGCGAGACATCATCTGGGGCGTGCTGCCGTTTGTGGTGCTGATGCTGCTGGCGGTGCTGCTGATCTGCATCTTCCCCTCCATCGCGACCGCTTTGCCAGACGCCGTGATGGGCGTGGTGGGTGGCGCCGCTCACTAGGAGCATCGATGAACGACGCAGTTCCTTCCTGGGGCCGTCGTGCGGCCCAGCGCGCCACGCGCCTGGGCCGCGCCGCGCAGGCCCTGGGCCAGCGGCTCCAGGGCCGGCATGTCGACACCGCTGGCACGGTGGCCTTGCTGGAGGCCGTGCTGGAGCCCGGTGACCGGGTCTGCCTGGAAGGCAACAACCAGAAGCAGGCGGACTTCCTCGCGCAGTGCCTGACCGAGGTCGATCCGCAGCGAGTCCGTGACCTGCACATGGTGCAGTCGGTGCTGGCCCTGCCCGAGCACCTGGATGTGTTCGAGTCCGGCATTGCGCGCCGGCTGGATTTCTCTTTTTCGGGGCCGCAGGGCACGCGGCTGGCCAAGCTGGTGGCCAGCGGGGGCATCGAGATCGGTGCCATCCACACCTACCTGGAGCTCTTCGCGCGCTACTTCGTGGACCTGACGCCCAAGGTGGCCCTGGTGGCGGCGCACGCGGCGGATGCCGAGGGCAATCTCTACACCGGGCCCAACACGGAAGACACGCCGGCCATCGTCGAGGCCACCGCTTTTTCCGGGGGCATCGTGATCGCGCAGGTCAACGAGATCGTGGCCCCCGGCACATCGCTGCCCCGGGTGGACATTCCGGCGGACTGGGTCGACTTCGTGGTGCTGGCGCCGCGGCCCAACCTGGTCGAACCGCTCTTCACCCGGGACCCGGCACAGATCAGCGAGATCCAGGTGCTGATGGCCATGATGGCCATCAAGGGCATCTATGCCGAATATGGCGTGCAGCGGCTCAACCACGGCATCGGCTTCGACACCGCCGCCATCGAGCTGCTGCTGCCCACATACGCGGAATCCCTGGGCCTGAAGGGGAAGATCTGCGCGCATTGGGCGCTGAATCCCCATCCCGCGCTGATCCCCGCGATCGAAGCGGGCTGGGTGACGTCCATCCACTCCTTCGGCTCCGAGCTGGGCATGGAGGACTACATCCGCGCCCGCGCGGACGTCTTCTTCACCGGCGCCGATGGCAGCCTGCGCAGCAACCGCGCCTTCAGCCAGGCGGCGGGCCACTACGCGTGCGACCTGTTCATCGGTTCCACTTTGCAGATCGACCTGCAGGGCAACAGCTCGACGGCCACCCTCGGACGCATCACCGGCTTCGGCGGTGCCCCCAACATGGGCGCGGACGCGCGCGGCCGGCGTCACGCCAGCCCCGCCTGGCTCAAGGCCGGCGAACAGGCGAGGGCCGGACGCTCGGGCGCCACGGGCACGCCGCGTGGGCAAAAGCTGGTGGTGCAGATGGTGGAGACCTTCCGCGAGCACATGGCGCCTGCCTTCGTGGAGCGGCTCGATGCCTGGACCCTGCAGGAGCAGGCCGGCATGGCGCTGCCGCCGATCATGATCTACGGCGAAGACGTGAGCCACATCCTGACCGAGGAGGGCATCGCCAACCTGCTGCTGTGCCGTGATGACGAGGAACGCGAGCAGGCGATTCGCGGCGTGGCTGGCTACACGGCGGTGGGCCTGGCGCGCGACACGCGCATGGTGGAGAACCTGCGTGACCGCGGGGTGATCCGCCGCCCGGCCGACCTGGGCATCGACCCGCGTGAGGCCACCCGCAACCTGCTCGCAGCGCGCAGCATGCGCGACCTCGTGCGCGCCAGCGGCGGGCTGTACAACCCGCCCAAGCGCTTCCGTCACTGGTGAGTACGACCATGAATCAACCTGGACTCGAAACCCTGGACTACCGCTTCGCAGGCACCCGGCCGGCGGGCACCTTCGCACCCGTGCTGGTCGGGGTGGTCGGTTCGGGCAACCTGGAAGTGCTGATGGAGCCAGTGCCTGGCGGCGACTGCCATGTGCACATCGAGACCTCGGCCCGCGGCTTCGGCGCCATCTGGGCCGCTGTGGCCAAGGATTTCCACGGGCGGCATCAGCTTGCCGGCGTGAAGCTGTCCATCCACGACATGGGCGCCACACCCGCGGTCGTCGGCCTGCGGCTTGACCAGGCCGCGCAGGAGCTGCAGCCATGAACTCCTATGCCGAATGCACCGCGCGCGAGCGCCTGGCCTTGGTGCTGGACCCGGGTAGCCTGCACGAATGGCTGCCGCCGTCCGAGAGGCTCACCAGCCCGCATCTGGCGCAGCTGGGCCTGCCCGCCGCCTTCGATGACGGCGTGATCATCGGGCGGGCAGCCCTGGCGGGACGCGAGGTTTTTGTGGCCGCACAGGAAGGCGAGTTCATGGGCGGTGGCGTCGGGGAGGTGCACGGCGCCAAGCTCGTGGGCCTGCTTCAGCGCGCCAAACGTGACCGTCCGGCGGCCGTGCTGTTGCTGGCCGAATCTGGCGGCGTGCGGCTTCACGAAGCCAACGCCGGCCTGATTGCGGTGTCCGAGGTGATGCGGGCGCTGCTCGACGTGCGGGCCTCCGGCATCCCGGTGATCGTGCTGATTGGCGGTGCCAACGGGTGCTTTGGCGGCATGGGCATCGTGGCGCGCTGTGCCGACCACGTGATCATGAGCGACCTGGGCCGGCTGGCGATGTCGGGGCCTGAAGTCATCGAGGCTTCTCATGGCGTGGAAGAGTTCGACGCGCGTGACCGCGCGCTGGTGTGGCGCACCACTGGCGGCAAGCACCGCTGGCTGACCGGCGATTGCGACACCCTGGTGGAGGACGACGTGGCCGCCTTCCGTGACGCCGCCATCGCGGCGCTGGCGTCGGCGCATGCCGTCACGCCCGAGGCGCTGGAAAAGGAGCACGCACTGCTCAAGGCACGGTTGGCTTTTGACGGCGCCGAGGCCATGGACCTGTGGCGCGCCTTGGGTGTGTCCGACGCCGCCCGCGTGCCGGACCTGGATGTGGCTGCCCTGCAAGGCCTGGGAGTGCGCGCATGAATTGGACCTCACTGGCTGAAGCGCTGTTCGGCGCCAATCACGGCATTGCCCGCGAAGGCGACGTCTTGCGCGGCACCGTCAGCTTCGAGGGCGAGCCGCTGGCCGTCATTGGCACCACTGACCACGCGCCGATCGGCGTCCAGTTGGCGCTGGCCCAGGCGCGCGTGGTGCTGGATGTGATGACCAACCACCCTGGCCGCGCCATCCTGCTGCTCATCGACACGCAAGGCCAGCAACTGCGCCGCCGTGACGAGTTGCTGGGCATCAACCGGGCGATGGCCCACCTGGGCATGTGCATCGACACGGCCCGGCGGCGTGGCCATCGGGTGCTGGGGCTGGTGTATGACCAGGCCTTGTCGGGCGGCTTCATCACGTCAGGCCTCATGGCCGATGCCTGCGATGCGCTGCCCGAGGCCGAGATCCGCGTGATGCGGCTGCCCGCGATGTCGCGCGTCACCAAGCTGCCTGAGTCCTTCCTGGCCGAGCTTTCCGCTTCCAATCCGGTGTTCGCGCCGGGCGTGGGCAACTATGTGGCGATGGGCGGCGTGCGCCGGCTGTGGGAGGGCGACCTTCGCGCGGCGCTGCGCACGGCGCTGTCCGACCTGCCCAGCCGCGACCAGCGCGCCGAGGACGGCAAGGCGCGCGGCGGACGTCGCATGGCGGCGGATGTGGTGAAACGCGTGCTGGATGCGGCGTGAGGTGAGCGGCCGTGGTGGCGCTGCATCGGCACCAGATCGTTCGGCTGCGCGAGGCCGGCTGGCAGCGCCTGCTCGTGCGCGAATGGGATGCCCAAGCCCGGGAGTGCCTGGCGCACTGGGCTGAACGCGGCTTGCCGCTGGTCGTGACGCGCCAGCCCGAAGACCTGCCGGAGGGCGAGATCGCGCTGGGCCTTTGCGCGCCGGTGCAGTGGGACCTTCGCCGGCTCGCGCTGCGCGTGACCTGGGCCGAGGTCCTGTACTTTGACGAATTCCCGCGCGTGGAGCAGCTCATTGCGCAGCTCCCCTACAGCGCCCGGCTGCCGGTGCGAGAGCTGGCCGTCGCCTTGCAGGCCTGCGGTGTGACCGCGCGCGTCTTCGGGAGCCATGGGTGGCAGGCCCTCAGCGGCTTGCCGCATGTGCGTGATGGCTCCGACCTGGACCTGTGGATGGCCGTCGATGGCGCGGTGCAGGCTGACGCGGTGGCGGCGGCCTTGCAGGCTTTTGCGTCGCCCGTGCTGCGGCTGGACGGGGAGCTGGTTTTCAGTGGCGATGCGGCGGTGGCTTGGCGTGAATGGCACGCGTGGCGCGCAGGGCGGACGAGTGCGCTGCTCGTCAAACGTCTTCATGGGGCCTCGTTGAGCCGGCTGGCGTTTGGCGAGGCCGCCGAGGTGGCGACATGAGCGCGATCGTCGCGCTGGGGTGCGCGGCGCTGACACCGCGCGAGATCGGCCGCGCCGCTGCGCTGGCCTTGCATGATGAACTGGTGTTGTCGCCCAAGCCTGGGCTGGTGACACCCACCGACCGCGGTAGCCATGCGGACATGGATGCCAATACCTTCATGCGCAGCCTGTTTGCGCTGCGGGGCTACTTTGGCCGCATCGCCATGCTCGGGGCTGAGGGCGCGCCATTCCGTGCGCTGGAGCGATGCGGCGTGGAGGCGGAAGCTCGCATGCTGGCGGCCACCGGTGGCATCAACACACACCGCGGCGCGATCTTCATGTTGGGGCTGCTGTGCGCCTCGGCGGGGGCGCTTGTCGGGGCAGGGCGGCCGCTATCGCCAGAAGCCTTGCGAGACAGTCTGCGCATGCACTGGGGGCCGGCGCTCAACGAGCGGGCCCTGAAACCCTCGACCTTGCCCGGTGGCATTGCAGCGCGCCGGCTGGGACTGCGCAGCGCATCCTCCGAGGCGGCGCTGGCCTTCCCGACGCTGTTCGAGGTTGCGCTTCCCGCGTTGCGAGCGGCTCGCGCGAAGGGGTTGCCGGTGCGGGCTGCGCGGCTGCAGACGCTGTTCGCCGTGATGGCGGTGCTGGACGACAGCAACCTGGCGCATCGTGGCGGGCTGGAGGGCCTGCGCTTTGCGCAGTCGGCGGCGCGGGACTTCCTGACGGCGGGCGGCGCCTCGCAGCCGAACGGCTGGGCGCTGGCGGCGGCCATCGGGCGGCAGTTCGTGGAACGCAACCTGTCGCCGGGCGGGGCGGCTGACACATTGGCTGCGGCCTGCTGGCTGGACCGCGTGGTTTGAGCATGGGGCTGGCGCTACTGTTCCCGGGCCAGGGCGCCCAGCACCCGGACATGCTGCCGTGGCTGTATGGGCAGGCCAAGGCGCAGCCCATGCTGCAGCGTCTGGAGCAGCAGCTGGGGCAAGGCTGGCATGACCGCCTGGCCGACGCCTCCTGGGCGCATGCCAACGCAGTGGCGCAGCCGCTCGTCACGGGCATCAGCCTGGCGGCTTGGGATGTGCTGGCACCGAGCCTGCCGGCGCCCAGTGTCATCGCGGGCTACAGCGTGGGCGAGCTGGCGGCGTTCACGGCCGCTGGGGTGCTGCCGGCCGAGGGCGTCCTCGCGCTGTCGGCCGATCGTGCCCAGTTCATGGCGGAGGCAGCAGAAGGCCTCGACAGCTGCCTGATGGCGGTCCAAGGCTCGGGCGCCCTGGCAGCGGTGCAGTCCTGTACGGGGTCCGGGGCCGAGGTGTTCGTGGCGATTCGGATCAATGAGGACCGGGTGATTGCAGGGGGCGTGGCACAGGCAGTGCAGACGTGTGCGCAGGGGTGGCAGCAGGCAGGCCTGCGCTGCAGCCGCCTGCCGGTGGCCGTGGCCTCGCACACGCCGATCCTGGCCACGGCTTCGACGGCGTTCGCCAAGCGCCTTGGGCAGATGAGCCTGGGCGTGCCGCGTGCAGCCGTGGTGTGCAACCTGACCGGCAGTGCCTCGCGCAGCCCGGCGCAACTCGCCACGGCGCTGGCGGGTCAGATCTGCCACACGGTGAAATGGGATGAGTGCATGGACGCCATTGCCGAACGCGGCGCGCGCTGTGTGCTTGAAGTGGGGCCCGGAGCGGCACTCGCCGGCATGTGGCGGGAGCGCCATCCGCGCGTGCCGGTGCGCTCGACCGATGAATTCCAGGGGCCCGATGGGGTGGCGGAGTGGGTGCGGAGCCAGTTGGCCAGAGCCTGAAGCGCTCGCGTCAGCCGGCGCGTTTCATCAGCTCGTACTTGCTCCGAAGGACCTTCTCCTGACCTTCGGATGATTCGTGCTTGGTCAGCAGCCAGTCCTTGGCGGAGAACTCCAACGCGTAAGTCTGGGTCTCGGCGTCCTGCGTGGTCTCGAAGGCCAGTGCGTGCCTGCCTTCCTTCGCGGAATGGGCGGTGATCACGTACTCCATGCGGCTGGGTTTGCTGATGCCCGAGCTCCAGAGGACCCGATGGGCCGCCAGGTCGAATGTCATTCGCTCGTATGAGTAGACGGTCTTGCCTGGACCGTCGTCGAAGACGTAATACAGCGCCAGTTCGTCTGGGGCCACCAGCGTGGCGGTCATCACCGTCTTGAGGGAGACGGTCCGGTCGGGCTTTTGGTAGTCCCGATAGGTCAGGGTGCCCGCCCATGTGCCGGTCGCCGCTTCGAGGAACGGGATCGGCTTGGGGTCATACAGCGCGCTTGCGGGGCGCATCGTGAAGGCGCCAAGCGCTCCGATAAGGCTGCGTCTTTGCATCGCGGGATATTGCCACCACTTTCATGCCGGTGGGCGCCGCAGAGTGTTGATCAGCCCGTTCGTGTCACGCCTGCTGCTAGTCGGCCTACGCCAAGGTGGGCAGATCTAGCTATGCCCTTGGCCTTGTTTCAGACTGACCCCGGAGCCGCGATTGATCCGCCTCCTCCGCATGGCGGCCTTGACTGGCCAACGAGGCATGAATGCAAGGAGGAGGTCACCTATCTTTGAGTCTGGTTGCACGGTTGAGCAACCACTTCTATAGCCAGTGCCGCACCTCTCATCAGTGGGGGCGGCGACCCTCAAGGAATTGCCATGAATCAGCTGGAAGACAACAAGCGCGTCGCTTTGATTACGGGCGCGTCCCGCGGTATTGGCGCTGAAGTCGCGCGGCGGCTTGCGCAGGACGGATTTGCGGTGGTGGTCAACTATGCCGGCAAAGCCGCTGAAGCGGCCGCCGTGGTGGAGGCCATCCAGGCGCAGGGCGGGCAGGCCATGGCGGTACAGGCGGACGTTTCCGATCCAGCATCCGTGCGTCGGCTTTTTGATGTGGTGTACGAAGCCTGGCACCGCGTTGACGTGCTGGTCAACAACGCGGGCATCATGCCTCCACACCTGCCTCATCTGTCCGACACGACTGACGAAGAGTTCGATCGACTGGTCAATGTGAACTTGAAAGGCACGTTCAACACGATGCGTGAGGCAGCGCGCCGGATGCAGCCGGGCGGGCGGATTCTCAACTTCAGCAGCAGCCTGGTGGGAACGCGACTGCCCGGCTATTCGGTGTATTCGGCGACCAAGGTGGCCGTGGAGGTGATGACGAACATTCTTGCCAAGGAGCTTCGCGGCCGGCAGATCACCGTGAACGCCATTGCGCCCGGGCCGACCGCCACGGCGCTTTTCCTTGACGGCAAGACGCCGGAGCAGATTGACCGTCTGGCGAAGATGGCGCCACTGGAACGGCTCGGCGAGCCTGTTGACATTGCCAACGCGGTGTCGATGTTCGCCTCGAGCGATGCATCCTGGATCAACGGCCAAACGCTGCGCGTCAACGGCGGAATGATCTGAGATCCGGGTCTGATCACTTCATCAACGCATTTGAGCTACATCATGGACCAGCAAGTCATTCTTGTTACAGGTGCCTCCAGCGGCTTCGGCGCATTGAGCGCTCGTGCGCTGGCTCAGAACGGCCATATCGTCTATGCATCCATGCGGGATACGCAAGGCCGCAATGCCCCACAAGTGTTGGCGGCCCAGCGCTACGCGCAGGACAACCATGTGGACCTCCGCAGCGTGGAGATTGACGTCACCTTGGAATCCTCGATCCAGGCCGGCGTTCGGAAGATCCTGGCCGAGTGCGGTCGTATCGATACGGTGGTCCATAACGCGGGCCATATGTCGTTTGGGCCGGCCGAAGCCTTCACTGCGGAACAGTTTGCGCAACTGTATGACGTGAACGTCCTTTCCACGCAGAGAGTCAACCGCGCTGTTCTGCCTCACATGCGCGAAAGGCGCAGGGGGCTGCTTGTGTGGATTTCTTCCAGCAGTGCGGCGGGTGGGACGCCGCCATTCCTCTCCCCGTACTTTGCCGCCAAAGCGGCCATGGATTCTTTGGCTGTTTCTTACGCGAGCGAGCTGACGCGTTGGGGAATCGAAACGTCGATCATCGTTCCTGGGGCCTTCACCAAGGGGACCAATCACTTCGCGCATGCTGGCGCCCCGGCCGATTTGGCGCGGCGTGATGAATATGACAACGGACCATATTCGGGCGTCGCCGACACTGCGCTGCGCGGACTGGCGTCCTTGGAGCCGGCCGGTGCCGATGCAGCGGACGTCGCCAAAGCGCTCGTTGAGGTGGTGGACACGCCCCACGGCAAACGCCCGTTCCGTGTCCACGTGGATCCCTCGCAAGATGGCGCAGAAGTGGTCAATGCTGTCGGTGATCGGGTACGGCGAGAGATGTTTCGAAGCATTGGGCTGGCCGATCTGCTGGCGGTGAAGACGACTGCCTGAAGGCGCCGTCACCAAACAAGAACGCCCTCTGGCGAGGGCGTTCTTATCGTTGCATGGGGCAGGCATCGAGCTGTCCCAGGGCTTTGCATGCGCAGCATGGCCTCATGGAGACCACCTTCCATCGCGCACTGTGCAGCCGAGCGGTCTGCTGAAGGTAGAGCCAGAGGCAAGGAAGGCGGCGTGTCGAAGTACTCAAAGCAGCAAAACGTGCAGCAGCAGAACGCAGCAGTCGAGGACTCAATTCGAGCGGAGGCAGTCTACTGGCGTTCGAAGCGCTGGCCTCAGGCCCTGCTCGCGGTGAGTTCTGAGCGAGGGATTGGCTGCAGCCGCGCGATCATTGTCGATCTTGACATCGATTTCCCCGGGATGCCTCGCCTGTTCGGACTTTTACTCACCGCTGACGAAACCTTCTTCAGGTTCGAAATCGAGACCGATCCTGCGCACGAGCGCGTCGAGGGGCTTGAAGACTGGACGGACGTCACTCAGCAACAAAACTTGTCCCGGCGCAATCCGGGGACGGGTTGGGGGAAAGGGGCTATTGCCCTTAAAGTCCTCCGGGAGCTGAATGCTTTGCCGGGGCCCCCAAGCCAGGATGTTGGCGGCCTGAAGCTCGGGCAAAAATTCGTGGCGACCAAGCTTGACGAGCAGTCCCTGAGCCCAGATGGGCCCGAGCACGAGCTTCCACGAAACGAATCTTTCTGATGCATTTGCTATTCAGCATGAGCGCGCAAGTGCTCGCGGGCAGTGAGCCGGCGTACTTCGGGTAAGACGGCAATCCAATCGCGACCAAGTACGTGGCAGGCAAGCTGGTCCGCTTTCCATCCGTGGCGGCCTGGGACCAAGCGTCCAGAACGCCGCTCAGCTGCGTTGATGTTTTGGTGGTGACCAGCTTTAGGGAATCCCTGCATCACTCCTCGCGGCCGGTCTGACCCCGCGTCTAACGGTCCGCGTCGTTGTAAATCCTCGCCATAGCCCCGCTGTGGCTGCGGTTTGCGCCACGCGGCCCATCCCGAATCGGGGCCATTTCTGCCACAGCAAACGCTCAGCGCTTCTGATAAACGCGGACGTAATCGACTTCAAAGCTGCGTGGCAGCACCGCCGGGTCGACCCAGCCAGCCATCTCTCCGCCGATGGCCAGGTTCAACAGCAGGTACTGCGGCTTGTTGAAAGGCCAGGCCGCCGCGCCCGTGCCCTTGTTGGCATAGGTGTGATAGGGCTTTCCGTCCACGGAGAAGACGATGCTGTCCGACGTCCACGTGGCTTGGTAGTTGTGGAAGGCCGAGCAGGCGTCGGCGAGCTTCAGTTCGGCGCCATTGCCGCTGGTGCCGGCCGTGGACCGGGTGTGGATCGTGGCAGACACCGTATCGGGATACATGCCCACGTGTTCCATGATGTCGATCTCACCGCTGTCTGGCCAGGTGTCTGCGGTGCCCAGCATCCAGATGGCCGGCCACGTGCCTTGGCCGCATGGCATCTTGGCGCGAATCTCGAAGAAGCCGTAGGTCCAACTCGCCTTGCCTCGCGTGATCAGTCGCGCCGAGGTGTAGATCTGGCCGCCCCAGTCAGGCTCCGTGCTGAGAGAGGCTTTCCGGGCAGTGATGAAGAGCTTGCCGTCTTGCTGACGTGAATAGTCCGTCTTGCCGACCGCGTAGTACTGCTCTTCATTGTTGTACCAGCCCGTGCGATTGGCTTCCGTGTCGTAGACCCACTTCGTGGCGTCGGGAAGGCCGGAGCCATTGAACTCGTCATTCCACACCAGGGAGTAGCCGGCAGGGACGTCGGCAGAGTGCTCAATGGCGGGAGGATTAGGTGCAGGTGCAGGTGCAGGTGCAGGCGCAGGTGCAGGCGCAGGTGCCGGTGCCGGGGCAGGTGCAGGCGCAGGTGCAGGTGCAGGTGCAGGCGACGGTGCAGGCGCTGGCGACGGTGCGGGCGCGGGTGCCGGTGCCGGTGCCGGTGCCGGCGACGGCGCATTGCCTACCGGGCGCTGCGGGTCATCCGTTCCACTGTCCCCGCCCCCGCACGCGGCGAGAAGCAGGCACGCAAAAAGGGCGCTCAAGGGCTTCGGATCCAGCATTGTCATGACTTCGCGTTTGGCTACGGCGCGCAGTATCAATTGCCGGCCGTCGAAGGTCTGTCATGACATGTATCTGCAAGCAATTGCGCCCCTTTCCGGGCGCCGTGGCGCAGTTGATCGACTTCGGATATACAGCGTGATAGCGATGGATTGACAGGCCCCATCGACTGAATTAACGGTTCCTGCTGATCTAACGGTCAGACCCGGCTTCCTTTTCGCTTCTAAGCCGACCATACGTTCGGCGAGCGAGTCCACCTGAGGTCGCGGCGCTGGCATCTCTGACGATCATGGTGGAAGAACTCGCGCCGCAGTTGGGTGAAACTGGAGCGTCAGTCGAAGATCTGTCGGACTCCCTCGTTGCATTGAAAAGGATCGATGTTGAGCCGCGTCCCGACATGTGCTTCTGGATCCCGCTCCTCGAACAGCGGTTAGCCTCCGCACTGCAACAAGCCTACGACCCCCGCGTCACCGAAATCGCCAACAACCACAGGGGAGGCGGCCCGGCGCAGAAACGGGAGCCGCTACAGTCTGCCCATGACCACCAATAATTCGCGGCTGGCCGGGCACCTGGACTCGGCAGAAGTGGTTGGTGAGCGAGGGGTGCGACTGATCGAATTCGAATCGCCCTCGCATCACTCAGTCGTATATCGCCACACGAAGCGCAGCCCGGTGGCAGTGTTCGCACACTGCAAGCGCGAGACGAGCGACGCCGACGCGTTCTTGGACAGGATCTGACGGGATTGACAGATTTTGCTGATCTGACGATCAGGCCCAGCCCTTGGCCCGGGCTTCCGCCAGTTGCTGTTGCTTGCGAATCTGAGTCAGATTGGCGGCATCGAGTCGGTCCACGTCCGGATGCGTGGCGAAGAACGGTCCGAGCCAGCCGTCCTCGTGAGTGAACGCCATCGTCCAAGCGAAGTTAGGCGGAAAGACCAGGCAATCGGCCATGGCGATACGCTCGGGACGCTGATCGGTGGCGAATGCGAAGCGCCGGTCGTTGGACAGCACCAAATATTCCGCCGCCTGGCGCTGCGCATAGGCGGATCGCGCTGCCTCCTGGGACAGGCAGGGGTAGTTGTCGCCCATGCCGCCGAAGACGTGCCAAATGTAGCGCTTGACGCTGCTACCTTCCCGGTTGGGGCGGTAGACCTTTAGCCACGCGGTCGCAAGCTCGTTGGCCTCCGCCTCCGGCAGGGTGCGCAGCACGCGACCGGGTTCGACGAGGGGAGTTTCGGGTCTGACCATCTGCGGGAGTATGCCGTCTCACACCGACCAGCAATCGCGAAGGAATCGGCCAGTAACGCGAGCCCGTAGCAGCGCACCCGCCGCAACCGTCACCTTCCCGGGGCCTTGCGCTCACCCAGCCACTCGCTACAGTCGGGCCCATGACCCAGCGCCCCAGCACCTCCGGCGAGCGACTCGCCGGCCATGCCCTCGTTGAGGCCCTCATTGCCCAAGGCGTTGAGACCGTCTTCGGCGTTCCCGGTGAAAGCTATCTCGCCGTGCTGGACGGCTTTCATGAGCACCGGGACAGCATCCGGTTCGTCGCCTGCCGCCATGAAGGCGGCGCGGCCTTCATGGCGGAGGCGGCCGGCAAGCTGACCGGCCGTCCGGGCGTCTGCCTCGTCACCCGGGCCCCCGGCGCCACCAATGCCAGTATCGGCCTGCATACCGCCTTCCAGGACTCCACGCCGATGATCTTGCTGATCGGGCAGGTGGCGTCCGACCAGCGCGACCGAGAAGCCTTCCAGGAGGTGGACTACCGCCAGATGCTGGGCCCGGGCACGCTTGGCATGGCCAAATGGGTCGCCGAGGTCCAGGACGCCGACCGGCTTCCGGAATACCTGGCACGGGCCTTCCATATCGCTCAGCAAGGCCGTCCAGGCCCCGTGGTGCTGGCGTTACCCGAAGACATGCTCACCACGCTCACCGCCGCCCCGGTGCTGCCCCGCGTCCAGCCTGCCGTGGCCTGGCCCTCCCCGGCGGATCTCCAGGCGCTTCAAACCAGGCTGGAAAAGGCGCAGCGGCCGCTGCTGCTGGTGGGCGGCGGCGGTTGGACGCCTCAGGCCTGCGAGGGCCTCCATCACTTTGCGCGAAGCTGGCAGCTTCCCGTGGCGTGTGTGTTTCGTCGGCAGGACCTTTTTGACAATCGGGACGCCCTGTATGCCGGCGATGTGGGCATCGGCATCAGCCCGGCACTGGCCCAGCGGGTGAAGGACGCGGACCTGATCCTGGCCCTGGGCCCTCGCCTCGGGGAGATGACCACCGGCGGCTATACGCTGCTGCAGCCGCCCCGCCCGCAGCAACAGCTCGTGCACATTCATGCCGGCGCCGAGGAACTGGGGCGTGTCTATGCCGCCGACCAGGTGATCCAGGCCAGCATGAGCGTGGCAGCCCTCGCATTGCAGGGCTTGCAGCCTGACAAGTCCTTCGCGTTGCCGTGGGCCGAATGGACTTCTGCCGCCCATGCGGACTACCAGCGCAATCAGCAGCCCACGCCGGTGCAGCCGATGGACATGGCCGTTGTCATCGAACTACTCAACCGGCATTTCCCGCCCGACACCATCTTCACCAACGGCGCGGGCAACTACAGCGGGTGGCTGCATCGCTTCCATCGCTATACCGCGCTCCATCAGGGCGGCCGAACACAGCTGGCCCCCACCAGCGGCGCCATGGGCTACGGCTTCCCGGCCGCCGTCGCAGCCAGCCTGTTGCAGAGGGACCGTTGGGTGGTGAACATCGCGGGCGATGGCGACTTCCTGATGACCGGCCAGGAAATGGCGACGGCCATGGCATACGGTGCCCGCCGCCTGGTCAGCATCGTCGTGGACAACGGCAGCTACGGCACCATCCGCATGCATCAGGAACGTGAGTATCCCGGCCGCACGAGCGGCAGCGACCTGCACAACCCCGACTTCGCCGCGCTGGCCCGCGCCTATGGCTGGGCCGCCCACACGGCCGAGCACACCGATGCAGTGGAACCCGCCCTGCAAGAAGCGCTGCGCAGCCAGACGCCCACCCTCATCCACATCAAGCTGCCCGTGGAGGTCTCCACCAGCCGCACGACGCTGACCAGCATCCGCGAGGCCGCAAGGCAACGGCAGGCGCAGGGTCGGGGACAATGAGGGCATGTCTGCATCCGACCCCTCTACCATCCCCTTCGCCCTGCGCGGCGAGTTCATCGAGCTGGACAAGTTGCTCAAGGCCTGCGGCCTGGTGGATAGCGGCGGCGCCGCCCGTCACCTGATCAGTGAGGGCCAGGTCCGCGTGGACGGCAACACGGAGTTGCGAAAGACCGCCAAGATCCGGGCCGGGCAGGTGGTGCAATTTGCCGGACAACGGATCGAGGTGTCCGGTCCGCAATAAGCGCTTGGCCGATCGATCGCCGCCCGCTTCCCTCAGCTTACGGAGTTCCTGATGACCAGCCCTTCGTCCAGCATCCGATTCTCGACCTGCGACCTGTGTGATTCGCTCAAGTCCGACAGCAGCGGCGCCATTCGATGGCTGGCGGGCAGCCTGTGGCGAAGTTATGGCGGCCATCCGCGCTTCGCCGGCCCCGTCGCCACCGTCCGCTGCCTGGAGGACAACTCGCTGGTCAAGGCCGCCGTGGAGAGCTTCGGCGGCGGCCGCGTGCTGGTGGTGGACGGCGGGGGCTCCCTGCGCCGCGCCCTGATCGGCGGCAACCTGGCGGTCAGCGCTGCCAGGAACGGCTGGGCCGGCGTGCTCGTCCATGGCGCCGTGCGGGATCTGCAGGAACTTCGTGAGGCCGCGGTCGGCATCTTCGCCCTGGGCCATGTGCCCATGCCCACGGACCGCCGTGGACAAGGCCTGGAAGACGTGCCGGTGCAGATCGACGGGCACTGGCTGAGGCCCGGCGAATGGCTCTACGCGGACGAGGACGGCGTGGTAATCACCCCCGGGCCGGTGCACCCGGTGGGCTGACAACGGTGGCGCGACGCTGCGGGCCGCAGCTCTTGCAAAAGCCCACTGACGTTTAGGTCAGTGTGATGGCCGCTCGCTGAACACCGACAACAGGCGATCCAGCCCGCCGTCCTGAATGGCGACCATGGCCTGCGCCCGCACCTTCGGCTTGGCGTGATAGGCCACCGACAAACCGGCAGCCCCCATCATCGGCAGGTCGTTCGCCCCATCCCCCACGGCGATGCATTGAGCGGCGCTGGCCCCGATCTGCTCGGCGCACGCCAGCATCATCCTGCGCTTTTCTTCGCCGTCGCAGATGTCGCCCCAGGCCTGCATGACCAGCCCGCCAGTGAGATGGCCGTCAGCGATCTCCAGCTCATTGCTGCGCATGAAGTCCATGCCCAGCCGCTGCACCACATGGCGAGCGAAGAAGGTAAAGCCGCCCGACACCAGCACCAGCTTCAACCCCTCGGCCTTCAAGGCAGCGCACAACTCCACCGCGCCGGGATTCAAGCGCAGGCGCTTGTTCAGCACCTCGTCCAGCGCCGCAGCGGGCACGCCCTTGAGCAGCGCCAGGCGGCGGCGCAGGCTGTCCTTGAAGTCAGTGATCTCGCCCCGCATGGCCGCCTCGGTGATGGCGGCTACCTCAGCCTTCTTGCCCGCCACATCGGCGATCTCGTCGATGCATTCGATGGAGATGAGCGTGGAGTCCATGTCGAAGGCTGCCAGGCGGAAATCAACCAGGCGCAGCGGCGTGGACACATTCTGGAGGACCAAGGGAGACAGCTCGGCAGGCATGGGCAGGCAAAGGAGTAAAGAGAAGCAGACGGCAGCTTAACGTAGTGAGGCTTAACGGCCCATCACACCGTGGTGGTGGGGGCCCCCAGAAGGCGGAGCACCTCTCGCACTGCCTGCGCACGATCCTTGGGATCGGTCAGGGCCTTGTCGATGCGCAGCTTTTCGTTGCCGACCAACTTGATGTTGCGGTTCTTTTGCACCAGCTCAATCACGCGCATCGCGTCGATGGGTGGGTTGGGCCGGAAGTTGATGTTGATCACCGTAGGCGCCGCATCAATCTTCAGCACGCCATAAGGCTTGGCCAGCACGCGCAGGCGATGGGTGTCGAACAAGGTCTGGCCCTGCGGCGGCAACTTGCCGAAGCGGTCGGTGATTTCCTCCAGCATCGCATCGATCTGGTCGGCCTTGTCCGCCGTCGCCAGGCGCTTGTAGAGCGACAGGCGCTGGTGCACGTCTCCGCAATAGGCATCCGGCAGGAGGGCCGGCGCATGGAGGTTGATCTCGGTCGTTGCGGACAAGGGACTGAGCAGATCCGGCTCACGGCCCGCCTTGAGCGACCGCACGGCCTCCGACAGCATGTCGTTGTAGAGCTGGAAGCCCACTTCCATCATGTTGCCACTCTGGTTTTCGCCCAGCACCTCGCCGGCGCCGCGGATCTCCAGGTCGTGCATCGCGAGGTAGAAGCCCGAGCCAAGCTCCTCCATGTTCTGGATCGCCTCCAGCCGCTGCGCCGCCTGCTTGGTGAGGCCTTCGATGTCCGGCACCATCAGGTAGGCATAGGCCTGGTGGTGCGACCGGCCCACGCGGCCCCGCAGCTGATGCAACTGCGCCAGGCCAAATTTGTCGGCGCGGCTGATGACGATGGTGTTAGCGCTGGGCACGTCAATGCCGGTTTCGATGATGGTGGAGCACAGCAGCAGGTTGTGCTTGCCACCCACGAACTCCCGCATCACCCGCTCAAGCTCGCGCTCGGGCATCTGGCCGTGGGCCACGACGATGCGTGCCTCCGGCAGCAGCTCTTCCAGCTTCATGCGCCGGTTCTCGATGGTCTCGACTTCGTTGTGCAGGAAGTAGACCTGGCCCCCGCGTTTGAGCTCGCGCAGCACCGCCTCGCGGATCGTGCCGCTGCTTTCGCTGCGCACGAAGGTCTTGATGGCCAGACGCCGCTGCGGCGCCGTGGCGATCACGCTGAGGTCTCGCAAGCCTTCCAGCGCCATGCCCAGCGTGCGCGGGATGGGGGTGGCCGTCAGTGTGAGCACGTCCACCTCGGCCCGCATGGCCTTCATCGCCTCCTTGTGGCGGACCCCGAAGCGGTGTTCCTCGTCGATGACCAGCAGCCCCAGCCGCTTGAACTTCACATCGGCGGACAACAGCTTGTGGGTGCCGATCACGATGTCGATGGAGCCGTCGGCAAGCCCTTCCATGGCGGCCTTGATTTCCTTGGCGGAGCGGAAGCGGCTCATCTCCGCCACCTTCACCGGCCACTTGCCAAAGCGGTCCGCAATGTTTTGATAGTGCTGCTCCGCCAGCAGCGTGGTCGGTGCCAGCACGGCCACCTGCTTGCCGCCCATCACCGCCACGAAGGCCGCCCGCAAGGCGACTTCGGTCTTGCCGAACCCCACGTCGCCGCAGACCAGGCGGTCCATCGGGCGAGGGCTGATCATGTCCTGGATCACCGCATGGATGGCCGCACGCTGGTCCGGCGTTTCCTCAAAACCGAAGCTCGCAGCGAATGCCTCGTAGTCGTGCGGCGAATAGCGGAAGGCATGCCCCTCGCGCGCGGCGCGGCGCGCATAGAGGTTGAGCAGCTCGGCGGCGGTGTCGCGCACCTGCTCCGCAGCCTTGCGCCGGGCCTTGTCCCACTGGCCCGACCCCAGCTTGTGCAGCGGGGCTTCCTCCGGGCTGACGCCGGTATAGCGGCTGATCAGATGCAACTGCGAGACCGGCACATAGAGCGTGGCCTTGTCCGCGTATTCGAGGTGCAGGAACTCGCTCGGGCCTTCACCCAGGTCGATATTGACGAGGCCCAGATAACGGCCAATGCCGTGGCTGGTGTGCACCACCGGATCGCCGACCTTGAGCTCGGAGAGGTCCTTGATCAGCGCGTTGACATCGCTGACCTGCTCCTGCTTGCGGCGGCGACGGGTCGTCGGCGTGGTGGCGAACAGCTCGGTTTCGGTGAACAGCTGCAGCAGGTGCGGCTCATCGTCTCCGGCAGCTGGCGCGCTCACGCCCGCCAGCGACGGATTCACCCAGCTGAAGCCGGCGGCCAGCGGCGCGGCGGTGATGGCAAAGCGCTCATCGCCCGCAAGGAACTCGGCCAGGTCCTTCACCGAAGGCGGGTCGATCTTGTTGTCCCGCAGCAGTTCCAGCAGGCTCTCCCGCCGGCCTTCGCTTTCTGCCAGCAGCAGCACGCGGTGGCTGGTGCCCTTGAGATGACCGGCCAACCGTGCCAGGGGCTCCTGGGCTCCGCGGTCCACGCTGACGTCGGGCAGGGGCCGCGCATAGTCCACCGGCTCACGCCCGCGCACTGACAGCACGGCATGGCGGTGCGTGGCACCGAAGAAGTCCTCCGGGCGCAGGTAAAGCTCCTCCGGCGGCAAGATAGGGCGCTCGGGATCGTGCTGCAGGAAGCGGTGACGCTCGCGGGTGTCGGCCCAGAAACGCTGCAACGCTTCATCCACTTCGCCGTGCAGGACTACGCCGGCCTCGGCAGGCAGATAGTCGAACAGGCTGGCCACCTGGTCAAAGAACAAGGGCAGGTAGTACTCGATGCCGGCGGTGGCCAGGCCCGTGTCGATGTCCTTGTAGATGCGCGACCGCGTCGGGTCGCCCTCCATCTTCTCCCGCCAGCGGGCACGGAAGGCCTTGCGGGAGGCCTCGTCCATCGGGAATTCACGTCCGGGCAGCAGCCGCACGTCCGGCACGGGATACAGGCTGCGCTGGCTATCCGGGTCAAAGACGCGGATGGAGTCGACTTCGTCGCCAAACAGGTCCACCCGGTAGGGCACGGTCGAGCCCATGGGGAACAGGTCGATCAGGCCCCCGCGTACCGCGTACTCGCCAGGCGACACCACCTGGCTGACATGCTGATAACCGCCCAGCGTCAGCTGCTGCTTGAGGGCGGATTCATCGAGGCGCTGCTTCTGCCGGAAGTTGAACGTCGTGGCAGCCAGGAAGGACGGCGGCGCCAGTCGGGTCAGGGCCGTGGTGGCGGGCAGCACCACCACGTCCAGGTCGCGGTCGGCGACAGTCTTGCCGTTGGCCTGCAGCAGCCGCCAGAGCGTTGCCAGCCGTTCGGAAATCAGGTCCTGGTGCGGACTGAAGTTGTCATAGGGCAATGTCTCCCAATCCGGGAACACCGCCACCCGCAAGGCGGGAGCGAAGAACTTGAGCTCGTCCTCCAGGCGCTGCGTATCGCCCGGCTCGGCGGTGACCACCACCGTCAGCCGGCCGGCCGCGAGTTGCTGCTGAGCAAAGGTGGCGAGCAGCAGGGCGTCGGCGGAACCGAGCGGGCGAGGCTGCGTGAAGCGTTTGCCGGGGGCGATGGGAGAAAGCTGCATGGCGCACAAATGAAGACAGCCCCGACGGGGGGCTTGGAGGGATTGTAGGGAGTGTGGGCAACCAGCGTGCGGGGGGAATGAGAGGGGTGGTCTTCGAACCACCTGGGGAGTTCCTGCCATGCAAATGGGGAAAGCCTGACTGCGATGGGCGGGAGCCCTCAGGAGTCCTACTGAAGGAGGCAATTGGCGCGAAAAGGGGGGGCTTGAAGAATCACCGCCATTCGCAACTCCTTCTCGGCAACGTAGTGAACTTCCCCCGCGTCTCTTCTTTATCCGCCAATGTTGCACCGCTTGGCGAGCAAGGCCTGATCACACCGCTGCGCCTGACGGTCGCTGCTTCGCTTTGGCTGCTGGCCGCCGCAGCGTCGGCGCAGGGCCACGCTCCTGCGCCGGCTCGTCCGCCGGACGCCGGGCTGCTGCAAAACGACAAACTGCCGGCCCCGCCGCCACAGCGCCCTCATGAGATCACGCGTCCCGTGGATGGACGGCTGACGCAGGGAGGCGCGCCACGCGCCGCCCGGGCGGTGTCCATCCAGCGGGTGGTGGTGGAGGGCAGCACCGTCATCTCGCAGGAAGAGTGGGACCAACGATTCGCCGACGTGGGCGAAAACCTCCTGACCCTTGTGCAGATGCGTGAGTTGGCCGCGCTGGTGCAGGCCATCGTGCAGCAGGCCGGCCGCCCCTTTGCCGTGGCTTATTTGCCGCCGCAAGACCTCAGCACCGAAGAACTGATCATCCGGGTGGTGGAAGGGCAGTACGGCCAGGTTCATGCCGCCGGCTCGCTGGCGGGTGAGGCTTCGTCCTGGCTGGAGCCGCTGCGGCCCGGGCAGCCCATCGGCTCGGAGCTGGAGCGGCAGATGCTGCTCTTGTCGGAGCTACCCGGCGTGGCTTCGACGGCCACCCTGTCGCCGGGCGCGCAACCTGGCGAGGCTGACCTGTCCGTCCAGGTCGACGCGGCCCGGGGTTGGGGCGGCGAGATTCGCGTGGACAACCACGGCAACCGCTACGCGGGGCGCCACCGGGTGGTGGGCGCCGTCTACTTCGACCGCCTCTGGCTGCTCGGGGACCGGATCAGCATGACGGCCGGCACTGGCGATGAGGGCGGCGGCCAGGGCGCCGTGTCCTATGCGCTGCCGCTGGGCTCGCGCGGGGTACGGCTCAACGTCTCCGGGGCCGTGAGCCAGTACGAATTGGGCAAGGAGTTCGACATCCTCGGCGCCAGCGGAAAAGTGACCAGCGTCTCCGCCATGCTCTCCGTGCCGCTGGTGGTGACGTCCCGGCAGCGGGTGGGCTGGGAGTCCTCGCTGCAGGCGCAGCGGATCTCCAATCGGCAGGCGCTGTTCGAGACGGAGGACCGCCGGAGCAACCTGGCCTGGATCAACAGCCTCCAGGCCAGCCAGTGGTTGCCGGGCGGTGGGGCTCTGTGGGGCCGAGTCTCGGCCGAAGCCGGTCGCGTGCGGCTGGAGGATGACTTTTCCCAGCAGGTCGATGCCCTGAGCGCGCGCACCGCCGGTACCTACCTGCTGCTCAGCGTGGACGCCACTGCTCAAAAGCCTTTTGGCGACTGGAGCCTGTATGGGCATCTGAACGGCCAGTTGGCCGACCGCAATCTCGACCCCTCCAAGAAATTCGTCCTGGGCGGTCCTTCCGGCGTGCGCGCCTGGCCCACGTCGGAAGGGGCGGGGGATGACGGGGCCCTGGTCCAGGTGGAAGTGCGCCGAGACCTCGGCATGGCGCAGCCCTTCGCTTTCCTCGATGCCGGTCGCGTGCAGTTCAGTCATCAGCCGTGGTTCGACACGCGCAATACCCGCAGCCTGGCAGGGGCGGGGGTTGGCGTGCGCATGGCGCAGGGCCCCTGGCAACTGCAAGGCACGGCGGGCTGGCGCATCGGCCCTGGCCGCGACACCCCGGAATCCGATCCACGCGCCAAGGCCGTGCAGCTCTGGCTCAGCCTGGGCTATCGGCTGTAAGGCCTGGCTTCTTTCTCCACCCTTTTGAAAGCTTGCAACGATGAATCACGCCTTCTTGTCTTCCGCGGCCACTGCTCCTCGACGCCGGGTGATGTCCGCTTCCACCTTCGGCGGGCTGTTCGCGCTGAGCCTGCTGAGCCAGGCGGTGGCTCAGTCCCTGAACCCCGTCACGGTGTCCGGGCAGGCCAGCTATACGCCAAGCGGCGCCGACCTCGTGATCAAGCAGACCACGGACAAGCTGATCACGAACTGGGACCAGTTCGGCGTCCGCAGAGGCTCGTCGGTCGTCTTTGAGCAGCCGGGCTCTGGCTCGGTGGCGCTGAACCGGGTGCTGGGCAACCAGACGAGCGTCATCGACGGCACCCTGACCAGCAACGGGCGGGTGTTCATCGTCAATCCGAATGGCGTGCTTTTCAGCAGCGGCGCCAATGTGAGTGTCGGCAGCCTGGTGGCGTCGTCGCTGGCCATCCAGGATGAGGACTTCCTCAGGGGCAATTACCGCTTCACGGGCAATGGCACGGAAGGCACGGTTGAAAACGGCAGCAGGATCGTGGCGTCCATTCCCGGCGGAAGTGGGGCCTACGTGGCGCTGATCTCGCCTCAGGTCAAGAACACGGGCACGATCATGGTGGGGGAGGGCGGCACGGTGGCCATGGGCGCGGGTGCAGACGTCACCCTGGATGTCGGCGGGCCGGTGAAGCTGTTGATCAAGGCCGGGGCGGCGGAGGCGCTGATCCAGAACAGCGGCAGCGTCTATGCGCCCGGCGGGCATGTGGCGCTGTCCGCCTGGGGCCTCAGCGAGGCGAAGGGCGCCATCATCAATCAGTCCGGCGTGTTGAGTGCCGAGCATCTGGCGCAGGGGCCCGGTGGCACGGTGATGCTGGTCGCCAAGGGCGGCAGCGTGTCGCTGCCGGGCGAGGTCAACGCCTCAGGTGGCACCCGGGGCGGCAAGATCGAGGTCCAATCGGAGCGCGTGAGTGTCTGGCCAGGTGGCCGGTTGAGTGCCGTCGGCCGCAACGGATCGGGGGGAAGCATCGATCTGAGAGCCGAGGGCGGCGTCCTGGCGCTCTACGGCCAGGTCGATGCGAGTGGCGCCACGGATGGGGGCCAAGTCTTGTTGCGTGGCAAGGACGTCTGGCTGAGTGCAGACACCAAGGTGAGGGCGGGCGGCCACAAGGCGCAGGGCGGCTTCATCGGGCTGACCGCGGACGAAGGTATGGCGGACACGAGCGGCACCCTCTCCGCCACCGGCGGAACGGCTGGAGGCGTGATCGAGGTCCGGGCCAAGGAGGTCGTACTGGCGGGGTCTTCGGTTCTGACCGTCGCGGGGGCATACGGCGACGGTGGCAAGGTGGCGCTTGAGGCAGCAGACAGCCTGCGACAGGCGCAAGGAAGCGTCATCAATGCCACTGGCAATGATGGCGGCCAGGTCAAGATCGCGGCAGGGGGCGACCTGCTGCTCGCCGGTGCCGCGCTGGCTACCGGCAAGGGCTCCGGAAGCGGGGGGCTGGTGGACGTGTCCGCCAACGGCAGCCTCGGCGTGGCGACCAGGGCGCAGCTCCAATCGTCCCACCGGGCCGGTTCGGGCGGACGCCTTCGTCTGACCGCGCCTACCTGGGTGGTGGGCAGCGAGGCGTCAAGCAACGCGCTGCAGGGAGACCAAGTCAGCAGCTGGCTGTCCGAAGGTCACGAGGTGCAGTTGCGAGCCGTGAACGATGTGCAGGTAACAACCGGCGTCAACGCGAAAAAGCAAGCGCAGGGTTCCCTCGCCATCACGGCGGGCCGCAGCGTGGGGATCGATGCGTCGGTTCGTGCGGGCAACGGCGACATCTCGATCGTCGCCAATGCACAAGACCAGGACCTGCAAGCTGGTCGCGGTCACGGATTCGGCCACCTGCGCATGGGTGCCCAGGGCGGCGAACTGCAGACTCTCGGGAAGGTTGCGCTGCGCATCGAGGGGAATGAGGCCGCGCCTCGGGCTGGCGACATGACCTTGTCAGTTGTGAAGGCGTCTGAACTGACCCTGGATTCGGTCCGGTTCAGGGCGCGGGGCACTGTGCAGGACAAGGTCTACGACGGCAGCACGGCGGCGACGGTCAACGGCCTGCAGGTCGATGGGCTGAACCTGGTTGGCGACACTAACTTGACACTCCGCACCGATCTCGCCTTTGCAGACAAGCACGCTGGTAGCAACAAGACGCTGAGCGGCGGCGTCGTCCTTACCGGTTTTCATCATTCGGACGCAGAGCGTGGCGCCACGGTGCAGGCGGCACAGCAGGACATCGCGCTGACCGCTCAGGCCAGCATTTCCAAGCGAAAGCTGACCCTGGAACAGCTTTCCGCGCTCGACAAGACGTATGACGGAAGCACCAGCGCGACGCTCACGTTCGGTTCAGACAACCGTGTCGACGGCGATGAACTGACTGTCAACGTCGAGGCCGCCTTCGGTGACAAGAACGCGGGTGCCAACAAGGCAGTGCGGGCGACAGCCGTCGAGCTGGACGGGCTGGATGCCGGCAACTATGAGGTGGAACTGGATGGCGTCGGCGCAGCAGCCAGCATCTTCAAACGCACACTGAACCTGAGCGGTCTGTCGGCTTTGGACAAGACCTACGACGGCTTGCGCGAGGCGACGGTGTCCTTCGGCCGCGATGACCGGGTCTCGGGCGACGATTTGCAATACACGGCCACCGGCCAGTTCAACAACAAGAACGCAGGCAGCGGGAAGCTTGTGGCTGTGGACGCGGTGGACCTCACGGGCGCCGATGCCGGCAACTATGAGGTAAACCATGGCAATGCCACCACCACGGCCAGCATTGGGCAACGGGTGCTGACGGTCGCTGACCTGCAGGCGATGAACCGAATTTATGACGGCACGACGCGCGCCGACGTGACCATCGGATCGGATAACCGGATCACCGGGGACGATCTGCGCCTCGCGACCACCGCACACTTCGACAACAAGCATGCCGGCACGGACAAGCGCGTGACCGTGTCGGACGTGACCTTGAGCGGAGAGGATGCCGGCAACTACCAGGTCAATACCGTGGGCCTGGAGACCTCCGCCACGATTGCCAAGCGCGCCTTGACACTCGAGCAGCTGGTCGCGCAGAGCAAGGTGTATGACGGCACTGTGCGGGCCAACATCGCCTCAGGCGGCAACGATCGCCTGGCTGGTGATGATGTTCGTGTTTCCACCACAGGTCAGTTCGCCGACAAGCACGCGGGGCAGAACAAGACAGTGAGCGTCACGGGGGTGAGCCTGGACGGCATGGACGCCAACAACTATGAGGTGGACATCACAGGCTTGCAGGCCCAGGCGAACATCGACCGGCGCGTGCTGTCCCTGGGAGCGCTGCTGGCACAGGACAAGGTCTACGACGGCAACATCAACGCGGATGTGAGCTATGGCCGCAACGACCGCGTGGCGGGCGACGACATCCGTGTGTCCGCCTCTGGCCGTTTCGAAAACAAGAACGCGGGCAGCAACAAGCGGGTGACCGTGACCGGGGTGGTCCTGGAGGGGGCCGATGCCGGAAACTACGTCGCTGACTACGAAGGGCATGCCACCACCGCCACCATCGAGCGCCGCCTGTTGTCGCTGCACGACCTGAAAGCGCTGGACAAGATCTACGATGGCCAAGTCACTGCCTCCGTGGCGTTCGAGCGTGACGATCGCGTCAGCGGCGACGACCTTCGCGTCTCCAGCACCGGGCGCTTTGATGACAAGCACGCTGGCATCGGCAAGACGGTCACCATCACGGATGTCGCGTTGACCGGCGCCGACGCCGGCAACTATCGTGTGGAGGCCATTGGCAGCACCACGCAGGCCACCGTGGCTCAGCGGCAGCTCACCCTGAGCCAGTTGCTGGCCATGGACAAGGTCTACGACCGCAATACGCAGGCCGCCGTGGCGGCTGGGTCCGACGACCGCGTCCTTGGTGACCAGATGCAGGTGGCGCTGACCGGTGAATTCGACGACCGCAATGCCGGACGCAACAAGACCGTGACCGTCACCGGTGTGAAGCTCAGCGGTGATGACGCGCGCAACTACTTCGTGAGCGACGCACCGATGACCACCCAGGCCGCCATCACGCCGCGGACGCTCACCGTGAGCATCCAGGCCGCGGACAAGATCTACGACGGTCGCACCGATGCGCAGATCAGCTTCCAGGACGACCGGCTGGCCGGAGACCTGCTGCAGCTGACGGGCGGCTCGGGCCACTTCTCGGATGCCAATGCGGGCAAGGGCAAGGTGGTGACGGCCTCGGAGTGGCAACTGGTCGGCAGCGACGCAGGCAACTACGTCCTCGACGCCCCCGCCTGGCAGACGCAAGCCTCCATCACCCCTCGCCAGCTGAATGTGTCGGCGCCGGCGTCGATCCACTTCGACAAGTTCCTGCGGCCGGGCGCGGTGCCGATCACCTCTGACGCACTCGTGGGCGATGACGTCACAGTGGTGGCGGGCAGTGCGCAGTGGGGACGAGTGCCCGGTTGGCGGCAGGCGCTGACGCTGTCGGATCTGCGCATTGAAGGCAAGCATGCCGGCAACTATGTGGTGGAACAGCCAGCGCTGACCCTCGCCGCCATCGTCGACAGCCCGATGCCCCTGCCGGGCGGGGCCGGCTGGTCCCTGTGTGGCGCGGCGCAGCATGGCTGCCGCCCGAGCCAGACCAGCCACGCCGGCGTGGCGCATCCATCGTCACCGCATGCGCAGGCGGCTGCGCACGCAGCGAGTGCCCAGCGCCTGGTGGTGCGCGATGGTGGCATCCACGCACCGAGGGAGCAACTGACGTGGGACGGTGAGTAAACCGCGGCAGTAGGCCAGCCGTGGCCGGCTCGGGGAGCGGCCCAGACGCTGGGTTGCTCCCTGGCCACCTCAGGGGGCGGGGCGGACCACGATGGTGCGAGCGCGGGGCACCGCCGCCCGCGCCCGCAGTTGGCCGCAACCGCCTTCCACGTCCTGTCCTGCGGAATCCCTCAACTTGGTCAGCACGCCGCGCTGGTGCAGGCGACGTGCAATGTCCCGGGCTTTGTCCCAGTCCGGACGCTGGAAGGGCAGTTCCGGCACGCTGTTGTAGGGGATCATGTTCAGCACACCGTACTTGCCCTTGAGCAGGGTGACGATGGCGTCAAGCTCGTCATCGCCGTCATTCACGCCGTCCAGCAGGGTCCATTGGTACTGGATGGGATATCCCGTTGCGCGGGCATACCGTTCCCCGGCGTCCACCAGCTCCGCCGGCGTCAGGCGTGGCGCCCGCGGCAGCAACTCGCGGCGCAGGTCCGCCTTGGTGGTGTGCAGGGACAGCGCCAGGGCGGGCTTGACTGGCCCTGCGGCCAGGCGGTCGAACACACGTGGGTCGCCCACCGTCGAAAACACCAGCTGCTTGTGCCCGATGTTCCCGACCGTGCCGAGCAGCTCGATGGCTTCCATGACGGCCTCCAGGTTGTGGGAGGGCTCTCCCATCCCCATGAACACCACCTTCTTCACCACCCGTTGCTGGCGGGCCAGGGCCACCTGGGCCACGATCTCGCTGCTGGACACCTGCCGGATCAAACCTTCACGCCCCGTCATGCAGAACTGGCAACCGACGGCGCAACCCACTTGGCTGGAGACACACAGCCCATCACGCGGCAGCAGCACGCTTTCGACGGTCTGACCGTCCCGCAGCTTCACCAGCAAGCGCGCTGAGCCGTCGGCGCCAGGATGGGTTTCTTCAAGCCGCGCCAGGCCTTGCAGCTCCTCCATGAGTGCGGGCAGGGCGTCGCGGACGGCCTGGGGCAGGAAATGATCGAGCTGCTTGCGCCCATGGGTCAGCGGCAGGGCTTGCACCCAGTGGCGCAGCACGCGTTGACGATGGGCCGCGTTGGCGCCGAGTGCCGTCAGGCGTTGCTCAAGTTCTGCAATGGAAAACACGGTGCGCTCGATCAGTCGTTGAAGGGCAGCGCGAGCCAACGCGCCGGTGGACCGCGAGGCCCGTGGCCGGCCCCTTGGACGGCATGCCGCGGGCAGGGTACGGATGGCGCTGGCCTGTCTGCGCGGGGCCGCGGGAGCCCCGAGGTGGATGTCAACCCGGATTCTCGCTGAATCCCGCGCAATGCCCGTAGGGCCGGCACGGAGGAGACGGCACAATCACGCCCCATGAGCGACTTTCCGATTGGCGTGGTGCCGCGATGTTTTGCCCTGGTGCCCGCCGCGGGCGTCGGCAGCCGGTCCGGGGCGGACCGGCCGAAGCAGTACGTGCCGCTGGCCGGGCAGGCCATGATGGCGCACACCCTTGCTGCCCTGGCGGCCGTTCCGCGCCTTGAAGCCACGCTGGTGGTGCTGTCGCCGGAGGACGAGCAGTTCGAGCAGGCCGTGCCGGCTTTCAGCGGCCCGCGCGCCTGGGTGGCCCGGGTGGGGGGGGCAACGCGCGCCGAGACGGTGGCCAATGGGCTGCAGGTCCTGCGAGAGCAAGGTGTGCAAGCGCACGACTGGGTGCTGGTGCATGACGCCGCGCGCTGTCTGCTGCGGCCCGAGTGGGTGGATCACCTGATCGATGCCTGCCAGGAGGACGAAGTGGGCGGGCTGCTGGCCTTGCCCGTGGCGGACACGCTCAAGTCGACCACCAGCCCCATGGGCGCCACAACGGCCGCCCGCGTGGCCGCCACCGTGGACAGGCGAGGCAAATGGGCGGCGCAGACGCCGCAGATGTTCCGTTGGGGACTGCTGGCACCGGCCCTGGCTGGCCACCTGGAGAGCGTCACCGACGAAGCCAGTGCCGTCGAAGCCCTGGGCCATCAGCCGCTGCTGGTGGAGGCGTCGATGGAGAATTTCAAGGTGACCTGGCCGGCGGACTTCGCCCTGGCCGAGCGACTGCTTCGCAGCCGCTGAGCCGGTCACCGTTCGCAGCATCAAGAGATCAAGAGCACGACATGCAGACTCCATTCCGTATCGGCGAGGGCTGGGATACCCATGCCCTGGTCACCGGCCGTCCCCTGATTCTGGGCGGGGTGACGGTGCCGCACACCCACGGCCTGCTCGGCCATTCCGATGCCGACGCGCTGGCGCATGCCATTACCGATGCGCTCCTGGGGGCCGCCGCGCTGGGCGACATCGGCAAGCTGTTCCCCGACACCGCTGCCGAGTTCAAGGGCGCCGATTCCATGGTGCTGCTGGCCGAGGCCTATCGGCGCGTGAAGGCGCAGGGCTGGGTGATCGGCAACCTGGACAGCACCATCATTGCCCAGGCGCCGAAGATGGCGCCGCACATCCCGGCCATGCGCGAACGCCTGGCCCAGGTGCTGGGCATCCAGGCTGAGCAGATCAATGTGAAGGCGAAGACCGCTGAAAAGATGGGGCCCGTTGGTGAGCTGCGGGCCATCGAAGCCCGCGCGGTCTGCCTGCTGGTGCGCGCCGCCGATTGAGCCTCGCGGGGCGGGCGCCCTGGCTGCCCGATCCCGCCGTTCAAACGTTCAAACGTTCGCGCGCTTCAGGCGCAGTTGCGCCACGAAGCCGCTGTCGTCCGCGTTGGCCAGCCGCAGCTGTGCACCCAGTCGCTGGATCGACTTCTCCACGATCGCCAGGCCCAGCCCGGCGCCCGTGGCGGCGGTGCGGGCGCTGTCGCCACGGTAGAAGGGCGTCGTCAGCTTCGCCAGCTTGTCCGGCGGAACGCCCGGGCCATGGTCCCGCACGGTGAGCAGCACCCAGGCGCTGTCCGCCTCGGCGGTCACTTCCACGCGGGCCGGCTCGTCGGCATGGCGGCCATACCGGCGTGCGTTCTCGAACAAGTTCAGCAGGATCCGGCCAAACTCGGTGGGGTCGGTCCAGATTCGCAGCGCGGCGGAGAGCCGCACGCTGATCTGGATCTGCTGGGGGTCACGGAAGCCCTGGGCCTCGCGCTCCACCAGTTCCCGCAGGTTCATGGCCGTGAGCTGCAGCTCGCTCGGGCGCGCATAGTCCATGAACTTGTTGATGATGGCGTCCAGCTGGTCGATGTCCTGCGCAATGAACTGGCGGGCCTGTTCGTCCGTGACGCTCATCTCCGCTTCCAGCCGCAGGCGGGCCAGCGGCGTGCGCAGGTCGTGCGAGATACCGGCCAGCATGACACTGCGGTCTTCTTCCATCTTGGCCAGCTCACGTGCCATCCGGTTGAAGCCCATGTTCACCTCCCGGATCTCGCTGGTGAGGGTGCTTTCGTCCAGGCGCGAATCGTATTCACCCTCGCGGATCCGGCTGGCGGCGATGGACAGCTCCCGCAGCGGCTGGTTGATGAGCCGCGCAATGGCCGCGGCGCCCAGGAGGGAGGCGCCCAGCGCAATCGCGATCCACCACCAGTTGCTGGAGATGTTGGCCTGCAAGGGGGCCGGGTTGGTCTGGAGCCAGAACTGGTCGGGGCCGACGTCAAAGCGCACCCACAGGCCCGGCACGCCGTTCAGGCCACTGGCCAGTACGGTCTGTGGCCCCAGCCGGGTGACCAGCTCCTTGCGCAGGCGCTGGGCAAACGGCGTGTTCTCGTAAGGCATCCAGCGGTCCGTGGCCTCGGCCACCTCGACCTGCACGGCCTCGCTGCGCGCCAGCGACTTCACCACGGCCACCCGATTGATCGAGTCCGTGCTGGACAGCGCCACGCGCGAAAGATTCACCAGCCCGGCCAACTGCTGGGCGGCCTCCAGGGCCTTCGGCTCGGCCTCCAGCGCCTTGAACGTCTGCTGCCACGCCAGCACCCCCGCCGCCAGCAGCAGGGCCAGGAGTGCAAAGGTTCGCCAGAAGAGGTTGAGCGCTAAGCGGGGTGGGGTCACGGCGGGTAAATGCTTTCCGTCGATGGACGTTGAGGCTGGACGCTGCGGATCACCGCCCCGGCGTCATGCCAGGGCGGCAGGGGGACGCACTCAGGCGGCTTCGTCCGGCACGAAGACGTAGCCCACGCCCCACACCGTCTGGATGAAGCGCGGCTGGGCCGGATCTTCCTCCAGCAGCTTGCGCAGGCGCGACACCTGCACGTCCAGGCTACGGTCGAAGGGCTCGAACTCGCGGCCGCGGGCCAGCATGGCGAGCTTGTCTCGCGACAGGGGCTGGCGGGGGTGACGCACCAGCGCCTTGAGCATGGAGAACTCGCCCGTGGTCAGCGGCACCGGTTCGCCGTTCTTGGACAGGCGGCGCAGGGCCAGGTCGAATTCGAACGGCCCGAAGTTCACCGTCATCGGTTCCTTCGAAGGCGCGCCAGGGGCTTCGGGCGGCGGACGGCGACGCAGCACCGCATTGATGCGGGCCAGCAGTTCACGCGGATTGAAGGGCTTGGCCAGATAGTCGTCCGCGCCCACTTCCAGGCCGACGATGCGGTCCACCTCTTCGACCTTGGCGGTCAGCATGATGATCGGCGTGCTGTCCCCGGCCGCACGCAGGCGGCGGCAGATGGACAAACCGTCCTCGCCGGGCAGCATCAGGTCGAGCACGATCAGATCGACCGTCTCGCGCGTCAGCTGCTTGTTCAGCGCCTTGCTGTCCTCGGCCAGCAAGACTTCGAATCCCTCTTGCGCCAGATACCGGCGCAGCAGGTCGCGAATGCGTGCATCGTCGTCCACGACCAAGACGCGGTTGGGGCGGGTGTTGCTTTGCATGGCGGCCACTCCTGAATTTGTAACAGCGGCACTGTAAGGGCGTTTTTTCGCCTTGTTTGCGGTATGCAGCAGCCCTTACGGCTTCGTTACAACTTATGTAACCGGCCCGGTGATCGTTGGCAGTCTCCCGTGTTGTTATGCTCGTTACCCCTAACTTTTGGTAGGAACTTGAATGACACGAAAGCAACACTGGCTGGTGATGGGCGCCCTGGGCACGCTGCTTGCTGCCTCTTTGGCCCCCGCCGCGCAGGCGCAAACCATGGGCCCGCGCACCGATGTGCTCAACCTCCAGGCCTCCGCCAGCACCGAAGTGGCGCGGGACATGCTGTCGCTGACCTTCTCGACCACGCGTGAGGGCAAGGAGCCTGCGGCCGTGCAGTCCGAACTCAAGCAGGCGCTGGATGCCGCGCTGGCAGAGGCGCGCAAGGTGGCCAAGCCGGGGCAGGTCGATGTGCAGGCAGGGGGCTTTTCGGTCTATCCCCGCTACGGGCAAGCTCGTGCCAACAGCAGCGGCAACAACAACGGCGCGCCGCAGATCACCGGTTGGCAAGGGAGTGTCGAGCTGGTGGTGCAGGGGCGTGACATGGAAGCCATCTCCCGCCTGACCAGCCGCATTCAGACGCTCAGCATCGCCCGGGTGAACTACGGGCTCTCGCGAGAAGCCCGTGAGAAGGCCGAGGAGAGCGTGGTGGCGGACGCCATCACCAACTACAAGACCAAGGCCGGCGTCTATGCCAAGCAGTTTGGCTATCGCGGCTTCCAGATCGGCGAGGTGAACGTCAATGCCGACAGTGGCGTGGCCATGATGGAGGCGGCGCCCCGCTTCAAGGCCATGTCCGCCCGGGCGGATGAAATGCCGCTGCCCGTGGAATCGGGCAAGGCGGTGGTGACGGTCAACGTCAGCGGCAACGTCGTGATGACGCGATAAGCCTTTGCCGGGCGGGTGGTCGAGCGGCGCAACGCTCGACCACGCGACCGGTTTGCCTCGGGCTGCGACGTTGCAACGCTGCTATTGCGCCGTCCAGCCGCCGTCCATCGCCCAGGCCTGGCCACGCACGTTCACTGCCGCCTCCGAGCACAGGAAGACGGTGAGCGCGCCCAGCTCCTCGGGCGTGGTGAACTGCAGCGATGGCTGCTTTTCGGCAAGCAACTGGCGTTTGGCCTCATCCTCGGATAGGCCCTCTTTGGCCGACCGTGCATCGATCTGCTTCTGCACCAGCGGCGTCAGCACCCAGCCCGGGCAGATGGCATTGACCGTCACCGGCAGCGTGGCGGTTTCCAGCGCGGCGGACTTCGTCAAGCCGATCAGGCCATGTTTGGCAGCCACATAGGCGGATTTGCCGGCCGACGCCACCAGCCCATGGGTGGACGCGATGTTGATCACCCGCCCCCACTGCCGCTGCTTCATGCCTGGCAGGGCCAGCCGCATGGTGTGGAAGGCACTGGTGAGGTTGATCGCGATGATGGCGTCCCAGCGGTCCACCGGAAATTCGTCAACATTGGCGACAAACTGGATGCCGGCGTTGTTCACCAGGATGTCGCATCCACCGAATTCCTTGTCGATGTAGGCCATCATCGCCTCGATGTCGGCCGGCTTGCTCATGTCCGCGCCGTGGTAGCCCACCCGGATGGCGTGATCCTTGCCGGCAGCCTGCACTTCCTTGAGGGGGCCTTCGGTCTCTCCGAAGCCATTGAGCACAACATTGGTGCCTTGTCGCGCCAGTGACAGGGCAATCCCCAAGCCGATGCCGCTGGTCGAGCCGGTGACCAGTGCCGTCTTGCCTTTCAACATGCCAGGTCCTCTTCAGGGTTGTTAGGATGGACGCAAAGGATACGAGCGATGTCTGAACCCTTGTTGAAAAAAGTCCAGGCGCTGAGCCCCTGCGGCCTCCATCAGGTGGCCTATTGGGAATGGGGGCAGGCCGACAACCCCCGTGTGCTGGTCTGCGTGCATGGCCTTTCCCGCCAGGGACGGGACTTTGACGTGCTGGCGCGCCGCCTGAGCGACCGCTACCGCATCATCTGCCCCGACGTGGTGGGCCGGGGCGAGTCCGACTGGCTGGGTGACCCACGCAACTACCAGTTGCCCCAGTACGTGTCAGACATGGTGACGCTGCTGGCCCGCCTCGGGGTCTCCCAGGTGGATTGGCTCGGTACCTCCATGGGGGGGCTGATCGGCCTGGCCCTGGCGGCCATGCCGTCCAGCCCGGTGGCCAAGCTCATCCTGAACGACGTTGGCCCGAAGATCGAATACGAGGCGTTGCTGCGCATTGCCGGTTATCTGGGCCGCGCGCCGCAGTTCGAGACCTGCCAACAGGGTGCGGACTACCTGCGCAGCATCTCCGAGGGCTTTGGGCCTCATTCGGACGACCAGTGGCTGTCCCTGTCGATGCACATGTTCAAGGCCGATGGTGATCGCTGCCGGCTGCACTATGACCCCCGTATCGGCCAGGGCCTTGCGGGGCTGACACCGGAGCTGGCCAAGGCCGGCGAGGCGCAGCTGTGGGCGGCCTACGATGCCGTGCGTTGCCCAACGCTGCTGCTGCACGGCACCGACTCCGACCTGCTCACCACCGCCACCGCCCAGGCCATGACCTTGCGCGGCCCTCGGGCCCGTGTCGTCGAGTTCGCCGGTGTCGGGCATGCGCCTACCCTGGTCACCGACGACCAGATCGACGTTGTGGAGCGCTTCCTGGAGGGGACGGCGCCTTGACGAATCCGGCCCCCTGCACGGTCAGGGCTGGCCCAGCAGTATGAAGTTGGCGATATGAAGACAGAGTTGGGCTTGCGAGCCGAGCAGGCCGCACCCATCGTGGCCCTGCTGGACGGTGACCTGCCGAGCCGCCTGCCCGCGGCGCAGCCACCTCGCACCGAAACCGTGGACCCGATCCACCGGGCCCGGGCCTTTGCCGAGCCGCTGCTGGCCGGCCATGTGCTGGATACCGGCGAGCTCGCACTGGAGCATGCCGACGGCGTGGCCGCCATCCTGGCCGGCGTCGGGGCAGCGCCCTCCATGCAGGCGGCCTCCTATCTCGTCTATGCCGGCGACTACCTCAACCGGCCGGAAGAGGTGGTCGCGAAGGCCTTTGGCGAGAGCGACGCGAGCCTGGTCAGCCACACGCGGCGCCTGGTGCAAATCCAGCGCGCTGCCCGGGAGGCCAAGGTCGAAGACCAGCGCCGCCAGGAGCAGACGGAACTGGTTCGCAAGATGCTGCTCGCGTTCTCGCGGGACCTGCGGGTGGTGTTGCTGCGCCTGGCCTCGCGGCTGCAGACCCTGCGCTGGTTCGCGGCCAGCAAGACCGCCTGCCCGCGGGCGCTGGCTGCGGAATCGCTCCAGGTGTTTGCGCCGCTGGCCAACCGGCTCGGCATCTGGCAGATCAAGTGGGAGCTGGAAGACCTGTCCTTCCGCTTCCTGGAGCCGGAGCAATACCACCAGCTCGCCAAGGGGCTTCACGAAAAGCGCGTGGAACGCGAGCAGTCGGTGGAGGCCGTGCGGTCGTCCCTCGAAGCCGCCTTGCGTACGCACGGCGTGCAGGCCGAGGTGCAGGGCCGGCCCAAGCATCTCTACAGCATCTGGAAGAAGATGCGCGGCAAGGGCCTGACCCTGGAGCGTGTGTTTGACCTGCGGGCGCTGCGCGTCGTGGTCCCCGACGTCGCCGATTGTTATGCCGTGCTGGCGCGGCTGCATGAGTGGTACCTGCCGGTGGACGGTGAGTTCGACGACTACATCGCCCGGCCCAAGCCCAACGGCTACCAGTCGCTGCACACCGTGGTCATTGCCGAAGACGGACGGCCGATGGAAGTGCAGATCCGCACCCGTGCCATGCACGAGCATGCAGAGCACGGGGTCGCCGCTCATTGGGCCTACAAGGAGGCGGGCACCAAGGGATATGCCGGCGTCACCGCGGCGGGCGAATTTGAAGAGCAGGTGGCGCAGGCGCGCAAGGCGGTGCTGCGGCAGTTGCTCGCCTGGGAGCGGGACTTCGTCGCCGAAAGCGGGCCGACGTTTGACGACCGCATCTACGTCTTCACACCACAAGCCAATGTGGTGGAGCTGTGCGCGGGCGCCACGGCGGTGGACTTCGCCTACGCGCTGCACACGGATCTTGGCCATCGCTGCCGCGGCGCGAAGGTGGACGGCCAGATGGTGCCGCTCAACACGCCGCTGAAAAGCGGCCAGACGGTGGAAATCGTGGCGCTCAAGGAGGGGGGCGGTCCTTCACTGGATTGGCTCAATCCGGAACTCGGTTACCTGCAAAGCGCGCGCAGCAAAGCCAAGGTGCGCGCCTGGTTCAACGCCCAGGCGCAGGCACAGACGATTGCCAAGGGCCGTGAGCTGGTCGAAAAGCTCTTGCAGCGTGAAGGCAAGACGGCCATCAAGCTGGAGGACCTGGCCGGGCGTCTGGGCTTTCGGAATGCGGATGCCTTGTTCGAGGTCGTCGGCAAGGACGAATACTCGCTGCGCAACATCGAAACGCTGCTGCGGCCGCCGGTACCGGAGACGGATGAAGACGCCTTGCTGGCGCAAAGGCACACGCGGGGTCCGGCCCAGGAGGGCAGGGCCCCCAAGGGCGGCGTGCTGGTGGTCGGCGTGGACTCCCTGCTGACCAGCCTGGCGCGCTGCTGCCGCCCGGCGCCTCCGGACGCCATCACGGGCTATGTGACGCGGGGCAAGGGCGTGGCGATTCACCGCTCGGACTGCGCCAACCTGCGGGAGATGGCGCGCGGCTCACCGGAGCGTGTCATTGCGGTGGCCTGGGGAGAGCCTGCCTCGGACAAGGCTGGCAAGGCGCCGCAGTACCCGGTGGATTTGGTCGTGGAAGCGGTGGACCGGCCAGGCTTGCTGCGGGACGTGCTGGAACTCTTTGCAAAGGACAAGCTGAGTGTGATTGCGGTCAATCAGCAAAGCGGCAAAGGCAAGCCGGCGCGCTCCGATCTATCGCGCATGAGTTTCACCGTGGAGGTGAGCGACGCACAGCGTCTCACGCAGACGTTGACGGCGCTGGTGCAGGTGCCGGGCGTACGTAGTGCGCGCCGGCGTTGACGCTGCCTGGCAGCTTCGTGATGCAAGGCACGTACGCTAATCGCGCAATTCTTGAGCTTCTCTCGCGCAGCTGTTTTTTTCGGGCTATACTGCGAAGCTCTTCAGGCGCATAGCTCAGTTGGTTAGAGCACCACCTTGACATGGTGGGGGTCGTTGGTTCGAATCCAATTGCGCCTACCAAATACGCAGCCCCGGTCACTCGACAGATTGACCGGGGTTTTTGCTTTGCGCTTGCAACACGGTCAGCACCACCTGTGTGCCGCCGCCCTCCAGCGGCTCGATCACCAAAGACCCTCCCAGCCGCTGCGCGCGCGCCCGCATGTTTTCCATGCCGCGCCCACCTGCGCGTTTGGCGCTGAGCAGGCCCACGCCGTCATCACGGATGATGAGCACGAGTCTCGCATCCGTCTGCTTCAGTTGCAGGTCTACCCGCGTGGCTTTGGCATGCTTGACCACATTCGTCAGGGCCTCCTGCGCGACGCGCAGCAACTGCAGCGTGGCATGCGGCGCCAATGCCAGGCCTTCATCAGGAACGTCCATCGACCATTCACAACGCATGCCCACGGCTTGCAATTCGGCTTTCCAGCGGAACATGAAGTCGCCGAATGCGGTGGGCAGGTCCTGGTCCTCCGGCGACAGGGTGTCCAGCGCCAGGCGCATATCCGAAATGCAGGCCCGCAGTGAGTCCGCCATGTCCGGCGCCGTCACGGCGCCGCGCTCAACGCGCGACAGGGTGGTGAACAGCTTGGAGCCAAGACCGTCGTGGATCTCGCGCATGATGAACCGGCGCTCCTGCGCCGCCGCGTGCTGGCGCTCCAGGTCGGCCAGACGCGCGAAGTTGTCCGCCAAAGCCCGTTCCCGGTCCGCGACGCGCATCTCCAGCGTCTCATTGAGTTCCCGCAGCCCCCGCACGCTCCGCACGAAACGCGCGGACAGCACGCCGCCCATGGTCAGCAGCAGGAAGTTGGCGCCATGGTGCAACAGGAAATAGCGCTCGGCCGCCCATTCGGGCGCGATGACGGCAAAGACCTGAGGACGCCACACCACCAGATAGTCATGTACGCCCGAGACCGTGGCCACCAACAAAGCCAGCGGCAGCACGGTTGATCCCCAGGTCCGCTGCCGCCATACGGAGACAAAGGCCACGCACACCGTGCCGATGCCCACGGGAATCAGCCCTGCCACCCAGAGGCGGTTCACCTGGGCATCATTGTCCAGGCCAGACATCAGGAACCACAGCGGCCCGGCCCACCAATACAGCAGCAGCGCCCGCACCAGCCAGGGCTGGCGCACCTCCGCCAGGCGCGCCGCAAACAGCGCCATCACGACGATGAAGCCGCCGGTGCTGGCCAGGTAGATCAGCCGCCACCACATCCAACGGTCCGGCGGCATGGTCTCGATCACGAAGGTCATGGTGCGGATGCCCCAGAGCAGCGACGCCACGCCGAACCAGCCATACAGCACTTCCTCCGGCAAGCGCCACCAGATCAGCAGCACCAGCACCGACACGACCACGCAGCCGCCAATCGTCAACGCGGGCAGGGTCTGCGCCCAGAAGAAGCGGCGGTCATGCAGGGGCTGCAGCGCCTCCAGCGCCCCCACGCGCACGCGCGGCACCGTGAGAACGGTCTCGCCGCGGACCGGCACCGCTCGCAGCCATAGCCAATTGGTGCCCTTGTTCAGCAGGGGGGACGGAATGGTGATCAGGTGGGGGCGCTCCCAGCGCACGTGAAGTGTGGCTGACGACACGGGGATGTCCCCAATCAACTGTCCGTTCAGCCACACCTGCCCGCCGCCATACAGATAGGGCAGGAGCACCCCCCAGAAGGCAGGGGGACGGGCTTCAGCTTCGAAGGCCAACAGGAACCACGTGGCTTGCGGTGCCGAGCCCGGGGATGCCCGCTCAATGTAGGGCAGGGCAGTCGTCGCCCCTTCGCTGCCTGAAGCAGGAGGCGAGGAGGAGGCGTCTTCCAGACGCTGCGCCTGGGCCAGCGTCTGCACCGAGTCGGAGGCGATGGGCAGCGACGGCTTGGCCAACAGCCATGCCATCAGCAGCATGGCCGCCGCGATGAACAAGGCGCCTGCCAGCAGGCGCTTCATGTCACAGCAACCCCATTTGCGTGGCCTCGTACACCGCTTCTCCGCGCGAATGCACCGCCAGCTTGCGGTAGATCTTCTTGATGTGGGCCACCACGGTGTGCGGCGAGATGCCCATCAGGTCGGCCACCGTGTCGAAACTCAGCCCTTTGGCGGTCAGCCGCAGCAGTTCGATCTCGCGAGGGGTGAGCAGCGACTCGGCCTGCGCGGGCGACTCACCGCCGGCGGCAGCGTTCACCGGCACATCAGGCAGGTCTGGCAGGTCTGGCAGGTCTGGCAGCCGGGAGCCTGAGGCTGCGGTTGAGGTTGACGGCCCCACGCGAGGGCCCTGCTCGGAGGCCGGCTCGGCCGAGTGGGCGCCCCGCTCCGGCGACGGCGCGCGCATGCGGGCCAGCACCCTTCTGGCGATGCTGGGCGTGATGGGGGCCCCGCCAGCACGCAGGTCGTGGATGCTGGCGGCAATCCGTTCGGTGCCCAGGTCCTTGAGCAGGTAGCCGCTGGCGCCGGCTGCGAGGGCCTCGAAGACATGATCGTCGTCCCCGAACATGGTGACGACAAGCACCTCGCAGGACGGCCAGTGCACAGCCACTTCCTTGATGACATCGATACCGTTGCGGTCAGGCAGGCCCAGGTCCAGCAGCACGACGTCCGGCACCGTTGCCGACATGACGGCCAGGGCAGCGGTGGCGCTCGATACCGCGGCCGTCAGGCGTAGCGTCTCATCTGCGAGGACGGCCTCCGAGAACCGCCGCAGGAATTCCGGCTCGTCTTCAACGATCAGTACATGAGTGGTCGGCGAGAGGCTGCTCAGGGTCATGCGCCGATTCTGGTCCAAACGGTCGGGCGAGGCATCGCGTCTTTACGCTATTGCCAGCGGAGCCCGCTGCAACGAGAGTCCTGTGCGGCGATCCAGGAATGCTCCGGTTCCCTGTGGGGCACTTCCCAGTTCGTTGCCACCGGCGTCCAGCCGCCCATCAGCTTCACCCGTCAGGAGGCCCCATGCCCACTGTTGACCAGTTGCTTGAACGCGCCCGCTCCGCCACCGGCCACACCACCTTGTACTGGCTCGGCGAAGGCGGTCGCGATCCGCGTGCGCCGTTGCCGTCCACCCCCGTGGACGTCGCGCGCACCTGGGCCAGCTTGTCCGCCCAGGACCGGGAAGAACTGGCGCCCCTGGCGCAGGCGATGGGCATCGACGTCACGGGTGATGCGCCTCCACGCGATGCGTGTGACTGTTCCGGCTTCGTATGCTGGGCCTTGGGCATGGCGCGCCACGCGCCGTCGGCTGCGGCCTATACCGACGCCAAGGGGTGGATCTATACGGACAGCATCTACAAGGACGCTACCAACGCCGGTGTGCGGTTTCGCGGCCTGGACCGTGCCGTACCAGGCGCCTTGGTGGTGTACCCGGCCGACCCGCGACACGGCAAGCGCCACGGGCATGTGGCCATCGTGATGGAAGCAGACGCCTCGGGGCGGGCCACGCTGATTGCGCACTGCTCCGGAGACAACAACAAGCATGCGCCGTATGACGCGATCAAGATCACGACGCCGGAGGTGTTTGAGGCGGAGCCGGCCAGCATCTATGCGTGGTGCCGGGACGTGTCGGGGGCACCTGACTGACTTCCCTTTTCAGGCGGTCAGCACTCCTGCCGCGCGCACGTTCGTGGCCGATCGCCTCAAGGCTCCTGGCGCCTGGCCGACGATACGTTTGAAAGCCCGGCTGAACGAGGCTTCGGAGTCATAGCCCAGCCGGTCTGCGGCAACGGCGACCCGCATGCCCTCCCGCGAAATCCATTGCCGCGCCTGGAACATCTTGATCTTGGCGACATACTTGGCCGGGCTCTCGCCGACCGTACGTGTGAAGGCTTCGGCGAAGCGCGACCGCGAAGCCCCCATGAGTTCTGCAAGCTCCGGCACGCTCCAGGTCCGCTCCGGCTCGGCATGAATGGCCGCCAGCACCTTGCCGATGCTCGGGCACTGCACAGCCGCGATCCAGCCGGTGGCGCTGTTGCAGGCGCACTCCACCCAGGCCCGGATAACGCTGGCGGCCAGTACATCCGCCATCCGCGCCAGGATGCCGCAGGCACCCACCCGGTCCAGCGACACTTCGCGCTCCATGGCCTCCAGCAGCATGGGAACGGTCGGGTCGCGCTGCGCCAGGTCGTTGGCGCGCATCACGTCAGGCATCATCGCCATCAGCGGATGCAGCGGGTCCAGGTTGAATTGCATGGCGCCGCAGAACAGCACGTCGCCCTCGTGCTCCGTGGGAGAGGACGCCGGCGTGGCCGCCAAGCCGACCGTGCCGGCCGTGCCCGCAGCCGCCAGGCCTTTCGTATCCAAGAGCCCACTGCGTTCCGGTGGCGGGCGGCTGCCGTCGGCCAGTTCTCCGGTCAGGAGATAGAGCCGGTCCCCGACAGGACGGCGGGCCAGGGCGTTGATGTCCACGGTCGGCACGTCCGGAGCGCTGGCCAGCATATGCAGGCTGCCGCGTGGCACCAACACCGCATCGCCAGCCTTCAATTCCATCCAGTCACTGTCGGCCGTCCGCAGCCAGCAACTTCCGTGCGCCACGAAGTGAAACCGGGCCTCTTCCCGGGCCGGGAAAGCGACCGCCCAGGGCGCCTTGAGCAGGCAGCGGCCATACTCCACCCCCTCCAGCCGCAGGCTCAGCAGAATCCGCGTCAGTAGATCCGCCGGCCGTAGCGTCGAAGGCGGCAGGGCGGGGATGGCGGAGCGGAGCGTCGAATCGAGGTCGCCAGAAGCACGGCTGGAGGATTGGTCAAGCATTTCGGCTTTTCCGATATGGAAACGCCAGCATGCTATCCCTAAGCTTCCAACCATTGCTTAACCCTTATCTCCACTGTGACTACTTCCTGCAGCAACTGCCTGGACGCCGGCAACGACGGATCCGGCACCATCGCCCCGACGGTCGCCGCGCCGGCACCGCACACGGCGGCCACCGAGGCACCGGCCCGGTGGGCCGCCATCGCGTCGCTCACCCTAGGCGTGTTTGGCCTGGTGACGGCAGAGTTCCTGCCGGCGAGCCTGCTCACGGCCATGGCCGCGGACCTGGGCGTCAGTGCCGGCGCGGCCGGTCAGACGGTCACTGCGACGGCGCTGGTTGGCGCCGTCGCAGCGCCTTCCATCCCTTTGTTGACGCGTCGCTTCGACCGCCGCCTGGTGATGGTCGTGCTGACCTTGCTGCTGCTGGTGTCCAACGCGTTGGCCGCCACGGCCTCCAGCCTGCCGACCTTGCTCACGGCTCGCGTCATCCTGGGCGTGGCGCTCGGGGGCTTCTGGTCCATGGCGGCGGCGCTGGCCATGCGGCTGGTGCCCGAGCGGCTGTTTGCCCGGGCGATGTCGCTGATCCTCAGCGGCGTGTCCGTGGCCACCGTGTGCGCTGCGCCCGTGGGGGCCTGGATGGGTAACGAGTGGGGATGGCGCAGCCCCTTTGTCGCCGCCGGCGCCTTGAGCGTGGTGGCACTGCTGGCTCAAGCCTTCACGCTGCCGTCACTGCCCCCGCGCGACAACCCCGATCTTCGCGTCCTGGGTGAGCTGCTCAAGCGTCCGGGCGTGCGCGTCGCCTTGATGGCGGTCCTGCTGGTGATCTCCGGTCATTTCGCCGGTTTCACCTACATCCGTCCGCTGATGGAAAACGTCACCCACCTGTCCGTCTCTGCCATCTCGGCGGTGCTCCTGGGCTACGGCGTTGGCGGGTTCTTCGGTAATCTGGCTGGCGGTTTCGTGGCCGAGCGCAGCGAGCGCCAGGCCATCGTGGCGGGTGGGGCGCTGATCGTGCTGCTGGCCGCCAGTCTGCTGGTGGCCGGCTCGTCGACCTGGGTGACGGCGGTGGCCGTGGTCCTGTGGGGCTTTGCGTTTGGCGCTTTCCCCGTGGGGTTCCAGACCTGGATCGTGCGGGTGGCGCCGGACCAGGCGGAAGGGGCTGGCGGCTTGCTGGTGGCGGCCTTCCAGATCGCCATTGCCAGTGGGGCGATGGGAGGCGGCGTGCTGGTGGACCATATCGGCGCACTGGGGGGGCCCGCTTTCGCAGTCACTGCCATCACGCTGGGCACCTTGCTCACCTTCCGCCACGGCGCGCGGCCCGCCTGAGGCGGCCGCCCCCAGGCGCGAGTGAAGTGATCCGGGACCGCCGCCAAAGCGGTCCTTCACGTCGTCGGGCTACCGGTCACGGCCGCTTCATCCGGAATCGCGGTCCCAGCTCAAAATAGTCTGCCGGCCCGCCGCCGCGCAATATGGGCCGCGCGGCGGCCGTGTCATAAATGCCATCGACGAGCAGGCGCTCGTCGATATGCACCCCAACCACTTCGCCAAGCGTGAGCCATGTGTCGAGCTGGTCGCCCCCGGTGTTTTGCAGTTGAATGATCTGCGTCAAGCGGCATTCAAACGTCACCGGGCTGGCCGCAACACGAGGCACCTTGACGACGCGCGAAGGCGCCGTGGCCAAGCCGGCCAGCTCGAACTCATTCACGCCTGGCGGCACGGCGGCGCAGCTCGCATTCATGGCGTCGGCAAGGTCGCGCGTCACCAGGTTCCAGACAAATTCGCCGGTGGCCTCGATATTGCGGACGGTGTCCTTGCGCCCCAGGCTGGCGAAGCCGACGATGGGCGGGGTGTAATTGAATGCGTTGAAGAAGCTGTAGGGCGCCAGGTTGAGCAGACCGGCCGGGTCCTGGCTGGCGATCCAGCCGATGGGACGCGGACCGACGATGGCGTTGAACGGGTCATGGGGAAGCCCATGGCCCTGAAGAGGTTGGTAGAAATGCATCGGCGGATGCTAGCGCGAGGGTGCGATTCCTGCTTAATAGGTCTTGTAGGGCAGGAACTTGCCGCTCATCACAATGTTGACCCGGTCGCCCTTGGGGTCGGCTTCGCGCTGCAGATCCATGCGGAAATCAATGGCGCTCATGATGCCGTCGCCAAACTCCTCGTGGATCAGTTCCTTGAAGGTGCTGCCATACACGCTCACGAGTTCATAGAGCCGGTAGATCAGCGGGTCCGTCGGCACGGAGGTGGGCAGGCTGCCCTTGTAGGGCACCACCTTGAGCCATCGGGTGTCCGCCTCCGTGAGATCAAAGATGCGCGCGATCGTCGCAGCCTGCGCCTCATCGAAGGTCATCTGCCCGAGGCACCCGGCGGTGACCCATTCCTTGCTCAGGCCGACCCGCTCGGCGACGTCTGACCATCGCAGGCCTTTGGCCACCTTGGCAGCGATGATCTTTTCAGTAACGGCAAGTCGGCTCATGGGGATCTCCAAAGGGTGGTCGGGATGGGGCGGGGGCACCGGTCCGGTGCAAGCTTGACGACGGCGGGCGACTGGCGCGACGCATGGCGGTGCGTTTGATTCCATCCGCGCCACCTGCCTCAAGACCCTCGGCGGGGCGGCCCGTCGCGAACCAGCACCGCCGCGCTCGCTCATGCGAGGACAGTCACTAGAATCGGGGACGATGCGAGCGGCACATGGACGGCGCATGTCATGAAACCTGCAAGCCCCGTGCCACAGACTGCCATTGGCGCTGCAAGGCATGCTGGAACGTCGCTTGCCTCTGGGCTCGACTGCCTGCGCTGGCACCGTGCGCTTCATCTGCGAATGGCCGTCTGTCTCCGGCCTCTTTGCGTGTGCACTCAAGGTCTTCACCAACCCTCGTGCCGGGTTGGTGGTGCAAGGGGTGACTCAACGCCGTCTTACCTGGGAAACAACAATCATGAAAATCGCTTACCTGCTCCTGGTCCACAACGCGCCTGACCATGTGCGGCGCCTGGTGCGTAGCCTTGAGCATCCCGATGCCCGGATCTTCATGCATGTGGACAAGAAGTCGCGGCTGTCGGACTTTGAGGCGCTGGCTGCCCAGGGCGTGCGCTTCACTCCCAACCGGGTCTCCGTGTACTGGGGCGACTATTCCCAGGTGGACGCCATCTTCGAGCTGATGCGCACCGCGCTGGCGGACCCGGAGCCCATCGACCGCTTTGTCCTGCTGAGCGGCGTGGACTATCCGGTGCACAGCATGTCGTTCATTCACGACTTCTTCGAGCGGCAGCGGGATACCGAATTCCTCAATATCGTTGAGATGCCCAATGACAAAGAGGGCAAGCCCGAGTCGCGGCTGGCCGTGCGCATTGCGCGGCCGGGCCCGTTCCGACGTGTGCAGCGGGTGCTGCTGAAGGCCGGGCTGGTCAAGGAATGGCGTGACTATCGCCAGTATCTGGAAGGGCTCACACCCTATGGCGGGTCGACGTGGTGGGCGCTGACGCGTCCCTGCGTGCAGCACATCCTGGACTTTGCCGAGGCGCATCCGGCGCTGGCGCACTACTTCTCCACGACCGCGTGCGCGGATGAGACCTTCATCCACACGATCGTCGCGAACTCGCTCTTCATGCCCCGGGTCAAGCGCAACGTGACGCGCAACTACTGGTCCCCCGGCAAGTCCAGCCCGGAGACCTTCGACATGGCGTTGGTGAAGGACGTCATGCGCGAACGCCAGTTTCCGCAGGAAAGCTTCCACGGTCGGGGCGACATCCTCTTTGCGCGCAAGTTCCCCAATGATTCGCAGGCCTTGGTCGCCTACATCGATTCCCTTCGCGACCGCGTAGGCGTGCTGGACCTGGAAGAGGCGCAGGCCGCGTAATCCCTGGCAGCGGGGCCCGGAGCCGAGCGGCTGGGCGCCGCCACCCGCTGCCTGGGTGGCCTGCGGTGCGGGCCATGCGCCGAGCCTCCGGCACGGCGGTGCATGCCAGCCGGCGCCAGGGCCCCTATGATCCGCCTCCATGTCGGATACCGAGAGCTTCCCCCGTCCCCGCCGCCGCAAGGGCAGCGGTGCCGTCACCCTGCGCGATGTCGCCAAGTTGGCGGGCGTTGCGCCGATCACCGCTTCCCGCGCGCTGAACACCCCGAACCAGGTGTCAGGCGAGGTGCTGGAGCGCGTGACCCAGGCCGTGCGCAGCACCGGTTACGTGCCCAACCTGCTGGCGGGCGCCTTGTCATCCATGCGCAGCCGCATGGTGGGCGTTGCCGTGCCCACCATTGCGGGGCTGGTGTTCCTGGAGACGGTGCAAAGCCTCACCGAGACCTTGTTCCAGGCGGGCTACCAAGTGCTGCTAGGGCAGACCGGTTATGACAATGCCCGCGAGGATGCCTGGCTGGACGCGATGATCGGCCGCCGTCCTGACGGTCTGGTGCTCACCGGCACGAGCCACTCGCCGCAAACCCGCCTGCGCTTGCGCGCGGCCGGTGTCCCGGTGGTGGAGACCTGGGATCAAAGTGACGACCCTATCGACATGCTGGTCGGCTTCTCGCACGTCGAGGTCGGGCGCACCGTGGCGGAGTTTCTGGTGAACAAAGGCTATCGACGCCTGGCCGGGGTGGCTGGCAGCGACGAACGGGCGCAGCGGCGCTTCGTGGCGTTCCAGGAAAAGGCCCACGAGTTGGGCGTACCGGCCGTGCCCATCGCGGAGATGGCCACGCCCACCACCTTGGGCAGCGGGCGCCGCGGCCTGGCGGAGCTGCTGGCGCGCGAGCCCGGCATTGATGCCGTGTTCTGCAGTTCCGACTCCCTGGCCGTTGGGGTGATGCTGGAGGCGCAGGCCCGGGGGCTGCGTATTCCACAAGATCTGGCAGTGGTCGGCTTCGGCGACCTGGCCATGGCCGCGGACATGTCGCCCTCGTTGACCACGGTGCGGGTTGACGGCACCGCCATCGGTCGCCAGGCGGCCCGTTTCATCATCGAGCGTGCGGAGGGCAGGGCAGACCCTGCGGCTTCCAAGCTCGTTGACGTTGGCTACGAATTGATCGCCCGAGACAGCACCTGACGGCCCATGCCCCAAAAGCGCCGCCACGCGCACATCAGGGGAAAACACGTGTCAGGACGCTGACAGGCGGCCTCCTAGAATGGGTGAACACCCCGAGAGGAGACAACATGGTGACGGCCCGACGCGGAAAGACCGCCCCTGGCACCGAGGACGCCACGCGGCCCAAGGGCCCGCGGGTGCTGAAGAAATACCCCAACCGCCGGCTCTACGACACACACACCAGCAGCTACATCACGCTGGCTGACGTCAAGAAGATGGTGCTGGAGGGGGTGGATTTCGAGGTGCGGGATGCCAAGACGGGGGAGGAACTGACCCGTTCCATCCTGCTGCAGATCATCCTGGAGGAGGAGATGGGCGGCATGCCCATGTTCTCCACGCCACTGCTGGCGCAGATCATCCGTTTCTACGGCCATGCGATGCAGGGCATGATGGGCGCCTATCTGGAAAAGAACCTGCAGACCTTCACCGAGATGCAGGCCCGCTTTGCCGAGCACAGCCAGGGTGCCGCCTTCAATCCCGAACTGTGGTCGCAGTTCATGAGCGGTCAGGCTCCGGTGATGCAGGGCTTGATGGGCAACTACCTTGAGCAGTCCAAAAACCTGTTCCTGCAAATGCAGGAGCAGTTTGAAAAGGCCGGCAGCCTGTTTCCGGGCATGCCAGGCGTACCGGGCATGCCGGGCTTCCCGCCCAAGAAGTGAGGGCGCCTTACATGCCGTGACGGCGATGCCAGTCGGCGAGTGACTCCTTCGGGTATTCGTCGAAGGACTCGTCCCCTTTGGCCTGTGCCACTTCCACCCATTCGGGCTTGGAGCCCAGCATCATGTGCACGTGGGCGGGAGGCACCGGCAGGGGGGTGTCGATGGCGCCTGCATGGGGGTGCACCAGATCCGGCCAGCTGTCGTCATACAGCCACAGGGCCGTGCCGCAGTGGCCGCAGAAGTGCCGTTGGCCGGTGCTTGGCTTGCCATTGAGCATGGCGCGATAGACCCGAAGGTCGTCCTTGCCCTGGTGCAATTGGAAGGTGCGGTAGTCCGCACCCAGGTTGATGGCATAGCCGCCGGTGCCGGCGGTCTTGCGGCAGATGGAGCAATAGCATCGCATGAACGGCGCCGGCTCGTTCGACTCCACCGAAAACTTCACGCGGCCGCAGTGGCAGGATCCTTCGAGGTGCATGGATGTCTCCGAGGTGCGGGGATGCTGCCTTGCGGCAATGGGGATGCCAAGCTGCAGTACCCTGCGCTCCCTGTGCCCCACCGGCGTCAAACCACGGTCCTTGAGTTCCTGTAGCCCTTCTGCGGGGATGAGCGCGCAATCCCTTCAGCGCAGCCGCAACGACTTTGACGCCGCACGGCCCGCGGCGGACAGGCCGTGGGCGCTGGCCGAGTCCGCGGGCTGACGCGGGAACGTCAGGGCTTGGACGCCTCGATGCTGGCTTGGGTGAAGGCCGGGTAGCCGGAGGGGCGGTAGTTGTTCAGGTTATTCAGGAAATTGTTGTCCCGCATCGGAATGGTGGCGGAACCGTAGTCGTAGCTGTTGAGCCGGCTGCGCATCTGTTCATTGCTCAGGCCGTCACCCCGAACTTCATACCAGCTCACGATCGTTGGCGTGACGAACTGGCCATAGCCGTTTTCCGCCACCTCGGTCGCGGAAGCCATGCGCATTGCGTGGGTGGTGACGCCATCCTTGTGATAGATGATCTTCACGTGGCCGTTGTCCAGCGGCAGGTTGGCGGCCGGGACGTTGTAGAGGTCGCCATGGGCGCTGTAGCCCGCATGGGTCACAGCACCGTTCTTGGTCCACACGGCCGCGTGCTCCCAATCATGGCGATGGCCACCGCCGAAGACCGTGGCCTGGTCCTTCAAAAAGTACAGCGCATAGAAGTGGCCGCAATAGACGTCACTCCCGCTGCTGATGCAGGCGTGACGATGCAGCGTGTTGGCATAGTCGAGGAAGTTGTTCTTCCTGCATCCGCCGGTAATGCTGCCGGACGCGGCCAGGCCGCCATTCTGGGCGCCGCCGCGGCTGATGCCAGCGCTGGGCAGGCAGCCATCGGTGTCGAAATCGAACACGGGGTAGGTCGCGGTGATGTTGACCGTGGTCGGCCAGGCCGGGTCCAGGCGAGGGAAGTCGTCAGCTCGAGCGGTGGTGGCCAGCGCGGCGCCGGCCAGGGCGAGCAGCGTGAGAGCGGAACGTCGCATGGTGTCTTCCTGAGGTGTGGGAAGCGACGCACTATGTGGGAGGTGTGCGACTGGCAGATGACTGGATCCGTGGTTCCAGGACTGATACCGCGGCGGGCGTTCGGGTCGTCGTCAAGCGCTTCGGCCCCTGGACGCCGTCTTGTGGCGCTAAGTGCCGGCCTTGGAGGGGAGGGGTCAACGCTGCAGGCGGCAGCTGCGTTGCATCATGAGAGGCGGACCTGAGGCCGTCAAAGGGAATGCCGTGAGAAATGCGTGGATGGACTGGCGGGCTTGTGCCGCAGCAGTGGGATTGACGCTAGTGGCTGCGGGCGCTGCACAGGCGCAGTCCTTGCGATGCAGCGATGGCGGCGTCCGTGAAGGCGATTCGCGCCTCTGGCTTCTGCGCTCCTGCGGCCAGCCAGCGCTGGCTGACGCTTACTGCGTTCCCGTCTTCTATCCTGGCCCCGTGAATCGTTATGGCGTGGTTCAGCCCATCCCGGCGGGCTGTGTGATGACTGACGAATGGATGTATGACCGGGGGCCAGGCAATCTGGTGGCTGTGGTCAAGATGCAAAACGGCAAGATCGTGTCGATTCGGTATGGGGAGCAAGGGCGCTGACAACGCCCTTGAACTGCCAACACCGCCGACCGACTGGTGCGCGGTAACTGCCGCAATACAGAAACTGCAGGCGCGCAGCGCCAGTGTTTCCTCGCATGGGGTGCTGCGTAGTGCGCTGACCGTTCGTGCCGGAGGGCGAGGCATGGCGGCGCGGCTGCACGCAATGCCACCAAGGGCAGAGGCGGCGGGAATCCATCGGGGGAGGCGGGACGGCTGCGATGTTGCGACAGTGAGGCAACGTCCCGACTTCCTGGAAACCCGCATGTCCTTGCTGATCGTCCTCCTGGCCCTGGGGCTGCTCATCTTCGTCGCCTACCGCGGACACAGCGTGATCCTGTTCGCGCCAGTCGCGGCGCTGCTGGCGGTCGTTCTCACCGATCCTGGCCTGGTCGCGCCGGTCTACGTCGGCCTCTTCATGGACAAGATGGTGCAGTTCATCAAACTGTATTTCCCGGTGTTCATGCTGGGCGCGCTGTTTGGCAAACTGATCGAAATCTCCGGCTTCGCCAAGACGATCGTCGCGGCCACGATCCGGCTGGTGGGCGCAAAGCGTGCCATGTTGTCCATCGTGCTGGTGTGCGCGGCGCTGACCTACGGGGGCGTGTCACTGTTCGTGGCGGTCTTCGCCGTCTACCCCTTCGCGGCGGAGCTCTTCCGCAAACTAGACATCCCCAAGCGTCTGATCCCCGGCACGATCGCGCTGGGCGCCTTCAGCTTCACGATGGACTCGTTGCCGGGTACGCCGCAGATCCAGAACATCATCCCCACGACCTTCTTCCGCACCACCACCTGGGCGGCGCCGTGGATGGGGTCGATCGGCGCGGTGTTCATCCTGGTGGCGGGGCTGTCCTACCTCGAATGGCGTCGTCGCCGTGCCGCTGCGGCCGGCGAAGGCTACGGTCAGCACACGCTGAATGAGCCGACGGTGCAGGACGACGTGGCGCTGCCCAGCGCCTGGATCGCAGCGCTGCCCCTGCTGGTGGTGGCGGTGGCCAACAAGCTGCTGACCGGCTGGATCCCGCAGCTCTATGGCAAGACCTACACCGTCGCGCTGCCCGGCATGGCGCATCCGGTGAGCGGCGACGTCGGCCCGCTGGTGGCCATCTGGGCGGTGGAGGCGGCGCTGCTGATTGGCATCGCGACGGTACTGGCCTTCGCCTGGCGGCCCGTGGCGCGCTCATTCGTGGACGGCAGCAAGGCGGCGATTTCGGGCTCGCTGCTGGCTGCGATGAACACGGCGTCGGAGTACGGCTTCGGCGCGGTGATCGCGGCCTTGCCCGGCTTCACCCTGGTGGCGCATGCCCTCAAGGGCATCCCGAATCCGCTCATCAACGAGTCCGTCACCGTCACCGTGCTGGCCGGCATCACCGGCTCGGCTTCCGGCGGGATGAGCATCGCGCTGGCGGCGATGGCAGATCAATTCATCCAGAGCGCCCAGGCGGCCGGTATCCCGCTGGAGGTGCTGCATCGCGTCGCCTCGATGGCGAGCGGCGGCATGGACACCCTGCCGCACAACGGCGCCGTCATCACCTTGCTGGCGGTGAGCGGCCTGACCCATCGCCAGGCCTATGCGGACATCTTTGCCATCACCTGCCTGAAGACGGTCGCCGTCTTCGTCGTCATCGCGGTCTACCTGTTGACCGGCCTGTATTGATCTTCACTCTTCACCCGGAACCCTGCCATGCGTGAGAACGAAGTGCGCGACCGCGCGTTTGCCATGCCCTTGACCAGCCCCGCGTTCCCGTGCGGGCCCTATCGATTCGTGAATCGTGAGTACTTCATCGTGACCTACGAGACCGACCCCGACGCGCTGCGCGCGGTGGTGCCGGAGCCGCTGGCGGTGCGCGAACCGGTGGTCAAGTACGAGCTGATGCGTATGCCCGATTCGACTGGCTTTGGCGACTACACCGAGTCGGGCCAGGTGATCCCGGTGACCTTCGAGGGCCGGGCGGGTGGTTACGTGTATTCGATGTTCCTGGACAACGAATCCCCGATTGCTGGCGGCCGCGAGCTGTGGGGCTTCCCCAAAAAGCTTGGCGCGCCGCGACTGTCCGTGGCGGGGGACACGCTGCTCGGCACCGTGGACTACGGCCCCGTGCGCATCGCCACCGCGACCATGGGCTTCAAACACCGCGCGGCAGACCTTGCGGCGGTCCGCGACGCGCTGGCGGAGCCCAACTACCTGCTCAAGATCATTCCGCACGTCGATGGCAGTCCGCGCATCTGCGAGCTGGTCAAGTACCACACGACCGAGGTCGTGCTCAAGGGCGCCTGGACCGGCCCTGCGGCGCTCGAGTTGCATCCACACGCGCTGGCGCCGCTGGCCGACCTGCCGGTGCGGCGTGTCGTCTCCGCGCTGCACTTCGTGGCTGACCTGACGCTCGCGCTGGGCACCGTGGTGCACGACTATCTTCCCAACCGCCAACAGGGCTGAACATCATGAAACTGAAAGACAAGATCGCCTTCATCACCGGCGCCGCCAGCGGCATTGGCCTTGAAATCGCCAGGACCTACGCGCGCGAGGGTGCCCGCATCGTCATCGCCGACCTGAACATCGAAGCCGCGAGCAAGGCGGCCGAGTCGCTGGTTGCCGGCGGCGCCCAGGCGCTGGCCCTGGCGGTGGATGTGGGCCAGGAGGCGCAGGTTGACGTTGCGGTGGACCGGGCGGTCGAGCACTTCGGCGGCATCGACATCCTCGTCAGCAATGCCGGCGTGCAGATTGTCAAGCCGGTCGAGGCGCTGAGCTTTGCGGAGTGGCAGCGCATGTTGTCCATCCACCTGGATGGCGCATTCCTCACGACCCGGGCGGCGTTGCGCCATATGTATGCGGCCGGCAAGGGCGGCACCATCCTCTACATGGGGTCGGTCCATTCGAAGGAGGCGTCGCTGCTCAAGGCGCCGTACGTGACGGCCAAGCACGGGCTGATCGGCCTTGCAAAGGTCGTGGCGAAGGAGGGCGCGGCCCACGGGGTACGGGCGAACGTCATTTGCCCGGGCTTCGTGCGCACGCCGCTGGTGGACAAGCAGATCCCGGAACAGGCCGTCACCCTGGGTATTAGCGAGGAGGACGTCGTGCGCAAGGTCATGCTCAAGGACACGGTGGACGGCGAGTTCACCACGCTGCAGGATGTGGCCGAGGTCGCCCTGATGTTCGCGGCCTTTCCCAGCAATGCCCTGACCGGTCAATCGATGGTCGTGAGTCACGGCTGGTTCATGCAGTAACCACCGAGGGAAGCGTCCCCGGGGCATTCGGCCGACGCTCCGCCGTGTCAAGCTGAGCGGGCAGACCGTCCGCCACGACAGGCGATGCGGGCGTAATCGCCCGCATCGCCCGCGCTTCGCTCAAGTGGCAGCGACAGTCCGGGCGGCCCCGTCAATGAAATCCGCCACCTCCGCCGGATGCGACAGCATGGGCACATGGCTGGACGGCACCGTCATGGTGTGGGCCTTCATCGTCTCCACAAACTTGCGCTGCAGAGCCGGAAGAATCATCCGGTCCTGAGTCGCCATCACATACCAGCTGGGCCGGGTCTTCCATGCTGCCGGCCCGCTCTTGGCACCAAACACGCTGCCATGGGTTGGCTTCTGCACGGCATGCATCACCTGCGTCTCGGGCGCGGGCAGGTCCTGGGCGAAGTTCTCCGCCACGCCTTGAGCCGTCATGCTCAAGAAGCCAGTGACATCCGGTCGCAATTCAGCAAGCCCGGGCGGTGGCGGAAACTCATGTCCCAGATCGCCCACCGCTTCGCCTTCATCCGGGGCAAAGGCCGCCACGAACACAAGTCCGAGCACCTTGGGGTCGTGGCCGGCATTCGTGATGACCGCGCCGCCGTAGGAGTGCCCGACCAGCAGCACGGGTCCATTGATCAGCGCCAGGGCGCGGGCCGTGGCCGCCACGTCGTCCGCCAATGAGGTCAGCGGTGGCTGTACAGCCGTGACGGCATGGCCGTTTTGCTGCAGCAGCGGGATGATCTTGTTCCAGCTGGAGCCGTCGGCCCAGGCGCCGTGAACCAGCACGATATGAGGGTAGGACATGAAAACCTTCCTTCTTTCAAAACGGTGATGACCCCGTCCGGACCCGGCAAAGGACGAGTCGGTGCGAAGCAGAGGTTCCAATATCGGTGCACGCGCCCACGCATGAATCCGCCAAACGACGGTACCGACCATGGCCAACCGGCCAACCCTTGCGCCGGGCAGGACCACCCTTGTGCAAAAGCCGGTCGTCGATGCCTCCACGCACGCTTGCGGCTTGATTTGGGCGACCGGGGTTCACCGCGCTTTACCAGACCCAACCCCGCAGGCGCTCGATTGCGGATACCTTGATCGACCGGTCGTCGCATCCTGCGCGACCCCATTTCAAGGAGACGCTGATATGAGCGCCATGTCCCGCCTGTGGACCCAAACCCTTTGCGTGCCACTGGCCGTCATGATGATGCAGGCCGCCGAGGCGGGTCCTCCGTCGTCTGTCGCCCCTGCCTCGCCTGCAGCGGTGGTTCGCCATGACTTCATCGACGTGGACGGGCATCGCGTTTTCTACCGCGAAGCCGGCCCCGTCGACGCACCCGCCGTGCTTCTGCTGCACGGTTTCCCAACCTCGTCGCATCTGTTCAGTGACTTGATTCCCCGCCTGGCTGGGCGCTACCGCGTGGTCGCGCCCGACCTGCCCGGGTTCGGGCTCACCGAAACACCGCCCGCCACCGCCTTCCACCACACCTTCGACGAGCTCACGCGCGTGGTGGGCCATTTCGCCGAGGCCAAGTCGCTGCAGCGCTACGCGCTCTACGTCTTTGACATTGGCGCGCCCATCGGCTGGAGACTCGCCGTTGCGCACCCAGAGCGGATCACGGCCATCGTTTCGCAGAACGGCAATGGCTACGAGGAAGGTCTAAGCGCGGCGTGGGCGCCCATTCGCAAGTTTTGGGAGGATCCCAGCCCACCGAACCGCGATCCGCTGAAGGGCCTGTTCACCATGGCGACCACTCAGTGGCAATACCTGGAGGGCGTGACGGAGCGAACCCGCGTGGCACCCGAACACTATCTGCTGGACCAGATGTTCCTGGACCGCCCGGGGCAGACCGACATCCAGCTGGCCATCCTGCTTGATTACAAGACCAATCTGAAGCAGTACGACGAGCTGCATGCCTACTTCCGGAAGCACCAGCCGCCCTTGCTGGCGGTGTGGGGGGCGGCGGACCCGTTCTTTCTGCCGGCAGGCGCGAAGGCGTTCCAGCACGACCTGCCCAAAGCCGAGGTGCATTTGATCGAAGGTGCGGGACATTTCGCGCTGGTCTCTCATGGAGACGAGGTCGCGACCCGGATGCTGGAGTTCCTGGATCGCCACCTGAAGGCGGATGTGAAGCGCAATGAGTAAAGCGCAGGCATGATCCGACAGGCCCTGCGGGGCCTGTCCTCAGAGGTCCAGGTGCAGTGCTTCCGACTCGGCGCGCGAGACACAGATGCACATCAGTCCTTCCTGGTCCCGCTGCTGCGCCGATAGCACCTCGTCTCGATGCAAGGGCACGCCGGAATTCACTCGGGTGGCGCAGGTGCCGCAGGTGCCTATGCGGCAGGAGGCTGCCACCCGCAAGCCGCTGGACTCCAGCACTTCAACAATGGTGCGACCCGGTGGCACGGTCAATGTCTGCCCGCTCCTGTCCAGATGCACCGTGAAGGCCCGGTCCCCAGACGCATCGTGATGGACGATGAACCGCTCGAAGTGGATCCGTTCCGCAGGCAGGCCCTTGGCTGCAGCGCTGGCCTTCACTGCATCGATCAACCCGGGAGGGCCGCAGACATACAACCGGTCGCTCTCACCCAGCGACGCCACCAGCGCAGGCACGTCCAGACGCTGGCCTTCATCACCGGCATGCACCACCACGCGGCCCCCGAACTGCTCAAGCAGCTGCGGCAAGTAAGGTGCGAGCGCCCGTGAGCGGCAGGCGAAATGCAGGACGAAGTCGCGGCCCTCGGCTGCCAGCGCATGGGCCATGGCCTTGAGCGGCGTGATGCCGATGCCTCCGGCCACGAGCACCGAGCGATGGGAGCCGCCGGCCAAGGGGAAAGTGTTGTCCGGCGCGCTGCAGCGCAGACGCATGCCCAGGGCGAACGACTCATGCACGGCCGCCGAACCACCCGTGCCGGCGGCCTCCCGCAGCACGGCGATCTCCCAGGCGTCGCGGCGTGCGGGGTTCGATGCGATCGAATACGACCGGGTGCTGGTCACACCCTCATCCAGGCGCATCGGCACGTCGAGATGGGCGCCGGCCTCGAACAGAGGAAGCGCGGTGCCATCATCGGACACCAGCTCATAGGCCCGCACATCCTGGGTCAACTGCCGCACGCCGGCAATGCGCAGCGTCAGGGGGCCCTCTCCCAGCATGCCGGGAGCGCCGGCCTTGGCGGGCTGAGCCGGTGCCTGCGCCTTGGCTTGCGCCAGTTGCGACTTGAGCTTCTGCACCTGCGTCCGCAGCGGCGTCATCAAGGTGGCCACCTCGCTTTCCGTGAAACGCGGGGTGATGTGCTGCGGGCAGTTCCAATCCCATCCCTCGATGGCAATCAGAAAGACCCGTTCGACCGCGGCGACGTAGGACGCGTCCGCCACGGCTGCGATGGCGGCGTCCCCTTGGGCGCTGTCTCCCTTCTCCACCAACTGCACCCGGCCGAGCAGCTTCAGGCGACGACGATTGGGAAAGTCGACCAGGATGAGGGAGATGCGGTCATCGCGGCGGAGGTTGCCGACGCTGAGGTACTGCAGGTTGCCGCGGAAGTCTGCAAACGCGATGGCCTTCGGATTCAGCACCTTGAGAAACCCCTGCGGACCTCCTCGGTGCTGCACATAGGGCCAGCCCGTCTCACTGACCGTCGCCTGGAAGAAGTGGTCGGCCTCTTGGATGAACTGGATTTCACGCGGGGTCAGAACGTCGCCCCGATCGGCCAGCGTGTCCAGGAATGCGTACTGCTCACGGCTGCCCAGCTCGACCTGGACGTCTCGAACGGTGGGAGTGAAGGTGATGTCTGAATAGGCTCGGCCCATGGCGATCTCCGTGGAGGAATGCGGAAGCTGCCGCGAGCCGCGCCATCATGCAGGCGGCGTCCCGCGGCAGAGCGTGAAAGCTCAGGCCTGTTCCAGCTTGACGCTCGGGAAATCGATCTCCACCAGGCTGGCCTTGCCCAGGATGTTGGTCAGGAAGTTCATGCCCACGTGGGTGATGATCTCCACCAGTTGTGCATCGTCCAAGCCGGCGCTGCGGACGGCAGCCAGTTCCAAAGCGGTCACCTCGCCGTGCTTGGCCATGAGGCTGGTGGCGAACTGGAGCACGGCTTCAGATGTCGGGTCGTCGCTGGTGGCCTGCCGAGCCGCCGCCATCTCCTCGTCGGACAGGCCACTCTTGCGCCCGATGGCGGTGTGGGCCGACACACAGTATTGGCAGCCGTTCTGCTGCGCCAGCGCCAGCGCGATGCGCTCGCGGTCCAGCGGGTCCAGGCTGCCCGCGTTGGCCACGCCATACAAGCCCAGGAAGGCTTGCAGGGCCGTCGGCGAGTTGGCGAAGATCTTGAGGAAATTCGGCACCATGCCCAGCTGATCCTGGATGGCATTCAGCAGGGCCTTTTGTTCGGGCGTGGCGGTGGCGGTCTCGACAACGTGGATGCGACTCATGGGAACTCCTGAAAAAGGAAGGGAAGAAGAAGGGCCGCCGCGTTGGGCGACCTGCGGGCGATATGGAAGACGAAGCTGCGCAGTGACCGGCACGCATCGGCGGCGCGGCGACTGCAAGGTCAGTTCAAAGAGGCGGTGGCCAGGCGTGCGGAGGGGGATACCTCCACAATGCCCATCTCGGTGGCGATGTGCGCGGCTTCGGTGCGGCTGGACGCGGCCAGCTTTCCCAAGATGGCCTTCACATGGCTCTTGACCGTTCCCGGTGCAATGCCCAGGTTGCTGGCGATGGCCTTGTTGCATTGGCCTCGGGCCAGAAGTTGAAGCACGGTGTCTTCGCGGCAGGTCAGCGGTTCGCGCGAGAAATTTGCGGCCACTCGCTGCGCCAGTTCGACACACACATAACTGCGCCCCGCACCGACCGCCTCGATCGCGTGGACCAACTCCTCCGGCGTGGAGGAACAGAGCATCACCCCCGCGAGACCGCGCCGCAGGGCCGACACCATCGGCTGTTCCCGCGCATGAGACGAAACGACCAGCACGGACAGCGGCACCTCACGCGCCACTGAATCGCTGTGGACCCATCGCATGCCGCCGGCCCAGTCGGTGACCAATACGCGTGCACTGGCGAATCCCGAATGGGCATCGGCCTCTACCAGCGCAATGGAGGGTACGTTCTGCAGCGCGACCCGCAGGCCCATGGCGAGGAGTGGCTCCTCATGCGAGATGGCGACCTTGATGGGTCGCCGATTGACCTTGACCATGACTGACTCCGCGCCGTGCCCCTGCACGACGTGACGGTCATGATCCTGTGGGCCGCCGTGCGGCGTCGAGTTAGTTCCGGTAAATAAACATAAGAGCCGCCGCACTCGCGGGCGCGCGGCACATGCACATGCACGTGCACACGCACGAATCGGCGCGAATGCAGCGTCGACGCAGTTCCGGAAGCCGTGTCCCGCAACGCCGCTTGAGCGCGGTTAAACGTGGTGAAAAGCGGAGCGGGTGGAACGCTCCCGCCGGTGCAACGGCGAGGCTGACTTCCATACTCGATGCACCCACCCATCACCGGAGATTGACATGGAACAGCGCCCCCCTTTGCCCCCTTACACCTACGAGACGGCGATCCAGAAAGTGCGCGCGGCTGAAGACGGCTGGAACAGTCGCGACCCCGTGCGTGTATCGATGGCCTACACCGAGGACACCGTCTGGCGCAACCGCGCAGAGTTCCCGCAGGGGCGGGCGCAGGTGCAGGCTTTCCTGAAGGCGAAGTGGCAATGTGAACGTGAGTACCGCTTGATCAAGGAGCTGTGGGCCTTCCATGACCATCGCATCGCGGTGCGCTTCGCCTATGAATGGTGTGACGACGTGGGCGCATGGTGGCGCAGCTATGGCAACGAGAACTGGGAATTTGCATCCAACGGCCTGATGGCCCGGCGCCACGCCAGCATCAACGACCTGCGCATCGGCTCGTCCGAGCGGCTTTTCCACTGGGACTTGGGCCGTCGCCCCGACGACCATCCCGGTCTCAGCGAGCTGGGCCTTTGAGCGCGGCCGGAGCGCTGCCCCTGACGGCGCATCGACTGACATCGTCCCTTTCAGACGAGGTGCGGACATGAGCAAGATCGCCCCCCTGCGCGTGGAAGTTCGCCATGAGATTGCCGTGGTCGAGGCCGGTCTGCGCCGGATCCTCGAAGCGTGTCCGGAGTTCGAGGTGCTGCCGGCCACGCCCGCGCATCTGTCAGGCCTTCGCAGCGAGGTGCCCGCCGAGCTTCGTCTCTACGACCATGACCGTGCGCTCCACACCATTGCTCAATCGGCCGCGCCCTCCGTCGTGGCGTCCAGGACCATGGTGATGGCCATGAATGGACAGGAGCTGGACGTTCGCGCCGCCATCGAGCTTGGCATCCGGGGCTACCTGCTGGTGGACTGCGCCGGCGATGAGATTGTGCAGGCGGTCCGTGCCGTCGCCGCCGGCCATCGCTATCTATGCACCGCTGCTTCCCTGCGCCTGGCCGACAAGCTGGGGCAACCCTCGCTGACGCCGCGTGAAGGCGAGGTGCTCTGCCTGGCCTTGCGCGGGCAAAGCAACAAGGAGATGGCCAGGTCGCTGGACATCTCGGTGGGCACGGTCAAGGCGCACTTGCGCACCTTGTTCTCCAAGCTCGGCGCCCGCTGCAGAACCGAAGCACTGTGGCTGGCCGCGGAGAAGGGGTTGCTCTCGCGTCCGTCGGGCCCCGGCGCCGAGATGCCCGCGGCGCAGCCCTCCCTGCCAGCCTCGTCGTTTGCCACCGCCACGTGGCCGCTGCCGACGACTGTCGAGGCGGTGTCTCCCGCTTGGGCCATGGCCAAACGGACAAGCGTCCGATGACCGCAAGTGTCTGTGCCCCGTTCGCGTCCGCCGAGAGACTGAGGGCTCGCTCTCTTCCCTTCATCCACAGGAGTTCCCCATGACCACTTCCGCGCAGGCAGCCCCCGCATCGCGGCTGCTCACCCCCACCAACCACCTGCTGGTCCTGGTGGACTTCCAGGGCCAGATGGCGTTTGCCACGCAGTCCATCGATGCCGTCCAGCTGCGCAACAACGTGGCCATCGTGTCGCAGGCGGCGGCCGGATTCAAGGTGCCGACGCTGCTCACGACGGTGGCGGCGCGCAGTTTCTCCGGCCCGATGTTCGATGAAGTCACCGAGGCCTTTCCTTCGCATGAACTGCTGGACCGCACGACCATGAATTGCTGGGAGGACGCCAACGTCATCCAGGCAGTGAATGCGTCCGGGCACAAGCGTGTGGTGCTCGCCGGTCTGTGGACCTCGGTGTGCATCGTCGGACCGGCCCTCTCCGCCATCGAGCAGGGCTACGAAGTGCTGGTGCTGACGGATGCCTGCGGCGACATCACCACCGAGGCCCATGAACGTGCGGTCGCCCGCATGGTGCAGGTGGGTGTCCAACCGATGACGTCCCTCCAGTACCTGCTCGAGCTGCAGCGGGATTGGGGCCGTGCGGAAACGTATGGCCTGACCACCGGCATCGCCCGCAAGGCGGCCGGCAACTACGGCATTGGCATCGGCTATGCCGGCGCCATGTTCGGGGCTTCGGAAGGTTGAACCCGCCCCGGGCTGACTCCTCCCTCAACCATTGAAAGCATTCTCATGACACACCACACCCCTGCATGGAGGCTTGCCTCCGGCCTGCTGCTGGCCCTTGCCGCCTTCGGGGCGCAAGCGGCGCCGGCATCTGCCAGCCCTGCGGCACGTCCTGCCACCAACGTGGCCACCGCGGTCGCCACGGCCGCCGTCAGCTACAAGACGGTGAAGGTGGACGGTCTCAACGTGTTCTATCGCGAGGCGGGCCCCGCCGATGCGCCGGTCCTGTTGCTGTTGCACGGCTTCCCGACGTCGTCGCAGATGTTTCGCAACCTGATCCCGCGTCTGGCGGATCGCTATCGCGTCATTGCACCGGACTATCCGGGCTATGGCCAGAGCGACATGCCTCCGATGGACAAGTTCCAGTACAGCTTCGACAACCTCGCCAAGGTGGTCGACAAATTCACCGAAGCCGTGGGCGCAACCCGCTTTGCCCTCTACGTCCAGGACTACGGCGCGCCTATCGGCTACCGCATTGCCGCGGCCCATCCCGAGCGTGTCACCGCCATCGTGGTGCAAAACGGCAATGCCTATGACGAAGGCATCGACAACGAGTTCTGGGTGCCGGCCAAGGCGTACTGGGCCGACAAGTCCAAGGCCAACGGCGACAAGCTGCGACCGCTCTTCGAGATGCCCGCCACCAAGTGGCAATACTCCGAAGGCGTGCGGGACGTGAAGAACGTCAGCCCGGATGCCGCCACGGTGGACCAGGCCTATATGGACCGCCCGGGCAACAAGGACATCCAGCTGGAGATGTTCTACAGCTACGGCAGCAACCCGCCGCTGTATCCCGGTTGGCAGGCCTACTTTCGCAAATACCAGCCGCCGATGCTGATCGTCTGGGGCAAGAACGACAAGATCTTCCCGCCAGCGGGCGCCCACCCCTATCTGCGTGACCTTCCGAAGGCCGAGCTGCATCTGCTGGACACGGGGCACTTCGCGCTGGAAGAGGACAGCCAGAAGATCAGTGAGCTGATGCGCGAATTCCTGCAGCGCAATCTGCGCGAGCGCAAGTAAGCGGCCCGGCCCGGATGCCGGCCGGCATCCGGGTCTGCTTAGCTCGTCCGGGCGGCAGCGCCTGGGGCTGTTGGGGGCAGAGTTCCGGGAGGGTGCATCCGGCACATCCCCCAGGGGGTGGCGGTCTGCAGGCTCTCGGACAACTTGGTAATCAGCGCAGCGGCCTGCCGATGGTCCTCCGTGGACCGGCCCTCGGTGAACGCGTTGAACACCGGCAGCACCAACGCCAGCGCTTCTCCGTGGCGCTCAGCGGCGTCGAGCAGCCTGGCCAGGTCGCAGACGATGCGCAGCCGCCATGACAGTGCGCCACTCTCGCGCGACCGGACGATCGCTTCGTGAAGCATGGTCATGGCCGCTTCGGTGTGTCCCTGTTCAGCCAGCAAGCCGGCCTTCACCCGCAGCAATTCAGGCAGGCACCAGTCCTCCCCTTGTTCGCTGGCGATGGTCAGCGCAGCGTCCACCGTGGCATCGGCCTCCTGCCATTGGCCGTGGTCCGCTCGCGCCCGTCCCAGCACGGCGAGGTAGTAGGGCATGCGGGCGCGGTGGTTGATGGCGGCGAATTCCTCAACGGCGAGCGCCATGGCCTCGACAGCCGCCTCCTGCGGACCCTGCTGGCGCAGCTGCAGTGCCGCACGGAAGAACCGCGCCACCGGTCGCCGGGACAGCAGACCGTGACGCGTGGTCTGGTCATCAAGCTGTTCGACACACCGGGCACACGCTTGCAAGTCGCCAGTCCAGAAGTAGATCGGACAGGCATAGGAGAGGACGTTGTTCAGCGACAGGTGGTGATTCAGTGCGCCGGCGTCGCAGATCGCAGCTTCCGCCATGCGGCGGGCCGAGTCGGGTTGTCCCGTCAGCCAGAGCACCTGACCCAGGACGCCCTTCACGAGGACCACCGGGCAGGAGAGGTAGCGCACCACATAGTCGCCGGGCTGGCGCTTCAGTCGAGCATGCAGCGACTCCAGGCGATCACTGGAGGCGGGCAGGCGGCCGAGGAAGAGTTCGCCGATGGCCGTGTGGACGTCTGCCTCGGGAAGCACGGAGGGATCATGCCGGGCCGCGACATCGGAGAACGTGTGCAGTGTCTGCAGCCCAGCCTGGTGCTCGCCGCAAAACAGCTCGAAGATGCCGATCATCATGAGCGCGCGGAGGTGGTAGTCGATATCGCCGACTGCCACCGCGATCTCGAGCGCCCGCCGCAAAGCGGTCATGGCCTGATCGCGGAACCCCCGTGTGAACATCGAGGCCCCCCCCAGCCAGAGCTGCAGCTTCATCTCGAATACCGACCCGGACAGCCCGGCGGCGTGCACGTCCTCCGCCGCGCTGGACACGTGCAGGCGGCTTTCCTCCACCAGGGAGAAGTGATTCCATAACAGCAGACCGGCCACGGTGAGGCGAATGCGGAGCGAGCGATGGGCTGCGTCGCGGCGCAGCCAGGTCAGGGCGTCGCGAAGGTCGTCAAGGGTGCGTCCATACACCTCGGTCCATTCGTGCGCCGGGCGCCGGGTCCATTCCTGCCCTGCATGTTCCAGCGTCGTGCAAAGGTAGGACGCATGGGCCTGCCTGACCCAGGCTTCCCGGCCGCAGGCCCGAAGCTGTTCCAGGCTGAAGGACCGAGTGACCTCCAGCAGGCGCCAGGTGGGACCGCAGACCGTCAAGTCGACCGACAGCAGGGACTTGGCGGCGAGCTGCGCCAGCCGCTCTGCGGTTTGCCCACTGGAGAACCCCGTCACGGCCGCCGCGCCGTGGACGTCGAACGCGCCGGCGAACACCGAGATGGCGCGCAGCAGCAGGGCCTCTTCCTCGGACAGCAGGCTGTAACTCCATTCCAGCGTGGCCAGCATGGTGCGCTGGCGTTCTGGGCCCGCGCGCCGGCCCAGCGTCAAACGAAATCGGTCGTCCAGTTGCTGGAGGATGCTCTCCACGCTGAAGGCGTCCATGCGGGTCGCGGCGAATTCGATGGCGAGCGCCAGTCCGTCCAGCCGCCGGCAGATGTCGGCCACCAGAGGCGCATCGGCGTCGGTCACGGTGTAGCCGTCCAGCCGTTCGGCCGCCCGCGTGGCAAACAGCTGCACCGCTGGATAGGAGAGCGACGCTTCGGCCGTCAGCAGCGTTCCTTGAGGCGGCGCGGCCAGACCCGGGAGCCGTCGCACACGCTCACCGGGAACGAGGAGCGGCTCCCGACTGGTGACCAGCACCCTGACCTCGCCGGCGGCCGCCAGGATGCGGTTGACGAAGGACGCCGCCGCATCGATGACATGCTCGCAGTTGTCGATGACCAGGAGCATCTCGCGGTCCTGCAGGAAGCCGCACAGGGGCGGCATCATGTCCAGGGCATGGGCGGGCAGTCCCATCGCGGTGGCGACCACGTGGGGCAGCATTCCGGCGTCCCTGAGCGGCGCGAGGTCGATGAAGCAGGCGCCATCCCTCAACGAGGCCTGGACCCGTTCCGCCACGGCGAGCGCCACCGTGGTCTTGCCGATGCCTCCTGCCCCCACGATGGACAGCAGCCGCGTGCGGTGCAGGTCATTGCACAGGGCGTCGATGACATCGCCGCGCCCGAACATACGGGTGGTGCGCAACGGCAGGAGGTGGCGCGCGGCCGCCGGCGGTGTCCCGCCAGCTGACGATGCCGTGCGGGATCCATCGCCCTGGACTGGCGCGACGAATCGATAGCCACGGCCAGTGACGGTGGCAATGTAGCGATGCGGCGCCACGTTATCGCCCAATGCGCGCCGCAGCGTAGCGATGTTGACCTTCAGGTTGCCATCGTCCACCACGCTGTCCGGCCAGGCCAGCTGGATGAGCTGGCGCTTAGTGATCACCTCACCCGGCTGGGCCACCAGGGCCGCGAGGATCTCGAGCGCGCGCGTGCCTACCCGCACGGGTGTCTGTCCCTGCAGCAGCGTTCGCTGCGCCGGCATGAAGTGGAAGGGACCAAAGGCGTAGGTCCCGGCCATCGCGATAGGGGTGTCAGTCGCCATGATCCAGAAGGGCGGCTGCCGCCAACAGGTCCGGCGTGGAGAAGCCTTCGGTGAAACTGGCGTATACCTGCTGCAGCTGACGCCGGGCGGGCGCTTCACGCGGGCCCCCTTGGCATAAGCGCACCAGGGCGCAGCAAGCCTTCAGCGACCAGCTGCGGATGCCGATGTCCCCGGCCGTGCGGATGGCGCGCAGCAGCAATCGCTCGGCATCGTCGGGGCCGCCCTGCAAAGCGGCTACGGCGGCCTGGATGCGATAGATCTCCGGCAGGCACCAGCGTTCGTTCTGCTCAGCGGCCAGCTGCACGGCCTCGGCGATTGCGGCCTCGGCCTCACGATAGTCTCCGCGCTGGGCCAGCAGTTCTGCCCACACGGCCAGGTAGTAGGGCAGCCGCGCCGTGTGTCGAATGGCACGGAACTCCGCCAGCGCGCGCCGGATGTCGTCGGAGCCGCCAGCGTCCAGGGGGTCTCGCCGAAGCGTCAATACGCCGCGGCAGAAGACCGCCAGCGGTCGCCACATGACGATGCCGTGCTGCTCGACCAACTCTTCCAGCAGCGCGGTCTGTTCGCTGCAGGCTGCGTCGTCGCCGATCCACAAGTAGATCAGGCAGTTCCAGGCCAGGCCGATGCTCAGTGACAGCTGGTGGGCGGAGAGTCGCCCGTAGCGGAGCACCTCGCCGGCCGAGCGCAGGGCAGCGTCCGGCGTGCCGGTCAGCCACTGCGCGTGGCAAAGCACGATCTGCACGTTGACGCTGTTGCTGTACTGAAAGCGGGCCAACTGGGTGTGAGCTGCCGTTTTCGGCTCTTCGGCGGCCAGACGCTGCATGCGGTCCAGGGCGCTGCAAGGGCGGCCGACGAAGATCTCGGCACATCCCAGATGGGTGTCGCCCTCGCCCAGGATCGACGGGTCTTCGATCCTTGCAATGCTCATGAACGTTTCAAGGGTCCGGATCGCCGCGTCGTGTTCACCGCAAAAGATCTGCAGGGTGCTGTTGAGCCGCAGGCAGCGCATCAGAAGGTCCGCATCGCCCAGCAGGTGCGACAGCTCAATGGCGCGGTGCACGGCGGACCGTGCCTCTGGCGTCACGCCCCGCGTGTAGAGAATGGCACCGGCCAGCGCGAATTGCAGCTGGATGTCCACGCTCGACGGCTCCACGCCCAAACCGTGGAGGCGTTGCACGGCGCGTGCGAGATGCCCACGGCTTTCGTTAGTGAGCGAAAAGTGATTCCACAGCAGATGGCCGGCCAGCGTGAGCCGGACGAGCAGCGGATGACGTTCCGGATCCGCATCGGACCAGGTCAGTGCCGTCCGCAGTTCATCGATGTAGCCCCGGTAGGCGTGCCCCCAATCGCCCGACGGCGACGCCGCAGCGATCATTGCGGCGCGCTCCAGTTCCCGGCAGACATGTCGGGCGTGTCGATCGCGAATCATGGCGTCTTCGCCCATCTCCGTCCGTCGTTCCGCGCAGTACACCCGCGTGGTGACCATCAGGCGATAGGCCTCCTCTTCGCCCGGGGCGCTGTCCAGCGACAGCAGGGACCTGGATGCGAGGTCGGCCAGGAGGTCCGCGGCACGGTCGGGCGCCAGGTCGGCCACCTCCGCGGCGCCGACCAGGCGGAAACTGCCCACGAAGACGGCCACCGCTCGCAGCAGCCGCGCCTCGCGCTCCGGCAGGAGCCGATAGCTCCAGTCCAGGGTAGCCGTCAGGGTGCGATGCCGCTCCAGGCCGGCGCGCCGGCCGGCCAACAGCCGCAGGCGCCCCTGCAGCTGCTCGGACAGGTCCTTGATGTTGAATGCGTCAACGCGCATGGCCGCCAGCTCGATGGCCAGGGCAATGCCGTCCAGATTCCGGCAGATGTCGGCCACTGCTGGCGCGTCCGCGTCGTCGAGCACGAAGTCCGCGAGGCGATCGCAAGCCCGATCCACGAACAGTTCCACAGCCGGGTACTGCATGGCGACGCCGGCGCTAAGTCCGGCCGACTGCGCCGGAGCTGCAAGGCCTTGCAGCTGGTGCTCCTCCTCGCCGGAGAGGCGCAGCGCACAGCGGCTGGTGGTGACGATGCGCACGTTCGGCGTATGGGCCAGGAGCTGCTCCACGCAGCACGCCACCGCCCGGATCATGTGCTCGCAGTTGTCCAGCACCAGCAGCACTCGGGAGCGGCCCAGAAACCGGACCAGCGCAGGCAGCACCTGCGCAGAATGCACCACCAGTCCTGCCGCGCTGGCAATGGCATGGGCGATGAGGGAGGGATCCCGAAGCGGTGCCAGATCCACGAACCACACGCCGTCGATGTACTCACTGCACGCCCGCTCCGCGATCGCGAGCGCGACGCGCGTCTTGCCCATGCCTCCAGCACCGACGATCGACACCAGCCGGGTGTCATGCAACTGATGGAGCAACTGGGCCACCACCGCATCACGCCCGATCATGCGCGATGCGGTGGCGGGAAGGTTGTGCCGGACCGTCTGGAGCGGCGGGAAGGGGTAGACGTTGTTTGAACCGTCGGGGGCCCCGCCGCTCATGGATGACCCCGTGTCAACGAAGAGGTGGAGGACGCCAGAGGGCACTGGGCGAAAGCTTCGGGCAGCCGGCAGACGCAAGCATGAGCCGCGTGCCATGCTTGCAGCGCCTCCAGTTCGCCACATTCGATCAACTGCTCGATCAAGAAGGCGCGGGCGATATGGAGATGGCGGTATCGCCTCTCGCCACTTCCGGCCTCGGCCAACAACAAGGATTTGGACACCAACTGCGCAATCAGCTCCACGACCGCGGATGGATCGGCTTCCAGGTCGCGCGCCGCCGCGCAGGCCGACGCCAGCGAAAAGCTGTCATCGAACAGGGCCAGGCGACGCAGGGCCGTCTGCGCCTGCGGCGACAGCAACTCATAACTCGCTGCGACGTTCGCGGAGAGCGTGCGATGGCGCGCAGGACCTTCGGTGTGGACATCGAGCATGTGCAGGCGTCGCACCACATGCGCTTCGCTACCGGACAGGCCCAGGCCGGGGGCTCTCCGTGCGACACGCTCAATAGCGAGCGCGTGGCCGTCCAGCCGTTCACACAGGGCGACAACGGCTCTGGCGTTGTGGTCGCTGACCAGGAACGGGGCTCCTGATTCGCTGGCTCTGGCCACGAAGAGCTGGACGGCGGGAGCGCGCAGCGCGTCTTCGGCGCTGAGCGGCTCAAGCGACGTCGGCACGCTCAGTCCGCGTAGTCGCCGCACCACCTCGCCACGAATCGACAGCGGCTCGCGGCTGGTGGCGATGAGCTTCACATGGCCGTGGGTGGTCAGCAACTGATCGGCGCAGGTGGCGATGGCGTCGATCAGATGCTCGCAGTTGTCCAGCACCAGCAAGGTGGCCCGAGGGCTCCCTCGAAGGGCATCGGCGATGCTCAGGGGCACCTGGGCCGCCTGCTCCAGGGCAGAGAGGTCCACGAAGCGGATGCCGCCATCAAACGCTGCCGCGCGTGCGCAGGCGAAGGCCATGCACAGCGCGACCGTGGTCTTGCCAATCCCGCCAGGGCCCACGAGCGACACCAGTCGGGCTTGCTGCAGATCCAGCAGCAGCGCTTGCACCAGTTCATCACGGCCAAAGACCGGCCCGGGCAGCGGCGGCAGATCCAGGAGGGGTGGGGCGGCCGGCACCGGCATGGTGCGGGACCGGGCCGGCCGCGGGGCCTGGCTCTGCACCTTTGCCACAAAGCGGTAGCCGATGCCCGCCACGGTCTCGATATAGCGAGGCGGACTGGCGGTGTCGCCCAGCAGGCGGCGGATGGCGAAGATGTTCACCTTGAGGTTGCCTTCTTCCACCACTAGGCGTGGCCAGGCGATGGCCACGAGCTCCGCCTTCGACAGCACTTCACCGGCGCGTTCCACCAGCGCGGTCAGCAGGTCCAGTGCGCGGCCCCCCATGCGAACCACCTCATCATCTTTGAGGAGTTGCTGCTGCGCGGGCATCAGGAGAAAAGGTCCGAACGCGAACGCGGAAGCAGCCTCGGAATTCAGGGCCTTCAAATGGAACTCCAGAGGCAAAGGGGGATAACCCGAGGTATATCTTTTGCCGCTGCTCGTCTCAAGTTAATTGCGGTTAATGCGCGTTGTCTTCCGGCCTTCGGGACTCAGAACTGCCACCGCGCGCTGGCCGTCCAGGTGCGAGGTGGGTTGTAGTAGGCCGTGTCCACGCCCAGGGGCGGAATGACGTAGGGCAGCAGGGCGTAGGTCCGGTTCATCAGGTTGCGCACCTGCAGTGACACGCTCCAGCGACCGCCTGCGGTGGAGTAGACCGCGCTGGCATCGACATAGGTTTCTGACGGGATGGACACGGCCCGCGAATTGGCCGGATCGGTATAGCGGCCCGTGGTGATGCGCACCCCAAGATCCGCCACCAGCGTGTCGCCGTCCGGATGGGACCAGTGCTGCCGGATGCTGGTGGAGCCGCTCCATCGAGGCGCATGGGGCAATTCGTGACCGACGTTGTCGGCAGCCGCGGTGCCGGCCGGATTCGCAAACCGGTCGAAGCGGGAGCGCAGCCATTCCAGCGTCAGGGTCCAGTCGGTGCGCGGCGTGAGCCGGGCCGACAGGTCCAGGTCCATGCCATAGGTCTTGGCCCGGGCGGCATTGGCCAGCACCGCGTCCGGCACCAGCACCCCGTTGATGACCAGGTTGGACAGGGAGGCCAGGTAGTCGCGGTAATCGTTGTAGAACACCGCGACGTTGGCGGAAAGGCGGCCAGCCGCCAGCAGGGCCTTGCTGCCCACTTCGTAGGCGGTGACCGTCTCGGGCCGGGTGGGATATCGGGCCGAAAGCTCCGACCCGGCGGCCCGGTTGAATCCGCCAAACTTCTCTCCCCGGGCCACGCTGGCGTAGAGCAACTGGTCGCGCGTGAGCTGGTGGTCGACGCCCAGGCGCGGCAGCAGGCCGGAGGATGCGGTCGATAGATGTTCGGCGAGGTAGACCGTCTTGAGTCGCCGCTCGTCGGCGTCCGTGGCCCAGTTCGCATTGGAGCCGGACTGCCGGGTGCGGTACAGGCGCAGGCCGGTGGTCAGGCGCGTGTACGGGGTCACCGCCACTCGCGCTTGCCCGTAAACGCCAAGGTCCACGGTGCTCAGGTGGGTGAGGGCTTGTGCATACGAGGCAGCCGGAGCGGCGAGGGGATAGGACAGCGTGACCCGGTCGAAGTCGAACCGGTCGCTGACGAGCAGGGCGCCCCCCGTCCAGGCGACGGTTTCGTCGTGACCCTGCATCTGCAGCTCCTGGGAGAAGGTGTTCTGCCCATCGCGCTGGCGGACACCATACCGCTGCACAGGAAGGCCGCCAAAGTCCGCCACGGCGGGATCATCCCGGTAGTGCCGCAAGGCCGTGATGGAGCGCAGCGTCAGGCCGGGCGTGGCCAGATGCGTGAGGTGCAGGGAGAGCCCGCCCGCCTCACGCCGGAAGTCGCCATCGGGCCCGGCGGTGAACGATACACGAGGCGCGGCTTGAGGCACATGGCGCGGATAGTTGACGGTGTTGGTGTCCGACCGGTCCAGCAGTCCGTCCAACGCCAGGACGGCCTCGGTGGCCGGAGACATCGCCCACCGCAGTTTGGTGCGGAACTGGAGCACGTCCAGCTTGTTGATGCGCTCATGGCGAGTCGCGTTGTAGCCAAAGCCGTCGTTGCTGCGACGCGAGAAGGCGAGGCTGGCCGAGAAGGGGCTGTCAGCCAGCTGTCCCTGGACCAGACCGCGCAGTTCACGGGCACCCTGACTACCCAGCCCTGCAAGGACCCAGGCCGCCAGCGGCCCCTCGGGCAATGCGGATACATACTTGACTGCGCCCGCGCTGGAATTCTGACCATACAGCGTGCCCTGCGGCCCGCGCAGCACCTCGACCCGAACAAGGTCCGGGAGGTCCCACAGTGCGGTCGCATAGCCCCGAACGAGCGGCACGTCGTCCACGTAGAGGCCCACCGCCTGGCTGGACGCGGGCTGCGACACGCCGACCCCCCGGATGCCGACCGCCTGGGGCGTGTTGCTGAAGCCACTGGGCACCGTGACACCGGCCACCAGGCCCGCAAGGTCGCTCAGCTGCGTCACGCCCTTGAGCTGCAGGTCTTGCGTCGTCAGCACGCCCAGCGAGACGGGACTCCGCCGGCTGGGCGCCTCGGTGCGTTCGGCCGTGACGAGTACGTCGGGCAAGGGCAGCGGCGCGCCTTCCGAGGCGTCGGGCCGTTCCTCCTGGCGCGCCTGCGTGGACCCTGCGGCGCAGGCGCCCAACAGGGCAACAAGCATCAGCTTTTTCATGGTCTGCAGCTCGTGGCAGGTTGCAGCGAGGCGCGCAGGCGTTCGGCCATGGCTCGGTCGGGCGTGTCCTCACCCTCGCTCATCGGATCCAGCACAGCATCCAGCAGGGACGTGGCCAGGGCCCAGCGCCCTTCGTCCGCCATCTGGCGTGCCGCGTCGGTCGCTGCGCGCAGCCGCCACGCGAGCGTGCCGAAGCGGTCAGCCTCGGTCATGGCGCTTCGCAGCAGCTCCGTGGCCGCCTGGGACCTGCCTTGCGCACGCCACACGGCCGCCTGTACCCGCAGCACCTCCGCCAGGCACCAGCCTTCTTCCTGCGCATGGGCGCGCTCCACGGCGGATTCGATGAGCACCGTGGCCTCGGCCAGGCGCCCGTCCTGGAGCAGTGCCTGCGCCAGGACACTCTGGTAGTAGGGCAGCCGCACCAGGTGATGGGTGCACTCGAAGTCACCGATCGCCGCGCCCAGCGCATGGATCACGGCGGGTGAACTGCCCTGCGTGGCGAGATCCACCGCGGCGCGGTAGAAGGCGGCCAGCGGGCGCCGGGTGACGATGCCGTGGCGCGCGTAGTGATCTTCCAGCTCGCGCACGTTGCGCGCGCAGTCCTCGTAGCGGCCGGTCCAGTACAGCACAGCGCAGGTGATGGACAGGGCATTGTTGACGGTCAGGTGATGGCCACTCGCGCGGCCGGCCGCGAGGCAGTCGCGTGCCGTTCGCAAGGCTGTATCCGGCAGGCCCACCAGCCATTGCGCCTGGCACAAGATGCCTCCGGCCAGGGCGTATGGGTCCAGCACATAGCGCAGGCTGGAGGCGCTGGCCTGCCGGAAGTCCCGCTGCTGCACCGATTCAAAGCGGCGGATGGCGCTGTGCAGGTCCCCCAGCAGCATCTCCCCCACGCCGTGGTGGATCTCGCTGGCCACCAGGATGTCCGGGTCCCTGGCCGCCGCGATGGAGGCAAAAAGATCCAGCGAGCGCCCACCGTCGCGCAGGCGGCCGGCAAACATCTGATGGGTGCTGATGGACATCAGGCAGCGCAGCTGGCAGTCGGTGTCACCCAGCTGCTGCGCGATGCGCAAGGCCCGCTGCATGGCCGCCTCCGCCTGCGCCTGCTGGCCCTGGGTGTACATGGAGGCAGCACCGAGGCCGAGGCTCAGCTGCATGTCCTGCGAACTGCCGACCCAACCGGCGGCCTCCAGCTGTCTGAGGGCATCGGCGAAGTGGTCGCGGCTTTCGTTGGTCAGCGAAAAATGCTCCCACAAGGCCATGCCGGCGACCGTGAGCCGGATCTGCAGCCGGGGCTGCTCGGCATCGGTGCGCACCCACGCAAGCGCGTTGCGCAGGTCGTCCAGCCGATGGCCGTAGCGGGCCGCCCACTCCGGGGCCGGCATGCTGGCGCGTTCGCGCCGCGCCTCATCCATCACCTGACAGATGCGCATTGCGTGGCGTTCAAGCGTGGCCCGCGCCTCGGAGGGACAGGCGCGCAGCTTGTCCTGGGCATGGAGCCGGGTGCTCTCCAGCAGGCGATAGGTCACGGCGTTGCCGCTTCGCACGCTGTCAATCTGCACCACCACCAGCGACTTGGCCACCAGCTGCGTCATGACCTGGGTCGCGTCCTCCGCTTGTTCGTGGAGGTCGTGCCCCAGCACCGCCATCGCGTCGTCCAGATCGAAGGGGCCGGCGAAGACGGAGATCGCGCGCAGGAGGGCCGCCTCATCCTCACTGAGCAACTCATAGCTCCAATCCAGCGTCGCCAGCAGCGTGCGATGGCGGGCGTCCTCGGACCGCACCCCTGTCAACAGCCGGAACCGGTCGTCCAGCTGCTCCAGCAGGCCCGTCACACCCAACACGTCGACGCGTGTGGCGGCGATTTCAATGGCAAGGGCAAGTCCGTCCAGGCGACGGCAGATGGTGGCCACCACCGGGGCGTCCGCGTCGGACAGTTGGAAGCTCTCCAGCTTGTCGGTGGCGCGTTCGACGAACAGCTGGACCGCCGGAAATTTCAGCGCCTGTGCCGCGCTGCGGGCCTCCTCCTGGGTCGGAGCCGACAAGGTGTGAAGCCGGCGCACCCGTTCGCCGTCCACCAGCAGCGGCTCGCGGCTGGTGGCCAGAATCTTCAGGCCCGGCGCCGCGGCCAGCAGCGCGCTGGCGCAGGCTCCTACCGACGGCAGCAGATGTTCACAGTTGTCCAGCACCAGCAGGACCGAGCGGTGGCGAAGGTACTGGCACAGCGCGGCCAGTACATCGGACGCGAGATTGCTCATGCCTACGGCCGTGGCGATGGCATGTGCCGTGAGCGCCTCGTCTCGCGAGCGGGACAGGTCCACCAGCCAGACGCCGTCGTCGAACTGGCCCAGACACTGCTCGGCGACCGCCAGGGCCACGGTGGTCTTGCCAATACCACCCGCGCCAGTGAGGCAGATCAGGCGGCTGATGGCGATCTCCTGCGTCAGCGACGCAATGGTCTGCGTGCGGCCGAAGATGCCCGCCACCGACACCGGCAGGTTGTGGTGGCGTGCCGGGCGCGGCTTCGGCGCTTCGGGCAACGCCTGACCAGCGGTTTCCTGCACGTCGGCGACAAATCGGTAACCCCGGCCCGTCACTGTGGCGATGAACCGTGGCTGACCCGCCCCGTCATCCAGCGCACGACGAAGTGCCATCATGTTGACCTTGAGGTTGGCATCCACCACCACCGTGTCCGGCCAGGCGCGCGATACCAGTTCGGTCTTGGAGATCAACTGCCCGGGCCGCTCCACCAGCACGCTGAGCAGGTCGATGGCGCGTCCGCCCAGGCGCACCGGTTGCTCATCGCGCAGCAACAGCTGCCGCTCGGGAATCAGGCGGAACGCGCCAAAGGCAAAGCTTCTGAATGATTCCATGGCACCCTCACGTCGTTGCATCGGTGCTCGCGATGCCGACCTGGCAAGGCGTGCGGCCGGAATGTAGACGTTCGGTCCTCGCGCCTGCGCGAGCCCTTACCAGAATTAACCGGCGATGCTGGTCAGGCCTCGTACGGTCCCGGCCGTTGATTCAGGCGCTTGCGCCATCCCAGCCAAAGGCGAAGCCGTGGGCCGCGTTCATAGACGCGGCGTGCGGGCACGCGAAGCGTCACCAGGCAGCCGCCCTCCGGGGGATTGGTGATCAGCGCTTCGCCACCCAGCAGTGCCGCGCGTTCACGCATGCCCAGCAGCCCGAAATGCCCGGGCCTTCCGCCGCTCGACAAAATGCCCGCAGGAATGCCTGGGCCATGATCGCGCACACGCAGCACAAAGCGATGCATGCCGAAGTCCAGTTCCACGGTGATCGGGCTGCCCTTGCCGTGCACCACCGCATTCAGCAGGGCCTCGCGTCCGATCAGATACAGGCGGTCCTGGGCGTCGGGACGCATCCGGCGCGGTCGGCCGCGATCGGTCACGCTCACCTGCGCTGTGTCGGCCAACTGCATCGCCGCGTCCTCGAAGGCGGCGCGCAGGCAGCCGGGGTTGACGGCCCCGCCGCGCAGGTCCCGCACCCGATGACGCGCTTCCTCCAGCAAGCGGTCGGCATCGTCCAGCCGGGTCTCGATGGAGCGCCGGGTAGCGTCATGGTCCGGCAGCGTGGACGCCACGGACTGGAAGTCCAAAATGACGCCCTGCATGCTTTGCAGCAAGGTGTCGTGCAGCTCGCGGGCAATGCGTTCACGCTCCGTCAGGATGGCCCGCATCCGCGTTTGCTCGCGGCGGTTCAGCACCGTCACCCGCAGCCGGTGCGACCACCACAGCAGGCCCACGGCGAAGACGGCCACCAGCAGGCGCCACCACCAGGTCTGGTACCAGGCAGGCAGCACCTCGAAGTCCAGCGCGCTTGGTGTCGCCGGCCAGATGCCGGCCCGGTGGCGCGCCATCACCTCGAAGCGGTGCCGGCCCGGCGGCAGCTGCGTGTACTCCGCCGTCCTGCGAGTGCCCACCTCCTGCCAGTCCGTGTCGATGCCCGGGATGCGATACCGGAAGTGAACATCATCGCCGTCGGACAGGGCCGCAGCGGCGAAGCTGAACTGCACGCGCACGGACGCGGCCGACACCTGCACGCGACCGTCAACCGGCCGCACATCGGCGTCGCTGCGCAAGGCCCCGACCATCGTCACCGGGGGAGGGGGTGCAGTCCGGCGCCCGCGTGGGTCGATCCAGAACACGCCTTCATTGGTCGACACCCACAGGCGGCCGCTGGCGTCCTGAGTCAAGGTGGGGGCATACAGGCGGTCATTGGTGCCCCGCAAGCCGTCTCGCCGATCAAGAACCTCGGGCTCGATGGTGTCGCCGCGCAGGCCAGCCTTCACCTGCTCCGCGGACAGCCGGAACACCTTGCTCAGTCCATACATCCACAGTTCGCCCTCATGGGTCTCGACGATCCCGGTGATGGCCTTCAGGACGTCGCCGCGACTCTTCAGGGGACGAAATTCATCGCCTTCGAAAGCCCCGACCCCGGTGCGCCCGCCCACCCAGACCCTGGCGCCGTGCACCGCTGCCACCCAGCCTTGTGCCATGGTGTCTGCATAGGCCCTGGACTGCAGCTTCCGGAACACGCCATGGCGCAGCACATACGGTCCCTCACGCTCGTTGGAGACGAACCAAAGTTGCCCCTGGCGGTCATGCACCATGACGTAGCGGCCTTCGCTGGGCGGAGCGGACGGCCCGGTGAAAGGTGCCAACTGTCCCTGCGACCAGCGCAGCAGCTGATATCCGGCCTGCAGCCAGACAGCGCCCGTGTCGTCCTCGGCGATCTGGTGCACACGGCCCCGCGAGGAGAGGCCGGGCACGGACATCTTGTCGAACGTTCCGCCAGCGTCCCTGCGCCACAAGGCGTCACGCGTGGCGACCCAGAGACGTCCGTTGGGAGCGGGCCGGATGGTGGCCACGTCTTGAATGGCCGGGACAGGAGCGGCGCCATCGTCGGACAGGTGCAGCAACGGTCCGCTGTCGGGTGCCAGCCAGAAACCGCCATCCGGATCCGGGCGGACGTTGCCCGCCGGCGGATGGTGCGGGAATGCTGCACGCAGGAAGCGCGGCGGGCGGAAGCGCTCCAGCCCTGTGGAAGTGCCGACCCATACCGTGCCACCGGCGTCTTCGAAGATCATGTTGATGGAGAGCGAGCTCAGTCCCTGGGCGGGGGTGAGCGCATCCGACAGGAGCGCCTTGATGCCGCCTGGGGCCAGGACGGTCTGCCACCGCGCCGCATGGGCGAGGCCCGCGGGCGTGCGCACCCAGAAGCCGCCCCTGCTGTCGAAAAGCATGGGCCCGAAGGCTTTCGTGGACAGGAACTGTCGCCGGGCGGGGACGCCGTTGTGGAACGTGACGACGGACAGGCCTGCAGCGCTGGAGCACCACAGGGCGCCGTCTGGCGCGAAGGCCGGCCGATCGCAGCCTGCGATGTTCACGGGCTCGAACCGGCGGGCGTCGCGGGGCAATCTGTACAGGCGGTCGGGATTGGCGAACCAGACGGTGTCTTGCGCGTCGATGACCGGTCGATAGGAGGCGTGCAGTCCGCTCGGAATGCCCCAGCTCTCGTCCAGCGCACGCACCTGGTGTCCTTCCAGCCGGAAGACTCCGCCTTCCTTGAAATACCAGCCGATGCCGCGCGAATCGAACACGAAGCGGGTCCACCATCCAATGCCGTCCTTGTCTTCCACGGCGGCTGTGACGCCCTGGCGCCGCTCCATGAGGCGCAGCGTGTTCGGATCGATGTAATAGACAGCACCGGAGGGGCTCAGTTGCCCCACCAGATCCGCCGGATCGACGTACGGCGCCCCGGCGGGCGTGCGCACGGGGGAATGGAATTCCACGCCATCGAAGACCTGGTTGCCCACCGTGGTGCGGATGCGCAGCATGCCGTTGGGCACCGGGGTGATCGAGAACACTTCCGCCGCGAGACCTTGCTGTTCGGTCCAGACCGTGTGGTCATGGTCCGCCAGGGTCTGGGCCAGGACGGTCGACGACATCAGCGCCAGCGCGAGTCCTGCAGCGGCGTACCGGGTCACGGCCGGCGCCGCAGACCCCAGGGACAGCTTGGTCGCCCGCAAGGGCTCATGCTGGGGGCAGGGTCGAAAGGGAGGAAAGCGCATCGAAAGGGCGTGGCCAGGCAAGCGGCGCCATGATGCCAGAGTCGCCGGCTCAGGGCAGGGCCACGGCCTGCAGCAGCTCCACCCGTCGCAGCGAGAGCATTGGAAGGATCTGACGCACGACCAGCCGTTCGTAATGGGCGGTGCAGCGGTGCGCCTGCAGGGCGCCGCCATCTGCGTAGCGTTCAAGCAGCAGCAAATCCGATGAGTCGCCCACGCCCCGGAAGATTTCGTAGCCGAGACACCCCGGTTCCATCAGCGAGAGGCGGCGAAGTTCATCGGAGAGCGTGAGCACGCTCGCCAATGCGCCGGTACGTGCCTGCCATTTCGTGACGATCACGATGGGGCTGGATGAACTGTTGTCTGGCATGGCGTCTCGGTGGTCCCCGTGGGGGTGCCTGACTGTAAGCAGCGCCGGCAAGGATGCCTAACCACTGTGCAGGGAGCGCCGTATCCCTCGATCGAGTGAGTGGCCGTACGTCGCTTGACCGGCCGGGCCGGTGGAAGTAGGGTGCACGGCGCTTCATTCACTGCCTGCTTCATGTCTGGCTGCCCCATGTCTGACCCCCTTGTGTCCGAGCTGTCCTCACCCGTCTCCCGCCCCATCCGCATCCTGGTCGTGGACGACCACCCGATGGTGCGGACCGGCATTGGCGCCGTGATCTCCAGCCAGGCGGACATGACGGTGGTGGGCGAGGCGGAGGACGGCGACGTGGCAGTGGCGCTGTGCCGGGAGCATCGGCCCGACTTGGTGCTCATGGACCTGCAGATGCCCCGCATGAATGGCCTCGCAGCGATGGAGACCATCCTGGCCGAGCTGCCCGGCACCCGGGTAATGGTGTTGACCACCTACCGAGGCGACGTCCAGGCACTGACCGCGCTCAAGGCCGGAGCCAGCGGCTATCTGCTCAAGAACGCGATCCGCAAGGAACTGCTCAATGCGGTTCGTGACGTCCATGCGGGGCGGCGCTACATCACGCCGGAAATGGCGCAGGAACTCAGCTTCCGCATGACGGAGGACAGCCTGTCCCCCCGCGAGGTGGAAGTCATCATCGAAGTGTCCGCGGGTGGGTCGAACAAGGAAGTCGCGGCCCGGCTCGGCGTCACCGAGGAGACGGTCAAGACGCACATGAAGAGCATCTTGTTCAAGCTCGGTGCCAGCGACCGTGTCCAGGCGGTGGTGATTGCGCTGCGACGAGGCGTCATTCCGCCGCAGGCGTAACTCCCTGGACTCCGCCGCTTCAGACGCGACGCAGGAAGCCCATCAGCGCCTTGAAGTAAGCGGCCTGGTCGTCCCACATCGACAAGTGACTGCCGTTGGGGCAGATGAACGCCTGGGCATGCGGCATGACCGTCGCCATGCGCTCGATGTCTTTCGGGTCCATGGTGTCATGGCGGGCGCCGAGGAGCAGAGTGCGGGTCTTGATCTGCGGCAGCCGGTCCCAGACCGTCCAGCCGCGCAGGTTGCCCGAGAACTCGAACTCGCTGGGACCTTGCATCTGCAGGTAGATGCTCTTGTTCAGGTGTTTGAAGCTGCGCATCAGAGCGTCTGGCCAAGGATCGAGGCGGCAAATGGACTTGACGTACAGATGCTCCATCATGATCTGCTCGTACTCGGGATTGTCGAAGTCCTTGGTGGACTCCAACTGCTGCAGCCGCGCACGGGCCGCGGCTGGCATGCGGGCCTTCAGGGCATTGGTGTGCACCAGATAGGCATCGATGCTCCCCACCATGTTGGACACCACCAGCCCCTTGAGTACCTGCGGATGGCGCAGCGCGTATTCCATGGCCAGGATGCCGCCCCAGGAATGGCCGAACAACACGAATTGGTCGAGCCCCAGACCGCGGCGGACTTCCTCGACCTCGTCCAGGTAACGGGGCAGGGTCCACAGGCTGGTGTCCTCGGGCTGGTCGGAGTTGTTCACGCCGAGCTGGTCGTAGTAGTAGATCTCGTAGCCCGCTGGAGGCAGGAACGAGCTCATCGCTTCGAGGTACTCGTGGGAGAAGGCTGGACCGCCGTGCAGCAGCAGGATCTTGGTGGCGCCGTGCCCGACCCGTTTGGTCCAGACCTTGTACTTGCCCCCCACCACCGGGACCAGTTTCACACCGTCGGTGAGCACGCCCACCGGATTCAGACCGTCGGGCTTGCGGGCCACGACTTCGTCTGTCGGCCGTGCCTGCGAAGGGGTGGAAGCCAGGGTGGCAGTGGCCGTGACGGCGGCCGTGGCGATGAAGCCTCTTCGATTGTTCATGGAACCTGGTGGCGCTGATGCGAGCTGAAAAGGTTGACGCGAGACGGTAAGGCAGGCGGCGCGCGTGCGGGGAGAAGCTGGGTTAATTGTGGTCAAGCGAGGGACGTGGCTGCGATGCTGGGGCCAGGCGGAAGGCCCGGCAGCGATCCCAGGCATTGGTCTGCGCACGAGCGCACTACAGGTGGGCTTGACCACGGTTCACCACGTTTTACCGGCGACTGGCCGGGCGATCGCATACCTTCGTCATGTCCCTCCTCCATCCACACAGGCCGCTCGGTGAGCCGCCTCGCGAAAGGAATTCCCATGACTTCGGTAGCTCCCATGGCGCCTGAAGGGCCACGATCCTCCCATCCCCGCAGGGCGGCTCAACGCCGACCCTCAGCACGGCTGGCCCTGCGTCTTGGCCTCGGCAGCTTGCTCTCGTGGGTAGGTTTGCTGGGTCTTGGCGGTGCACCCAGCCAAGGCATCGCCAAGGACAATCCACACGATGCCCCGCCCCTGCGGTCCAGTGATGCGCCAGCGGCGGGCCTCACGCGCGCCGAAGTGCTGGCCGATCTGCAGATCTACCGCGAGTCCGGGATGGCTCTCACCGATCAGTCGGAGTCGTTTGGCTACGGTATCAGCGCCGCCGCCGCAGCCCAGGCGCGTTACCAGTCGCTGCGGAACTCTCCGTACTACGCATCGCTGGTGCAACGCTATGGTGGAACGTCAGCCGGCACCGCGGTGGGATCCGCCTCAGGGACGGCCTCCAGTGCGGGCGCGCCGACCCGCTTGGCAGCACCAGGGGCAACTGGGGTTACCGCAGGCGGACCGCGACCGGACTAGCCCTTCGAGCCTCCCCAAGGCCCCAAGCTTTAGAACCCAAAATCTCCGAACGGCGTCTCTACACAAACCGGAGGGGCGGGGAGAAGGAGGGGGCCACCCCACTGCGCTTGACCACAATTGACCTGACGCAACTGACGGCGTCGACACCGCTCCGTACAGTCTCCTGCATCGTGTCAACGCCGCGAGCCGGCGTGAGGAGCAGGCGTGAGGATGTGTCGAATGCTGCAGCGTGGTGGGCTGCTGGGTCTGGTCCTGGTTGGGGCGCTGGGGGCGCAGGCCAGTCCGTTGGAAAGCCGCGCAGTGCTCACGCCCCAGGCGCTTGCGGAACTGGAGCGGGTGGGAGCGCCCGTCCTGTCTCCCGATGCGACGCGGGTGGCTTACACGGTGACGGGCGAGCGGCTGGGCGTCGCGGGCGCGACGGTGAGGTTGATGGTGGCGCCCAGTTCCGACCTGGACGCGGCGTCCACGGTGTTGCAGCTCGATCGGCCGGTCGATCAGCTGAGCTGGTCGGAGGATGGCAGGCAGATCTATTACGTCAGCGGGTCGTCGGGAAGCCTTCAGCTCTGGGCGGCTGAAGTCCATGGAGGCCGCCCTGCGCGGCAGGTGACTCGCTTTCCCCTTGGAGTCATCAGCTACCGTCTGGTGGACCATGACCGCCTGCTCGTGACTGCGCACGATGCCTGGCCCGACTGCGGGGACCTGGCTTGCAACAAGGCTCGACTCGATCAGGATGCCGCGCGCCGCCAGCGCGGTGCAGCCATTGACAACGCATTGAGCTACCGGGACGGACAGTCGCCCCGCTACATCGACGGCTATGTGGACGATCGATTCGTCACGCTGTTTCAGTCGCGGCTCGGCGGCGACCAGCCGGTGACCGACGCAACGGCTGTGGTACGTGGCTATCGCTACGACGTCATCGAACGCAACTTCACTCCGCAGATCGACTTCAGCGTGTCCGGAGATGGCCAGCGACTGTTCGTGGCGCTCCGACCGTCGGGGTCGAATCAGACGGACGAGCTGCCGAAACGCCTGTTCGAGGCTCGCCTGAGCGAAGGTCAGTACCAGGCGCTGGAGACTCCGCCGGGCCGCTCGGCCTACCGGCCCCGTCTGTCCCCGGACGGCCGCCATCTCGCGTTTCTGCAGGCGCAGGGCAGCGAGCACACCGCGCCACGCATCACGATGTGGGTGCGCGATTTGAAGACGCAGCGAGACCGGGCCCTGGCGCCGCAGCTCGATGTGCAGGTGACCGACCTGGGTTGGTCGTCGGACGGGCAGACCCTTTATGCCACCGGTACGCAGGGCACGCAGATCCGGCTGTTCGAGCTGTCGATGAACCAGCCGGACCTGGCCTTGCCTGTGGCCAGCGAAGGCTCGGTCCTGCAATGGAGCACCCGGGGCAGGCGACTCGCCCTGCTGGAAAGCGGTCTGAACCATCCCCCTGAAATCTCGGTGCGCGACGGGCACGCGCCGCACACCGTGAGGTCTCGCGGCGCCGTGGTGGCGGACGCGGTGACGACCTTCCCGCTGGGCGAGGCATCTGGCTTCCACTTTCGCGGCTGGAATCAGGAGCGCGTGGAGGGGCTGGTGCTCCGGCCGGCGGGTGGTCAGCCAGGCCAGCGATATCCGGTGGTGTTCCTGGTGCACGGAGGACCGAACGGCGCGTTCACTGATGTGTGGAGTGCCGGCATGCTGGCGCCACAGCTGTTTGCGGCCCGTGGCTATGCGGTGGTGATGATCAATCCGCATGGGTCAGCGGGCTACGGCACCGCATTCGGTCAATCGGTGCTGCGCCACTGGGCGGACCGCCCGATGGAAGACTTCAAGGCCGGCTGGGCGCATGCGCTGGCCAGCTTTCCCTTCCTGGACGGCAGCCGGGCCTGCGCCGTGGGCGGCTCCTATGGCGGCTATATGACGCTGATGTTTGCAGGGCAATGGCGCGAGCCCTGGAAGTGCCTTGTCAACGGGCAAGGGATCTTCGACACCCGCAGCTTCTATTACAGCAATGACATCACCACCTACGACCGGCTGTCACTGGCGGATGCACCGTGGGATGCGGAGGTCGAAAGCCAGAATCCAGCGCGTCATGTGGCCGAGTGGGCCGTGCCGCTGATGATCATTGCGGGGGGACGGGACTATCGGGTGCCCATCGAGCAGACGCTGGGCGCCTACAAAGCGGCGTCACTGCGGAAGGTCCCCACTGAATTGCTCATCTTCCCGGATGAGAGCCACGGGCAATTCAATCTACCCAATCGCATCCGCATGATGGATGACGTGCTGAACTGGCTGGATCGATGGACAGGGCCTGCACAAGGCCATTAATCGATGACCGCAGCATCGCCGCAAGCGCGCACCGCGCGGCCTCCGTATGCGCTCAGGCGGTGGCGGCCCGTCATCCCGTGCAGGGCGGGCCGGACCGGATGTTTAGGCCGTGCAGGCTCCCGGGGTTCGCCGGCCGACTGGGCGCGGCTGTAGGTTCTCGTCGTTTCCGGCAGGCGGTACCTTGACGCGCCTTCAGAGAGGTCACGGACCAGGAGCGACTTGTGGGCCAGTTCCGAGAGCAAGCCCGCGAGCTCCATGCCCGACAGCTCTCCCAGGCCGAGCCCCGGCCAGGCCAACAAGGTCGCTGCCTCCTGTACACCGAAGGGTTGGTCGAGCGACGACACTGCCAGCAGCAGGCGGACCTCGCGGGCGGTCAGGTGGCGCCAGCTCCAGGCCTGGGCAGCTTCGAGGCTGCGATGCCGCTCCGGCCCGCCTCGGCGCGAGCCCAGCGCTTGAAGTCCGATGTCGAGCTGTTGCAGCAAGCCGTCTAGGCCGTGGTCCACGAGCTTGGCGGCAGCCAATTCAATCGCCAGGGGCAATCCGTCCAGCCGGCGACACAGTTCTGCGGCCTTTGCGGCTTCCGTATCCCGCAAGGCAAATCCGCGTGAATGCGCCGCTGCCCTGTCCAGCAGCAGACGGACGGCGGGGAAGCACATGGCGCGCGCAGCCGTGAGGCGGCCAGCGCCGGGGGGCAAGGGCAGGCCGCCCAGGCGCCGGACGCATTCACCGGAGACGCTCAACGGCTCGCGGCCGGTGACCAGCAGCCGCAGGCCCGGACAGTGCCGGAGCAACTGGTCCGCGCAGTGCGCGACGGCGTCCACCTGCGCATCGCAGGTGTCGAGCACCAGCAGCAGTTCCTGGTGCGACAAGTGCCGGCACAGGGCGGACAGGGGGTCCGCGACTTCAACGCGGCAGTCCAGGGCGGCGGCCACGGTGGCCGGCAGGGTGGTGGGGTCGCTGACCGCCGCGAGGTCCACGAGGCAGGCCCCGTGCCGATACTGGTCAGCCAACTGCGTCGCGACCGACAGTGCCAGGCTGGTCTTGCCGACTCCCGCGGGTCCCACCAGGGACACCAGCCGATGCTGTCCGACGTCTTGCGCCAACTCCGTGGCCGCCCGTTTGCGCCCGACGAGCGGGCTGACGAGGGCAGGGAGGCGGCGAGGAGGCAGGCAGGCGCTGGCGCTCATGGGGGGCGCTTCCGTCCAGAGGACCTGCTGGACGGTGCCCACGAAGCGGTAGCCGCGTCCCCGGGTGGTGGCGATGAAGACCTCTTTGGATCCGTCGCCTTCCAGTATCCGGCGCAGCGCCGCCATGTTCACCTTGATGTTGGAGTCTTCCACCACGGAGTGCGCCCAGACTCTGGACAAGATCTCGTCCTTGCCGACGAGCGCGCCGGCCCTCTGCACCAGGAGCGTCAGTATGTCCAGGGCCCGGCTTCCCAGATGAACCGGTTGGTGATGCTCCATGAGCGTCTGCCGTTCAGGAATCAGCAGGAAACGTCCGAAGGCATACGCCACGGGCCCTGGAGGGGGAAGCCTGTCGACCGGTCCAACCGGTGCCTCGGCGGTCCCATGAATGCTTGTGTGCGCCCGCATGTCCGGTACTGTAGGGACCCGTTGAACAACCGACCAGCCGCTACTCAGGGACGGGGCACTCACTCGATCGAGTGATCACGCAAAGGCGCACCAACGTCGCCTGGCCGTCATTGTCGTGAACTGCTTCTCCGGCAAGGCCCCTCGTGCGGCACACCGCAGCCCGCTCGTCTACAATACCGCCCCAGCCCACCAGCCAGTTCGCCCGGCGGAAGTCAAATGGAATCAACAACTTACACCCCCGCCGATACGTCCAAGGCAGCACCGAAGATCGGATTCGTCTCCCTGGGTTGCCCCAAGGCCCTGACCGACAGCGAACTCATCCTCACCCAGCTGCGCGCCGAAGGCTATGAGACCTCGAAGACCTTCGCCGGCGCGGATCTGGTGATCGTCAACACCTGCGGCTTCATCGATGACGCCGTCAAGGAGAGCCTGGACACCATTGGCGAGGCCCTGGCTGAAAACGGCAAGGTGATCGTCACCGGCTGCCTGGGTGCCAAGTCCGGCGCGAACACCGACAACCTGGTTCGTGAAATCCACCCCAGCGTGCTGGCCGTCACCGGCCCCCATGCCACCCAGGAAGTCATGGACGCGGTGCACACCCATGTGCCCAAGCCGCATGACCCCTTCATCGACCTCGTGCCCGAGGCCCGCGGCGTTGCCGGCATCAAGCTCACGCCCAAGCACTATGCCTACCTGAAGATCAGCGAAGGCTGCAACCATCGCTGCAGCTTCTGCATCATCCCCAGCATGCGCGGCGACCTGGTGTCCCGCCCCATCGGTGACGTGCTGTCCGAGGCCAAGGCGCTCTTCGAATCCGGCGTCAAGGAACTGCTGGTGATCAGCCAGGACACCAGCGCCTACGGCGTCGATGTGAAATACCGCACGGGGTTCTGGGACGGCAAGCCGGTCAAGACCCGCATGTTTGACTTGGTCGCGCAGCTCGGCGAAATCGCCAAGCCCTACGGCGCGTGGGTGCGGTTGCATTACGTCTACCCCTACCCGCATGTGGACGAAGTCCTGCCGATGATGGCCCAGGGCCTCATCCTTCCCTACCTGGACGTGCCGTTCCAGCATGCTCACCCCGATGTGCTCAAGCGCATGAAGCGCCCCGCCAACGGCGAGAAGAACCTGGAGCGTATCCAGCGCTGGCGCGAGATGTGCCCGGAGCTGGTCATCCGCTCCACCTTCATCGCCGGCTTCCCCGGGGAGACGGAGGCGGAATTCGAGTACCTGCTGGACTTCATGCGCGAAGCCCAGATCGACCGCGCCGGCTGCTTCGCCTACTCGCCCATCGACGGTGCCCCCGCCAATGAGCTGCCGGGCGCGTTGCCGGACGAAGTCCGTGAGGAGCGCCGCGCTCGCTTCATGGCCGTGGCGGAGGAAGTCTCCATCGCCAAGCTGCAGCGCCGTGTGGGCGCCACGATGCAGGTCATCGTGGACAGCGCACCGGGCCTGGGCCGCAAGGGCGGCGTGGGCCGTTCCTATGCGGATGCGCCCGAGATCGACGGTACCGTCCGCCTGCTGCCGCCGGAAAAGGCCAGCAAGCAGCTGCGGGTGGGCGAATTCACACGCGCCCGCATCGTCGCTGTCGAAGGGCATGACCTGATCGCGATGCCGATCTGAGGCTTCGCCTCCCACAGAGGCGGGCTGGCCGTTACGCGGCAGCCCGCCCAGCCGCATGCCTGACAATTGGGGCCTTTCATCCCTGTTGTCAGGAGCTTCCTTGAGCAAGCGCGGCAAGTCCACGGAACAGATCCACCACCCATACCGTCCGCCGGAAGGCTGGGCGGCGGTGCCGGTGCCGGTTTACAAGGCATCCACCGTGCTGTTCCCGGACACGGCAGCGCTGCATCGCCCCCGGTCCCGCGAGGCGCTGACCTACCGCTACGGCCTGCAGGGCACGCCCAGCAGTTTCACGCTGGCCGCGCGCCTGGCCACGCTGGAGCAGGCAACGCACTGCGTGCTGGCGCCCAGCGGCCTTGCGGCCATCACGCTGACCAGCATGGCCCTGCTCAAGCCCGGCGATGAGGTCTTGCTGCCGGACAACGTCTATGGGCAGAACCGGCATCTGACTGTGGGGCTGCTGAGCCGGCTCGGCATCACCCACCGCTTCTATGACCCGCTGGATTCGGCAGGCGCCCAGGCGCTGATGAACGACCGCACGCGCCTCGTGTGGCTGGAAGCCGCCGGCTCCATCACGATGGAGTTCCCGGACCTGCTGGGGATCCTGCGCGCTTGCAAGGCCCGCGGCATCACCACCGCACTGGACAACACCTGGGGCGCCGGCATGGCCTTCAACGCCTTCGAGCTCGCACCGGGGCTGGGCGCGGACATTTCCATGCAGGCCCTCACGAAGTTCGCCTCCGGCGGCGCGGATGTGCTGATGGGCGCGGTCTGCACCCGCGACGCCGGCCTGCATCGCCGGCTGGACGAGATGTATGAGTTCCTGGGGTATGGCGTCGGCCAGAACGACGTGGAACTGGTGCTGCGTGGGTTACCCACGCTGCCGCTGCGCTACCGGGCCCAGGAAATCGCCACGCTGGAGCTGGCCCGGTGGATGCAGCAGCAACCGGCCGTTGCCCGCGTGCTGCATCCGGCCCTGCCGGATTCACCGGGCCACGCGTTCTGGCGCGAGGTCAGCCCGTCGGGAACGGGCTGCCTGTTTTCGGCGGTCTTCAAGCCCGCCTACAGCTCGGCAGAGGTCGATGCGTTCGTGGACGCGCTGCAATGCTTCGGCATCGGCTACTCCTGGGCAGGCCCCATGAGCCTGGCGGTGCCTTATGACCTGACCTACAGCCGGTCCTTGCCGCTGCCGTGGGCCCCGGAAGAAGGCGGCACGCTGGTGCGCTTTGCCATCGGCTTGGAGGACGTGGAAGACCTGCGCGCCGATCTGGCCCAGGCGCTCGGCGCGCTGGGCGCGGCCGGCTGATCAGTCCTTGGCGGGGGAGGGGCCCGAGACCTTGTGCCGCATCAGGCGACCCTTCTCGCGCTCCCAATCGCGCTTCTTCTCGGTTTCGCGCTTGTCGTGCTGTGCCTTGCCCTTGGCCAGCGCAATCTGGGCCTTCACCCGGCCGCCCTTGTAGTGCAGGTCCAGCGGAATCAGCGTGAAGCCACGCTGTTCCACCTTGCCGATCAGGCGGCGGATGTCCGCGCGGCTCATCAGCAGTTTCTTGGTGCGGTCGGCCTGCGGGCTCACATGGGTGGAGGCGGTGCGCAGCGGGTTGATGCGGCAGCCGATCAGGAACAGTTCGCCATCGCGGATCATCACGTAGCCATCCGGCAATTGCACCTGGCCGGCGCGGATCGCCTTGACTTCCCAGCCTTCCAGCACGATGCCAGCCTCGTACTGCTCCTCGATGTGGTATTCAAATCTGGCGCGGCGGTTTTCTGCGATGGACATGCGTCAAGCGAAAAATAAGGGTGAGGCGGAGTGCTCGGTTGGGGACCCAGGGGGCCGCCTACAATCCCGCCATTCTAAGAAGTGTCATGAAGCAAGTTAGGAAGACCGTCCTTCTTTGGTATTCCCCGCGAGAGATCTACGACCTCGTTACCGCGGTGGAACGCTACCCAGAATTCCTGCCCTGGTGCGCTGCGGCGCAGGTGCTTGAACGTCACGATGACGGCATGACCGCCCGCTTGTCGCTCTCCTACGCGGGCCTGCGCCACGCCTTCACCACCCGCAATACCCACGAATTGAACCGCCGGGTGCGCATGCAACTGGTGGATGGGCCGTTCTCGTTGCTAGACGGGGACTGGCATTTCCTGCCGCTCAACAAGCCCGGAGCACCGGTAGATGGGGGCGAGCCGCAGGCTTGCAAGATCGAATTCGAGCTTCGCTATGCGTTTTCCAGCTTTGCACTGGAAGCCGTGGTGAGCCCGGTGTTCGACCGCATTGCCAACACCTTTGTGGACAGCTTCGTCAAACGGGCGGAGCAGGTGTATGGGGCCCGCTGAGCCGTCCGCCGCGCGCGAGCCGCTTGCGGCGGATGGGGAAGTGCCCCTGACCGTCGAACTGCTGTGGAGCCCCAGGCCTGAGGCATGGCAACGCCTGTCCTTGCAACTCCCGGCCGGGAGCACCATTGCCGAAGCCCTGCGCGCCAGCGGCTGCTTCGATGAGGCGGGTCTGCGATCGCTCAAGACCGGCATCTGGGGCAAATTGCGCCCGCTGGATACGCCGCTGCGCGAAGCAGACCGGGTGGAGGTCTACCGCCCCCTGACTGTCGATCCCAAGGAGGCGCGGCGCCAGCGCTATCAGGCCACCGGCAAGCGGATCGTCACGCGGCATCGGCCTCTGGGCAAGAAGGCTTGATCCGCCTGAAAAAAAAGCCTGGCACCGCTGAACGGGCCAGGCCTTCGTGACCTTGAATACTTCAGGGAAGATGTGACGGCGTTATCGCCTGCTCACACTTCTTACTTGCAGGACACCGAAATCACGGTCTGGGCCTGCTTCATCTGGGTCTGACGGGCTGTGTCATCCATCATGACGCGCTCGCCCTGGGCGTTGGTCTGGCTCATGCGAACGCCGGATTCCAGCAGTCTGACCTGGTCCTGTGCCTGCTTGCAGTTCTCCGCATTGGCTTGCGCGCGCTGCTTGTCTTCAGCGGCCTTGCGGTCCTTTTCTGCCTTCTCGGCCTTGGCCGCATCACTGGCCGAGCGGGCCGGGGAAGAAGCGGCCGAGGCAGGTGCCGAAGCCGGCTTGGCCGGGGCATTCATCGCGCGGATGGCCGATGCCGACGGGCGTGCGAGGATGTCCTTCTCGGCCACGGCGCCGGGTGGCGGGCGGTCGCTGTACTGCACGCGGCCTTCGGCGTCGCGCCATTTCCACTGGGCCTGGGCAGCGGGCGCGAGCGACAGCAGCACGACGCTGCACAGCAGGCTCAAGGGGAGGCTCTTGGCGATCATGGGCACTTGAAATGGACCTGGAATTGAAGGGGCTGACAGGAGTGTACGCCGCACTTCTTTATAATGCCCCTTTGCGTCTGGAGCTTCCCACATGCGCCTACTCGGAAAAGCGCTCACCTTCGACGATGTGTTGCTGGTGCCGGCGTTCTCCCAGGTGTTGCCGCGCGACACCAGCCTTGCCACCCAATTCACGCGTGGCATCCGCCTGAACCTTCCCCTCGTGTCCGCCGCCATGGACACCGTCACCGAGGCCCGCCTGGCCATTGCCATCGCCCAGGAAGGCGGTATTGGCATCGTCCACAAGAATCTGACCCCGCAGCAGCAGGCGTCCGAGGTGGCCCGTGTCAAACGGTATGAGTCCGGGGTGCTGCGCGACCCCATCACCATCACTCCCGAGACCACCGTTCGCCAGGTCAAGGCCTTGAGCGACCAGCACGGCATCTCCGGATTCCCGGTCCTGCAGGGCCAGAAGGTGGTGGGCATCGTCACCGGGCGCGACTTGCGCTTCGAGACGCGCATGGACGCTCCGGTCAGCGAGATCATGACGCCGGCCGAGCGCCTGATCACCGTCAAGGAAGGCGCCTCGCTGACGGAAGCCAAGGCGCTGATGCACAAGCACAAGCTTGAGCGCGTGCTGGTCATCAATGACGCCTTTGAACTTCGCGGCCTGATGACCGTGAAGGACATCACGAAACAGACGAATTTCCCCAACGCGGCCCGTGATGACCACGGGAAGCTGCGTGTCGGTGCTGCTGTCGGCGTGGGTGAGGGCACTGAAGAGCGTGTGGAACTGCTGGTGCGTGCGGGCGTGGACGCCATCGTGGTGGACACCGCGCACGGCCACAGCGCAGGCGTGATCGAACGCGTGCGCTGGGTCAAGAAGAACTATCCCAACGTCCAGGTCATCGGTGGCAACATCGCCACCGGTGCGGCGGCACTGGCGCTGGTGGAAGCGGGCGCTGACGCCGTGAAGGTCGGCATCGGCCCGGGCTCCATCTGCACCACCCGTATCGTGGCTGGCGTTGGCGTGCCGCAGATCACTGCCATCGACTTCGTCGCCACGGCGCTCAAGGGCACCGGCGTGCCGCTGATCGCGGACGGCGGCATCCGTTACTCCGGTGATATTGCCAAGGCCGTGGCCGCAGGCGCCAGCACCGTCATGATGGGCGGCATGTTCGCCGGTACCGAAGAGGCACCGGGCGAGGTCATCCTCTACCAGGGCCGCAGCTACAAGAGCTACCGCGGCATGGGCTCGATCGGCGCCATGAAGGCCGGCTCGGCGGACCGCTACTTCCAGGAAAACGACGAGACCACCAACCCCAACGCGGACAAGCTGGTGCCTGAGGGCATCGAAGGGCGTGTGCCGTACAAGGGGTCGATGATCGCCATCGTCTACCAGATGGCCGGCGGCCTGCGCGCCTCCATGGGCTATTGCGGTTGCGCCAGCATCGCCGAGATGCACGACCGTGCAGAGTTCGTGGAAATCACTTCGGCCGGTATCCGGGAGAGCCACGTCCACGACGTGCAGATCACCAAGGAAGCGCCCAACTACCGTCTGGAGTGAGTCTTGTCCGACTCGGGTACCTCTGACGCCCACGGCGGCCGCGCGGCCGCCGGTCCGGGGCCAGGCGAGGGCTCTCCTGGAGCCTCGCCCGTTGCACATGGCGGCCGCAAGGCCGCCATGTCGTTCATCCTGATCGCCGTGCTGATCGACATGGTGTCGATCGGCCTGATCATTCCCGTGCTGCCGGCCCTGGTCGGCACCTTCACCGAGTCGGAGACCCAGCACACGCTGGCCCAGCTGGCCGTGGCGTTTGCCTTCGGCCTGGCCAATTTCTTCGGCGCGCCCCTGCTGGGCGGGCTGTCAGACCGTTATGGTCGCCGCAAGGTCATGCTGATCGGGTTCAGCGGCCTGGCGCTGAGCTTCTTCGTCACCGCACTGGCGAGCGCCTTCTGGATGCTCGTGGTGGTGCGGCTGTTCTCGGGTGCCATGCAGGCCAATGCCGCAGTGGCCAATGCCTATGTGGCTGACATCACCCCACCGGAAGACCGCGCCAAGCGCTTTGGCATGCTGGGCGCGGCCTTTGGCATGGGCTTCATCCTCGGGCCGGTGTTGGGCGGTTTGCTCGGCAGCATTGATCTTCACCTGCCGTTTTTCGTGGCGGGGACGCTAGCGCTGGTGAACTGGTGCTATGGCTTCTTCGTGCTGCCCGAATCCCTGCCTCCCGAGCACCGCCGGCCGTTCGACTGGCGCCGTGCCAATCCGCTGGCGTCCTTGGGGCGCGTGCGCGAGCTGCGCGGCGTTGGCCCCCTGGTGTATGTCATTGCCTGCTCCGGCCTGGCGCAGCTCATCATCCAGACCTGCTGGGTGCTCTACAACCAGCACAAGTTTGGCTGGGGCCCACGGGAGAACGGCCTCTCGCTGTTTGCCGTCGGTCTGATGGCTGTCGTCGTCCAGGGCGGCTTGCTGCAGCCCCTGATGCGCTGGCTGGGCCCGCGCCGGCTGGTGCTGATTGGCCTCGCGTCCACCATTGCCACCAACCTGGTCTGGGGTCTGGCGGAAGAGGGCTGGATGATGGTGGGCATCATCTTCTTCAATGTGGTGGGCTTTGCCGCACCCACGGCGCTGCAAAGCCTTGTGTCGAACGCGGCGGACGCACGCAGCCAAGGCGAGACCATGGGCGCAGTGGCCGCCATCAACAGTTTGATGGCCGTCCTGTCGCCGATCTGCGGCCTCGGGCTGATGGCCCTGGTGGCTGAGCTGCCCAAGACGGACTGGCGCCTGGGCGCTCCTTTCTATTTCTGCGCGGCCCTGCAGCTGATCTCGCTGTATTTTTCGTGGCGCCATTTTCACGACGTGCCCGCGCAGGCGGGCGCGCCGGCCAAGGCTTGATGCCGTGGCCGTCGCCTCTCATCGATTTCTCGCTCTTCATCGCTGACCATGCACGACAAAGTCCTCATCCTCGACTTCGGCTCCCAGGTGACCCAGCTGATCGCACGTCGTGTGCGGGAGGCTCACGTCTACTGCGAGATCCATCCCAACGACGTCAGCGACGACTTCATCCGCAGCTTTGCCCCCAAGGCCATCATCCTGTCGGGCAGCCATGCCTCGACGTATGAGGATCATGAGTTGCGGGCGCCTCAGTCGGTGTGGGATCTGGGCGTGCCGGTGCTGGGCATCTGCTATGGCATGCAGACCATGGCGGTGCAACTGGGCGGCAAGGTGGAATGGAGCGACCACCGCGAGTTCGGCTATGCCGAGGTGCGCGCCCATGGTCATACCAAGCTGCTGGCTGGCATCCATGACTTCTCCACGCCCGAGGGTCACGGCATGCTCAAGGTGTGGATGAGCCATGGAGACAAGGTCACGGCCCTGCCGGACGGCTTCAAGCTGATGGCGTCCACGCCCAGCTGCCCGATCGCGGGCATGGCCAACGAAGAGAAGGGCTACTACGCGCTGCAGTTCCACCCGGAGGTCACGCACACCGTGCAGGGCCAGGCCATGCTGACGCGCTTCGTGCGGGACATCGCCGGCTGCCGTGGTGACTGGATCATGGGCGACTACATCGAGGAAGCCGTCCAGAAGATCCGCGAGCAGGTGGGTGATGAGGAAGTGATTTTGGGGCTGTCTGGCGGCGTGGATTCGTCGGTGGCCGCGGCCCTGATCCACCGCGCCATCGGCGACCAGCTCACCTGCGTTTTTGTGGACCACGGCCTGCTGCGCCTGAACGAGGGCGACATGGTCATGGACATGTTTGCCGGCAAGCTGCACGCGAGGGTGATCCGCGTGGATGCGAGCGAGCTGTTCCTCGGCCAACTGGCCGGCGTGGCCGACCCGGAGCGCAAGCGCAAGATCATTGGCGGGCTGTTTGTTGACGTCTTCAAGGCCGAGGCGGAGAAGCTCAAGGCCAGTGGTGGCGGCCACAAGGGGGCCACCTTCCTGGCGCAGGGCACCATTTATCCGGACGTGGTGGAGAGCGGTGGCACCAAGACGAAAAAGGCCACCACCATCAAGAGCCACCACAACGTGGGGGGCTTGCCGGAGCAACTGGGCCTGAAGCTGCTGGAGCCGCTGCGCGAGCTGTTCAAGGACGAGGTGCGTGAACTTGGCGTGGCGCTGGGCCTGCCGCCGGAGATGGTCTACCGTCATCCGTTCCCGGGCCCGGGGCTGGGCGTGCGGATCCTGGGCGAGGTGAAGAAGGAATATGCAGACCTGCTGCGCCGCGCCGATGCGATCTTCATCGAGGAACTGCGCAATACGCGTGATGAAGCGACCGGCAAGAACTGGTATGAGCTGACCAGCCAGGCCTTCACCGTGTTCCTGCCGGTCAAGAGCGTGGGCGTGATGGGCGACGGCCGTACTTACGACTACGTCGTGGCGCTGCGCGCGGTGCAAACCAGCGACTTCATGACCGCCGATTGGGCAGAGCTGCCCTATAGCCTGCTCAAGCGCTGCTCGGGCCGCATCATCAATGAGGTGCGCGGTATCAACCGGGTGACGTACGACGTGTCGAGCAAGCCGCCGGCGACGATTGAGTGGGAGTGATCAGGCGTCTGGCATAGCCGGCGAGCGCTGCAGCAATTGAACCGAAGCCCGCGTTATGGCGGGCTTTTTCTTTTCTGGTGCGGCCACCTGAGCACTTGGCCAATGGAAGCGGCGCGCCGTCCGCAAGGGGCTGCGTGCTACGGAGGCGATGAGGCCTCATTGGCTGGCCGCTACGACGAAATGCGGAGACGATTCGAATTCCTTCACCCGATCTGACAGGTGCACGTGGTCATAGCTTGACCCCATGCGCTCCATCTCTCTGGCGCAGGACCCCAGGAATGCCGCCATCTTGCGCAGTTCTCCCGGCGTGGCGCATAGCGTGATCTCGGCCAACGTCGCAGACACCACCTGCTCTGGAGGCAGGCCTTCGTCAGCGTAACCGTATAGTTTCATAGGCAGTCTTTCACATGGAAGATCGAATTTACCCTCGATTCAAAACAGGGCGATGTGTCCATCTTGCTTGAGGGGATCGATGCCCCATACCGCTGTCCGCTCATTGATTCCCGGAACTGCTCGCCAATGCCTGGAAACCAGATGTTCTGGAAACGATCCGCTGCCGCTGGAACCTTGCAGTTCGACTACGCCGGCCCCTTGGGGACGACGCCTGAAGACTCCGCAGCCGCTGCCAGCGGCATGACCGCCCTCATACGCTCTCGCATTTCCAGCGACGGATATGCCGACGGCTGGCGCTGCTGTCCATCAGCGATCAGGAGCCGCATAAGCAAGGCTTTGGTGAACCAGCCGCCACTGGGGCGCCCAGGCCTCATCAGTCCATGGCGGCCCCGATGCACAGGCCTTGCTCAGGAAACGCTGGGCACAAGGTTCTCCCCACCCGAGACCTCCACCACCGTGCCAGTGACATAGGGGTTGGTCATCAGGAAGAGGGCGGCGTGACCGATGTCTTCGGCCTTGCCGGCCCGCCGTGCCGGGAAAGTGGCTTCGACCTTCTGGCGCAGGCCCTCCCGGTGCTCCGCCGGCAGGAAGGCCCACATGTCCGTGTCGATAAAGCCCGGCCGGATCGTGTTGACGCGCGCCGGCGCAAGCTCCAGGGCCAGCGCGCCGGACAAGGCCTCCACCGCGGCAAAGGTGGCCGTTACCGCCGCGAACCCGATCTTGGGCCGCTGGGCCATGCCTCCCGTGAGGAAGGTGATCGAGCCCCCTTCATTCAGATGCGGCGCAGCGTGCCTCGCGCATGCCCAGCTGCCGAGGAACTTGCCTTCCACATAGCTCCTGACGCCCCGCATGTCGTCGTCCAGAAATCCGCCCCAGCTCCCGAGGTCCGGTGCCGCAGTGACGACCAGGTGATCCAAAGGCCCGATGGTGTTGAAGGCCGCGCGCACGGCCGCCTCGTCGCGCATGTCCAGGCTGACCTGCAAAAAGTCGCTGAGGTCAGGGCGCTCCTCCACCGAGGCAATGCGTCGGCTGGCCACCACCACAGTCGCCCCTGCCGCCTTCGCAGCCTTCGCCACCCCGAGGCCAATCCCCGTCTTGCCGCCCACGACGACGACCTTTTTGCCGGCGAGCGGCAGCGTGGCTGCCCCCGACCTGTCTTGCTGATGCTGTACTGCTGCCATGTTTCATTCCTTTCCTGGTTTGGCCGCCTCTGCCACCCATGACGGTGGAGCGGCCGGCGATGACATGCCGCGATTCAGGCCGCGCCGGCCCTGTTCAACGGCATGGGAGGCATGCTAATTACAGGAGGAATGATCGATAATCCAGGCGAAAGGACTGACTGCTATTCTGGTGCGGAATAGATAGCCTGGCGGGCAGTAGCGCCGTGGGCCGGGGCATGTGGAGCATTCGGGGGAAGCGAGATGGACCGATTTCAAGAGCTGACCGCCTTCGTCGCTGTCGTGGAGGCCGGCGGTTTTTCTGCTGCGGCGCGGCGAACGGGCGACTCGCAGTCGGCCGTCAGCAAAGCCGTCAGTGCGCTGGAAAAGCGGCTGGGCGTGCAGCTGCTCAACCGCAGCACCCGCAGCGTCACGCTCACGGACCACGGGCGCAAGTATTACGAGCGCACCAAGCCTTTGCTGGACGAGATGGCCCAGGCGGATGGGGAGTTGATGAGCAGCACGCTGGAACTGGCCGGCCCTGTGAGGATTGCGACGCCATCGACCTTCGGTCGGCTGCACGTGCTGCCCCTGATCCCTCGGTTGCTTGCCCAGCATCCCAAGCTGACCGTCGATCTGCAGCTCTCGGACGGCGTGCAGGACCTCCTGGCGGAAGGCATCGACCTGGCCATTCGCATCAGCCCCCTCCACAGCCTCGATGCAGTGGTCAAGCGCGTCATCAGCACGTCATTGGTGTGTGCAGGCGCGCGCAGCTACTTCGAGCAGCACGGCGTGCCTCAGACGCCTCAGGATCTGACCCGTCACAACTGCATCATCTTCAACGGGATGGACCAGTGGAACTTCAACGGACCACGCGGCAAGTTCAGCGTGACGGTCGCGGGCAACCTCTCTTCCAACACTGTGGAAACGGTGCTGTCCGCCGTGCAGGCAGGCGTGGGCATCGGCATGTTCTACCGCGCCTCCCTGGCCGGTGAGTGGCGCGGTGCCGAAGTCGTCACGGTGCTCGACGAGTTCATCAGCGAGTCGCGTGACGTCAGCCTGATATGGCCGCAGCGCAAGTTCATTCCGGCGCGGGTGCGGCAGGTGACGCAGTTCTTTGCGTCGGCACTGGCCCAGCGCCTTTGACAGCGGGGCCTCAGCCGGCCAGCTTGGTGGCGATCTTGGCCACGTGGTCGCCTTGGAACCGTGCCATGGCCAGCTCGTTGTCACTCGGCTGACGTTTGCCGTCGCCGCCGGCAATGGTGGTCGCGCCGTAGGGGCTGCCGCCACTGATTTCAGCCAGCGTGGTCTGGCGGGATTCGGAATAGGGCAGGCCGACAATCACCATGCCGTGGTGCAGCAAGGTGGTGTGGAAGCTGGTCAGGGTGGTTTCCTGGCCGCCGTGCTGCGTGGCGGTGCTCACGAAGACGCTGCCCACCTTGCCAATCAGCGCCCCCTTGGCCCACAGGCCACCGGTCTGATCCAGGAAGCTGCGCATCTGCGAAGCCATGTTGCCAAAGCGGGTGGGCGTGCCGAAGATGATGGCGTCGTACTGGGGCAGGTCTTCCACGCTGGCCACGGCGGCGTCCTGGCCTGTCTTGAAGCCGGCCTTCGCGGCGGCATCGGGCGACAGCAATTCCGGCACACGCTTGATGTCCACCGTGGCACCCGCCGCGCGGGCCCCTTCGGCCACTGCATGGGCCATGGTTTCGACGTGGCCGTAGGAAGAGTAGTAGAGGACGAGGACTTTGGGCATGGCGGGCTCCGAGTTGAAGAACAAGACGGCAACAGCCTAGTCCTTGTACCCGGCGCTGCAAATGCGCTCATGGCCACCAAGGACTCAGCCGCCTTGGCCTTGCAGCGCCTCAAGCAATGCGCTAGGGAGCGCGCTGCGCGCCGGGCTCGCGCCCGTGCTCGGCGCTTGCCCGCTCGCGCACCGCCTCGGCCAGGGCCCGCACGCTCAGCGGCGCAGACCCCTCTGCATGATTGGAGATGGTGACCAGCACCTCGTGCCCGGCATCGGCCGTGGCCTGCATCACTTTGGCGAGCATCTCACGGGTCTGCACGTCTGGGTCCACCATCCGGTCATAGGGCCCATAGCGTCGCTCGGCCTCCTCATAGCCAAACGGCCCATGACGCCGATGCAAGTTCCAGCGCACCATCAGGGGGCCGGGCCACAGGGCGCGCAACACCGGCAACTGCTCGCTGATGGGCGGCAGCTTGGGATGCAGGCCCAGGCAGTAGCAGGCGCCGACGTCCCGCAGCAGGGCCACGAAGTCGGGCGTCAGCCATTCCGGGTCGCGCACCTCGACGGCAAACATGGCCCCGCTTGGACGCGCGTGCGCTGCGGGCAACTGCTTCAGCATGGCCCACAGCCGGTCAAGCTGCTCGGGCATGCGCGCCAGCAGGTCCAGGGGCAGGGGGCTGAGCTGGAACACCAGCGCGCCGATCTTGCTGCCCAGGCCCTCGAAGGCGGGCGTCACGAAGCTGTCCAGGGCCAGCCGGCCATTCAGAAAGGCTTCATTCGCCTGGCGCCCGCGACCATCCTCTGCGCGAACCAGCGCATCCGTCACCACGCTGGGCGCCTTGACCGTGAACCGGAAGTCGTCCGGGACCATGAGGGCATACCGCTCGAACTGGCTGGCGGTGAGCGATTGATAGAACCCGCGGTCGATGCTCACGGCACGCATCAGCGGATGCTGCGCGTAGGCCGCCAGGCCCTGCCGAGCCAGTACCGCTTCGCTGTGTTCCCCAGCCCAGACCTGGCCTTGCCAACCCGGATAGCTCCAGGATGAGCCGCCCAGGCGAATACGCGGAGACAGCGCCGCAGCAAGGGCCTTGTCGGTCTCAAGCGCAGGCGCCGGTTGTACACCGCCCTTGCGCCTGCGCTGGCCCCTCGGCTGGTCGGGGCTCGCGTCGTGATCGGCGGCATCCCCAGCGGCGCCGGGCGACGGGTCTGCGGGATCAATCAGCGACGTCTGTGGCCCCTCCACAGCGTCCACCCTGCGCGGGGCCGTCCGGCCCGCAGTCGCCGGGGAGGGCGAGGGACGGGCCCCGGCGGCAGCAGAGGCCGCTGGGCGGGCGGCAGGCGGGGCGGCTGAGGGCTCTGCCACCGGCAGGCCGAAGAGGTCGACCTGCCCTGTCGGCTGTGTCGGATCCGAGGACATGGGCCGGCAGCATAGCCGCCGCGGGCTACACTGCCGCGCGAACTGCACACTATGACGGACTTTCATTCGATTCCCACGCCTGACGCCGGGCCAGCAGCGCCGGTGGACCCTGCCGACGAATACGCGATGCGGCTGGCGCTCGACCAGGCGCAGAACGCCTGGCTGGTGGGCGAGGTGCCTGTGGGCGCCGTGATCATGCGCGCGGGCCAGATCATCGCGACCGGCTACAACCGCCCCATCACCACGCATGACCCGACAGCGCATGCCGAGATCGTTGCGCTGCGCCATGCCGCCCAGTTGGTGGGGAACTACCGTCTGCCCGAATGCGAGCTGTTCGTCACCCTGGAGCCTTGCGCCATGTGCGCCATGGCAATGATGCACGCCCGCATCAAGCGGGTGGTGTTTGCCGCGCCCGACCCCAAAACCGGCGTGGCCGGCTCGGTGCTGGACCTGTTTGCCCACAAGCAGCTGAACCACCATACGGCGTTGCAGGGCGGGGTCCTGGCCGATGCGTCTGCCCAGCTGCTGCGCCAGTTCTTTGCAGAGCGCCGGGAAGCCGCCCGCCAGCGCCGCGAGGCGCTGCGTGCGAGCGAGCGCCCGGATCCGCTGGCCATGTTCCGCCCCGCTTCCGGCGTTGCTGATACCGGCACGCCGGCAGGCCCTGATATCCCGGTCGGTGAGGCCGAATACCTGCCGCTGGACCCCGATCCGTCCACCAAAGATTCCCTGCCATGAGCGACCTGATTCTCTACACCCCATCCGGCGTTCTGGCGACGGCCACGCCGCTGCGGCGAGCCGCCAAGCGACTGGGGGCCCTGGGCTTTGACGTCAGCATCGACGAGGCGGCGACCGCTCGCCAGCAGCGCTTCGCCGGCGATGACGAGACGCGCCTGGCGGCGCTGCACCGGGTGGCCGAGGCGGCGCCCGCCGTGGCGCTGGCCACGCGGGGCGGCTACGGCCTGACACGCTTGCTGGACCAGATCGACTGGCCGCTGCTGGGCCGCAGCGTGGAGAACGGCACGCGGTGGGTGGGCCATAGCGACGTCACCGCATTGCAGCTGGGCCTGCTGGCGCACACCAAACAGATGAGCTGGGCGGGCCCACTGGCCTGTGACGACTTCGGCCGCACCAAGGAAGAGGGCGGTGTGGACGACATCACGCAAGATTGCTTCCTCGAGGCGATGGACGGCTCGCTCGAAGCCGTGGGCTTTCGCACCGAGGCCGGCTTCGACGGCCTGGGCGTGCGCGGACTGCTGTGGGGCGGCAATCTGGCCGTGCTCTGCTCGTTGCTGGGCACCCCTCACTTCCCGCGTATCAAGGGCGGCCTGCTGTTTCTGGAGGACGTGAACGAGCATCCCTACCGCGTCGAGCGCATGCTGCTGCAGCTGCATCAGGCCGGTGTGCTGGACGCGCAAAAGGCCGTCCTCCTCGGCAGCTTCAGTGGGTGGAAGAAGTCGCCGCTGGACCGGGGTTACAGCATGAAGAGCTGCGTTGAAGCCGTGCGGGCCCGCTGCAAGGTGCCGGTGCTCACCGGACTGCCCTTTGGGCATGTGCCCACCAAGGTGTGCCTGCCGGTGGGGATCAAGAGCGAGTTGCTGGTGGAGGGGCGCGACGTCTTCGTGGCCTGGGGGCACGTGGGCCACGGCCACGACCATCCGCACCATGACCATGACGACCACCACGACCATGACCATGGTGGCGATGGGCACGGGCACGACCATTCCCATTGAAGCCGCCGTTTGAATCGGCAGCCGCACGGCCAAAGGCCGTTCGGGCGATTGGCGGCCAAGCCTTCACGAAGCTGTCCAGGGGCGTTATCCCGGGCCCATGACGCCTGGGACCCTCGATGCCCTCACGTATGATTTCATTCGGGTTCCGCCAGGGGCCTGGCAACAATTTGGCAATGCCGCATCCACAGGATGCGGCTTTGTGTTTTGAGGGGTGACGAATGTCGTCGGGACGGTGGAGTGAGGGACGCGGCTGGCTGGGCAGTCTGGTCAGGCGCGTCGGAGCCCTGGGTGCGGCAGCCCTGCTGCTGGGCTTGCTGGCAGCGTGCAACAACAGCCCCTACTGGGCCGGCGCGGGCAAGGAGAACACGCTGTTCATCTCCTTTGACGAACGGTCTCCGCGATATCTCGACCCGACCGCTTCCTACACCTCGCCGGAAAGCGTCTACACCTATCAGATCACCGAGCCCCTGTACGGCTACCACTACCTCAAGCGGCCCTATGCGCTGATTCCGCGCGCTGCTGCCGAGGTGGTGAAGCCCTATTACCTGGACGACAAGGGTCAGCGTTTGCCCGACGATGCGCCGGCCGACAAGATCGCCGAGAGCGTGTATGAGGTCCCCATCCGCAAAGGCGTCATGTTTGCGCCCAGCCCGGCTTTCGCCAAGGATTCGCAGGGTAAGTACCTTTATCACCACCTGACGCCAGAGCAGCTGGGCGACAAGCGTTCGCCGTGGCAGTTCGAGCACCAGGGCACGCGTGAGCTGGTGGCGGAGGACTTTGTCTATGCGCTCAAGCGCCACGCCACGCCCCGCATCGAGGCGCCCATCTTCGGCCTGTTCTCCGAACGGGTGCTTGGCCTGAAGGAGTACGGGGCGCTGATCCGCGAGGAAAACGCCAAGCTGCTCAAGGGCTTGCCTGAAAGCACCAAGGACAAGCCCTTCCTGGATTTCCGCCGCTGGCCGCTGCCCGGCGCGGAAGCGGTCAATCCTTACCTGCTGAGGGTGCGCATCAAGGGCAAGTACCCGCAGTGGTCGTACTGGATGGCCACCACCTTCCTCTCGCCCATTCCGTGGGAAGTGGACGCCTTCTACGCACAGCCCGGCATGCTTGAGCACGGCATCTCCTGGAATCAATGGCCGGTGGGCACCGGGCCATTCATGATGACGCAGTACGAGCAGGACCGGCGCCATGTCATGTCCCGCAATCCCAACTACCGGCCCGACACCTATCCGTGCGAAGGCAGCGAGCAGGACCGTGCTGCCGGCCTGCTGGCGGATTGCGGCAAGCGCCTTCCGTTTGTGGATAAGGTGGTGGCCACGCTGATCAAGGAACGCGTGCCCCGCAAGGAGCTTTTCAAGCAAGGCTACCTGGATCTGCCCGACCTCGAACGCGGAGACTGGGGCGTGGAGTTCCTGGCGGACCAGAGTGATTCCGACGAGGTGGCCGACTTCTTCCACCAGCGCGGTTTCAAGTTCCCGCGCGACACGGATCCGAACAGCTGGTACCTGGGCTTCAACTGGCTGGACCCGGTCGTTGGCAAGGGCAACACGCCCGAGCAGCAGCAGCGCAATCGCAAGCTGCGCCAGGCCCTGTCGATTGCCATCGACTGGGAGGAGGGCTACGGCCAGATCTTCAAGAACCGCGGCGGCGTGGCGGGCTTCGGGCCGGTGCCGCCCGGCGTGTTCGGGTCACGCGAGGCGGAGCCGGGCTATTTCAATCCGGTCACCCACAAGCTGGTGGCGGGCAAGGTGGTGCGGCGCTCGTTGGACGAAGCCCGCCAGTTGCTGGCCGAGGCCGGTTACCCCGAAGGCCGTGATGCCACCACCGGCAGGCCGCTGGTGCTGAACTACGACTTCATGCGGACCGTCACGCCGGAAGTGAAGGCGGAGAACGACTGGATGGTGAAGCAGTTCGCCAAGCTGGGCGTGCAACTGGACGTGCGGGCGACGGACTACAACCAGTTCCAGGAAAAAGTGCACCAAGGCAAGCACCAGATCTTCTGGTGGGGCTGGTTCGCCGACTATCCCGACGCCGAGAACTTCCTCTTCCTGCTCTATGGCCCGGGCAGCAAGTCGCTGCATGACGGCGAAAACTCGGCCAACTACCAGAACGACGAATACGACCGCCTGTTCAAGACCATGCAGACGCTGGAGGACGGGCCGGAGAAGCGTGCGGTGGTGGACCGCATGGTCCGCATCGCCCAGGAAGACGCGCCCTGGGCCTGGGGTTACTGGCCCTACACCGGCCAGGCTTTCCAGCACTGGGTCTACAACGGCAAGCCCAGCATCGTGGTGCGGGACCCCATCCGCTACTACCGGCTGGACGCGGCCGAGCGCGCTCGCCAGCAGGCCGCCTGGAACAGCCCCGTGTGGTGGCCGCTGATCGTGCTGGTGGTGGGCGCACTGGCCATTGTCTGGGCGACCCGTCGAAGCTTCATGGCCCGTGAGACCGCCACCGCGCGCGGTACGGCCGCCGCCCCCGGAGGGGCCGACTGATGTTCAAGATCATTGCAAGGCGGCTGGGCTACGGCCTGGCCATTCTGGTTGGCGTCAACCTGCTGACCTTCGTGCTGTTCTTCACCGTGAACACGCCGGACGACATGGCCCGGCTCAACATCGGTGGCAAGCGCGTCACGCAGGAACAGATCGACAAGTGGAAGGCCGAACGGGGCTACGACAAGCCGCTGTATTGGGATGCAAGTCAGAGTGGCAGCGCGCGCGCGACCCATACCGTGTTCTGGGAACGCTCGGTCTCGCTGATGCTGCTGGACTTTGGCCGCTCCGACGCACGACAGGCCGTGGACATCGGCCACGAAATCAAGACCCGCATGGGCGTGAGCCTTCAGCTGGCCGTGCCGCTGTTTGTGCTGCAGCTGATCATCAGCGTGGCCTTTGCCTTGTTGCTGACCTTCTTCCGCAACTCGCGCATCGACTTCTGGGGCGTGGTGCTGTGCGTGCTGATGCTGTCCATCTCCAGCCTCTTCTACATCATCGTCGGTCAGTTCTTCTTCTCGCGCATCCTGCGCCTGGTGCCGATCAATGGTTATGCGCCGGGCCTGGATGCGATTCGCTTCCTGGCCCTGCCCATCGCGCTGTCACTGTTCTCCCGTCTTGGCGGTGAGGCGCGGCTGTACCGCGCCATGCTGCTGGAGGAGGTGGGCAAGGACTACGTGCGCACGGCGCGCGCCAAGGGCCTGTCCGAGCCCGCGGTGCTGCGCCGCCATGTGCTGCGCAATGCGCTCATTCCCATCATCACGAGCGCGGGTGCGTATCTGCCTTACGTGTTCCTCGGCAGCCTCGTGTTCGAGAGCTTCTTTGGCATTCCTGGTCTCGGGGCCTTCGTGATCGACGCGATCACCGGCCAGGACTTTGCCATCGTGCGCACCATGGTGTTCCTGGGTGCGCTTCTGTATATCGCCAGCAATGCGCTGATCGACGTGGTCTACACCTGGGTCGATCCGCGGGTGCGGCTGGCTTGAGGTCTGGAGGACGTCATGGGATTCAAGTTCGTCGTCCTGTGGACCGATGTGGCGCTGTGGGCCCTCATGGCCGTGCTGCTGGCCTATGTGCTGCGGCTCGTGCGTCGGCCCCATCTGCGCGCCAACTGGCAACGCGTGCTGCGGGATCCGGCCGCGCTGAGCGCCGGCGTCGTGCTGGTGCTGTTCATCGGCGTGACCGCACTGGACAGCCTGCATTTCCGGCGCGCCTTGCCGGGCAGCCCGTCCGGTGAGCAGTTTTACGAGACCCGCACGAATTCGCTGCTGGACGTGTTGCTGGCGCGCCAGCTGGAGATGCGGGAAACCAGCTACTCGGCACCGCTCGCCTATCAAGGGTTCAACAAGGACAGCGTGGTGCATGGCAACGAGGTGGTGCGGGAGCTGCCCCGGCTGACCTATGGCGGCGCGCATCTGAAGGACCCGGCGAGCGAGTGGGTGGGCGATGTCACCGGGCGGGCACTGACCGGCCTGGTGGCCGCGCTTGCTGTGTGCGCACTGATGGCAGCCGGCATGGCGGCGCTGCTGGCACGTGGCCATGGGGGCTGGCGCCACGGCCTGGTCGACCTGCTGGCTGACCGCACCCACTATCCCTGGCGCGCGGCACTGGCCACGCTCGGCGTGGTGGTCGTGCTGGGCGGGCCGGTGGTGGCGCTGATGGGTCACTACCATGTCTTCGGCACCGACCAGACCGGCAACGACGTGCTCTATCAAGCGCTCAAGAGCGTGAGAACGGCGTTCGTCATCGGCGCGCTGAGCACGCTGGCGACCCTGCCTTTTGCCCTCGTGCTGGGCATCCTGGCGGGCTACTTCAAGGGCTGGGTCGATGAAGTGATCCAGTACTTCTACACCGTGCTCACCTCGGTGCCCAACGTCCTGCTCATTGCTGCCTGCGTGCTGATGGTGCAGGTGTTCCTGGACAAGCATCCCGAGGCCTTCGAGACCGGCGCGGAGCGCTCGGACCTGAAGATCTTCCTGCTGTGCGTGATCCTCGGCGTGACCGGATGGGCGACGCTGTGCCGCCTGGTGCGCGGGGAAACGCTGAAGCTGCGGGAGTCGGACTTCGTGCAGGCGGCCACGGCCTTTGGCGTGTCCGACACCACCATCATGGCCCGGCACATCGTGCCCAATGTGATGCACCTGGTGCTGATCAGCCTGGTGCTGAACTTCTCCGACCTGATCCTTTATGAGGCAGTGCTGACCTATGTCGGCGTTGGCGTGGACCCCACCATGAACAGCTTCGGCGGCATGATCAACCTGGCACGCTCCGAAATGAGCCGGGATCCGGTGGTGTGGTGGAGCTTTGCGGCCGCCTTCGGTTTCATGGTGAGCCTGGTGCTGGCCGCCAATCTGTTTGCGGACGGCGTGCGCGACGCCTTTGACCCGCGCTCCCGCAAGCTGCGCCCGCAGGTGCTGGCGCTGAAGGCTCGTCGGGCGCTGGCCCAGAAGGCCGCTGAAGAAGCGCAGCGTGCCGCCGTCACTCCCAAGCAGGAAGCCTGAGGCCCCCATGTTGAAGATTGAAGACATCAAGGTGCACCTGGATGCCGAGGCGGGGCTGGTCCGGGCCATCGATGGCATGCGCTTGACCCTGGCGCGGGGGCAGACCTTCGCTCTGGTCGGCGAATCGGGCTGCGGCAAAAGCATGACGGCCCTTGCACTCATGCGGCTGCTGCCGGACAACGGCCGTATCGCGGGTGGACGGCTCGACCTGGATGGCCAGGACCTGTTTGACCTGAGCGAAGCGCGCATGCGCGACGTGCGGGGCGGGCGCATCGGCATGATCTTCCAGGAGCCCGGCACCAGCCTGAATCCCGTGATGAAGGTGGGGGACCAGATCGTCGAGGCGATTGAGGCCCACACTGCATTGCGCGGTGCTGCTGCCCGGGAAAAGGCGGTCGATTGGTTGCGCCGCGTGGGCATTCCGGAGCCGGAGCGCCGCATTGACGACTATCCCTTCCGGATGTCCGGTGGGCAGAAGCAGCGCGTCATGATCGCCATGACGCTGGCGGCCGAGCCTCACTACCTGATTGCCGACGAGCCGACGACCGCGCTGGACGTCACCATCCAGGCGCAGATCCTGGACCTGCTCAAGGACCTGCAGCGAGAGCGGGGCCTCGGCCTGCTGCTGATCACGCACGACCTGGGCGTTGTCTCCGGCATGGCGCATCAGGTGGCGCTGATGTATGCGGGCCAGATCGTGGAAGTGGCGCCAGCGGGCGATTTCTTTGCCGCGCAGAAGCATCCCTACGCCCGGCTGCTGCTCAAGGCACTGCCGGATGCCCAGCGCCGGGGCGAGCCACTGGCCGCCATCCCCGGCACCGTCCCGCCGCTGTGGCAGGACTTTGACGGCTGCCGCTTCGCACCACGCTGTGACCGCGCGATGGTGCACTGCGGCGTGACGCCCCCCGCACTGGCGCCAGCGCCGGACCGCCCTGCCGGCCATGAGGTGCGCTGCCTGCTCTATACCGACGTGCGGGAATCGCTGGGCCGCCCACCGGCGGTGCCAGCGCCCGTCCAGCCCGCGGCCAGCGGGGCAGGGCAGTTGCTGCTGGAGGTGCGCGACCTGAAGGTGCGCTACCCGCTTACCCGAGGTTGGCTGGGAGGCAATAAGCGCTACTTCGATGCCGTGGCCGGTGTCTCCTACGCCATCGAGGCGGGCCGCACGCTGGCCTTGGTGGGGGAGTCGGGCTGCGGCAAGACCACGTCCGGCAAGGCCATCGTGCAACTGCTTCGCCGCCAGGCGGTGATCGAGGGGCAGGCGCTCCTGCATGGCGTCAACGGGCACGGGAAGGCCAGCGACCTGTTCCAGTTGCAAGGCACGGCGCTGCGGGATGCGCGCCGGCAGGTGCAGATCATCTTCCAGGATCCGTTCGCATCGTTGAACCCGCGGCTTCGCGTGCAGGACCTGCTGGAGGAGGGCTTGCAGGCACTGCGGCCGGAGCTTGATGCCGGCGCCCGCCTGGCCTTGTTGCACGACCTGGTGGATCAGGTCGGCCTGCGACGTGATGCGCTGAACCGGTTCCCGCACGAGTTCTCCGGCGGGCAGCGGCAGCGCATTGCCATTGCGCGGGCGCTCGCGGTGGAGCCCCGCTTGATCGTGTGCGACGAGCCGACTTCCGCGCTCGACGTCTCGGTGCAGGCGCAGATCCTGAATCTGCTGCGCGAGCTGCAGCGTGAGCGCGGCCTGTCCTACCTGTTCATCACCCACAACATCGGGGTGGTGGAATACATCGCCGACCAGGTGGCCGTGATGCAGGCGGGGCGCATCGTCGAGACCGGCAGTTGTGACGAGGTGTTGGGCCGGCCAGCGCAGGCCTATACCCGCACCTTGCTCGCCGCGGTGCCCCGGGTGGAGCGCCGGGCCGCTGCCGCGTAAGGGGCTTTCCGCAGTTTGAATGACTTGTCCGGGCCGGGCCCGGTGCATCCCACAAGGGCCTCGCGGCGATATGCAGCGAGGCCTTTTTTCTTGGCGGTGAAATCGTTTTCAGGGGGCACGTGAACGCGGGTGATGTCCGCTGGTTTCGACACCGACATATTCCTACCCTTTGACAACGATTGCGAGTTTCTCGCCGGGTTTGGTAAAGGCTATGTCGAATATGTCAGCGTGTCGGTTATGTCGATCCGGACATCTTCACCTGCATATTGAAGCGCTCACCACTGCGTCCACGGTGGCTGTCATGCACGACCGCTGTGCAGTTCGCCCATATTCGGGGCAGTGCTGCGCGCCAAGTTGGTGAATGAAAGTGCGATATTCGCGCTTGTTTATCTCGAAAACGAGCGAATCGAAAAGAAACGCACGATCCCAGGTGGTGGGTCGCCCGTTCGTGCGAGCTACGTCGTCGCGTTAACGCAACGGATACCGTAGTTCGCACGCTTGGGACTTACCCGCAAAAAACCATGACTTCGGCCACTTCCGGGTCTGCTCTAGGGGTTCACCTGAGGAGGCTTCACCAGCCAGAAATGACACTGCAACGACCTAAATCTGAGACGGATGCTCAGGCACAGGTCTGACCTTTATCGAGGTCTGCCGCGTGTTCACAACACGTCACGAGTGTTTCTGGAAAAGGAGTTTCCAATGTTCAAACGCAAGAGCGTCAACGTTGCTGCGCTGCTCGCGCTCGGCGTGGCCATGCCCGCCTTCGCACAACAGCAACTGGATAAAGTCGAGATCACGGGCTCGTCGATCAAGCGTATCGATGCCGAAACCGCACTGCCGGTCAGCGTCATCAACCGCGACACCATCGACAAGAGTGGCGTTTCCAACGTCCAGGAACTGGTCGATCGGCTGAGCTACAACAACGGTGGCGGCATCTCGCTGGGTCAATCGATCGGCGACTCGTCGGCCACTGGCCAGACCGGTGCCTCGCTGCGCGGCCTGGGCCGTGCCCGTACCCTGGTGCTGTTGAACGGCCGTCGCCTGCCGATCTATCCCTTCAGCGGCCAGGGCGTGGACCTGAACTCCGTGCCGCTGTCCGCCATCGAGCGCATCGAAGTGCTGCGTGACGGCGCGTCCGCCACGTACGGCTCGGACGCCATCGGCGGCGTGATCAACTTCATCACGCGCAAGGACTGGCAAGGCGGTGAAATCAGCGCCGGCCTGGAAGTGCCCCACAAGGTGGGCGACGTGGCGTCGCTGTCCGGCGGCTTCGGCTTTGGCGACCTGTCCAATCAGAAGTTCAACGTGCTGGGCACCTTCAACTACCAGAAGTACGACGCCATCCGCGCCGCGGACCGCGGCTTCGCCTCCACCGGCAACCGACCGGACCTGGGCATCATCAAGGACTCGGCCAACACCTTCCCGGCCAACGCCTTCATTCCCGGCGCCACCAGCAACACCTATGTGCCGGGCGCTTCCAACTACCCCGTGTGCGCTGGCCCGGACAGCTTTTCCAAGCCAAGCAGCCCCGTCTGCCGCTATGACTACACGCACTACATCGACCTGATCCCCGAGCAGGAACGGTATGGCGCGCTGGTCAAGGGCACCCTGGCAGCCGACGACAACAACACGCTGTTCGCGGAAGTGGCTTACAGCCGTAATGAGATCGTGCTGGGCTCGTCGCAGACCCCCTCGACCACGACCGGCAAGCCCTCCTACTTCTATCCGGGCGGCGGCAAGTGGTACCCCACCGCTGCGGTGGACGCCGTGTCCCCGGGCTACCGCGGTGACCTGCTGATCAACTGGCGTATCGTGGACGGCGGCCAGCGTCGCGACAAGGTGACCAATGAGGTGCTGCGCACCGTCATCGGTGCCGACGGCACGCTGGGCGGCTTCGACTACAAGGCCGCGTTTGTCTATGCGGAAGGCAAGGCGCGCGATGACTTCGTCAGCGGTATCTATTCGGATACCCGCCTGCGCACCGCGTTGGCGACCGGCCTGGTCAATCCCTTCGGCCCGAACGACGCCGCTGGCCTGGCCGCGCTGAAGGCAGCCGAGCTGTCCGGCAACAACCGCATGTCCAAGACCAGCAACACGGGCGTGGACTTCACGCTGTCGCGTGAGCTGTTCAATGTCGGTGCAGGCAACGCAGGCCTGGCCTTTGGTGGTGAATTCCGCAAGGAAAAGTACAACGACGGCTACTCTGACATCGCTGGCTCCGGCGACATCGTCGGCGGCTCCGGCAACGCCGGCAAGGTGACTGGTCAGCGCGACGTGAGCGGCGTGTTCGCGGAAATGAACTTCCCGGTGCTCAAGTCCCTGGAACTCAATGCCGCCGTTCGCTATGACCGCTACAGCGGCACGAAGGGCGAATCGCGTGACGGCTCGTTCACGTCGCCGAACCTGTCGGCCACCAGCCCCAAGCTGTCGCTGCGCTTCACGCCCATGACCGGCCTGCTGCTGCGTGCGTCCGCAGGCAAGGGCTTCCGCGCCCCGGCCCTGGACAACATGTATGCGCCGGCCGCTGGCACCAACACCGGTGGCAACTGGGACGACCCGTACTACAACACCATCAACACGGGTATCGACCCCAAGGATGGCGTGTCCAAGCCGGGTTGCGAGCGCTCGGACCGTTTCAATGCCGACTTCTGCAATGTGCAGCTGACTGCCGTCAACAACAGCAATCCGCAGCTCAAGCCTGAGAAGTCCAAGACCTTCACCATGGGTCTTGTGTTCGAGATGATCAAGGACACCACCATCGGCGTGGACTACTTCGACATCAAGATCACGAACGGCATCCGCGCCCTGACCGGTGACGACATCCTGAAGGACTGGTACAAGAACCAGACCGGCCCGACGACCAGCACCTCGGCCTACGCCAACCGTCTGGTGGTGAATCCGGCGACCGGCTACCTGGACTACGTCAACGCCTCGCAGGAAAACGTCGGCCAGGCCCGTGTGTCGGGCTTCGACCTCAGCGCCCGCACCCGCGTGCGCACCGAATGGGGTGTGTTCACGCCGGGTTGGGAAGGCACCATCCTGACCAAGAGCGAAGAAACCAACATCGTCACCGGCGACAAGGTGGACAAGCTGGGCAAGTATGACGTTGGCGGTCCGGTCATCAAGTTCAAGCAGACCTTCACGCTGGATTGGGACCGTGGCAACTGGGGTCTTGGCGCTCGCTACTACCTGCAAGACGGCTATACCGACTACGGCGACGAGCGCAAGGTCAAGTCTTATGGCCTGCTGGACCTGCAAGGCCAGTACAAGGGCATCAAGAACATGACCTTCACGGTCGGCTTCCGCAACCTGCTGGACAAGAAGCCTCCTGTCACCGTGCAGGAAGACTACTTCCAGGTGGGCTTCGACCCGACCTACGCCGATGTGAAGGGCCGCACCTTCTATCTGCGTGGCAAGTACGCGTTCTGATCTGTGTGCCGCGGGATGGTCGGGCGGCGCCCGGCCATCCGCCCCCCAAAGGGGCGCTGCGGGCCGGCATTGCATCCGGACCGCAATCAGGGCAGGCCCTCCGGGGCCTGCTCTCTTTTATGCCTATGCTTGATGTCATGCTCCGCGAGGTGGCGGGGCAGGGACGCTGCGAAGACCCATGAACTATCTGAACCCCGCACTGGACTTCGATGCGCTGGGCCACACCCTGCGCACCACTGGCCGCGTGCTGATCCGCGACTTCTTTTCGCTGGAAGTTGCAAACGCACTGGACCAGGCCCTGCAGCGCATCGACTGGCAACTCGCTTATCGCGACATCCATGGCGACCGTCGCCTGACCGGTGAGCAACTGCGCAGCCTCTCGCCAGAGCAGCGGTGGCAGCTCACCGAAGGCATCCATTCGGTGGCGCGCGAAGGTTTTCAGTTCTCGTTCTTCTCCGATTCATTGGTTGAAGCTTTGCAGCAAGGCCGCACCGACCTGCTGGCGCGTTTCATGCGCTGGATGGCGGACGAAGAGTTCCTGTCGCGCATGCGACAGCTCAGCGGAGACGACGCTCTCAACGGTGTCTACGCGCAGGCCACGATGTACTCGCGCGGTAACTTCCTCACCGCCCATGACGACCACGTGGACCGTGAGGACCGTCGCATCGCCTATGTGATCAACCTGACCCGCCGCTGGAGTCCCGACTGGGGCGGCCTGCTCCACTTCACGGGGGAGGACGGCTCGGTGCTGGACACCTTCTATCCCCACTTCAATTCACTGTCCCTCTTCACCGTGCCGCAATCGCACTTCGTCTCTTATGTGCCGCCGTATGCCATGGGGGAGCGGCAGGCCATCACCGGCTGGTTGATCGCGGCGCCCAAGGAACCGGCATCCAACGAGCAGGCGTAAGCGTCAAAGGGGCCGACGCTGCCGGGTCGCCCGATTGCCCGCAAACGTAAGCCCGGCGTGGGTTACGCATGATTTCTCGGTAAATTCCCTTGTCGCCGCCTTGAGCGGCATGCGCACGTGAAACGAGCGTACGCCTTTGCCAGGTGCGAAAATTGCGTTCAGGTTCGGGAATGCAAGATGGATCTGCGGCCGCAAGGCCAAGGGTGCATGGGGAAAGCACTGATCTGGTGCTGTCGCTTCAGCGACCACCATACCAGTAAGATACCAGGCGGTCCGGCAGGGTGCGAAAGTGCGATGACAAACCGCATGCCTGCACCGCTGCTGGGCTTGGGCGAAGCGTGAAATCCTTCGGGCAAACCCCAGGGAAGAGCGTCAGACCAAGTCGTTTATGATCAGCGTCGCGCAAGGTGGTCAGTGATGTAGTTTTGCTACAGAACTGGATCAGTCCTTGAGACGCCCGTGGCCACAAGCCAACGGGCATTTTTGTTGAGTCGGGTTCGTATCGTGCCCAGGGTTTCGGTTCTTCGTGTGTGTCCATCCTGCATTCGGCGGGTCGGCGATCTTCGGCTCTTATGTCCGTTGCACCACCGTTCCCTGCCGTCCGCACAACCGGCAAGACAGGCGCTGCTGATCCTTTTGGCCAGCGGCGCGAACGCCTGATCAGCCTGGCTGTGTTGAGTCGAACTCCCCTTTAGTCTCGATGAAAGAAATTCGCAGTTTGATGAAGGAGCGCGCATGAACTTTGCGCAGGATAAAGGCGGGTCGTCGCGCCTGACGGGCTTCGGTCTCGTCGTACTGGTGCACGTCCTGATCATCGGCGCCCTGGCCAGCGGTCTCGCGACCAAAGTCAAGGAAGCCATCAAGGGCCCCATCGATGTGAAGGTCGTCGAGGAAAAGGTCAAGCCGCCGCCTCCGCCCGAGAAGGTGGTGCCGCCGCCCCCGGACATCAAGGCCCCGCCGCCGCCGTTCGTGCCGCCGCCCGAAGTGGTGGTGACCGCGCCCCCGCCGGTGAACACGCCGGCACCGCAGGTCTCGACCACGCCCCCGCCGGTGCGTGACTTCGTGCCCGCGCCGCCGCCGGCCGCTCCCGCGCCCCCGGCACCGCCGCGCACGGGTCCGCTGAAGGCCGCTGGTAACTGCACCAAGATGGGCAAGCCGGAAATGCCGGCCCTGAACTGGACTGGCCAGGCGTCCTACAAGGCCACCTTCACGGTGAAGTCCGGCCGCGTGACCGAAGTGCAAATCGCCACCATCCGGGGCGCGAACGACCGCAAGGCGGAACGTGCCATGAAGAATGCGATCCAGGCCGCGCTGACGGAAAGCTACGAATGCCCGGGAGACCTCCTCCTTGAGCAGGAGTTCGTCTTCAGCATGGATTGATGCGCCGGACCACCACCGGCCAATGATCGATCACGGGGCGCTTGACGCGTCCCGACCCCTCTCAACCTGAGTTCAAGACTTTTTGCGTAGGAGCTAACTCCATGATCTCTCGTCTGTCTGCCTTGTTTGCGGCCGTTGCATGCGCCGCGACCCTGGCCGTGTCCCCTCTGGCCGCTCATGCGCAGGATGCAGCCTCCGCTGCCGCTTCCACCGCCGAGGTGACCGCTGCTCCGGCCGCCGACACCGCCGCTCCCGCCGCTGCTCCTGAAGCCGCTGCCCCCGCACCCCACGCCGAAAAGGTCGACAACCCTTACAGCCTGGGCAACATCGTGGCCCACGGCAACATCGTGGACCAGATCGTTCTGGCGATCCTGTTCATCATGTCGCTGGGCTCGTGGTACATCCTGTTCACGAAGCTGTGGGACACCTCCAAGATTGCTCGTGAAGCCAAGGAAGTCCGCGCCACCTTCTTCAAGAAGGCTTCGCTGGCTGAAGGCATCAAGGGCCTGAGCGAAACCGGCGCCTTCCGCTACATCGCCCAGACCGGCGTGGAAGCTTCGGATCATCACGAAGGTGCCCTGACCGAGAACATCGACCACAACACCTGGGTGACGATGAACATCGACCGCGCTGTCGGCGAAGTGAACTCGCGCCTGCAAGGCGGCCTGGGCTTCCTGGCCACCGTGGGCTCGACCTCTCCCTTCATCGGCCTGTTCGGCACGGTGTGGGGCATTCTGCAAGCGCTGACCCAGATCGGCGTGGCCGGCCAGGCTTCGATCGACAAGGTGGCAGGCCCCGTGGGCGCCGCCCTGATCATGACCGCCATCGGTCTGGGCGTGGCCGTTCCGGCCGTGCTGGGCTACAACTGGCTGGTCAACCGCAACAAGTCGGTGATGGGTCAAGTTCGTGCCTTCGCTGCTGATCTGCACGGCGTCCTGATGGGCAGCCGCAAGGTCGCCGGCCGTTAACACTCGAAGTCCCGGAGACTCAATATGGGGATGAACGTAGGTTCGTCCGGTGGCGATGACGAGGTGGTCTCCACCATCAACACCACGCCCCTCGTGGACGTGATGCTGGTGCTGTTGATCATCTTCCTGATCACCGTTCCCGTGGTGACGCAATCGGTGGGGGTCACCCTGCCGAAAGAGACGAATGCCGTCCGCGTCACGAAGCCGGAGAACATCGAAATTGCGGTGACCAAGGAAGGCGACATCTACTGGGGCGTGCAACTGGTGCCGGATACCGAGACACTGGTTAATCGTCTGAAGAAGGTGGCGGTTCTGAATCCTCAACCGGAAGTCCACATCCGTGGCGACGAGAAATCGCGCTACGAGAACGTGGGCAAGGTGATGTTTGCGTGCCAGCGCGCCGGCATCATGTCCATCAAGTTTGTCACCGAGCCGCCGGCTCGTGGCGGTTGAAGGAGCACAGCGATGGGTATGAATGTCGGAAGCTCCAGTGGTAGTGACGAGCCAGAAACCATGCTGGACGTCAACACGACGCCGCTGATTGACGTGATGCTGGTGCTGCTGGTGATGTTGATCATCACCATCCCGATCCAGCTGCACTCGGTCAACCTGGACATGCCGCCGCCCAACAAGAACACGCCTCCGACGGAGCCGATCGTCCACGAAGTGGCGATCGACTTTGACGGCACCGTGTTGTGGGACGGTGTGGCTTTGTCCAGCCACGCAGCGCTGGAATCGAAGCTGTCCGAGGTTGTTGCGATCCCGGACCAGCCGGAAGTGCACATCAAGCCGAACAAGCTGGCCGAATACGGCTATGTGGCCTCGGTGATGGCCTCCGCGCAGCGCCTGGGCGTCAAGAAGATGGCCATGGTTGGGAACGAACAGTTCATCAACTGACCGATGGCCACCTGATTTGGTGTTAGAACGGAACGCGCTGCCCGCAAGGGTGGCGCGTTTTTCTTCGTAGGAGAGCAAGCGAATGAAACTGAAACTGCTGGCCACTGCCGCTGTTGGTGCCGCGGCCCTGGTGCTGGGTCAAACGCCCGAGGGCACGCTGGGCGTCATGTCGCAGGCGGCCGCCCAGGTGCGCCCCGATGTGGGCAAGCACCTGAAGGCCGCGTCCGATCTGCTGAAGGCAGGCAAGGCCGTGGAAGCCATGGCCAAGATTCGGGAAGCCGAAGCGGTGCCTGGTCGCAACGCCGATGAGAACGCGGCGCTGGAAGGCCTGCGCGTCTCCGCCGCTTCGCGCACCGGTGACGCCGACGCCATGGTCAAGGGCTTCGACGCCCTGAGCGCCGCTGGTCGCCTGCCCGCCGCCCAGAAGCTGCCCATGATGGAAGCCATTGCCGGCACCTACCTGCGCGCCGGCAATGCGGCCAAGGCCCTGGACTGGTCGAACAAGTACTTCGCCGCCGGCGGCACGAGCGCCTCCGTGAAGACGATCCAGACCAGCGCCCAGATGAAGTCTGGCGACGTGGGCCCCATGCTCAAGGACGCGCTGGCCGAGATCGCCGCTGACGAAAAGGCCGGCCGCACGCCGTCCCAGCAAGCGCTCAACACGGCGCAATGGGCGGCGAACAAGAAGGGCGACAGCGCAACCGAATCGCAGATCATCCAGAAGCAGCTGAACTACTACCCCAGCAAGCAGCTGTGGTCGCAGGTGCTGGGCACGCTGCAAAGCAAGAAGGGCTTCAACGCCTCGCGCTATCAGACGGACATCCTGCGCCTGCGCCTGGTCACTGACAACATGGGCGGTGCTGCCGACTACATGGAGCTGGCCCAGCTGGCCGGTGCCGCGGGCTACCCGGAAGAAGGCAAGAAGGTGCTGGAGAAGGGCTTCGCCAGCGGCGTGCTCAAGCCTCAGGACGACAACGGCCGTCCGAAGCGCCTGGCCGACCTGCTGGACAAGCGCGTGGCTGACGCCGTGGCCGCCCAGGCGTCCAACGAGCAAGCCGCCCGCAGCTCCCGCCAAGGTGACGACCTGGTGCAACTGGGCCTGGCCCAGGTGCAACGCGGCCAGAAGGCCGCCGGCCTGAAGCTGGTGGAAGAAGGCATGGCCAAGGGTAACTTCAAGCGCGCGGAAGATGCCAAGCTCTACCAGGGCCTGGCCCAGTACCTGGCGGGTGAAACCGCCAAGGCGCAGGCCACCTGGCGCTCCGTGAAGGGCACCGACGGCTCCGCCGACATTGCCGGCATGTGGATCGTCGTGTCCCGCACCGGCAAGAAGTAATTCGAGCGGGTGAAAAAACCCCCTGGGCCAAGCGCCCAGGGGGTTTTCTTTTTGGTGGCCCCGGCGGGCGGCCGGGCTCAGCGCGGTGCCAGGCGGATGGCGCCATCCAGGCGGATCACCTCGCCATTGAGCATGTCGTTGGTGATGATCTGGTGCACCAGGCGGGCATAGTCCTCCGGGCGGCCCAGGCGGGACGGGAAGGGCACGCTGGCCGCCAGGGCGTCCTGCACCTCCTGCGGCATGCCGAACAGCATCGGCGTGCCGAAGATCCCCGGAGCGATGGTCATGTTGCGGATGCCGTTGCGGGCGAGGTCGCGGGCGATCGGCAGGGTCATGCCAACCACACCGCCCTTGGAGGCCGCATAGGCCGCCTGGCCGATCTGTCCGTCATAGGCGGCCACCGAGGCCGTCGAGATCAGCACGCCACGCTCACCGGTCGCCTCGGGCTCGTTCTTGGCCATGGCTTCAGCAGCCAGGCGAATCATGTTGAAGCTGCCGATCAGGTTGACCTGGATGACCTTGGAGAAGGTGGCCAGCGAATGCGCGCCGTCCTTCCCGACCGTCTTGGCCGCCGGCGCAATGCCGGCGCAGTTCACCAGACCCATGAGCTTGCCGCGGCCCACAGCGGTTTCCACGACGACCTGCGCATCAGACTCCTGGCTCACGTCGCACTTCACGAACACCCCGTTCAATTCTCGCGCCAGAGCCTCGCCGCGTTCCGCCTGCAGATCCGCGATCACCACCTGGCCGCCTTCACGGGCCAGCATGCGAGCCGTGCCTTCACCCAGGCCCGAGGCGCCGCCGGTGACGATGAAAACCTTGTTGGCGATGTCCATGCTTGTCTCCTTCCGTTGACGTTAACGTCAATGTGATGTGAAAAAAAGGCGGCCGAACGGGCCGCCTGATGGATGACGCAGGGCTTCAGGCCAGGGCGGCCAGGGCGCGTGCGGTGATCTCGTCCACCGAACCGATGCCTTCGATGCGACGGTACTGGGGCGCCTGGGCATCGCCACTGGAGGCCCAGCTGGAGTAGTAGTCGACCAGCGGGCGGGTCTGCGACTGGTAGACCTCCAGGCGCTTCTTGACGGTTTCTTCCTTGTCGTCGTCGCGCTGGATCAGGTCCTCGCCGGTGACGTCGTCCTTGCCTTGCGCCTTGGGCGGATTGAACTTCAGGTGGTAGCTGCGGCCCGAAGCCGGGTGCACGCGGCGCCCGCTGATGCGCTCGATGATGGCTTCATCCGGCACTGCGATCTCCAGCACGAAGTCCAGCTTCACGCCGGCGTTCTTCATGGCGTCCGCCTGCGGGATGGTGCGGGGAAAGCCGTCGAAGAGGAAGCCCTTGGCGCAATCCGCCTGGGTGATGCGTTCCTTGACGAGCCCGATGATGATGTCATCGCTGACGAGGCCGCCCGCGTCCATCACCTTCTTGGCAGCCACGCCCAGTTCAGTGCCGGCCTTCACCGCGGCGCGCAACATGTCGCCGGTGGAGATTTGCGGAATGCCGAACTTTTGGCAGATGAAGGCCGCCTGGGTGCCTTTGCCGGCGCCAGGGGCGCCCAGAAGAATCAGTCGCATGGGTCTCCTCGATACAGGGAAGAGGGCGCGTCACGGCCAATGCAGACGTGACGCGCCCTCGAAAACTGCGGGCGAGGATAGCATGTGCTGGCCTTCGCCCCGCTGACGTTCCGCCGGAATGAACAAGTCCTGTAACCCGGGCGGGCTACGGCGAAGGCGCGCGCGGCGCAAGCGCCGGGGCTTAGCCTGCCATCAGGGCGCGAACCCGCGCCAGGTCCTCGGGCGTGTCCACGCCCGGCCCGGGCCGTTCATCGCTCACATGCACGGCGATGCGTTCGCCGTGCCAGAGCACGCGCAGCTGCTCCAGGGCTTCGATCTGCTCCAGCGGGCTGACGGGCAGCGTCGGGAAGCGGCGCAGGAAGCCGGCGCGATAGGCATACAGGCCCACGTGGCGCATCACCGCGCCGGGGCGGATGCGGGCGCCGCCGCCGGGTGCATCGCGCCACCAGGGAATCGGGGCGCGCGAGAAATACAAGGCCAGGCCCTGGGCATCCGTCACCAGCTTCACGACGTTGGGATTGGCAAACTCGGCGTCGTCATCGATGGCGTGCGCCACCGTGGCCATCTCGCACTGGGGCCGCTGCGCCAGTAACTCGGCGCATGCGCGGATCATGCCGGGAGCGATGAGGGGCTCGTCGCCCTGCACATTCACGACCAGCGCGTCGTCGGCCAGGCCCAGCTGCTCGCTGGCCTCCGCCAGACGGTCGCTCCCGCTGGCATGGTCCGCACGGGTCATCAGGGCCCGCACGCCATGGGCTTCGCAGGCCTGGCGGACCTCGGCGGCGTCGGTGGCCACCACCACCTGGGCCGCCCCGGCCAGGGCCGCGCGGCGCGCCACTTGCACGATCATGGGCGCGCCGGCGATCTCCGCCAGCGGCTTGTTGGGCAGCCGCGTCGAGGCGAGCCGAGCCGGAATGATGATGTGAAAGGGCAGGGCGCCCGTCTGCGCGCCAGCGCTCATGCGGGGTCGCCTTCGGTGTCCAGCGCGCGGGCTTCCCCGGCCAGCATCACGGGGATGCCATCGCGCACCGGGAAGGCGAGGCGGTCGGCCGGGCAGACCAGCTCGCGGGCGGGCAGGGCCCGTGCGGTGGTGTCCGTGTTGCGGCGGTCTTCCAGCGGGCCCTTGCAGACGGGGCACACCAGCATGTCAATCAGTCTATGGTCCATCGGGCAGCAGGCGCCTGAGCTCGGTGAGCAGCGCCTCCTCAAATGCGGGTTCGGGCTGGAAGTCTAGCGCCACCACCCAGATCCGGCAGCCTTGCAAGGCCTCGGGGCGCAATTTGACGGCGTCCTTTTCGGTGATGACGACCTCGTCGGTCCGGGCCCAGGGCAGCGGATCGAGCGTGGCGTGGTCGGGCAAGGGCAGGGCGCGGAAGCTCAGGCCCTGGTCGCCCAGCATGTCGAAAAAGCGCTGGGGGCGGGCCAGCCCCGCGGCTGCAATCAGCGGTTTGTTGCGCAGCGCATGCAGCCGTTCAAGGCGGGGCGGCTCGCCGCGCCACCAGTCGGCCAGGGCCGTGGCCCCGGCGAGCTGGCGCAGGCCCACATAACCGGGCAGGCCCGTGCTGCGCAGACCGGTGGAATAGAGCACCAGCTGGCGGGGGCTGCTGCCGGGCGGTGGCGGCAACTGACGGGATTGGCGCAGCGGCCCGGCCGGCAGCAGCCGGCCATTGGCCAGCCCGCGTTCATCGAAGACGAGGATGCTGAGCTGGCGCGGCAGCCGCCAATGTTGCAGCCCGTCATCCGAGACCAGCACTTGCACATCAGGATGGGCGGCCAGCAGCGCACGGGCGGTGGCCACGCGGTCGCGTCCCACCGCCACGGGCACGCGGGCCCGCAGCGCGATCATCAGGGGTTCATCGCCGACGTCGGCCGCGCGGTCGCCGTCCTGGATGACGCGGATGGTCTCTTCATCGGCGCGGCCGTAGCCGCGCGAGATGACGCCGGCGCGGATACCGGCGCGCGCCAGGATGGCGAGGATGGCGAGCGTCGTGGGGGTCTTGCCGGCGCCGCCGACCACCCAGTTGCCCACCACCAGCACAGGCACGGGCAGGGTGGCGGCCCGTTTGAGGCCGAGGCGGTAAAGGCCTACCCGCAGGCGCAGCAGGGCAGCATGCAGGGCCCCGAGCGGGCGCAGCAAATGGGCGAGGCGGTCGTTGTCGCGCCAGGCCCGCTGCAGCCGCTCCTCCAGGGCACCCCGGCTCATTCCCGGGGCTTGTTGGCCGCGAAGGTGAGCCGCGGCAAATTGGCGCGGCGCGCCGCGTCCATGACGTTGACCACGGCCTGGTGCGGCGTGGCGGCGTCAGCGGAGATGATCAGCACCGGGTCCTGCTTGCCCTGCGTGGCGGCCTGCAGCGCGGCCGTCAGCAGGTCGACGCTGCGACCTTCCACGGACTGGCTGTCGATGGCATAGCGGCCGTCCGCCGAGATGGCCACGATGATTTCCGCCGGGCGGTCCTTCATCGTCTGCGCATCCGCGGTGGGCAGCGTCACCTGGAGCTCCGTGAACTTCGAGTAGGTGGTCGAGAGCATCAGGAAGATGAGCACGACCAGCAGCACGTCGATGAACGGGATCAGGTTGATCTCCGGCTCCTCGCTCTGGCGACGGCGGAACTTCATTTGGCGGCAGCCTTGGAGGAGGTGCGCACTGCCGGGGCGGCAGGGGCGGAAGCCGAGCCGGCGGCGTTGCCACGGTTGGTCAGGTGCGTCAGCAGGCGCTCGCTGGCCTGCTCCATGTCCACCACGTAGGCTTCCACGCGGCCACGGAAGTAGCGGTAGAACATCAGCGACGGAATGGCGATGATCAGGCCGAACGCGGTGTTGTACAGCGCGATGGAGATGCCGTGCGCCAGCATGGTGGGGTTGTTCCCCGTCGGGCCTTGGCTGCCGAAGATCTCGATCATGCCCACCACGGTGCCCAGCAGGCCCAGCAGCGGGGCGGCCGCGGCAATGGTGCCCAGCGTGTTGAGGTAGCGCTCCATCTGGTGGATGGCGTGGCGGCCGGCCAGCTCAAACACCTGGCGCAGGCGCGGCTCGGCCGGACGGGCTTCGGTCTGCGCCGCGCGCAGGCCGGCGGCCAGCACCTGGCCCAGCAAGGAATTCTCGGCCAGCTTGTTGACCACGTCCCCGCTGGGGATCTGGAGCTGGGTGACGCCCAGCACTTCCTCGATCAGGCTGTCCGGCGCCACACGACTGGCGCGCAGGCTGACGAGGCGTTCGATGATCAGGGCCAAGGCCACCACGGAACACAGCAGCAAGGGCCAGATGGGCCATCCGGCGGCTTGTATGATCGAAAACAAGGCAATCCCTCCGTTCGGGCAACGTCAGCCCGGCGGCGCATTATGGCGCCTTGCCGGGCGGCCGCCGAGCATCAGCGCGGTCTCCCACACAAGACCTTACAAACATCCACCATTCCTGTGGATAACTTTGTGGGAAACCGCATGATCAAGCGCCACATGGCCCGTCTCCAAGGGACAAAGATTGGCTTGCTCAAATTTTCAGCAGGAAAAAGCTTTTGAAAAACAAGCGCTTATCGCTTTGTGACGGCCTCGTGACGGGCAATATGGCCCGCAGGACCAGCATTGACGCGGCTGTGGAGTTCCCGACCCGCGCCACGCTTGGGTTTGCGCGTGCTTGACGCCTCGCAAGCCGCATCACCACGGATGGTGTGGGGCGTGGCGGCCCTGTTGACGGCACTTTCCGACGCCTTGCAGGCCCGCTTCCCCGTGCTGACGGTGCAAGGCGAGCTCTCCGGGTTTACCCGCGCCGCCAGTGGCCACTGCTATTTCAGCTTGAAGGATGGCGACGGCCAGGCGGCCATGCTGCGCTGCGCCATGTTCCGCCGGGCCGCGACGCTGACCGACTTTTCCCCGCGCGACGGCCACGCGGTGGAGGTGCGTGGGCGCCTGGCGCTGTATGAGCCGCGCGGCGAGCTGCAGTTCATCGTCGAGTCCATGCGGCGGGCCGGCGAGGGCGCGCTCTATGAGCAGTTCCTGCGGCTGAAGGCCCGGCTGGAAGCCATGGGCCTGTTCGATGCGGATCGCAAGCGGGTGCCGCCGCCCTACGCACGGCGTATCGGGGTGGTCACCTCGGCCGCCGGCGCAGCCCTGCACGACGTGCTGACGGCGCTGGCCCGGCGAGCGCCCCACGCCCAGGTGTTCCTCTATCCCAGCCCGGTCCAGGGCGCCGAGGCACCGCCGGCACTGGTTCGCGCGCTGGAAGCAGCCAATGCCCGGGCGGATGCCGAAGTGCTGCTGCTGGTGCGCGGCGGCGGTTCCCTGGAAGACCTGTGGGCCTTCAATGATGAGCGGGTGGTGCAGGCCATTGCGCGCTCGGCCTTGCCGGTCATCTGCGGGGTCGGCCACGAGACCGACATCACGTTGGCCGATCTGGCGGCGGACGTCCGGGCACCGACGCCCACGGCCGCCGCCGAGCTGGCCACCGTATCCCGCCAGCAGTGCCTGGAGACCCTGGCGGCCCTGGAGCGCCAGTTGCACCGCCGGCTGGAGCAGCGCCTGGACGGTGCCTCCCAGCGGCTGGATCGCCTGGCATTGCGGCTGGCCCGGCCCGGCGATGCCCTGAACCGGCAACGCCGCCGCGTGGATCAGCTGGGCCAGCGCCTGGCTCAGCAGCTGCCGCGCGCCACCGGCGAGCGGGCCCAGCGGCTGGCCCTGCTGGCGCATCGCCTGGACCAGTTGCTGCCGCGCGCCGCGGCGCACCGCCAGCAACGGCTGGATCACCTGCAGGACCGGTTGACGCGCGCCCTGCCGCAGCAGTCCCGCCGGGAAGCGCATCGCCTTGAGGCGCTGGGCGCCCGGCTGCAGGCGCTGGACCCGCGCCAGGTGCTGCAGCGCGGGTTTGCCTGGCTGGACGACGGGCAGGGCGGGGCCCTGACGTCGGTGAGCCAGCTGCGCGAGGGTCAGTCCTTGCGAGCCGTGCTGGCCGACGGCGCGGCGGACGTCACGGTCGAGCGCCTGACGCCTGCAAACCCCGGGCAGGGCTGAGCCGCCACTGACGAGCCAGCCAATCACCGCCAGGGCGAATGGTTAATCCCCTGGCGCTGGCGTTCGTGATTAGCTGCCTACAATCGCCGCGATCTTTGTCCAAACTCAACAAGAGGAGTGCCTCATGGAACACGTTCTGCCCGATCTGCCCTACGACAAGAATGCTCTGGCGCCGCACATCAGCGCCGAAACGCTGGAGTACCACCACGGCAAGCACCACAAGGCCTACGTGGACAACCTGAACAACCTGCAAAAGGGCACCGAGTTCGAGTCCAAGACCCTGGAAGAGATCGTCAAGACCTCCAGCGGCGCCATCTACAACAACGCTGCCCAGATCTGGAACCACACCTTCTTCTGGAGCTGCATGCGCCCGAACGGTGGCGGCGCACCCACCGGCGCGCTGGCTGACGCCATCAATGCCAAGTGGGGCAGCGTCGATGCCTTCAAGGAAGCCTTCCAGAAGAGCGCCGTCGGCAACTTCGGTTCCGGCTGGACCTGGCTGGTGAAGAAGGCGGACGGCTCGGTCGACATCGTCAACATGGGCGCCGCCGGCACCCCGCTGACGACCGGCGACAAGCCGCTGCTGACCATCGACGTGTGGGAACACGCCTACTACATCGACTATCGCAACGCCCGTCCGAAGTTCGTCGAGACCTTCCTGAAGAGCCTGGTGAACTGGGAATTCGCCCAGACCAATTTCGCCTGATCGCCAGAGCCTCGCGCTTTGCCAAACGCCCCGCCCGACGGGGCGTTTTTATTTCCGTAGTTCACCGCTTGACTCAGATCAAGTGGTTTCAAACGCCGTTCGGCAGCATGGAAACCCGCGGCAAACGCCTCACGACGTGCAATGGCTGAGCGCTCGTCAATCGAAACCTTGATATTGACCATATAGCGCTGGGCGGGTTTCGCGGATCATCGCCGCATGCCGCCCGCCGATGTCGCCGCCGATGCGGTCCTGCCGCCGTCCACTGCTGCCGCCCCGCCGGGCTGGCCGCCTGGCGTGGCTGCGCGCGCATCTGGTCCAGGGCCGGCGCCGGCACCAGCGCTGGAAGCGCCGGACTTCCTGTCCTACAGCGAGTGGACCAGCGACACCGTGGCCCGCTCCCGCCTGCGGCTGTCGGGCATGCACTGCGCGGCTTGCGCCGGCCTGATTGAAGCGCTGCTGCTGCGGGTGCCGGGCGTCCAGGCCGCACAGGTCAGCCCCGCCACGCAGCGGCTGACCCTTGACTGGGTGCCCACGGCAGTCACCTTGCCCGAACTACGCCGCGAGCTGCGGCGCGCCGGCTACGACTGCTCGCCAGACCTGGCCGCGCCGACGCGCGAGTTGCGCCGGCGTGAGCACCGCCAGGCGATCTGGCGCCTGTTTGTCGCCGGCTTCCTCATGATGCAGGTCATGATGCTGGCCATCCCCGCCTATGTGGCGGCGCCGGGGGAGATGACGCCCGACGTGCAGGCGCTGCTGCGCTGGGGGCAGTGGGTACTGACGCTGCCGGTCATGCTCATGGCGGCCGGCCCGTTCTTCCGGGCGGCGTGGACGCAGCTGCGCAGTGGCCGGCTCGGCATGGACGTGCCGGTGGTGCTGGGCCTGAGCGTGGCCTTCGTGGCCGGCACGGGCGCGACGCTGGACCCGGGCGGGCCCTTCGGCCACGAGGTCTACTTCGATTCCATCACCATGTTTGTCGCCTTCCTGCTGGGCGCCCGCTATCTGGAACTGCGTGCCCGGCACCGCGCCACGGAGGCACTGGAGCAGGTGGGCGCGCCCAGTCCCGAGCCGGTGGAACGACTGCAGGAAGACGGCACTGTCCACTGGGTGGCCGCCGAGGCGCTTGCGCGCGGCGACCTCATCCGCGTGCTGGCTGGCCAGCGCATCCCTGCGGATGCCGTGGTGGAGCAGGGCACCGGGGCAGCCGATGAATCGCTGCTGAGCGGCGAATCGCGCCCAGTGGCCAAGGCGCCTGGAGACGAGGTGCTGGCAGGCAGCGTGAATCTCCATGGCGTGCTGGTGCTTCGCGTGCGGCAGGTGGGGGCGCAAACGCGCATGTCCGGCCTGCAGCGGCTGATGGAGCGCGCCTTCCAGGAGCGGCCCGAGTTGCTCAAGGCTTCCGACCGCATGGCGGCCGTCTTCCTGGTGGGCGTGCTGGTGCTTGCGCTGGGCGCCTGGTTCGCCTGGCAGGTCATCGACCCGTCGCGTGCCGTGGCGGTGGCCGTGTCGGTGCTGATCGTCACCTGCCCCTGCGCCCTTTCGCTGGCGGCGCCGGCGGCCTGGGTGGCCGCCGCCGGCCGGATGGCGCGCCACGGGCTGCTGCTGTCGCGCCTGGAAGCCATCGAGGCGCTGGCGCGCACCACCCATGTGGTGATGGACAAGACAGGCACCCTGACGGACACCCGCCTGGCCCTGGCCGAGCAATGGCCAGCCGTGCTGGCGCCAGGCGATGCGGCTGCGGCGTTCATGCTGGCGGCGGCATCGCATCACCCGCTGTCCCGGGCGCTCCTGCTGGCGCTGCAGGAGCAGCGGGAGCAGCGGGAGGCGCTGCCGGCCGTGGCCAGCGGCACGGCGGCCGCCGCCTCGCCAAGTGCACTGGCCGCTCAAGCGTTTCCCGTTCAGGGCGGCCCGCCCCAGGAGCACGCGGGCCGCGGCCTGGAGGCCACGGACGCCCAGGGGCACATCTGGCGACTTGGCGCCAGCGAGTGGGCCAGTGCCGCGCCGGTTCCCATGGCCGAGCCACAGTTGGTGCTGGCCCGGGATGGCCAGGCGCTGGCGGCCTGGCGCTTCGATGAACAGTTGCGCGAGGACGCAGCGGCGGCTGTCGCCGACTGCCACGCGGCCGGCCTGCAGGTGGAACTGCTGTCCGGCGACCGGGACACCCGTGTGGCGCTGGCGGCCCACCGCGCCGGCTTCGCCCGCTGGCTGGGCGGCGCCACGCCGGAGGACAAGCTCGACCGCGTCAGCCGCCTGCAGGCGGCGGGCGCCCACGTCTTGATGCTGGGCGACGGCATCAACGATGCGCCGGTGCTGGCGCGCGCCCATGCCTCCATCGCCATGGGGCAGGGCGCTGACCTGGCCAAGGCGCGGGCCGACGCCTTGCTCGTCGCGCCGCGCCTGACCGCCGTGCCGCAGGCCGTGCGGCTGGCGCGGCGCACCGTCACGGTGGTGCGCCAGAACCTGGGCTGGGCGCTGGTCTACAACGCCGCCTGCGTGCCCATGGCGCTGGTGGGCTGGTTGCCGCCCTGGGCCGCGGGCCTGGGCATGGCGCTGAGTTCGTGCGCCGTCATCGCCAATGCGGCGCGGCTGGGAAGGAGCTGAACACCGTGGACATTCTGTTTTTGTTGATCCCGCTGTCCGTGGTCCTCGTGCTGCTGATCCTGGGCATTTTTGGGTGGGCTTTATACAACGGTCAGTGGGAATCCGAGGATTTAGACCGCGAAGGTCAACGAATCCTGGAGGACGAGCCCCAAGGTTGATTCCCATCAAAACGCTCTCTGACGCGCTGCAAAAAAATGGCGGCGATATCCAAATAGATTGGTCAAGGAGCGTCAATGAGTGGGGTTCTAAGCAAGGAAGGGGTGGCACCTCCCAGCTATGACGATGGCGTGGTTCGCGCCTTCGCCCTGGCTTCGGTGCTGTGGGGGGTGGTGGGCATGCTGGTGGGGGTGATCATCGCCGCGCAGCTGACCTGGCCCGAGTTGAACCTCGGCATCTCCTGGTTGAGCTACGGGCGCCTGCGCCCGCTGCATACCAACGCGGTGATCTTCGCCTTCGGCGGTTGTGCCCTCATGGCCACCGCCTTCCACGTGGTGCAGCGCACCTGCCAGACGCGGCTGTTCGCGCCGAAGCTGGCCTGGTTCACCTTCTGGGGCTGGCAGGCGGTCATCGTGCTGGCGGCCATCACGCTGCCGCTGGGCATGACCAGCGGCAAGGAATACGCTGAGCTGGAATGGCCCATCGACATCCTGATCGCGGTGGTCTGGGTCAGCTACGCCGTCGTGTTCTTCGGCAGCGTCGGCATCCGCAAGGTGCGCCACATCTACGTGGCCAACTGGTTCTTTGGTGCCTTCATCATCGCCGTGGCGCTGCTGCACATCGTCAACAGCGCCGAGATCCCCGTCAGCTGGACCAAGAGCTACTCCGCCTATGCCGGCGTGCAGGACGCCATGGTGCAGTGGTGGTATGGCCACAATGCGGTGGGCTTCTTCCTGACCGCCGGCTTCCTCGGGATGATGTACTACTACATCCCCAAGCAGGCCAACCGCCCGGTCTACAGCTACCGGCTGTCCATCGTCCACTTCTGGGCGCTGATCTTCACCTACATGTGGGCGGGCCCCCACCATCTGCACTACACCGCGCTGCCGGACTGGGCGCAGAGCGTGGGCATGCTGTTCTCGCTGGTGCTGCTGGCACCGAGCTGGGGCGGCATGATCAACGGCGTCATGACGCTCAGCGGTGCCTGGCACAAGCTGCGTGACGACCCCATCCTGAAGTTCCTCATCGTGGCCCTGTCGTTCTACGGCATGTCCACCTTCGAGGGCCCGATGATGTCCATCAAGACGGTGAATGCGCTCTCGCACTACACCGACTGGACCATCGGCCACGTGCACAGCGGCGCGCTGGGCTGGGTGGGCCTGATCTCCATGGGCTCGCTCTACCACCTGATCCCGCGCATGTATGGCCGCACGTCGATGTACTCGACCCGCGCCATCGAACTGCACTTCTGGATCGCCACGCTGGGCATCGTGCTCTACATCGCCGCGATGTGGATCGCCGGTGTGATGCAGGGCCTGATGTGGCGCGCCGTCAACCCGGACGGCACGCTGGTCTACACCTTTGTCGAGAGCGTCAAGGCCACCTTCCCGTTCTACGTGGTGCGCCTGCTGGGCGGCCTGCTGTACCTGAGCGGCATGTGCCTGATGGCCTGGAACGTGGTGATGACGGCGCGTGTCGGCACGGTCCGTCCCCAGCCGATCCCGGCGCTGGGCGGTGCCGCGGTGGTCGCAGCCTGACCTCACCACAAGAACAAGGAGAAAGTCATGGCCGAAGCCCATGCAAAGCCGGTTGGTCACGAGCGTATCGAGACCAGCAACTTCCTGATGATCGTGCTGGTGCTGCTCACCGTCGTGGTGGGCGGCCTGATCGAGATCGTGCCGCTGTTCTTCCAGCGCTCCACCACGCAGCCGCTGGAGAACCTCAAGCCCTACACCGCCTTGCAGCTGGCCGGGCGGGATGTGTACATCCGCGAGGGTTGCTACAACTGCCACTCGCAGATGATCCGGCCGCTGCGCGCCGAGACGCTGCGCTACGGCCACTACTCGGTGGCCGGTGAATCGGTCTACGACCACCCCTTCCAGTGGGGCAGCAAGCGCACCGGGCCGGACCTGGCCCGCGTCGGCGGCAAGTACAGCGACGAATGGCACCGCCTGCACCTGAACAACCCGCGGGACCTGGTGCCCGAGTCCAACATGCCGGCCTATCCGTGGCTGGCCACGGGGCAGGTCGATCCAGCCGGCATGGCGCCGCGCATGCGGGCGCTGCGTACCGTGGGCGTGCCCTATACCGACGCGCAGATCGCCGAGGCCGCCGATGAGGTCAAGGGCAAGACGGAAATGGAAGCGGTGATTGCCTACCTGCAGGTGCTGGGCACCGCCATGAAGCGCTGAGAAGGAGCCTGTCATGAATGACCTCGATCTCAACATCCTGCGCGCCGCCGTCACGCTGCTGTCGTTCCTGATGTTCGTCGGCATCTGTGCGTGGGCTTACGCCAAGCGCAACAAACAAGCATTGCAGTCCCTGGCCCTGTTGCCCTTCCTGGGCGACGAGCAGGCGCCGCAAGGAGTCCGTCATGAGTGATTTCGTTTCGAACGGCTGGTCGCTGTTCATTGTGGCCGGCACTGTCGGGGGGCTGGTGTTCTGCATGGCCTTGCTGATCATCGCCAGCCGCCGCCGCGTGATGGCCAGCGACGACACCACCGGCCACGTCTGGGATGAAGACCTGCGCGAGATGAACAACCCCCTGCCGCGCTGGTGGATGGGCCTGTTCGTGCTGACCATCGTGGTGGGCGTCATCTACCTGGCGCTGTATCCGGGCCTGGGCAGCTATGCCGGCACCCTGGGCTGGACCAGCGATGGCCAGTACCAGGACGAGCAGGCCAAGGCCAAGGCGGCGATGCACCAGGTCTATGCCCGCTTTGACGGCATGCCGGTGGAGGCGCTGGCGCGCGATACGCAGGCGCAAGGCATCGGCGAGCGGCTGTTTGCCAACAACTGCGCGGGCTGCCATGGGGCGGATGCCAAGGGTTCCAAGGGCTTCCCCAATCTCACGGACAACGACTGGCTGTATGGCGGCGAGCCCGACACCATCATCCAGACCATCACCCAGGGCCGCCAGGGCACCATGCCGCCGATGGCGGCAGCGGTTGGCACCGGCGAGGATGTGCGCAACCTCGCCAACTACGTGCTGAGCCTGTCCGGCAGCCCGCACAACTCGGTGGCCGCGGCGCTGGGCAAGCCCAAGTTCACGGCCTGCGCGGCTTGCCATGGCATGGACGGCAAGGGCAACCAGGCCCTGGGCGCGCCCAACCTGACCGACAAGATCTGGCTGCACGGCTGGGGCGAGGCCGCCATCGTCGCGATGGTCAACGAAGGCAAGCACAACGTGATGCCCGAGCATGCCTCGCGCCTGAGCACGGAGCAGATCCGCGTGCTCGCCGCCTACGTCTGGGGCAAGTCCCACACCGGCACCGCCGTCTCGGCCGCGGGTCAGTAAGCGGTAGAGGCAGTCCATGAACAAGCCGCTCCAGGAGCCCGCCCTCAAGACTGTGTCGCTCTATGTGGCGCAGCCGAAGATCTACCCGCGCGCGGTGCATGGCTGGTTTGCCGTGTGGCGCTGGCTGCTGGTGTTCGCCACCCAGGCGGTGTTCTACGGACTGCCGTGGTTGAACTGGAACGGCCGCCAGGCCGTCCTTTTCGACCTCGAAGCTCGCCGGTTCTTCATCTTTGACCTGGTCCTGTATCCGCAGGACCTGGTCTACCTCACGGCGCTGCTGCTGATCTCGGCCTACGCGCTCTTCCTGTTCACTGCGGTGGCGGGCCGGCTGTGGTGCGGCTATGCCTGCCCGCAGACGGTCTACACCGAGATCTTCCTCTGGATCGAGCGCCACACCGAAGGCGATCGCGGCGCCCGCATCCGGCTCGACCGCGCGGGCTGGGGCGCGGAGAAGCTGCTGCGCAAGTCCGCCAAGCATGCGGGCTGGCTGGCGGTGTCGCTGTGGACCGGCTTCACCTTCGTGGGCTTCTTCGCCCCGATCCGCGAGCTCGGCGACGCCATGGGCCACGGCCTGCTCGGCGGCTGGGAGATCTTCTGGATCCTGTTCTACGCGCTGGCCACCTACGGCAATGCCGGCTTCCTGCGGGAGCAGGTCTGCAAATACATGTGTCCCTATGCGCGCTTCCAGAGCGCCATGTTCGACAAGGACACGCTGGTCATCAGCTACGACAGCGCCCGCGGCGACCCGCGCGGCCCGCGTTCCAAGAAGCAGGGCGAAGCGGACCTGCACCTGGCGGGGCTGGGCAGCTGCGTGGACTGCAAGCAATGTGTGCAGGTCTGCCCGACCGGCATCGACATCCGCGACGGCCTGCAATACGAGTGCATCGGCTGCGCCGCCTGCATCGACGCCTGCAACGGCGTGATGGACAGCTTTAACTACGACCGCGGCCTCATCCGCTACGCAACGCAGAACGGCATTAAGAATGGCTGGACTTCCGCGCAGCAATGGCGCCGGGTGCTGCGTCCGCGCGTGCTCATTTACACCGCGATCCTGATGCTGCTCTCCGCCGCCATGGTGTGGAGCCTGGCCACCCGCCTGCCGTTCCGCGCCGACATCGTCCGGGATCGTGCCGCACTGGCCCGTCAGGTGGAGGATGGCTACATCGAGAACGTCTATCGCCTGCAGCTGATGAATGCGAGCGGCGACACCTTGCGGCTCAGCCTGGAAGCCACCGGCATCGATGCCCTGGCCTTCAGCAGCCCGCCCGCGGTGCATGCACTGGCACCGGCCGAGGCCCGCTGGGTCACCGTGGCGCTGCGCGTGCCGCCCGAGGTGGCGGCGCAGCTCAAGGCCGGGGCCCATCCCCTGCAGTTCCGTATCCGGCAGCTCGCGCCTGATGGCACGCCCAGCCGGGTGCTGGTCGAGAAGTCGACCTTCGTCATTCCCCGTTAAAGGAGTCCTGTCATGTCTTCCGTTGCGCACGCAGCTTCTGCCGCTTCCGCGCCTTCCCGCGCAGGGGCCATGCAGGCACCCACGGGGCCCTGGTGGCGGCATCCGATGATGTGGCTGGTGGTGGGCGGCCCGAGCGTGGTGGTGGTGGCCAGTGTCATCACCCTGGTGCTGGCCGTGCGCCATGCCGACCCGGTGGTGGACCATGGCGCAGCCGCAGGCAGCGCCCATGTGTCGGCCGATGACGCCGACTCGGCAGCGCCGGCCCTGGCGCCTGCCATGAAGGCCCGCAACCATGCGGCCACTGCTGGCCAGGAGCACTGATCATGAGCGACACCCTGGAACTGCTCGCCCCGCACGGCGCCGTGACCGGTCCGGGCCGGGCGAAGGGCTGCGGTGGCGGCGGCGAAAACTGCTGCGGATGTGGCGGCGCGCCGGCCGCGGCGCGCGGCACGCGCAGCCTCGTGGACGCGGAACTGCTGCAGCGCTTTGACGTGGCGGGGCCGCGCTATACCTCCTACCCGACGGCCGACCGCTTTTCCGACACCTACAGCGCAAGCGGCCTTGTGCAGGCCTTGCAGGAGCGTGCCGGGTCGGACCGGCGGGGCGAACCGGTCTCGCTCTATGTGCACATTCCCTTCTGCGAGTCCGTCTGTTATTACTGCGCCTGCAACAAGGTCATCACCAAGCACCATGAACGGGGCGCGCCTTATCTGGACAAGGTGCAGGCGGAACTCCGGCTGCTGATGGCCCACCTGCCGGTGGGCACGCCGGCCAGTCAGCTGCATCTGGGGGGCGGCTCGCCCACCTTCCTGTCGGACGATGAAATCGCCCGGCTGATGGAGATGCTGCGGGCGCAGTTCACGCTGACGCCGGACGCAGAGGTGTCCATCGAGGTGGACCCGCGCACGGTAGACGCCACGCGGCTGGCCGCCCTGCGCCGCATGGGGTTCAACCGGTTGAGCCTGGGCATCCAGGACTTCGACCCTGAGGTGCAGCGGGCCGTTCACCGCGAGCAGTCCTACGAGAGCGTGGCCGCGCTCATGACGACGGCACGCGCGCTGGGCTACCAGTCCATCAATGCGGACCTGATCTACGGCCTGCCCAAGCAGACCGCGGCCTCCTTCGCGCGCACCATCGAGCAGGTCTGCGAGCTCCGGCCGGACCGCATCGCCCTGTACGGCTACGCCCATCTGCCCGAGCGGTTCAAGCCGCAGCGGCGCATCGACGGCGCCACGTTGCCGGCTGCCGGGGACAAGCTGCAGATGCTCTCGCAGGCGCTGAGCGGCCTGCTGGGCGAGGGCTACGACTACATTGGCATGGATCACTTCGCCTTGCCCGACGACTCGCTGGCCGTGGCCAAGCGGGAAGGGCGCTTGCAGCGCAATTTCCAGGGCTACAGCACCCAACCGGACCGCGACCTGATCGCCCTGGGCGTCTCGGCCATCTCTCGCATCGGCTCGCACTATTCGCAAAATGCGAAGGACCTCACCCAGTATGAAGAAGCGCTGGAGGCGGGGCAGCTGCCGGTGGAACGCGGCCTCACGCTGGACGCCAACGACTTGCGCCGGCGGGACATCATCATGACCCTGATGTGCCAGGGCCGGCTCGACATGGCGGCCTTCGGCCAGCGCCACCAACTCGACTTCGCCGCTGAATACCCGGCCGAACTGGAGCGGCTCAGGCAGCTGCAGGCAGATGGCCTGGTTAGCGTGTCAGAGACCGTCATCGAAGTCACGCCGCTGGGCTGGTACTTCGTCCGCGCCGTCGCCATGGTGTTTGACCAGTACTTCCGCCGCCCGCGTACCGCGCAGGCCGAGGCGGTGCCGGTGCGCTTCTCGCGCATCCTCTGAGCGGGCGCCCTTGCCATGCTGGACCTTGCGCTGATCGGCTCTGCCTTCCTGATGGGAGTGGCTGGCAGCGTGCACTGCGTGGCGATGTGCGCGGCGCCATGCGCCGCCGTCACGGGTGGGCAAGGCGGGCCGGCGCTGATGTTCCAGGCCGGGCGCATGGCGAGTTACGCAGCGGCGGGTGCCGTTGCTGCTTCCAGCATCGGTCTGCTCTGGCAATGGGAGCAGGCCGCAGCCTGGCTGCGGCCGCTCTGGCTGGCCTTGCACCTGGCGGTGCTGGCGCTTGGCCTGTGGCTGCTGTGGCGTGGCGAGCCGCCCGGATGGATGCAGCAGCGCTGGCGGCAGGTGTTCGCGCCGGTGGCGCTACAGCCTTCCTCCCGCGCGATCATCCCTATCGTGGCGTTGCCTCGCGTCGCCAGTGCCAGCGCTGGCATGGGGCCTGGCGGCGCGGCCTGGTGGCGCCCGGCCGGCGCGGGCCTGGCCTGGGTGGCCTGGCCTTGCGGCCTGCTGCAGTCGGCGCTGCTCGTGGCGGCCCTGGCCACGAGGCCGACCACCGGGGGCCTGGTCATGGCGGCCTTCGCGCTGGGCTCGTCGCCGGGCCTGCTGGCCGGGCCATGGACGCTGCGGCGGCTGGTGGCCTGGCGGGCCGGGGCGAAGCAGGACCAGGGGACAGGCGGGGCAGAGGGTGAGCTCGCGACAGGGGTATCAGGGCTGCATTGGGCCACGCGCCTGTCCGGGCTGCTGCTGACGGCGGCGGCGCTCTGGGCCCTGGGGCATGGGCTCTGGCTGCAGATTCGCGCGTACTGCGGCTAGGGCCATCCGACACAACGGGCCGGGCGGACGCCTGCTGTCATAGAATCGGCGCTTCCGGTTAACCACCCACCACCACGCGATTCGCGGAGACGACTCCATGTACCAGCACATCAAGGTGCCCGAGGGCGGGCAGAAGATTACGGTCAATGCCGACTTCTCGCTCAACGTTCCCAACAACCCCATCATCCCGTTCATCGAGGGTGACGGCACCGGTTTTGACATCACCCCCGTGATGATCAAGGTGGTGGATGCAGCCGTGGCCAAGGCCTACGGTGGCGCCAAGAAGATCCACTGGATGGAGATCTACGCCGGCGAGAAGTCCACCAAGGTGTACGGCCCCGACGTGTGGCTGCCCGAGGAGACCCTGAAGGTCCTGAAGGACTTCGTCGTCTCCATCAAGGGCCCGCTGACCACGCCGGTCGGTGGTGGCATCCGTTCGCTGAACGTGGCCCTGCGCCAGGAACTGGACCTGTACGTCTGCCTGCGCCCGGTGCGCTGGTTCAACGGTGTGCCGTCGCCGGTCAAGGAACCGCAGAAGACTGACATGGTCATCTTCCGCGAGAACTCGGAAGACATCTACGCCGGTATCGAATTCGAAGCCGAGTCCGACAAGGCCAAGAAGCTGATCAAGTTCCTGCAGGAAGAGTTCGGCGTCAAGAAGATCCGTTTCCCGGAAACGTCGGGCATTGGCGTGAAGCCGGTGTCGCGCGAAGGCACTGAGCGCCTGGTCCGCAAGGCCATCCAGTACGCCATCGACAACGACAAGCCCAGCGTGACCATCGTTCACAAGGGCAACATCATGAAGTTCACCGAGGGTGGCTTCCGTGACTGGGCCTATGCCCTGGCCCAGAAGGAATTCGGTGCAGAGCTGATCGACGGCGGCCCGTGGTGCAAGTTCAAGAACCCGAAGACCGGCAAGGACATCGTGGTGAAGGACAGCATCGCCGACGCGTTCCTGCAGCAGATCCTGCTGCGCCCGGCCGAGTACTCGGTGGTGGCGACGCTGAACCTGAATGGCGACTACATCTCTGACGCGCTGGCGGCTCAGGTGGGCGGCATCGGTATCGCCCCGGGCGCGAACCTGAGCGACTCCGTCGCCATGTTCGAAGCCACCCACGGCACGGCGCCCAAGTACGCTGGCAAGGACTACGTGAACCCGGGTTCCGAAATCCTGTCGGCCGAAATGATGCTGCGCCACATGGGCTGGACCGAAGCGGCCGACCTGATCATCTCGTCCATCGAGAAGGCCATTCTCTCCAAGAAGGTCACCTATGACTTCGCCCGCCTGCTGGACGGCGCCACGCAAGTGTCGTGCTCCGGTTTTGGCCAGGTCATGATCGAGAACATGTGATCTCGCGCCAGCCCGGCAAGCCGGGCTGACGACAAAACCCCAGTGCACCTCGGTGCCTGGGGTTTTTTCTTGGCCATATCGCCATTAAAAAACCCCAGCACGGCGAACCGTCTGGGGTCTTGCAGGAAGCTGTCACGCGGCGTGGCCAAGACACAGACGTCGCCACGGACGTCGCAAAAGGCCTCGCCGCGATCCAAGCGTCAGATCTTCATCGCGGCCTTCAGGCTGTCGTGAGCTGCCTTGTTCATCTTGATGTCGAAGGGCAGGAAGGTATAGCGATCCGACGGGTTGGTCGCATTCGGGTTGGAGAGGTAGTAGCTGCCACCCAGCACCGTGCCGTCCTTGATCAGCGCGCCCGTGTAGATGTTGCCGGCCAGCTCGAAATAGATGCGGTATTGCACCGTCGAGCTCAGCGTGGCCGAGACGGGACGGGCGTTCGTCGCCACCCACATGGACACGCCGTCCACGGTGCGGGCCGCACCATCCGCCAGCTTGTAGGTCACGCCATCACTGTTGGAGATGATGCCGGCCGTCAGGGCTGCCGTCAGCGTGGTGCCCGTAGCGCAGGGGCTCACGGCGGCGCCGGTCGTGGCGGCCTTGCAGTCGAAGACGTTGTAGCGGTCGCCGGACACCGTCTGCTTGTACTTCAAGTAGCTGGCGCCCGCCGCGTAAGTGGCGTTGCCGTCCAGCACGGCCGTGTTGGCAAACAGCGAGTTGTAGAAGTGGGCAAAGTCCGCCGGCGTGGCGCTGATGGCGCCGCTCAGCGCCACCGTCTCATAGTTGCTGCGGATCTCCGAGAAGGCCACCGTGGTGTTGTCGGCGGCGAGCGTGTCCACACGCACGTCATTGCCGGTGTAGCTCACCACGTTCTTCGTGCCGACCACAGGCGCAACAAGGATCGCGCCCTTCTTCAGCACCCGGGCAGGCGCGGGTGTCACCACCGTGAGCGTGTTTGTCAGGTTCAGCGGCGCCGTCTGGGTGACCGTCTGCGCGCCGCTGGCTGCGGGCGATGCAGCCATGACCGCAGAGTCCGAGAACACGAAGTTGGTCCCGCTGACCTGGGCGCCGCTGTTGGCCAGGTACCAGTGCAGCGTGAAGCTGCCGGTGGCCGGTGCCAGCGTGAAGCCTTCGAAGGCCTTTTGATTGCTGCTGGGCGTCTGGCCGCCTTGTGGGTCGGTGTCCTTGTCGGAACCGCCGCCACAGGCAACGAGGATGGTGGAAACGGCCGCCAAGGCGATAGCGTGGCGGCGCAGCGGCAGCTGCAGGAATGTTGACATGAGTCCTCCCAGTGATTGAATGGCCTGGGGCGTGTCGAGTGGCCGCCCCTTTTTGGCGTGCGCAGTATAGGAGGGCTTCGAAGAAACTTTGCTGTGCCGAAACAATGTTGCGCCCAGGTCACTCAGCTGGCTCGGACAGGGCTGCCGGCAGTGCGCCGACCGTCGCATGGGGGGAAAGGTGCACCGCTCAGCACCGCCGGATGGGCAGCCATGGGCGAGGCAAGGACGCCGGGAAGTGGGAGAAGACGCAGATCGCACGCAAAAAAGCCCGCGCGGGGCGGGCTTTCCAGCGCTACGCCAAGCCCTCGTGCGGGGCTCGCGTATCCTGTTGTGGCTGAAGCGGAGCGCCGGGGCGCTCAGGCGGCGGCCGGCTGGGTCGGCTGGGTGGCCATGGCGGCTTCCGCCAGCAGGCCCACGTCCACCACGTCGCCCTCCAGCGGACGGATGTTCTGGGCCATCTCGCCCTTGGGGCCGTGCACCAACTCGTAACTGACCTTGCCGCCTTGTTTCAGCGTACGAAAGCCTTCCATCTGAATGGCCGAGAAGTGCGCAAAAACGTCGCCCCCGCCCTGTTCCGGCTCAATAAAGCCAAACCCTTTGGCATCGTTGAACCACTTTACCGTGCCTGTAGCCATTTTTTTCTCTCCATCCCGGTGTCTTGTAGCACCCGGGCGCATTCTCAAATCCGCGTCAAGGCAGTGTCAATTCAGGAACTCCCCGGGGTTCGTGGCGCTGAAGATGCCAAACTAGGGCTATTCCGGACACGTGATCATCCGGCGGCTCTCCTGGACACGGGCCGAAACCGATCAAGTTTTCGCTTGCTTGAAACCGGGGAACCCGTCCGCATGTAGGGAAGTCCCGCTGTTAATAGAATTGGTTCATGCCTTTGTTTGCCCACAACTCCACGCCATCGGGACCGCCGGGCACGCCACCGGGCCAGGAAGAGGACGGCGGTGCGTCTACGACGCTGGAACGTGTTGCTCAGAAGACGGAGCCGCCGCGCCTGTATCAGGTGCTGCTGCTCAATGACGACTTCACGCCGATGGAGTTCGTAGTGATGGTCTTGCAGGAGTATTTCCGCCACGATCTGGATACGGCCACCCAGATCATGTTGAAGATCCATCACGAAGGTCGCGGGGTCTGCGGTGTTTTCACCAAGGATGTCGCGGCCACCAAGGTCGAAATGGTGCTGGCCGCCGCCCGGCGTGCCGGTCATCCCCTGCAGTGCATTATGGAGGCCGCATGATTGCGCAAGAGCTTGAAGTCAGCCTGCACATGGCGTTTGTTGAAGCACGCCAGCAGCGCCACGAGTTCATCACCGTGGAGCACCTGCTGATGGCGTTGCTCGACAACCCGTCCGCGGCTGAAGTGTTGCGCGCCTGCGCAGCCAATATCGAGGACCTGCGCAAGTCGCTGGCCCAGTTCATCAAGGAAAACACGCCCACCGTGGGCGGCACCGATGAGGTGGATACCCAGCCGACGCTGGGCTTCCAGCGCGTGATCCAGCGCGCCATCATGCATGTGCAGTCCACCGGCAACGGCAAGAAGGAAGTCACCGGCGCCAATGTGCTGGTGGCCATCTTCGGCGAGAAGGACTCCCACGCGGTCTACTACCTGCACCAGCAGGGCGTGACCCGCCTGGACGTCGTGAACTACATCGCCCACGGCATCAAGAAGAGTGAACCGCCCGAGCCGCCCAAAGGCGCGGAAGGGTCGGGCACCGAGGCCGAGCGCGAAGAGGGCGATGCCCAGGGCGGTGGCGGCAAGGGCTCGCCGCTGGAGCAGTTCACCCAGAACCTGAACCAGCATGCCCGGGACGGCAAGATCGACCCGCTGATCGGCCGCGAGCCGGAAGTGGAGCGCGTGGTGCAGGTGCTGTGCCGCCGTCGCAAGAACAATCCGCTGCTCGTGGGCGAGGCCGGCGTGGGCAAGACCGCCATCGCCGAGGGCCTGGCCTGGCGCATCACCGAAGGCCAGGTGCCAGACGTGCTGGCCGAGGCGGTGGTGTATTCGCTGGACATGGGCGCGCTGCTGGCGGGCACCAAGTACCGGGGTGACTTCGAGCAACGCCTCAAGGCGGTGATCAAGCAGCTCAAGGACCAGCCGGGCGCCATCCTGTTCATCGACGAAATCCACACCCTGATCGGTGCGGGCGCAGCCTCGGGCGGCACCCTGGACGCCAGCAACCTGCTCAAGCCGGCACTGTCCTCCGGCCAGCTCAAGTGCATCGGCGCCACCACCTTCAGCGAGTACCGCGGCATCTTTGAAAAGGACGCGGCCCTGTCTCGTCGTTTCCAGAAGATCGACGTGGTGGAGCCGTCGGTGGAGCAGACCATCGAGATCCTCAAGGGTCTGAAGTCGCGCTTCGAGGAGCACCACAGCGTCAAGTACGCGCTGGGGGCGCTGCAGGCGGCGGCTGAGCTGTCGGCCAAGTACATCAATGACCGTCACCTGCCCGACAAGGCCATTGACGTGATCGACGAAGCCGGCGCAGCGCAGCGCGTGCTGCCCAAGAGCAAGCAGAAGAAGACGATCACACGGGCCGAGGTGGAAGACATCGTGGCCAAGATCGCCCGTATTCCGCCCGCCTCGGTCTCTTCGGACGACCGCAGCAAGCTCAAGAGCCTGGATCGCGACCTCAAGAGCGTGGTGTTTGGCCAGGACCCGTCCATCGATGCGCTGGCAGCAGCCATCAAGATGGCGCGCTCGGGCCTGGGCAAGCCGGACAAGCCGATCGGCTCCTTCCTCTTCACCGGCCCGACCGGTGTGGGCAAGACCGAAGTGGCCAAGCAGCTCGCCTACATCCTGGGCATCGAGCTGATCCGCTTTGACATGTCGGAGTACATGGAGCGCCATGCGGTGAGCCGTCTGATCGGCGCGCCTCCGGGCTACGTGGGCTTTGACCAGGGCGGCCTGCTGACCGAAGCCGTGACGAAGAAGCCGCATGCGGTGCTGCTGCTCGACGAAATCGAGAAAGCGCATCCGGATGTCTTCAACGTGCTGCTGCAGGTGATGGACCATGGCACGCTGACCGACAACAACGGACGCAAGGCCGACTTCCGCAACGTGATCATCATCATGACCACCAATGCGGGTGCCGAAGCGCTGCAGAAGGCCACCATCGGCTTCACGACCAAGCGCGAGCAAGGCGACGAAATGGGCGACATCAAGCGCCTGTTCACGCCGGAGTTCCGCAACCGTCTGGATGCCATCGTGCACTTCCGCTCGCTGGACGAGGACATCATCTTGCGGGTGGTGGACAAGTTCCTGCTGCAACTGGAAAGCCAGCTGCAGGAGAAGAAGGTGGAAGTCACCTTCAGCGACGCGCTGCGCAAGCATTTGGCTGCCAAGGGCTTCGACCCCCAGATGGGCGCGCGGCCGATGCAGCGCCTCATCCAGGACACGATCCGTCGTGCACTGGCGGACGAACTGCTCTTCGGCAAGCTGGTCGACGGTGGTCGCTTGAGCGTGGATGTGGACGACAAGGGCGAAGTCCTGCTGGACATCACCCCGACCAAGAAGGACAACAAGCCCAAGGCGGAACCGGCGACTGCCGACTGACCTTGGCAGGCAGCGCCCTGCTTGTCCTCAAAGGCCCGCGATTGCGGGCCTTTGTCTTGGTGGCGCGGCTTGCGGCCGCGCCCGTTTTCATTACCTTGCTGCGTCGCCGCTGCTCGGTCACTCGGCGCGGGGAAAGTCGAGGTCCGTGTCATTGACCCGGTTCACCAGATTGGTGAAGCCGATCATCGACACCACCAGCAGCGCCTCGATCACTTGCTCGTGCGAATAGCCAGCTTCGGTGACGGCTTCCAGCACGTCAGCCGCCACGGTGCCTCGGGTGGTCTGCACCGACCGCACGAAGCGGATCAGCGCATCCAGCTTCTCCTGGCCCGTCACCTCACCGGCGCGCACCTGCCGCATGGCCTGCGCCTCAAGCCCGACCATTCGGCCCACCATCGTGTGCGCGGCCACGCAGTAGTCGCATCCATTGAGCTCGCTGACCGTCAGCCGGATGGCTTCGATCTCCTGGCGGCTCAGGCTCTTGCCGAGCGCAGCGTCGGCGCCGAGCAGCACGCCCAATGCGCTTGGGCTGTAGCCGCCAATGGTGGCGTAGGCGTTGGGCACCTTGCCAAGAGCCTTCCTGACCTTCGTGAACAGCTCGGTGGAGGCGGGGGAGAGTTGGTCTTGGGGAATCAGGGGGATGCGCGACATGGTGTTGACCTCATCAGTGATTGGAAGGCCGCTGTGCACGATGCGCAGCGGATGGTGTCACTGTAGGCCTGCACGGTGATACGAACCAGGCCGCATAATTGCGCCTTCATGCTCAATCGTCTCAAGCGGGCCGCTCGCGCAGCTTTCTCGACGGACTTCCACCATGTCTCTTGATGTCCTGAGCCAGTGGCTCGCCCTGATGCCGGTCAGCGGACGCCTGGATACCCGCTGCCATTTCGGCAGCCCCTGGCGGTTGGCGCCGGGGCCTGCCGGCCAGCAGGAGATGCCGTTTCACGTGCTGCTGAAGGGCGAGGCCGTCCTCGAACTGCCCGGTGCCGCCCCAGTGCGGCTGCGTCCGGGCGATGTGGTGCTGCTGCCGCATGGCAGTGCCCACAGACTGCATGACGGCAGCGGCCAGGCCGCCGCGCCGGTGCAGGAGCGGCCTTCGGTCGTCCTGCAGGTGGCAGAAAACCTGGCCGGCGGCGAGGCGGCGGACATCCTGTGCGGACGCTTTGTGCTGAGTGCCTTTTCCGAGCCGATGGCCCGGCGCTTCCTGCCGCCCAGCCTGGTGGTGGGTAGTGGCGGTGACGCCTTCGAGGCAAAAACAGAACAGGAGCCGCAACGGGACGCGCAGCGCCTGGAGCGCCTGATCGAACTCATGCGGGCCGAAGCGGAAGAAGAGGGGCCCGGCAGCGCCGCCGTCATCGGACATCTATGCGGCGCGCTGTTTTCGCTGGTGCTGCGCCGCGCCAGCCAGCTAGACGCGGGGCCGCAGAGCCTGCTGGCCCTGGCCCAGCGCGCCAGCCTGCAGCCGGCGCTCATGGCCATGTTCACGGCACCGGAGAAGCCCTGGACCCTGCCGGAGCTTGCCGCCCTGTGCCACATGTCGCGCGCCACGCTGATCCGGCACTTTGAGTCAGCCACCGGCCAGTCACCCGCCGAGTTGCTGCTGCAGATCCGCATGGCCAGGGCCATGAGGCATCTGCTGCATACCGAGCGGTCGGCGGGCAGCATTGCCGACGATGTGGGCTACCAGTCCGAGGCTGCGTTCCAGCGGGCCTTCAAGCGGCACACTGGCCTTACGCCGGCCCGCTTCCGCGCGACGCGGGCATTGCGGCCGGATCCTGCTTGAAGAAGTCGGCCAGGAGGCGGTAGAGCTGCGGCTGTTCATGCCGCAGCTCATCGGGGGCGACGAAGAAGGCCTCCACCGCAACGGCAAAGAACTCCTCCGGTGCCTCGGCGCCATATGGGTCCACCACGGTGGCGACGCCAGCGTCCACCTGGTCGCAAAACCACTGCCACTCGGCTTCCATCGTGGCGGCCCATGCGGCGCGCGCTTGGGGTGTGTCCAGGGCCGGAGAGCCGTTGGCCCATCCATCGCGCATGTCGATGACGTGGGCGAATTCGTGGATGACGACGTTGTAGACCGGATCGAATCCCTCCAGGCGCTCGTGCGCTTCGGGGGCAACCTCGCTCCAGGCCAGCATCAAGGGGCCACCTTCCATGGCTTCGCCGGCCAGTGTCTCGTCGTAGGCGTGCACCACGCCGTCCTCGTCCATCAACTCGCGAGGAGCCACCACCTCGCTTTCATGCATGACGATGCCGACGAACCCGTCATACCAGTCCAGGCCCAGCTTCAGCACCGGCAGACAGGCCTGGGCGGCCACCGCCACGGCCACCTCATCAGTCACTTCGAAGCCGTTCGCCCCGTGGAATTCCTTGGCTGCGAGGAAGAGCGAGCACAGCCGGCGCAACTCGGCCAGATCGGCCGGTGAGCGCCGGCACAGGAAGGGATAGCGCGCCAGGGTCAGTGCCCACAGCGTGTCGGGAATGGCGTGCTGCGACAGCAGGCGCTGCTCGCGGTGCTGCCGCCAGCGGTGAAGCAGGGCGCCCAGCATGTGCCGCGTCAGTGGGCGAGCCGGTCCAGCACGCCTTCAGTGCGCATCGGCGCGTCGCGCCGGATGCCGGTGGCGTCCAGGATCAGCACGTCGCCGCGCTGCGCGCGGTCGAAATCCCAGTCGGACAGCACCACGCGTCGCAGGCCGGTGCCGAGGTCGTGTTCAGCGGGGCGGTGCGTGTGACCATGGATCAAGGTGTCGCAGCCCGCGGCCTTGAGCCAATCCCGGCTGGCCGCGTTGTCCACATCCGCCCACAAGGCGGGATCGAGCTGGTGCGCCATGCTGCGCTCACGCAGGCGGCGGGCGAGTGCACGGCGCGCCGACAGGGGCAGCGCCAGCAGCAGGGCCTTCACCAGGGGACGGCGCACGACGCGGCGCGCACGCTGGTAGCCGAGGTCGCCGATGCACAGCAAGTCGCCATGCGTGAGCAGCCAGCGGCGCCCGAAGGCTTCCAGGCGGAGCGGGTCCTCCACCAGCTGCAGGCCCGCGTCGTACGCCATGGCCGGCCCCAGCATGAAGTCCCGGTTGCCGTGCATGAAAAAGAGGCTGGTGCGTCGTGCGGCCTCGCGCAGCATGGCCATGCACTGCTGCTCGAAACTGCCGGGCAGCCAGCGCACGTCGTCACCGATCCAGGCTTCGAAGATGTCGCCCAGGAGAAACACCGCATCCGCCGGCGTGGCCGCCAGATGCTCGCGCAGCCGCTCCACCGTGCGTGGCAGCGACGGGGAGAGGTGCAGGTCGGAGAGCAGGTCCACCCGCCGCCAGCCCGGGTCGGCGCGCAAGGTCGCCAGCGGACCAGGCAGCGGGAAGGACGCCTCGCTCACTCCAGGACCACCGCCTTCTCGATGACGACCGCATCGACCGGCACGTCGTCATGGAAGCCCGAGCGGCTGGTCTTGACCTTCTCGATCTTGTCCACCACGTCGGTGCCGGCGATGACCTTGCCGAACACCGCATAGCCCCAGCCCGACGGGCTTTCGCTCTTGAAGTTCAGGAACTCGTTGTCGACGGTGTTGATGAAGAACTGGGCGCTGGCCGAATGCGGGGCATTGGTGCGGGCCATGGCCAGGGTGTACTTGTCGTTCTTCAGGCCGTTGTTGGCCTCGTTCTGGATGGGGGCGTCGGTCGGCTTTTGCTTCATGCCGGCCTCGAAGCCGCCGCCCTGGACCATGAAGCCTTTGATGACGCGGTGGAACACCGTGCCGTCATAGTGGCCCTTGTTCACATAGGCGATGAAGTTGGCGACGGTGGCCGGGGCCTTGACATCATCCAGTTCCACGGTGATGACGCCGTGGTTGGTTTGCAGTTCGACTTTCTTGCTCATGGCTTGTTCTCCACGGTGGCTTTGTTGATGAGGATGGGCGTGGTGGGCAGGTTCTGGAACATGGCGTTGCGCGCGGCCGTGGGGGTGGCGCGGATCTTGTCCACCACCTCCATCCCCTCGATCACATAGCCGAAGACCGCATAGCCGCGGCCGTCCGGCGAATAGCCAGGGTCCAGCCCGGGGTTGTCCACCACATTGATGAAAAATTGCGAGGTGGCTGAATTCGGGTCATTGGTGCGGGCCATGGCCACGCTCCCCCGGATGTTCAGCAAGCCGTTGCCGGCTTCGAGGGGAATCGGCGCCTTGGTCGGCTTTTGTGCCAGCTGCGGCGTGTAGCCGCCGGTCTGCACCATGAAGCCATCGATCACGCGATGAAAGATGACGCCGTTGTAGTGGCCCGCTTTGACGTAGCTCACGAAGTTGGCCACGCTCTTCGGCGCTTTCTCGGGTTCGAGCTGGATGCGGATGTCGCCCAGCGTGGTGCTGAGCTTCACCACTTGTGCCTGCGCCAAAGACGCGGCAAGCCCCAGCGCGGCGGCGCCCAGCGCCATCAGCAGTTTGGTCGTCCTCATGGGTGTGTCCGTGTGCGGAAAGAGGTGGATCGGGCGGCGGCCGCAGCGGCCCCGCGAATGCATGCCTGTGTCGGTGCGTGCCCAGGTGTTCAGGACGACGGGCGCTTGCCGCTGTTGAGGTCGGAGACCCGCTGCAGCTTCAGGCGCAGCGCCGAGTCGTCCCCCAGGGGCTGCTTCAGTGCCCGCTCATAGGCCTGCTGTGCCAGGCGCAGCAGCACATCGCCCAGGTTCTCCTGGGCCTGGGCATGGTCGGGCTGCAACTCCAGGGCCCGCATCAACTGCTGGCGGGCGGCTTCATATTCTCCGCGCGCCGCATGGATGACGGCCAGGTTGTTGTAGGGGGCGGCCAGGTCCGGGTAATCCTCGGTGAGGCTGGTGAACACCGCGCGGGCACGCTCGAGCTGGCGCTGCTCCAGCAGCATGGTGCCCAGTGCAAAGCGCAGTCGGGGGTCATCGGGGGTGGCCTTGAGCGCGTCCTCGGTGGCCTTGACGGCCAGGTCACGCTTGCCGGCGGCCCACAAGGCCTGGGCGTCTTCCAGGGCGGCGGCATGCAGGGCGGTGGAGGTCAGCACGGCCAGGGCGATGCAGCAGCGGTGGAGCAGGGCGTGGAACTTGGGCATGGGCGGGATGGCAAAGGTCAAGGCCGTGACCGGGGGCCTCCGGAGCCGGCCCTTCAAGGGTCTGCACGGAGCTCCCGGATGAGCGGGCCGCTATACTGCCGGTCATTCTAGAGCGAGCTGTCGTCTCTCGCCCGACCAATGCCCTTGACGTGCCCTACCGCCGCACTTGACCGTCGCCCGTGACGGTGCCTGCGGCTCCAGCATCACGCCCCGCCCGGCCCTGTGCCGGTGTTCCCGGTTGCCACCGGGATGGGTGACAGACAGGGGCGGGCAGGTCGGCGCGCCGGACGCTCCAGTGGCCCCCATCCATGTCTTCCTTGCGCATCTTCAATACGCTGACCCGTCAGCCAGAACCGTTCCAACCGATCGATCCGGGCCACGTCCGCATGTATGTCTGCGGCATCACGGTCTACGACCTGTGCCACATGGGGCATGCGCGGATGAACATCGCGTTCGACGTGGTCTATCGCTGGCTCAAGGCCAGCGGCTACCACCCGACCTATGTGCGCAACATCACCGACATCGATGACAAGATCATCCGCCGTGCGCTGGAGCGCGGGCTGACCATCCGTGCGCTGACCGACGAGATGATTGCGGCCATGCACCGGGACTTCGATGCCCTGGGCATCGCCAAGCCCACGCATGAGCCGCGCGCCACCGACTATGTCCCGCAGATGCTGGACATCATCGGCCGGCTGCAAGCCAAGGGCCTGGCCTACCAGGCCGAAGGCGGCGATGTGAACTACGCGGTGCGCAAGTTCGAGGGCTACGGCAAGCTCAGCGGCAAGTCGCTGGACCAACTGCGCGCCGGCGAGCGCGTGGCGGTGGACGGCGGCAAGCAGGACCCGCTGGACTTCGTGCTGTGGAAGTCCGCCAAGGCGGAAGAGCCGGCCGAAGCGAAGTGGGCCAGCCCGTGGGGCGAGGGCCGTCCGGGCTGGCACATCGAGTGCTCCGCCATGAGCTGCGCGCTGCTGGGCGAGCGTTTCGACATCCACGGCGGTGGCATGGACCTGCAGTTCCCGCACCACGAGAACGAGATCGCCCAAAGCGAAGGCGCCCTGGGCCATCCGTTCGTCAACGTGTGGATGCACAACGGCTTCCTGAATGTCGACAACGAGAAGATGTCCAAGAGCCTGGGCAACTTCTTCACCATTGCCGATGTGCTGAAGAAGTTCGATGGCGAAGCCATCCGCTTCTTCATGCTGCGCACGCACTACCGCAGCCCCTTCAACTTCAGCGACGCCAGCCTGGAAGACGCGCGTACCGCGGTGCGGCGCCTGTACACGGCACTGGAGGCGGTGCCGGCCGATGCGGTGGAGATCGACTGGAGCCAGGGCCCGGCCGCCGACTTCAAGCGCGCCATGGACGACGACTTCAACACGCCGGGCGCCCTGGCCGTGCTGTTCGAGCTGGCCAACCAGGTCAATCGCAGCCGCTCTGGCGCCGATGCCGGGCTGCTCAAGGCCCTGGGCGGCGTGCTGGGCGTGCTGCAGCAGGCGCCCAAGGCCTATCTGCAGGCCGGCGAGGGCCTGGACGAAGCGTTCATCGACGCCCAGATCGCCGCCCGCGCCGCCGCCAAGGCGGCCCGCAACTTTGCCGAAGCGGACCGCATCCGCGTCTCGCTGGCCGAGCAGGGCATTGAACTGAAGGATTCCGCCGCCGGCACCACCTGGGTCCGCACGGGAGCCAAGGCCGGGGTGAAGGCCTGATGGGGCGTGTCTCGACCGCCGGGGTGACCCCGGACTATTGGGATGAGGCCTGCCGTCATCTGGTCAAGCGCGACCGGGTGATGAAAAAGCTCATCCCGCAATTTGGCGAAGCGCGGCTGCAAAGCCGCGGGGACGCCTTCACCACGCTGGCCCGCTCCATCGTGGGGCAGCAGATTTCGGTCAAGGCCGCGCAGTCGGTCTGGGACAAGTTCGCCGGGCTGACCTCGGGCCCGTCCAACCGCATCAAGCCGGTCGAAGTGCTGGCCTTGCAGAAAGACCAGCTCAAGGCGGTGGGCCTGTCCGCCCGCAAGGTGGAGTACCTGAGCGACCTGGCGCAGCATTTCGAGTCTGGCCAGGTCCATGTGCGCCAATGGGCGCAGATGGACGACGAAGCCATCATCGACGAGCTGGTCGCCATCCGCGGCATTGCCCGCTGGACCGCGGAGATGTTCCTCATCTTCCACCTGATGCGCCCGAACGTGCTGCCCCTGGACGACCTGGGGCTGCTCAAGGGCATCAGCCAGCATTACTTCAGCGACGAACCCGTCTCGCGGGCGGAGGCCCGGGAACTGGGCGAGGGCTGGGCGCCCTATCGGTCAGTGGCCACATGGTACATTTGGCGTAGCCTGGATCCGCTTCCGGTGGATTACTGATATGAGCAAACGACACTTTCTCGAGTTCGAGCAACCCATTGCCGAGCTGGAAACCAAGATCGACGAACTCCGCTACGTGCAGAGCGAGTCCGCGGTGGATATCTCCGAAGAGATCGACCGCCTGAGCAAGAAGAGCCTCCAGCTCACCAAGGACATCTACGCCAACGTACAGCCGTGGCAGGTGTACCAGGTGGCGCGCCATCCGCAGCGCCCCCAGACGCTGGACTACTGCCGCGATGTCTTCACCGAGTTCCAGGAACTGCACGGTGACCGCCATTTCGCGGACGACGCCGCCATCGTCGGCGGGCTGGCCCGTTTCAATGGCCAGGCCTGCATGGTCATCGGCCACCAGCGGGGTGCTGACGCCAAGGAGCGCACGCTGCGCAACTTCGGCATGCCGCGCCCTGAGGGTTACCGCAAGGCGCTGCGCCTGCTGAAGCTGGCCGAGAAGTTCGGCCTGCCGGTGTTCACCTTCATCGACACCATGGGGGCCTATCCCGGCATCGGTGCCGAGGAGCGGGGCCAGTCCGAGGCCATCGGCCGCAACATCTTCGAGATGGCGCAGCTGGAAGTGCCCATCATTGCCACCGTCATTGGTGAAGGCGGCTCCGGCGGCGCCCTGGCCATCGGCGTGGCGGACCAGGTCCTCATGCTGCAGTTCTCGGCCTATTCGGTGATCTCGCCCGAAGGCTGCGCGTCCATCCTGTGGAAGACGGCTGCCCGTGCGCCCGAGGCGGCTGAAGCCCTGGGCATCACCGCCCATCGACTCAAGGCCATGGGCCTGGTCGACAAGATCGTCAATGAGCCGGTGGGCGGTGCCCACCGCGACACCAAGCAGATGGCCTCCAGCCTGAAGCGCGCACTGGGCGATGCCCTGCGCCAGGTGTCCGACCTCAAGACCAAGGACCTGCTGGAACGCCGCTACGAGCGTCTGCAGGCCTATGGCCGCTTCAGCGACACCAAGAGTCACTGAGCCGCCTTTCGTGTGCTGCCGGCCCGCGCGCCGGCCCTGACATGCGCCCCCCAGCCTCGCCCCCACCGCCGGCCCCCGCGGCCCGTGTGGTGGCGGTGGCCTGCAGCGGCGGGCGCGATTCCACTGCCTTGCTTCATGCCACCGCCTCAGCCGCACGCGCGCTGGGGCTGTCGGTCGTGGCGCTGCATGTCCATCACGGGCTGAACCCTCAAGCCGACGGCTGGCTGGACCATCTGCAGGCCCAGGTGGCTCAGTGGGCCGCGCAAGGCTTGCCCGTGCGCCTGGCGTGGGAGCGCCTGGCGGGGGCACCGGGGCGCGGCGACAGCGTGGAAGCCTGGGCACGCGCCGGGCGGCATGAGGCGCTGCAGCGCATGGCGCAGCAGGCGGGCGCGGACCTGCTGCTGCTGGCGCATCACCAGCGGGACCAGGCCGAGACTTTCCTTTTGCAGGCCCTGCGAGGCGGTGGGGTGGCGGGGCTGGCCGCCATGCCGGCCCGCCAATGGCGCGGCGGCGTGTGCTGGGCCAGGCCGTGGCTCGCGCAGCCGCGCGAAGCGGTGCAGGCCTATGTGGAGCGCCATGCCTTGCTCCACATCGAGGACGACAGCAACGCGCAGCTGCGTTTCGCCCGCAACCGGCTGCGCCAGACGGTGTGGCCGGCGCTGCTGGGCGCCGCCCCGGCGGCCGAGGCGAGCCTGGCGCAGTCCGCGCAGTGGGTGCAAGAAGCCTTGGCACTGCAACAGGAGATCGCCGCCCTCGACCTGGCCACATGGGCGCCGCAGGGGCCGATGCAGGTGGGCGCCTGGGCGGCATTGAGCCCGGCGCGACTGTCGGCGCTCCTGCGCGCATGGCTGCAGGCTCAGGCGGGGCGCCCCGCACCCGCATCCCTGGTCGCGAGACTCCTGGGCGAGGTACCGGGCATGACGGTCGGCCGATGGCCACTTGGCCAGTCTGAAGTGCGGCTCTACCGAGGCGAGCTGTCGGTCGCCCGCATCAGGCAGCCGGCCGCCAGTCAGCCCGAGGCGCCGCCCCAGACGCGAGGCCTTGGCGCCGCGCGCATCGAGGATGCCACTCTCACGTCTGCGGCCCCTTTGAGAATGGACCTGTCCCGCCCCGGCATACACCGGGTGCCGCAATGGGGCGGGGCCTTCGAGGTGGTCGCGGCGGACGGGTCCTCCCTGGGCGGCGGCAGCGGTGTGCCGGCTTCCCGCCTCAGCAACGTCGAGTTGCGGCCGCGCGAAGGCGGCCGGCAGTTTCAGGCCCATGCACACGGTATTCCGCGAAGCCTCAAGAAGTGCTGGCAGAGCGCCGGAATACCCGTGCCACAGAGGGAAGGGCCCTTGCTGTATGACGGCGATGCGCTGCTGTTCGTGCCGGGCCTGGGGCTCGATGCGCGGGTGCTGAAGGCCGCCGGGGAGGGCCTGTTCACGGTGCATTGGCACCCGGATGCATGCTGATCGTGCATGGGCTGCTGAACCCGCGCCTATAGAATCGAAGGCTCCGGCCGCGGTGCCTGCTTGGGTGTAAGTCGCGGCCTCCCTCTGCGTCTTGAAGACACTCTCATGGCATTGATCGTTCACAAGTACGGCGGCACCTCGATGGGGAGCCCGGACCGTATCCGCAATGTGGCCAAGCGCGTCGCCAAGTGGGCCCGCGCCGGTCATCAGATGGTGGTGGTGCCTTCGGCCATGAGCGGCGAGACCAATCGCCTGCTGGGCCTGGCCAAGGAACTCTCCCCCGCCAGCAGCACGCCGGCCCTCATGCGCGAGCTGGACATGATTGCCGCCACCGGCGAGCAGGTGTCCGTGGGCCTGCTGGCCATCGCCTTGCAGGCCGAAGGCATGGACGCCGTCAGCTATACCGGCTGGCAGGTGCCGGTGGCCACCGACAGCTCCTACACCAAGGCCCGCATCGAAAGCATTGACGACACCAAGGTGCGCGCGGACCTGGCCGCCGGCAAGGTGGTGGTCATCACCGGCTTCCAGGGTGTGGACGAAGACCGCAACATCACCACGCTGGGGCGCGGTGGCTCGGACACCTCGGCGGTCGCCATTGCCGCGGCCATGAAGGCTGCCGAGTGCCTGATCTATACCGATGTGGATGGCGTCTACACCACCGACCCCCGCATCGTGCCCGAGGCGCGCCGCCTGCACACCATCAGCTTCGAGGAGATGCTGGAGATGGCATCGCTCGGCTCCAAGGTGCTGCAGATCCGCTCCGTGGAATTCGCCGGCAAATACAAGGTGCCGCTGCGCGTGCTGTCCAGCTTCACGCCCTGGGACATCGACATCAACGAGGAAGCCAAGTCCGGCACCTTGATCACCTTTGAAGAGGACGAAAAAATGGAACAAGCGGTCGTCTCGGGCATCGCCTTCAACCGTGACGAAGCCAAGGTCACCCTGCTGGGCGTGCCCGACAAGCCCGGCATCGCGTTCCAGATCCTGGGCCCCGTGGCGGATGCCAACATCGACGTCGATGTGATCATCCAGAACGTCTCCCAGGACGGCAAGACCGACTTCTCCTTCACCGTCCACCGCAACGACTACCAGCGTGCCATCGAGCTGCTGGAGACCACCGTCGGCCCGGCCGTGCAGGCAGCCAAGGTGCTGGGCGACACCCGCATCTGCAAGGTGTCCATCGTCGGCATCGGCATGCGCTCGCACGCGGGCATTGCCTCCAAGATGTTCCGCTCGCTGTCGGAAGAGGGCATCAACATCCAGATGATCACCACCAGCGAAATCAAGACCTCCGTGGTGATCGACGAGAAGTACATGGAACTGGCCGTGCGCGCATTGCATCGCGCGTTCGACCTGGACCAGGAACTGCCGGTCTGATGGAAGAGGGCCGGTCGAACTGAGTGCGGCAGTGCAAACTCCGAGAGAGATTCTCAGGAATCTTCTCTGAGGGCTGAAAAACCCGTGCTATAGTCTCAGCTTCTTCGGATGGAGACGTGACCGAGTGGCCGAAGGTGCTCCCCTGCTAAGGGAGTATGTGGGCAAAACCTGCATCGAGGGTTCGAATCCCTCCGTCTCCGCCAGCTGAATGTGAGGCCCCCGCAGCGCAAGTTGCGGGGGCTTTCTCACGTCTGGGCCGCTGCCCCGCCACCGTCGCATCGTCGGTGCGTCATCGGCGTGATAGTGGGTGAGGCGAGGGCGTGTCGTGGAACGACGCTGCACCGCCGTCGCGCCTGTGCGCATGGCGTGAACTCATCACGCTTGCCGGCGTATCTGTGGCGTTTGTCACAGTCACGTTTTGGTCCTCGGACGTTGTGCTGTTGGTTGTTGCCCCTGGATACTGTCCACTCGCCGCAATCGCCCTGTTCATGGGCGAACTGCTCTACATTCACAGCGCATGCACACTCCCAATTCGTCCCCCGAAGTGCCCGATCTGTCCATGGCCCGATTGCTGATTCAGCAGCATCCGCTGGCCACCCTGATGCTGCAGGATCCGGTGCACGGATTGAGCGCAGTACCAGTGCCCATGATCTGGGGCGCGGACAAGCACAAGCCGGACAACTGGTGGGTGGAGGGCCACATGGCCCGGTCGAATGCCAACACCGAGGCCCTGGTGGGCGGCAAGGCGGGGCAGGTGCTGGTGCAGTTCAGCGGCCCGGGGGCCTATGTGTCCCCCCGTCACTACGACGTCTCCAAGTCGGTGCCCACCTGGAACTATGTGAGCGTGCAGATCTATGGTCGCGTACAGATCATTGACCACCCCCTGGAAAAAGACACCCTGCTCAAGCGCCTGATCGCCACGCAGGAGCCCGCCTACGCCAAGGACTGGAGCGGCCTGCCCGCGGACCGCGATGGCAAGCTGCTGGGCAGCATCATCGGCTTTCGCATTCCGGTGGAGCGCTGCCTGCTCAAGGTCAAGCTCAGCCAGAACCGCAGCGAGGGCGAACGCAGCCGCATCCTGGCGCATCAGCGCAAGGGCAGCTATGAAGAGCAGGTGCTGGCCCGCTGGATGACGCTGCTGGCGCAGCGCTGAGGCGCCGCGCTCACAAGCAAAAAAGCCCGCTTGCGCGGGCTTTGTCGTCTCTGGCCGAAGCGGGTCACATGCCCGCGTAGTTGGGGCCGCCGCCACCCTCGGGCGTCACCCACACGATGTTCTGCGTCGGGTCCTTGATGTCGCAGGTCTTGCAGTGCACGCAGTTCTGGGCATTGATCTGCAGACGCTCGGTGTTGTCCTCGTTCTTCACGAACTCATACACCCCGGCCGGGCAGTAACGGCTTTCCGGGCCTGCATACGTCGTCAGGTTCACCTGCACGGGGATGGCGTTGTCCTTGAGCTTCAGGTGGGCCGGCTGGTTCTCTTCGTGGTTGGTGTTGGAGACGAACACCGATGAGAGGCGGTCGAAGGTCAGCTTGCCATCCGGCTTGGGGTAGCTGATCTTGGGCATCTCCGCGGCCGGGCGCAGGTAGGCATGGTCCGGCTTGTCGCGGTGCAGGGTCCACGGCGGGCTCTTGATGCCCAGCTTGGGCAGCAGCCATTGCTCGATACCGGTCATCAAGGTGCCGACGGTGTTGCCCTTCTTGAACCAGGTCTTGAAGTTGCGGGACTGGTCCAGTTCTTCGCGCAGCCAGCTCTGCTCGAAGGCCGCGGGGTAGGCGCTGAGCTCATCCAGCGAGCGGCCGGCCGCCAGGGCATCGGCGATGGCCTCGGCGCACAGCATGCCGCTCTTGATGGCGGCATGGCTGCCCTTGATACGCGCGGCATTGAGGTAGCCAGCGTCGTCGCCCACCAGGGCGCCGCCGGGGAAGACCTGCTTGGGCAGGCTCAGCAGGCCACCGGCCGTGATGGCGCGCGCGCCGTAGCCCAGGCGCTTGCCGCCTTCAATGTGCTGGCGGATGGACGGATGGGTCTTCCAGCGCTGCATCTCCTCGAAGGGGGAGAGCCACGGATTCTTGTAGTCCAGGCCCACCACGAAGCCCAGCGTCACCTTGTTGCCTTCCAGGTGATACAGGAAGCCGCCGCCATAGGTCTCGTTGTCCATCGGCCAGCCGGCGGTGTGCACCACCAGGCCTGGCTTGGCCTTGTCGGCCGGCACTTCCCAGAGCTCCTTGATGCCGATGCCATAGGTCTGCGGATCCTTGCCGGCATCCAGCTGGTACTTGGCGATCAGCTGCTTGCCCAGGTGGCCGCGCGCGCCTTCCGCAAAGATCGTGTACTTGCCGTGCAGCTCCATGCCGAGCTGGAAGCCTTCATGCGGCTCGCCATCCTTGCCCACGCCGACGTTGCCGGTGGCCACGCCCTTGACGCGGCCTTGCTCGTCGTAGACCACCTCGGCCGCCGCAAAGCCGGCGAAGATCTCCACGCCCAGGGCTTCGGCCTGCTGGGCCAGCCACTTGGTGACGTTGCCCAGCGAGATCACATAGTTGCCATGGTTGTGGAAGCAGGCGGGGATCAGCCATTGCGGCGTGTCCTTGGCCCCGTCCTCACTCAGGAACAGCACCTGGTCACCGGTGACCGGCTGGGCCAGCGGCGCGCCCAGTTCCTTCCAGTTTGGGAACAGCTCCGTCAGTGCGCGAGGGTCCATCACGGCGCCAGACAAGATATGGGCGCCGGCCTCCGACCCCTTCTCCAGCACCACGACCGACAGCTCCTGGCCTTTCTCGGCCGCCAGCTGCTTCAGCCGGATGGCGGTGGCCAGGCCAGCGGGGCCACCCCCCACGACGACCACGTCGTATTCCATGCTGTCGCGCGGACCGTACTGGGCAACAAGTTCTTCGGAGGTCATGGTCTTCCTTGGTCGTTCTCGTTTGGGAGCCGGCGCTCGATCACCGGCGGGTTGCGGCGCATTCTAGCCGTCCGTATCGAAAATAGAACGGTCGTGCTTTTCCAGGAAGCCTGGAATAGAGAGATGAGCCGAATGTGACTGACGGCGGGGAAGGGGCCATGGCACCGCACTCTCCCGGGCGGCGGATGCCGGCCGCCGCGGCGCACCGTAGGATGGGCCTTCCGCAATGATCCTTGGAGTTCCCGATGACCATCCATATCCAGCGTGACAAGGCCGGCCCGATGCGCCAGACCGTCAGCATCCGCCAGCACCAGTTCACGGCGGACCAACCGATCTCCGGCGGCGGGGAGGATGCGGGCCCGGATGCGCATGAGCTCTATGACGCCGCGCTGGGCACCTGCAAGGCGCTGACCGTGCTCTGGTATGCCAACCGCAAGGGGTTGCCGGTGGAAGACGTGCTGGTCCAGGTGGACCGGGACGGCTCCCAGGAGCAGCAGGGGGTCTACAAGCTCAAGGCGACGCTCACGCTGGTGGGCAAGCTGACCGAGGAAGACCGCCAGCGCCTGCTGCAGGTGGCGGCCAAGTGCCCCGTGCACAAGCTGATGACCCAGGTCACCACGGAGATCGAGACGGTTCTGGCGGATTGACCTCAAGCGGGCCCGGGGCTGACGCCGGGCAAGGTTCGACACATCCGTGACCTTTCCCTGCATCGCTGCGTGCTACCCTTCTTCGCCAGCGAGTCTTGGGTCACCGAGCAGTCATCAACGAGAGACCTTGTCATGAGCTACAGCATCGATCTGGAGGGCCGCGTGGCCCTGGTTACCGGCGCATCCAGCGGCTTGGGCGCGCAGTTTGCAAAGACCCTGGCCAAGGCCGGCGCCTGCGTGGTGCTGGCCGCGCGCCGCGTGGAGCGTTTGAAGGCGCTGCGCGCGGAAATCGAGGCCGGGGGCGGTGACGCCCATGTGGTGAGCATGGACGTCACCGACATCGACAGCATTGCCGCCGCCGTGGCCCGCGCAGAGACCGAAGTCGGCACGCTGGACATCCTGATCAACAACTCGGGCGTCAGCACCACGCAGCGGCTGGTGGATGTCACGCCGGATGATTTCGACTACGTCATGGACACCAACGTCCGTGGCGCATTCTTCGTGGCGCAGGAGGTGGGCAAACGCATGCTCGCCCGGGCACGGGGCGCCGCGCCGGGCACCTATACCGGTGGACGCATCGTCAACGTCGCCTCCATGGCGGGCTTGCGGGTGCTGGCGCAGATCGGTGTGTATGCCATGAGCAAGTCGGCCGTCATCCACATGACGCGCGCCATGGCGCTGGAGTGGGGCAAGTACGACATCAACGTCAATGCCATCTGCCCCGGCTACATCGACACCGAAATCAATCACCACCATTGGCAGACCGAGCAGGGCCGCAAGCTGGTGGAACTGCTGCCGCGCAAGCGCGTGGGCCAGCCGCAGGACCTGGACACCACCTTGCTGATGCTTTGCGCCAAGGAAAGCCGCTTCATCAATGGCGCCGTGATCCAGGCGGACGACGGGTTTGGTGTCTGAGCATGGCCTTGCGTGAATTGAGTGCGCTGGAAGCGCGCGTGCTGGCGGTGCTGGTGGAGAAGGGCTTCACCGTGCCGGACAGCTACCCGATGTCGCTCAACAGCCTGACCCTGGGCGTCAACCAGAAGACCGCCCGGGACCCGGTGATGAATGCGTCCGAGGCGGACGTGGCCGCGGTGCTGGATGAGCTCAAGGCCATGAGCCTGGTCAACACCGTCAGTGGCAGCCGCGTGCTGCGTTTCGAGCACAACATGAAGCGGGTGCTGGGCATCCCTGGGCAAGCCGAAGCCTTGCTGACGGTCATGATGCTGCGAGGCCCGCAGACCCCTGCGGAACTGCGCCTGAACGCCGAGCGCATCCACAGGTTTGCCGATGTCTCGTCGGTGGAAGGCTTCCTGGACGAACTCGCGGCGCGCGAGCCGCCCTTGGCGCGCAAGCTGCCCCGGGCGCCCGGGGCGCGTGAGCAGCGCTGGGCACACCTGCTGAGCGGTGAGCCAGAGATCCCCGCTGGCGCGGTCATGGCGCCTGCGCCTGCAGCGTCTACGCGCGGGCCGGACCCGCGCGACGAGGAGATTGCCGCCCTGCGTGCGGACGTGGAGGCGCTCAAGGCGGCGGTGGCGCGCCTGCAAAGCGAGCTGGGAGTGGCGCCATGAGGTTCGAGATCCCGGAGGACAAGAAGCTGGTCCATGAGACCCGCATCCAGATCCGCTGGGGGGACATGGACGCCATGGGCCATGTCAACAACACCGTGTATTTCCGCTACCTGGAAATGGCCCGTGTGGAGTGGCTGGAGAGCTTGGGCGGCGCCCCCAGTCCAGCGGGGCAGGGGCCTGTGATCGTCAATGCCTTCTGCAACTTCTATCGCGCCGTCACCTATCCCGGCGAACTGATGGCCCGCCATTACGTCTCCTCGCCGGGCCGATCGAGTTTCGACACCTGGATCACGCTGGAGCGCACGGACGAGCCCGGCGTCATCTGCGCGGCGGGCGGCGCCACGACGGTGTGGCAGGACGCCTCGCAGCAGAAATCCGTGCCGCTGCCGGACTGGCTGCGCGAGCACCTCTCATGAACATGCAGCCGACAGGTCGCCAGCGGGCGGTCGGACTGCTGCTGGCCGCCGTCATGGCGGTTTTTTTGATCTGGCTGGTGCACAGCGGCGCCCGGCAAGCGCTGCACTGGCTGACGGACTTGCCGAACAAGCGTCCGTCGGACGTGCGGCTGGGGGTGGGCCTATTGCTCGCGCTGGTGCTGCCGCTGGCGGCCTACCGCTTGAGGCGGGCAAGGCGGAAGCGGCAGTACGGAGCGGGCGTCACGAAATTTTGAAGCTGGACACCAGCCCCACCAGGTTGGACGACTGCGTCCGCAGGCTCTCCGCCGCCGCGGCGCTTTCTTCCACCAGTGCCGCGTTCTGCTGCGTCGTCTTGTCCATCTGCGTGACGGCCTCGCCCACCTGGGCCACGCCTTGACTCTGCTCCTGCGAGGCGGCGCTGATCTCGGCCATGATGTCGGTCACCCGCTGGATGGACGACACGATCTGGTCCATCTTCTGGCCCGCCTGCGTCACTTCAGCAGTCCCGCGTGACACGCGTTCAGAGCTTGTCGCAATCAGCGACTTGATCTCCCGCGCCGCCGTGGCGCTGCGCTGCGCGAGCGTCCGCACTTCTTCAGCCACCACCGCAAACCCCCGTCCATGTTCGCCGGCGCGGGCAGCTTCCACCGACGCATTCAAGGCAAGGATATTGGTCTGGAAAGAAATGCCTTCGATGACGCCCACGATGTCGGCGATCTTGCGCGAGGACTCGTCAATCTCGGACATGGTCTGCATGACCGTACCCACCGCATCGCCGCCTTCACGCGCCGTCGTCGAGGCGCTGTTGGCCAGTTGGCTGGCCTGGCGTGCGTTATCAGCGTTCTGGCGTACGGTCGAGCCCAGCTGCTCCATCGAAGACGCCGTCTCTTCCAGGGCGCTGGCCTGTTCTTCGGTGCGGCTGCTCAGGTCTGAATTGCCCTGGGCGATCTGGGCGGAGGCCGTGGCCACCGCCTCAGCGTTTTGCAGCACCGAGGACACCACGTCCCGCAGGCTCACCTGCATCTTTCTCAGGACGGCCAGCAGGCTTGCCGTATCGCTCTCGTGCAGGGTGATCTCGGTGGCCAGGTCACCGTCGGCCACGCGCTGCGCCAGCGCCACGGCCACCGCCGGGTCGCCGCCAATCTGGGACATCACGCTGCGGATGATGAAGGCGGCGAGGCCCGCGCCCACGAGGACGGACACCACTGCAAGGATCCACGACGCACGGCTGCCGGTGGCGTACGCACTGGCCGCCTGCAGGGCCGACGCACGGGCCCCGTCGTTGTTGAGCTGCACCAGCTGACCCACCGTTGCCACCCACGCTTCGAATGCAGGTTTTGAGGTGCTGATGTGAGCGGTGCGAGCCGCGGGGAACTGGGCTTCGCCCGCGCGAGAGAGCGGCAGCACCACCTCCAGGGTCTTGTAGTACTCGTCCCGCGTACGCTGGAACTCAGCAAAGATCTTGCGCTCGGCTTCCGTGTCCAGCAGCTTCTTGTAGTCCTCCACCTGCTGGTCCATCTGACCCCTGAGTTGAACGATCTTCTCGTCGATGGCCTTGACTGCTGCGTCCTCCGTGTTGAGCACATGCTCGGCTTCGGCGCGCCGGATCTGATTGGCCGTGGCGCGTATGCCCGCGAGCGCGGTGACGCTAGGCAGTTGCATGGTCGCGATGTCGTCGACGGCGCGGTTGAGCTGCCAGAGCTGCGTCAATCCAAAGCCGCTCACGAGCAAGGTCAGGGCGACCAAACCGAAGAAGGACGAGTACAACTTCGACCTCAGTGACACAGGCGTACGGCTCATATGAGACCTCGCAACAAGTGCTGACGGTGCAGCTTGCGCAGCAAATTACGGTCCCGTCCCTGTGGATGCTGTGGTGGCCGAATGTCCCGAACGGCTGGCATTGCCGCTACGTCCACGGCCAGAATTTGCAGAAAGTGTTCTATGCGCTGAGCGCGGGTCACTCGTCTGATCGTCCGTTATCGGGCTGATCAGCAACGGCGGTGCTGGCATCCCAGGCCGGACGCTGCTCCGCGAACGCTCGACGAGTGCCCTTGACGACCTGCTGGTCATCCAGCGTCCCAACGGCCACCTCGACGATCTGCGGTTCGCCATCCTCCAGGCAGAACAGCTGCGATCCACATGCTGGACAGCATTGACGCACCGCATGATCGGTGGACCGCCAGGTGTGGACCACGCCGCTGATTTGCAGGGTGGCCCGGTCGGCGTTGAGCCAGGCCATGGCGGCGCCTCCTGATGAGCGCCGACACAGCGCGCAGTAGCACACCGCTGCCTCTTGCTCGACCGCCTTGGCGCTGTACGCCACCCGGCCGCAGGCACACCGGCCGAGCAATGTGGGCAGGCCGCTCATCGCGGTGCCGCCAGTTGAATCCGGCACGCCTGCGCGGCGCTTTGGACGTCATCGTGCATATCGGCTCCCTGCTCCGCCTTGGGTCTACATGCACGGCACGGCGTATGCCCAGGCCCGCTCCTCGGCGCGAGGATGTTCACCGCAGGGCGCTGAGCAGGTCCGCAGCTTCCGCCAGCCGCAGGTGGTCTACCAGGTCCTGCAACGTCTGGAACCGCTCAGGGCCTAACCGCGCGCCCAGCACCGGCGCCATGCGGTCGAAAGCGGCCAGCGCATCTGCGTGTTGCTCCCGCAGCAGGTCCATCAACACCTGCAGTTGCGCCGGATCGACGTCCCCCGTGTCAGCGGGGCGCAATGGCGTCGGCGGTGACGGGGACAACCATGGGTCAGCGGCACTTGCCAGCGCGGCCAGCTGCTCCTGAAGCCGGCGTATGTGCCCCCGGGCGCCTTCTTCGTCGCCATGCCGGCAGCTTTGCTCCGCCAGGGTTGCGGTGCTGTGGATCGCGGTGGCGCCCACATTGCCCGCCGCGCCGCGGAGCTTGTGCAGCCGCGCTGCCAGCGCGGGCAGCGTCCGGTCCCCGCCTTCGAGCGTCTCGGGGGTGAAGTCGCGCAGGAACAGGCCCAGCACATTGAGGAACAGTGTCCGGTCGCCTCCCAGGCGCTGCTGCACGTCGCTCGCGTCGATACCCCCGATATCAGGCCAGTCGGCGACAGGCACCGCCCCAGGCGCCTCGCCCGAAGCGCGTGCACGCCCGGCATGGCGCACGATGCAGTTGATCACCTCGGCCGGCTGGAACGGCTTGAGCACAAAGTCGTTCATGCCCGCAAATCGGGCCTCCTGCCGCTGGCTGGCCAAGGCGCCTGCCGTAAGCGCCACGACGGGCAGGTCCCGCAGACCGAGTTCCTGGCGGATGAGCCGCGTTGCCGTCAGGCCGTCCATGACCGGCATATGGATGTCCATGAGCACCACGTCGCAGCGCGCGCCATGGATGCGCAGGTGGTCCAGCGCTTCGCGGCCATCGAGCGCCAGGGACACCATGGCGCCGGCCGACTCAAGGATGCGCCGCGCGACTTCCAGGTTGATCTCGCTGTCGTCCACGACCAGCACCGAAAGGCCCGACAGCCGGTGGTCCATCGCCTCGGGCAGCGGTGATAGCGGCGTCTGGATGCGCGCGTCGGCCACGTCGAACGGTAGCTCCACCCAAAAGCGGCTGCCCTGTCCCAATTGGCTGGAGAAACCCACCTCGCCGCCCATGAGCGTCGTCAACTGCTTGACGATGGACAGCCCGAGCCCCGTGCCACCAAAGCGTCGAGTGATGGAGCTGTCGCCCTGGGCGAAAGGCTGGAACAGTGTGGCGGCAGAGGACTCGGAGATGCCGATGCCCGTGTCCTCGACGTCAAAACGCAGCCGCACAGCATCGCTGCCGGCCGGCAGCACCGCCGTCGTGAGCTTGACGTGGCCCACGTCGGTGAACTTGATGGCGTTGCTCAGCAGGTTGGTGAGCACCTGGTTGACCCGCAGTGCATCGCCCATCAGCAAAGGCGGCAGCGGCCCCGCGACCTCCTGCAGCAGCACGATGCCCTTGAGGCTCGCCTGGACCTGCATCACGTCCACCAGGTAGTTCAGCAGCTCCGCCGGCGCAAACGGCTGCAACGAGATGCCCAGTTCGCCGGCCTCGATCTTGGAGAGATCCAGCACGTCGTTGATCAGGCCCAGCAGATGCTTGCTGGCACGCACCATCTTGTCCAGCAAGTCATGTTGATGCGCGTCCAGCGTGGTTTGCTCCAGCAGGAAGCCCAGCCCGATGATCGCGTTCATGGGCGTGCGGATCTCATGGCTCATGTTGGCCAGGAACTGGCTCTTGGCGCGGTTGGCCTGTTCAGCCGCGGCCTTGGCTTCCAGCAGCATCTGTTCATGGCGCTGCTGCTCGCTGATGTCGTGTGCGATGCCGAGGTAGCCCAGCAGTTGCCCCTCCTCGTCGTACATGCCGGTGATCACCAGCAGCACCGGCACCTGTGAGCCGTCCTTGCGGCGATAGGTCCACACCTGGGCCAGGCCGTGGACGTCCGGCTCGCGGAAATACTGCTCGGCGCTGATGAAGCGCCCCAGCGACTCGCCCAGCGTCCGGGCTCGCGCCTTCATTTCGGCCGGCAGGTGCAGCAGGCCAGGGGTGGCCTTGCCGATCACCTCGTCGGCCCGGTAGCCCAGCAGCTTTTCGGCGCCGGTGTTGAAGACGCGGATCACGAAGTCCCGGTCAGTCGCAACGATGGAGACCTCCGAGGCCGAGTCCAGCACGGTGCGAAGGAGCGAGCTGGTCTCGATCAGCGCCGCGCGGCTGTGCTTGAGTTCGGTGACATCGTGCACCAGCACGTAAAAGCCCTGGACCTGGCCGTCCACCACATCGGGGAGGTAGTGCGAGAGCGTATGGCGCTCGCCCTGTCCATCCAGCCGGCGAAGGGTGCGCTCGAAGGTCTGCGGCTCGCCACGCAATGCTCCCTCGATATGGAGGCGGTTCCGCTCCAACAGCTCCGGGCCCAGCAGGTCCTGCATGGATCGGCCGGCGAGTGCGTCGCCGGCAGTGCCAAACCAGTCGCGATAGGCCCGATTGGCAAACCGGTTGTGCAGGTGCTGGTCCCAATAGCCCACCATGGAGGGCAGGGCATCCAGGATGTTGTTCAGGTCGCGCCGCGCGGCTTCCAGGCTGGCGGTGCGCTCCGAGACCTTGTGCTCCAGTTCGCGAGCCAGCTGGTGCATCCGGCGCTCCGCGAGCTTGGCCGCGCTGATGTCGCGCACCGTCTTGAGCATGCCCACCACCTCGCCCTTGTCGCTGCGCAAGGTCGTCATCGAGATGGCGACGTCGAATTCCCGGCCGTGACGGTCCCGACGTACGGTGTCGTAGGTCGCCACTGGCTGGGCTTCGCGCAGGCGGGCCAGAACGGAGGCGATGTCGGCGTCGCGGGAGGCCGGAACAATCAGCGAATCGATGTAATGGCCCAGTGCCTCCTTGGCGCTGTAGCCGAACATGGTTTCCGCAGCCGGGTTCCAGGACGTGATGCGGCCTTCCAGCGACACGCCAATCAGCGCGTCCGACGATGCTTCCACCATGGCCGCACGGCGGAACTGCTCGGCACGCAGTTCCACCTGCTTGGCGCGGTACTGGCCGTAGAACCAGGCCAGCGCCGTGCCCAGCAACACCACCAGCGCGGACTCGATGGCCACCTCGCCCGGCGACCTCAGGCCCAGTGAATCGACGAACGCATTGGTGGGCTGGATCTGCGCCTCCCAGCGCCGCCCATACACCTCCAGCGTCACCCGCTGGCTGTGCGCCGACCATTCACTGTCGCCGCTTCCCGCGGACGTGAAAAACGGCACCGATGGATCATCGCTGGTGGGCGCGTCCAGGTCGCGCAGCGCCAGGCGGTAGTGGGAGGCCGATCCATCCATGCCCGCCAGCACCGCATCGACGCTCAGCGGTGCATAGGTCCATCCGATGACGTCACTGTCCGCCGGTGCGCCTTCCGCCGTCCTGCCCGAGGCGAAGATCGGCAGCAGCAGCAGGAAGGACTGACGCGTCTTGCCCGTGGCTTGCACGAGCGTGATGGGCCGCGTCAGGATCGCCCGTCGTTCCCTCATGGCGCGCAGAGCAGCCTCATGGCGGTTGGGCTCGGAGGCGATGTCCAGGCCGATCGCCTGCACATTGCTGGTTTCGGGCTCGATGTACTGGATGACGAAGAGATCCCCGTCATGGGGCCTGAGCTGATGGACCTTGAAGTCCCTCATGCCACCGCGTCGTGCGGTCACAAGAAAATCCTCCAGCCCGTTGCGAGGCACGCGCCGGATGAATCCGAAGCCGCGCGCGCCGGGAAACTCCGCAGCGAGATCGCGGGTCAGCGCATAGCGGTGGAAGTCGTCGCGGGTGAGGCGGTCCGCGCCGATCGTCACGATGGCGCCACGAGCACCGCGCAAGCCATATTCATAGTTGGCCATGCGGTCCGACACCTGCGATGTGACGTCCCGGGCCAGTGTGCGTACGCGTGTGTCGATACTTTGCAGGTTCATCCGGTGCTGCCCCGCCACGGCGAGCGCCGCGAGGAGGATTCCTGCAAGGAAGGCCCCAATGGCATACCGAGGCGCCAAAGGCCGCGGCGCATCCCGGGCCACTGAAGCCATTGGCTCAGCGCCCGCTGTTGGGGTCGGCGCCTCCGTCGGCTCAGTCGTCGGCATCGTCGTCAGCCAGTGTCAACTGCAGCATGAAGCGGCTGCCTTCATTGGGCTGGCTCCACACGCTCATCCGGCCCCCCATGGCCTCGATCAATTGCCGGGTCACCACCAGGCCGAGGCCCGTGCCCGCTTGCTCACCGGTCTGCCGTCCCAGTCGGTTGAAGGGTTCAAACAGCTGGGCCCGCTGCGCTTCGGTCATGCCGATGCCGGTATCGGAGACTTCGATCTCCATCGTGCCCGGCTCGCTGCGCAGCAGCACCGTGACCCGTCCGCCGGCACGGTTGTACTTGATGCCGTTGCTGATCAGGTTGGTCAGGCATTGGCGTAGCCGGTTGGCGTCGGCCATGACCGGCGCGTCGGGTGCCATCGCCGCATCCAATGAGAGGTGGATGCCGGCCTGCTGCGCCAGTCCCGAAAGGGTTTGCATCGCTTCCTGTGCAGTCGCCCGTGCATCGACCGGTCGGACGCTGATCGTCAGATGCCCCAGTTCATGCTGGCCCAAGGCGCTCAGGTCCTGCATCAAGGCCATGAGCTGGGCGCAGCCCGTCTCGATCATGGCCAGCCGCCGGGCCTGGGCGGCCGTCAGCGGCTCCGTGCCGTCACTGCCCAGCAGCTGGGCGAAACCCATGATGCAGTTCAAGGGATTGCCGATCTCGTGGGCCACGTAGGACATCATCAGCGCCTTGGCCCGGTTGGAGGCTTCCGCTGCCGCGCGGGCGCTCGATTCCTCCTGCAGCCGCTCCCGGTCAGTGAGGTCGCGGAACACCAAGGTCGTCAGGCGCCGCGCGCCCTCTCCGATGGTGGAGACCGAGACTTCCGCTGGGGTCGGCGGCGCGTTGCCATGCCGGACCATCACGCGGCGCGCTGAAGTGGGCGTGAAGAGATCCAGGTCTGGCAGGCGCTCGGACAGCCAGCCTTGTGCCGCGGTGCCCGCCATGGCGG